>Ga0210098_1000380_pt1 | contig 14223 bp, 12 predicted proteins | sample Joice_ThreeSqA_D_FD_184870 | JGI IMG/M metagenome (GOLD analysis project Ga0210098, IMG submission 184870) | Wetland microbial communities from San Francisco Bay, California, USA, that impact long-term carbon sequestration - Joice_ThreeSqA_D1... | ecosystem: Environmental > Aquatic > Marine >...
CACATCAAGAACATGTACCGAATGCACGTCGAGCTTGCGGTACATGTTCTTGATGTGGCTCGTCACCGTATGCGGTGACACGCCAAGCGCGTCGCCGACCTGGGTGTAGTTGTGTCCGAGCGCGAGCAGACGCAGGACGTCGGTTTCGCGGGTGGTGAGGCGGACGGTCGTTTCGAGCGGAGTGCGCATGGTGCTGTGCTCCCAAGGCAGTCGGTCTGACCTTGGGCAACGCAGCAACCGTGCCAGTCGCACTATGCGCTGTTTTATCGTGTCTTTTTCGGAAAGTCCTCGTGAAACTTGGGGGTGTGGCGGGCATTGATTGCCCATGCGAGGAACGCAAAATGTACAGCTACGTCCCCGGCTTTCTGGAACGGTAGTGATCGAACCGCTTCTTGAAGAGGAACATCACGCTCGGTCCGAAGGCAAGCAGCATGATCGCGATTCCGGTCGCGATGCCGAAGCCCGTGGCGAAGGGCGCCGAGCAGTCCCCGCGCTGGCGGGCGACAACGTGGCTGGGCACGGCGATCAGTAGCTCGAGCACGCTGCCTTTGATTAGCCAGGACACCAGGCGCGACACGGGGTCGGTTGATCCCCGCATTTGTAGGTAGAAGAGAGCGGACCAAAGCAGCCACGAGGCGAGCCAATACAAGGTTAGCCCAGCGAACACTGCACGGTTCGTCGTGAGGTCAAGACCCAGTTCATGGAGCGGATCGAACAGAGCTCTGGGCCAGGTTTCTTCGCCATACAAGCCCGCTGCAAGAGAGTAGACGGCCGCCATCGTGAGCACCGAAAACAGGAGCGTCGTGAGAGCAATGGAAGCGCCCAGGTGCTGTCTTGGCTTCACACGCCGCCAGCTGGTGTCAACAGACAAGAACAGCAGCAGCGCTTGGCCGGCTACGCAGATGCCTACCCACAGCCAGTACGGCCATACCATATAAAGGTGGGCGAGACGGTCAATGAAGCCGGGCCAGTAGCTGCTGAAATTGGTGATGAGTGTCTCGAGGAGACTCCAGCGATCGAGCAAGATCAGCAGCACCGGAGTGAGCGGCCCTACCAGGACCACGGCGTACAAGGCGGTGACGACGACGCCCCAGTTTCGCATCCGAACTCGCTTGTCGCTTTCCAAGCCGAAGGGTATTCCGTCGTATCAAACCTGCCATCCCATATGTCTGGGACCCCGTGTTTACGAGGGTCGGTCGACTCGGAAAAACAGAGCGGCGTGCTCTCGGCTCAAAGCCGCGGCCGATCGGGGTGCGCGAAGGTCTTCTCGTATACCCGCTGGCAGTCGATGCAGCGCAGCGCGCCCGGCTCGACCTCGAGCCGCGCGAAGCCGACCTCCAGCCCGCAGTCGATGCAGTGCCCGTAGCTGCCCTCGGCAATGCGCTCGAGCGCGGCCTCGAGTGCGCGCAGCTCGGTCAGGTCACGCGACAGCTCGGCGTTGTCGATGTCCGCGAGCAGGTCGGCAACCGCCTCGTCGCCCTCGTCCGCAACGCCGCCCAAGAGCTCGGCGTAGCTTTCGCCGCGCGCCTTGTCCGCGTCGGCATGCACTTCGGCCTGCAGTGCCGTGCGGCGTGCGTCGATCAGGCGCTTCAGCGTGTCAAGCTCATTTTTCGCCAATGGCATCTCGCAAACCTCCTTCAGTCCATGCGCAATACGTCTTCCGCGGGCAGATCCGTGCCATAGCGCTCGATGAGCGCGTCGATCTCGGCGACGATCGCCTGCGCCTCGTCCGATTCGATCAGACCCTCGCCCTCGAGCGCGGCCAGCAGGCCTTCGTCGATCGCGGCACGCACGTCCCCGAGGACCACTTCCTCGTCTTCGTCGCTGCGCTCGAGGATCGCCTCGATCAGCTCCGAGAGCGCTTCGCTTGCGCTGACCGTGACGAAGTCGCTCGCCAGTGCGTCGTCGCCGAACGCATCGATCAGCGCGTCCAGCTCCGCGAGCAGCGTCTCCTCGCTGCCGACCAGCCTGTCCTGTTCGCGCTCGGCGTCGGCAAGGCTGTGCCGCAGGATCTCGCGCATCATGCCGAGCGTCGCCGGTTCCGGAACGTCCGGGTTGTTGACGAGAACGTTCATGACCTCGGACAGCTCCGGGCTGACTTGGCTGTCGGGATCGATCGGGATGGTCATGTCGGCGGCTCCTGGATTTCCGGCGATGGCGCGCCGCTGTTGAACATGCCGCCCGCGGCCCTGGCGGCCGGCGCCTCCAACCTTAGGCCAACGCGCGAGCAGCGGCAACCCCGTCGTGCAGGCGCGATGCGCCTGCACGCACATCGGCAGGGTACGCGCAGCGCATGGTATAAGCGCGGTCGAATTGAATCAGGCCATTGCCATGACCGAGCATGTATTCGACCGTGCGATCGCCCTCGCGGCCCAGTCCGACGGTTCGTTCCTCGGCCACACCAGCCGCGCGTACGGCAACATGGTCGGGCCCTACGGCGGCATCACCGCGGCGCAGGCGCTGAACGCGGTGCTGGTGCATCGCGAACGCCAGGGCGAGCCGGTCGCGTATACGGTGAACTACGCGGCACCGGTGATCGACGGGCCGTTTACCGTGCAGGCGCGGCCGGCGCGCACCAACCGCTCGACGCAGCACTGGGTGATCGAGATGCTGCAGCAGGGGCAGACCGTGCTCACCGCCACGGCGTTCACCGCGCTGCGCCGCGAGACCTGGAGCGCTGCCGAGCACACGATGCCTGCGGTGCCACGGCCCGCGGATGTTCCGCTGCCCGCGGGCGAGCCGCCCGTGGAGTGGGTAAAGCGCTACGAGATGCGCTTCGTGCACGGCGGCCTCCCGGCGACCTGGGACGACCGCGAAGAGGCGCTGAGCCGCACGCAGCTCTGGGTACGCGACAAGCCGCCGCGGCCGCTCGATTTCGCTTCGCTCACCGCATTGTCCGACGTGTTCTTCCCGCGCATCTGGCGCCGCCGCGCGAGTCGCGTGCCGGTGGGCACGGTGTCGATGACGGTTTACTTCCACGCCGACGCGGCGCACCTGGCGGCGACCGGCTCGGGCTACCTTCTGGCGCAGGCGCAGGCGCAGGCGTTTCGCAAGGGCTACTTCGACCAGACCGCGCAGCTGTGGAGCGAAGCGGGCGAGCTCGTCGTGACGACGCATCAGGTCGTCTACTACAAGGCTTGAATCGCGGGCGGCGAAGGGGTAGAACTCGCGCGGATGAGCACGGAGCACGAGATCACGTCGCATTACGCGCGCGACGATCTGCTCGAGCGACTGCGCGCATCGCTGCTCGACGATGGCGTCGATGCCGACCATCCGACGATCGAGGCGCTCGCGCATTACGATCACTTTCACAGTCGCGGCCTTGAGGCGACGACCGAGATCGCGGACAGGCTCGAGATCGCGCCCGCACATCATCTGCTCGACATCGGCAGCGGACTCGGCGGGCCGGCGCGCTATTTCGCGCGGCGCTTCGCATGCAGAGTGACCGGGATCGATCTGACCGAAGCGTTCTGCGAGGTGGCCCGCCGGCTGACCCGGCTGCTCGCGCTGGAAGACCAGGTCGATTTCGTGCACGGCAACGCGCTTGCCATGCCCTTCGACGAGGCCTGCTACGACGGCGCGTATTCGATGAACGTGTCGATGAACATCAAGGACAAGGACAGGCTGTACCGCGAGGTCGCTCGGGTGTTGAAGCCCGGCGCGTGGCTCGTGTTTTCCGAGCTCTTGCGCGGCGCCGGACCCGAGCCGGAGTACCCGACGCCGTGGGCGCGCAGCGCCGAGACCAGCTTTCTGTCGACGCTCGAGGACACGCAGCAGGCCTTGAAGCAGGCGGGGTTCGAGCTGACCGAGTCGCGCATCACGCTTGAGGAGAATCTGGCTTTCGGCGCCCGCAGCCGCGCCGAAGTCGCGCGTGGCGAAAAACCACCGCATCGCGCGGTGCAGCTCGTGCATCCCGACATTGCGCGTGCCGCCGCCGCCAATACGGCGCGCGGAATGGCGGATGGCCGGCTCGTGCCGGTCGAACTGTTCGCGCGCAAGCCGCGCTGAAGCGTCTTGCCTGCCGAGTCGGTATCATCTCGTCGATGAAATGCGCGGGCTGCGCGTTCGAGGCGCCGGCCGATTTTTCCTTCTGCCCGAAGTGCGGCCGCAAGCTCGGCGCGCATTGCCCTGCCTGTGGTGCGGAGTGCTCGCCCGAGTTCGCGTTCTGTCCGCGCTGTGGCGGGGCGCTGCATGAAGACCAGGCGCGCGCCGAGCCTGCGCCGGCGGTTGCGCCGAGCGCCGCCCCGAGCGAGGCCGAGTCCGATCGACGGCTGGCGACCATCCTGTTTGCCGATCTGTCGGGCTTCACCTCGATCTCCGAGGGCCTCGACCCGGAAGACGTGCGGGCGCTGCAGAACGATCTGCTCGACACGCTGCGCACGACGCTCGATCGCTACGATGCGTTCGTCGAAAAGTTCGTCGGCGACGCGGTGATGGCGGTCTTCGGCGCGCCGACCGCGCACGAGGACGATCCGGAGCGTGCGCTGCACGCCGCGCTCGAAATGCATGAGCGCGTCGCGGCGCTGTCGGCGCGCTGGGAGAAGCGCCTGCCGCGCCCGCTGCAGCTGCACGTCGGCGTCAACACGGGGCGGGTGGTGGCGGGCCACATCGGCTCGTCCGCGGGTGCCGCATACGCGGTCACCGGGGACGCGGTGAACGTCGCAGCGCGCCTGCAGGCGGCAGCGGACGCCGGGCAGACGCTGGTGAGCCGCAACACCCATGCGCTGACCCGGCACGCCTTCGAGTTCGAATCGGGCGGCTCGCTCGAGCTGAAGGGCAAATCGCAGCCGGTCAGCGTGTATCGCCTGCTGCGTCGCGGGGCGCAAGGGCATGCAGCCGTCGGACGGGGTCTGGAAGCCCATGGCCTGCACGCGCCGCTCATCGGGCGCGACGCCGAGCTCGCGCAGATGCGCGAAGCGGTGGCGCGTGCCGTGACCGGACGCGCACAGGTGCTGAGCCTGGTCGGCGACGCCGGGTCTGGCAAGTCGCGCCTGGTGGACGCCTTCATCACTGCGCTTGCCGACGCAGGGGAAGGCGCGCGCGTGACCGTACGCCGCACCGTGTGCTCGGCGCATCAGACGCGGCCCTACAGCGTGCTGGCGACGTTTTTTCAGGAGGGCTATGGGCTGGCCGCGGAGGACGCGCTGCAGACCGTGGAGCAGAAGGTCGAATCCCGGCTGAAGGCGCTCGGCGCGCCGCCCGACGAGATCGCGATGGTGGTGCAGATGGCCGGTTTCCTGCTCGGCCTGCATCCGCTGGAGGAGTTGCGCGGACTCGAGCCCGAGCGCCTCAACAAACAGATCAGCATGATGCTGCGCACCGTGCTCGAATACCGCTTGCGCGAGGCACCGCTGCTGCTGGTGATCGAGGATCTGCAATGGGCCGATGCCGCCTCGCTCGAAACGCTGCGCACGATGGCCGACTGGCTGCATCAGCGCCCGTTGATGATGCTCGTCACTTACCGGCCGGATTTCGACGCGCGGAACTTCGTCATGGGCCGCGCCGCGCACAGCTCGCTGCGCCTGGCGCCGCTGGCCGCAGGCGACATCGAGGCGATCCTGGTCGCGTTCTTCGGCGACGCCGCGCGCAGCTGCCTGAGCACAGCGCTGCACAGCCGGATCGTGGAACGCTCAGGCGGGAACCCGTATTTTCTGGAAGAGATCCTCCGCCGACTGATCGCCGGCGGTGTGCTGCGGCGCGGCGAGGGCGGCTGGCGCTGCGAGGGCGAGGGAACGGCGATCGACGTGCCCGAGACGCTCGAGGGCTTGCTGCTGTCGCGCGTCGACCGGCTTGCGCCGATCGAGCGACGCTGTCTGCAGGAGGCGGCGGTGCTGGGCAGCGTGCTCGACGCCGATCTGCTGCGCGAGACCGCCTCGCCGGGCTGCGACGAGCGCGTGCTCGAGGCGCTGTGCGACGCCGAGTTTCTGGTGCATGAAGAGGCAGCGAGCGGTGAACCGCGCCGCTACCGCTTCACGCACGTCATTACGCGCGACGTCGTGTACGGCAACCTGCTGCTGCGCCGGCGCACCGAGCTGCATGGCCGCATCGGCCGGGTGCTCGAGGCACGCCACGCGAAGACGCCCGAGCGCTTCGAGGACCTGGAGGCGCTTGGTCACCACTTCAGTCTGAGCGAGGACCCGGCGCGCGGTGCGCGCTACCTGGTCGCTGCGGGCGACTGGGCGCGCGGCATCTACGCAAACGACGACGCGATCCGGCTGTATCAGCGCGCGCACGACACGCTCGAGGCCTGCAGCGCCTGCGACCGGAAGGAGCAGCTGGCGATCTGCGAGCGGCTGGGCGATCTGCTCGGGCCGATCGGTCGGCGCGACGAAGCGCATGCGCACTACGACAGCGTGCGCGGGGCGGCACACGATCTTGGGGATGCAGCCTGGGAGGCGCGCATCCTGAGAAAGGTCGCGGGCCTGCACTGGGACGTCGGCGAGCGCGAGACCAGCCGCGCGTGTTTGGACACCGGCCTGCGGCTGCTGGAGGGTCGCCCTCGGGAGATCGAGGCGGCGCACCTGCACCAGGAAATGGGCCGCTTTGCCTTTCGCGCCGGCGACAACCCGGCGGCGGTGGACTGGGCGCAGCGCGCGCTGACCAACGCCGAAGGGGCCGCGCAGGCCGCCGAGCCCGGCTCGGAGGCGCGGCGCGAGGCGCTGATCGCGACCGCGCAGGCTTTGAACACGCTCGGCGCCGCGCTCGCGCGGCTCGACCGGCCGGAGGAGGCGGTGGCGCACATCGAGCGCAGCATCGAGGTCGCCGTGGAGGAAGGCCTGCTGCAGGCGGCCTGTCGCGGCTACGCCAATCTCGGCGTGCTGTACGCGACGCTCGATCCAGGTCGCGCGATCGAGACCTGCAAGACCGGGCTCGAGACCGCCAAGCGCATCGGCGATCCGGGCTTTCAGTCGCGTCTGTACGCCAATCTCGCGGTCGCCTACTGCGCGCTGACCAACCAGTGCGACATCGAAGGCATGCGTGCGGCCGAGGCGGCGATCGATCTCGACCGTCAGCTCGGCCAGCTCGACCATCTGGCGGTGCCGCTGATCGTGCTCGGGCAGATCCAGCAGTGCCACGGCGATCCCGAGGCGGCGCTGCGCTACTACGAGGAGGCGCGCCAGCTGGCCGAAGACATCGGCGAGCCGCAGCTGCTGTTCCCGGTCTACGACGGTCTCGGGACGCTGTATCTCGATCTCGGTGACCCGCAGAAGGCGGAGACCTACCTCATTCAGGCAAACGAGGTCTGCGAGCGCGCCGGGCTCGACCGCGACGCGCTTGTGGTGCTACCGTTCCTCTCCTAAAGCGCGTACCCGAAGGATATCGACCATGACGCAGAACGCACGCAGTTCACCCGTGCAGCCCGGCGAAAAAGCGCCGGATTTTTCGCTGCCCGCGGTGCACCAGGAAAGTCTCGTCTCGCTATCCGGCTATGTCGGCCGCGCGCCGCTTCTGCTCGCGATCTTCCGCGGGCTGTACTGCCCGTTCTGCCGCCGCGCGCTCGCGCAGTTCGGCGGCACCAGCGAGAAGCTGCGCAAGCTCGGCGTCGAATCGCTCGCAGTCGTCGCGACCGAGCTCGACAACGCGCGCATCTACTTCAAGCTGCGCCCGTCCAAGGTTCCGATCGTCGCCGACCCGGAGTGCTCGACGCACCGCGCATTCGGCCTGCCGAAACCGGTGATCGACGAGCAGACGGTCAAGGCGGCTGAAAACATCCGCATCAACCCGACCGGCGAGCTGGCGCAGCCGGTGCCGCTCATGCAGGCGCCGGGAGAGCTGGACAAGGTGCACGGCTACCAGCAAACCGAAGCGGATCATCGCGACTTCGAGCGCCAGGGGATCCAGCTCAAAGGGCAGTTCCTGCTCGATCGCGACGGCATCGTGCGCTGGGCAAACATCGAATGCTCGACGGAAGGTCTGCCCGGGTTCGGCAAGTTTCCGACCGACGACGAGCTGCTCGGCGCGGTCAGGGCGCTTTCTTGAGCCCGCGAATTGAGTCAACCAACCGACAGGACGATCATGTCAGAGACCGCACGTAGCACGCCCGTTCAGCCGGGTGAGAGAGCGCCGGATTTTTCGCTTCCGGCCGTGCATCAGGCGGGCAGCGTCTCGCTGAGCGATTACCGTGGCAAGACCCCGGTACTGGTCGCGATCTTCCGCGGCCTGTTCTGCCCCTTCTGTCGCCGCGCAGTTGCACAGATGAGCGCGGCCAGCGACAAGCTGCGCCAGGCCGGCGTCGAGCCGCTCGCCGTGGTGGCGACCGACGTGGACAACGCGAAGCTCTACTTCAAGCTGCGCCCGTCCAAGATGGCCATCGTTTCGGACCCGGATTGCACGACGCATAGCGCGTTCGGCGTGCCGGAGCCGGTGCCCGATGCGCAATTGATGCAGGTGATGCAATCGACGCGCATCAACCCGACCGGTGAGCTGCCGGAGCCCCTTCCGGTCCTCGAGGCCGGCGCAGCGATGAACCGCATGGACGGCTACGCGGAGACCGCGTCGGATCAGCGCGACCGCGCGCAGCACGGCACGCAGCTGAAAGGGCAGTTCCTGCTCGATCGCGACGGCATCGTGCGCTGGGTGAACATCGAAGGCGGGAAGGAAGGGCCTTCCGGGCTCGGCAAGTTTCCGAGCGAGGCCGAGCTGCTGACCGCGGTCAAAGCCCTCGGTTAACTCGGTTATACGCGCTACGAGCTGCAGGACAGGGCGGAGCAGCCGGCGCGGTTGCGTGCCCACTCGGGCCGCCGCGCGGCGAGGTCGTCGAAATCCGGGCGCGCCTCGTAAGGCTTCTGCAACGCCTGCATCAGGCGCTCGAGCACCGACGCATCGCCCGCCGCCAGCGCATCGATCGCCTGCTGGGCGAGGTAGTTGCGCGGCACGACCTTCGGGTTGACCGCGTTCATGCGTGCACTGCGCGTCGCGGGATCGGCATCGTCCTGGCGCAGCCGGGCACGGTAGCGGTGCAGCCACTCGACCAGGCGCGCGCGATGGGGCGTCTCGAGCACCGCTTCGTCGTAGAACGCGGGCCGCAGCGGTTCGACGAGCGCCGCCTCATCGTCCGTATCCAGGGGAACCGCGGCCAGGTTGCGGAAGAAGATCGTAAAGTCGGTTTCGGCCGCGCCCATGACCTCGAACAGCCCGGCGAGCAGCGCCTCGTCGCCTTCCTGCGCAAGCGAAGACAGCCCCAGCTTCCGCGCGAAGGCGCGCGCCGACGCCTCCTGATAGACCTCGGCGTACAGCGCGAGCCCGGCCTCGAGCGCTTCGCGCGGCACGAGCGGCAGCAGCGCCTCGGCGAAGCGCGCCAGGTTCCACTGCGCGATGCCCGGTTGGTTGCCGTAGCAGTAACGCCGCCCCGCGGCGTCGGTGGTGTTAGGCGTCCAGCTCGGGTCGTAGCCTTCGAGCCAGCCGTAAGGGCCGTAGTCGATGGTCAGGCCGAGCACCGACATGTTGTCGGTATTCATCACCCCGTGCACGAAACCGAGCCGCATCCAGTCGACCATCAACAGCGCAGTGCGCCGGCAGATTTCGTGATACCAGTCGGCGCGCTCGACGCGTCCCGCAAAGTGCTCGCGCATCACGAATTCGACGAGCCCGCGCAGTGTTTCCTCTTCGCGATAGGCGGTGTGGATCTGGAAGTTGCCGAAGCGCAGGAAGCTGGGCGCGACGCGGCACACGACCGCGCCGGGCTCGGCTTCGGGGCGGCCGTCGTAGAACATGTCGCGGATCACCGCTTCGCCGGTGCCGACCAGGCTCAGCGCGCGCGTCGTCGGCACGCCGAGCGCATGCATCGCCTCGCTGCACAGGAATTCGCGCAGCGAGGAGCGCAGCACCGCGCGCCCGTCTGCGCTGCGCGAGTACGGCGTCAGCCCGGCGCCCTTCAGCTGCAGCTCCTGACGCTGGCCGCGCACGTCGATCACCTCCGCGAGGGTGATCGCGCGGCCGTCGCCCAGCTGGCCGGCCCAGCTGCCGAACTGGTGGCCGCCGTAGCGTGCGGCGTAGGGCCGCATGCCCTCGAGCACACGGTTGCCGCCGAGCACCTCGACCGCGGCGGGCGAGGGCGCGTCGATGCCGAGCTGCGCCGCAAGCGCGCTCGACCAGGCAAGCAGGCGCGATTCGCGCACCGGCGTCGGCCTGATCGGCGTGTAGCAGGCGTTCGCCACCTGACGCGGCACGTTCTCCGTGGTCGGATCCGCAGGGAGCGACTCGACGAAACGGTTCTCGAATGCCAGGTCGAGCAGGTCGGCCGCGGACTTGCGTTCTGCGAGGGCTGGGCGCACGGTATCTCCTGAACGGCACATTATGCAGCCCAGCAATCCTGCTTCTGGTAGGGATATTCAGGCGGCCCGGCATTGGGGTGAAGCGATCGCAGGACGAAGCTGAGGGCGCGGCGCGGTAGAATCGGCCGCTTTTCGAAGCCGGAATTCTCCTTTGCGCATCTGCATTTTCGGCGCCGGCGCGGCTCGCCCGCGGCGCGCACCTCGAGGCCATGAACGCGCGAGGGATCGAACTGCACAGCGGCGACGAAGTCGTCCGGGCCAGCGTCCGTGGGAGCGATCGGGCGAGCACGCTCGGCGCGCAGGACTTCGTTTTCGTGACCCTGAAAGCGAACCTGCTGCCGCTGCTCGCCGCGCAGGTCGCGCCCCTCCTGGGTCGCGAGACGCCGGTGGTGTTCGTGCAGAACGGCATTCCCTGGTGGTACGCGCAGGGCCTCGGCAGGGACCGGCCGACGCCGCCGGACCTGTCGAAGCTCGACCCCGGCGCGGCGCTGGCGAAGGCGATTGCGCCCGAGCGCGTGATCGGCGCGGTGGTGTTCTCGGCGAACAGCGTCGCCGCGCCCGGCGTGATCCAGAATGCGACGCCCGGGCGCAACATGCTCACCGTCGGTGAGCCGGACGATCGGCAGACGGACCGCATCCAGGCGCTGCGCCGGACGATCGCCGCTGCGCGCATGCACTCGCCGCAGAACGCGGATATCCGCCAATCACTGTGGAGCAAGCTGGTGCTGAACCTCGGCAGCTCGACGCTGTGCGTGCTGACCGGACTCAGCGTTGGTGAACTGATGAGCGATCCTGTGCTGGCAGCGATCCGAACCCGGATCTCCGCCGAGGGATTCGCAATTGCGGCCGCGCACGGGATCGCGGTCGAAGGCGCGCCCAAGCGTCCCGGCGGCCAGACACCCGGCATCGTCGGCCACAAGCCTTCGATGCTGCAGGATTACGAGCGCGGCCGTCCGATGGAGGTCGAGTCGCAGATCATGACGCCGCTCGCGTTCGCCCATGCCGGGGGGCTCGAGGTGCCGAGCTTCGAGCTGGCAGCGACGCTCGCGGCACGCAGGGCCGCCGAGAGAGGGTTGTATACAAAATGAAGGTCGGGATCATCCCGGTCACGCCGTTCCAGCAGAACTGCTCGTTGCTGGTGTGCGAGGAGACCCGCCGCGCCGCGGTGGTCGATCCCGGCGGCGAGCTCGAGCGCATCCTCGAGCTGGCCAAGCGCGCCGACGTCGAGCTGGAGAAGATCTTCCTCACCCATGGCCATATCGATCACTGCGGCGGCACCGCCGAGCTGCGCCGCATGACCGGCCTGCCGGTCGAGGGGCCGCACAAGGACGACGCGTTCTGGATCGACCAGCTGCCGGCGCAGGGGCAGCGCTTCGGCATGCCGGCGCTCGAAGCCTTCACGCCCGATCGCTGGCTCGCGCAGGGCGACACGGTGCGCTTCGGCAAGGTCACGCTCGAAGTGCGCCATTGCCCCGGCCATACGCCGGGACACGTGATCTTCTTTTCACCTGCCGATCGGCTGGCGATCGTCGGCGACGTGCTGTTCGCCGGGTCGATCGGGCGCACCGACTTTCCGCGCGGCGACCTCGACACGCTGTTGCGCTCGATCCGGGAGAATCTCTTTCCGCTCGGCGACGACGTGTCGTTCATCCCGGGTCACGGGCCGATGTCGACCTTCGGCGAAGAGCGCGCTTCCAACCCCTTCGTCGGCGATCAGGCGGTGGGCGCCGCCCGACAGCGGTATCTGTAGGGAAGGTGGGCAACGTAGGCAACGTAGGCCATGACGCGATGAACGCCCTGGTCGATCTGCGCAGCGACACGGTGACGCGACCGGGCGAGGGCATGCGGCGCGCGATGCTGGCCGCCGAGCTCGGCGACGACGTCTTCGGCGACGATCCTACGGTCAACCGCCTGCAGGCGCAGGCCGCCGGGCTGCTCGGTTTCGAAGATGCGCTTTTTTTCCCCTCCGGTACGCAGTCGAACCTCGCGGCGCTGATGAGCCATTGCCAGCGCGGCGATGAGGTCATCCTCGGCCAGGAGGCGCACAGCTATCGGTTCGAGGCGGGCGGCGCTGCGGTGCTCGGCTCGATCCAGCCGCAGCCGCTCGCCAACCGCGCCGACGGCACCCTCGACCTCGCGGAGGTCGAGGCGGCGATCAAGCCCGACGATGCGCATTTCGCGCGCACGCGCTTGCTCGCCCTCGAGAACACGATCGGCGGGCGCGTCATCCCGCGCGCCTACCTGGAGGAGGCCCTGGCGCTCGCCGAACGGCGCGGCCTCGCGACGCATCTCGACGGCGCGCGCGTGTTCAATGCCGCGGTCAGCCTGGGCCTGCCGGTGGGCGCGCTGGTCAAGGGCTTCGACTCGGTATCGGTGTGCCTGTCCAAGGGCCTCGGCGCGCCGGCCGGGACCATGCTGGTCGGATCAAAGGATTTCATTGCGCGTGCGCGACGCGCGCGCAAGATGCTCGGCGGCGCGATGCGCCAGGCAGGGGTGCTCGCTGCGGCGGGACTCTACGCGCTCGAGCACAATATCGAGCGGCTTGCAGACGATCACGCCAACGCCGCGCGTCTTGCGCAAGGACTCGGTGAGATGGGGCTGCCTGTCGAGCAGCACAGCAATATGGTGTTCGTGAAACCGCCCGCAGAGCGCGTTGTGCCCCTGGTCGAGGCGCTCGGCATGCAGAACATTCTCGTCCTGCCGGGCGCGCGCATGCGCCTGGTCACCCACCTCGACGTCGACGCCGCGGGCATCGATCGCGCGGTCGCCGGATTCGCGAGCGCTCTGACCTAACGCGCGCGAGACGCGACCAGTAGCCCGATCAGCGCTACGGCCGTGAACGCCGCGCCGCAGCCGAACGTCCACGCCGGGCCGTAGGCGCTCCACAGCCAGCCGGCGAGCAGGCTCGCGGCGAGCAGCGCGGCGCCCGTCACCAGATGAAAGACGCCGAACGCGGTACCGCGCAGCGTTTCTGGCGCGGCATCGGCAACCAGCGTCGATAGCAGTCCCTGCGTCAGGCCCATGTGTGCGCCCCACAGGGCGACCCCGGCAAACAGCAGGCCGCTCGAGCCGGCTGCGGCGAGCAGCACGTCGGCGCACACCAGTACGAGCAGACCCCATATGAGCAACGCCCGGCGCCGGCCGCGGTCTGCGGCGCGCCCGGCCGGATAGGAAATCAGCGCGTAGCTGCCCGCCATCAGCGCCATCACGAGGGGCGCCTGCGCCGCCGCGAGACCGACGTCCAGGGCGCGCAGCACCAGAAAGGCTTCCGAAAAGCGTGCCAGGGTCAGTACGGCGGCGAGCGCGACGACCGCCCAGTAGTGTGCGCCGAGGCTGCCCAGGCCGGCGAAGGCCAGGCGCGCACCGACGGCGCGCCGGACCTCCGGCTCCTTGACGACCAGCACGACGATCGCGAAGGCGACGACCGCGGGCAGCGTCGCGAGCCACAGCACGGTGCGGATGTCGCCTGCGAGCCAGAGCATCAGCGCGACGGCAGCAAGCGGGCCGAGCACGGCGCCCACCGAGTCGAGCGCCTGGCGCAATCCGTAGGCCGTGCCCCGCAGCTGCGTGGGCGTGACGTCCGCGATCATCGCATCGCGCGGCGCGCCTCTCACGCCCTTGCCGACGCGGTCGGTGACGCGCGCGACGAACACCAGGCCGACCGACCCGGCGAGCGCGAACAGCGGCTTGGACAGCGCGGCAAGTCCGTAGCCGAGCGCCACCAGCGGCTTGCGTCTGCCGATGCGATCGGTGAGCACGCCGGAGAACACCTTCAGCAGCGCGGCCGTGGCCTCGGCGAAGCCTTCGACGACGCCGATCGCCAGGGCGCTCGCGCCGAGTACGGTCGTCATGAACACCGGCAGCAGGCTGTGGATCAGCTCGGAAGAAAAATCCATGAACAGCGAAACACAGCCCAGCGCCCAGACGGTGCGGGGCAGGCGGCGGTGCG
>Ga0210098_1000392_pt1 | contig 13965 bp, 12 predicted proteins | sample Joice_ThreeSqA_D_FD_184870 | JGI IMG/M metagenome (GOLD analysis project Ga0210098, IMG submission 184870) | Wetland microbial communities from San Francisco Bay, California, USA, that impact long-term carbon sequestration - Joice_ThreeSqA_D1... | ecosystem: Environmental > Aquatic > Marine >...
TGCTAATGATATTATAAAAAAATACAACGAAATGGACTAACGATGGCACAAACAAAAATTGAATGGACTGAATTAACATGGAATCCAACAACCGGATGTAATAAAGTTTCTCAAGGTTGTAAATTTTGTTATGCTGAAGTGATGGCAAGACGATTAAAAGCTATGGGTTTAGATAAATATAGAAATGGATTTAAACTAACTCGGCATGAAGACGCTTTGAAAATCCCATATACATGGAAAACTCCAAAAATTGTTTTTGTTAATTCAATGAGTGATTTGTTTCACAAAGATATTCCATTAGAGTTTATTAAGAGGGCCTTTAATGTAATGAATGACAACCCTCAGCATGTTTTTCAAATATTAACTAAAAGGGCTGATATTCTTTTGGAATATCATAAACAATTAAAATGGACACATAATATCTGGATGGGTGTTTCCATAGAAAATGAGAAAGAATTATGGAGAGTTGATCTTCTCAGAAAGACTAAAGCTAAAACTAAATTTCTTTCCTGTGAACCTTTGCTTGGACCCTTAGCAAAATTAAAATTAAATGAAATTAATTGGGTTATTGTTGGAGGAGAAAGTGGAAGAAGTCCTCGTCCAATGAAAGAAGAATGGGTATATGAAATATTTGAAAAATGTGAAAAAGCTAATGTGAAATTTTTCTTCAAGCAATGGGGAGGAACAAATAAAAAGAAAACCGGCAGACTACTTAATGGTAAAACTTATGATGAAATGCCGGAAGTTGAAGTCATTTTCTAGATCATAATAACAATTCAATATACAAAACTCGCCAAATGCTCAACTATATTCTAATATCAAATATTGGACTATATTTTGTATTATAGTCCGTTATTAGAAAACAAATAGTCAGATTTTTCTTTGTTCTCTATTTAAAAAACTCGCCAAATGTTCAACCTTAACATTTAGTTTATTTTTCTTCAACCCATATTCTAATTGTATTATGCAGCCGGGGTTTGAGGTAACGACTTTTTCAGTCCCTGTCTCTTTAATATTCTTAATTTTTCTATCGAGTATTTTCATTGAGTCATCGAATCTTGTAATGTTATAAATCCCAGCACTTCCGCAGCACCAGCTTGCTTCGTTTAATTCAACATATTCAATTCCGTGTAATGAGTTAATTATTTTCCTCGGTTGTTCGAATACTTTTTGAGAATGAACAAGATGACAGGCATCGTGGTAAGTTACTCTTTCATGTTTATCTTCAGGTTTTATAGGAATTATATCTGAGAAAAATTCACTTAAGTCCTTCACTTTGTTACTAAAGTTTTCTGCAATATCTTTTAGCTCTTCATCATCTTTAAATATATACTTATACTCTTTCATAAATGCGCCGCATCCTGCGGAGTTTGAAGCGAGATACTCATAATTGTGTTTGCTAAATGCTTTGAGATTTTTTTTGGCTAGTTCCTTAGCTGTTTCAGGATCACCGTTGTGTGTATGTAACGAGCCGCAGCAAAACTGGTCCTTTGGCGTAATTACTCTGCAGCCGTTTTTTGTAAGAAGTTCAACTGTGTCTTTATTCACATCTGAAAACATAACATTCATAACACAGCCATAAAGAAATGCAGTGCTCATCTTTTTTTCACCGACCGGTTCAGTAATTTCTTCAATAATAGAATCACTGAATTTTTTAGAAACTCTTGGAGAAAGAGAATCGAGTTCGGCAAGTTTACCAGGCAGGATTTTTTTTAATAACTTTGGGAAAAATGATCGTTGATAGAAATATAAAAGTTTTGAAGCTGCTTTTAAGCTTTGAGGATTAGCTACAATATATTTTAATATGAATTTCTTAATGAACTTTGTAATAAAAGATCCATGAGAAGAATTATCAATTTCTGCTCTTGCTGCTTCAACCATTACTCCATAGTTAACTCCTGCGGGACAGGCAGTTTCACAAGCCTGGCAATCGAGACAAAAATTCATTTCATCAGCGAAAATATTACTTAAAGATATCGTTCCTTCTGCAACAGATTTTATAAGCTTAATTCTTCCCCTTGGTGAAGATCGTTCCAATTTGGTTAATTCGTAAGTAGGACAAACAGCAAGACACATTCCGCAATGGATGCACTGCGAAAGGATATCATCATTTGGTAAAACATTAAGTAGACTATTATTTGTAGCTGTCATAAACTTTCAAAATTTTGTCGCATAACGCAAAGTGCGTAGCGCTTAGTGATGTCAAGTCTAATACCAAGTTAAAAACCTTTGTGTTCTGCCCTAGGTTCTTTGCTTTTTTCCTTTGCCGTCTGCTATTTGCCGTTTCACTTATTTGAATACTCTTCACACCTTGGCGATATAGAAAAAATCTTCCCCGGGTTTATAACATTGTTCGGATCAATTGCAGTTTTAATTTGCTTCATCATTTCAATTGCAGGAATGCCCGTAGCCTTTTCAAGAAATTGTTTTTTTGCCAGACCAGTTCCATGTTCCCCTGTAATTGTTCCTCCAAGTTTAATTGCCTCATTAAAAATAAAATCAAAAGCATTATGAGCCCGTGTAATTTCATCATTATTTCTTTCATCAGTTAAACAGGTCGGATGAAGATTTCCATCTCCGGCATGACCAAAGTTCCCAAACGTCACATCAAATCTTTTTGCAGCTTCAGTAACTTTCTCAATCATTACAGGTAATTCACTTCTCGGTACTGTTGCATCTTCAAGAATTGTGGTCGGTCTCTTTCTAGCCAATGCACTGAAAGCACTTCGTCTTGCAGATTTTAAAGTTAAAGATTCTTCCTGGCTGGCAGCTTCTTTCACATACGGCGCATTATTCTTTCTTAAAATATCTATAATTGTATTTGCATCTTCTCTAACTTCATTTCCACGACCATCGACTTCAATTAATAAAATTGCTTCGCTGTTTCTTGGCAAACCAATTTTTGTAAAATCTTCGACGCAATTTATTGTTGTATTATCTAGAAATTCCATCATACTTGGAACGATATGAGAAGAAATAATTTTTGAAACAGATCTTGCGGAATCTATTAGTTTATCAAAATATGCAAGAATAGTAATTGATTGCTGCGGCTTTGGAATCAGCTTTAATAAAATTTTCGTGATTATTCCGAGAGTTCCCTCACTTCCAATAATAAAATCCCTGAGATTATATCCGGCAACATCTTTCATATTCTTGCCACCGGTTTTTAACAACTCTCCGTTTGGTAAAATCATCTCTGTCCCGAGAACATAATTTTTAGTAACCCCATATTTTAAACCCCGCAAGCCGCCGGCATTATTTGCCACATTTCCCCCAATTGTGCAAACATTCAAACTTCCCGGATCAGGAGGATAAAACAAACCAAACTTTTCAACTTCTTTTTGTAGAGTTCCGGTAACGACTCCCGGCTGAACAGTAGAGGTTAAGTTTTGTGTATCTATCTCAAGAATATTATTCCACTTTGTCATCACAAGCACAACACTATTTTCAACAGGCACAGCGCCGCCGCTTAAGCCTGTTCCGGCACCTCTTGGAACAATATTAAATTTTTCCTGGTTTGCTAATTTTACTATCTGAGAGATTTGTTCTTCATTTTCGGGAAATATAACTGCTTCGGGTAAATGTTGGAAAATCGGAGTTGCATCAAAAGAATAGCTTAACTTGTCTTCCTGTGAGTCGAAATAATTATTAGTACCAACTACACTTCTGATTTTATCTTTTAAAGTATTATTCATGAAGAATACTAATTAATAGAGGAGTTATATTTAAATATAGTCAGGGAGAAAACAAAAAAGGAAGATGACGATTATAATTCTCACCATCTTCCTTGAAAAAAGCTTAAGAGTATTATTTAATATTCAGCAGCCTGTCATAAACTTTAGTATCTGACAAGACTTTATAAGCAGTTTGGAATTGTTCATCATATTTAAGAAGTTCTTCAATTCTGCCTTCAGATCCGAGATAACGGGAAGCAAGTTCCGCCCTTAGCTCAATAAGAATCTCATTCTTATAAAGTGAAAGGTCACTGTCGTCTAATGCTTCAAAAGAATGTTTTGCATTGTTCAGATCTGCAATTACCTTTTCGTCCAGTTTTTTCTTTTTCGCGTCTGCAATTACTTCATCAAGATGTTTTTCAGATTCCGATTTATAAACAAAATCATTTCCTTTAAGATATTTTGCTAACTCATTAACCAATTTTTCATTGCTTATCGAAGAAAATTTCTCTTCCGGATAACGATAATAGTAATAATCAGCAAATCTGAAGAATAAACCTTTTGCTAGAAGATCGGCGGTCAGGTCACCTTCAATGTTAAATTTAACAGTTGAATCAGGTGTAATTCCACCTGCACCGTAAACAACACGCTCGTTATCTGTTGAATAAGGTGCAGCTGTTAAAGAATCAGCATTAATTATTATATCATTTCCTTTTGAGTAATCTATTTTTTGAATGCATCTTCCGCTTGGTGTATAATATTTTGCAGTTGTAATTTTTAGAGAAGTATTATAATCCAAAGGTGTTATAGTTTGCACAAGACCTTTTCCAAAAGATTTGGTTCCAAGAATTATACCTCTGTCATGATCCTGTATTGCTCCTGCTAAAATTTCAGAGGCTGAAGCTGAACCACCATTCACAAGAACAACGAGCTTAGCATCTCCCGCCATAGGTTCTTGCGTGGCATAATATTCTTTTTTAGAGGTTGCGTCTCTCCCTTTTGTAGATACAATTAGCTTCCCCTTATCAAGGAACTTATCAGCAATATCGACAGCAACATCAAGCAGACCGCCGGGGTTTCCCCTTAAATCAAAAACAACGGATTTAATTTCTTTCTTTGCTTTAAGTTCCTGCAAAGCTTTTTTCACTTCGTCTCCAGCCGAACGGCTAAAGCTCGTTAACTTCAAATAGACATTGTTGCTGTTTTCGGGATAGAAGCCATAATAAATAAGACTTTTTACAATCACTTCTTCTCTTATAAGATTAAAACTAAGTGTGTCTTTATCACCTCTCAACACTTTAAGATCAACTATTGTCCCCGGCTTCCCTTTTACGAGACTAGAAATATCTTCCATATTTTCGGGAGTAATTTTAGTGCCTCCGGCTTCCAACAAAATATCACCGATTCTTATTCCCTGCCTCTGAGCAGAATAACCATCGAGAACTTCAACAACCGTTACATTATCACCTCTTACACCGATCGATATTCCTACACCGCCATATTTACCGCTTGTTATAAGATCTATATCTTCTTTTTTATTTTCATCGATAAAAATTGTATACGGATCGAGCGAATTCAGCATTCCCTTGATACCTTCCTGCATAAATTTTTCTGGATCAATATCGTCAACGTAATTCATAGATATTTCTTTATAAACAGAACCGAATAGATCGATATTTTTTGAAATTTCAAAATATAAATCATTTTCACCGGGAAAGAACCCGGAAAAAACAAACAGAAGAATTACAGCAAAGAGATATTTAAAATATCTGCGTGACTTCATACAAACTCCTTTTTTTCAAATAAAACTAATTCATTCACCACTTTATTATGAACTTCTTGTATACTTAATGCTCCATCAATTATTTTGAATCGATTTTCTTTTTTAGCAAGATTTAAATAACCTTGACGTACCCGATTATAAAAACCGGAATCGGAAATTTCAATCCTGTCCAATTCCATATTATGTTTTTGATTTTTTCTTTGCTCCGCAACTTCAACCGGGATATCAACAATAAAAGTTAAATCAGGTATCGTTTTTCCTATTGCAAGATTATTAATATGCTTAACAGTTTCTATATCGATTCCTCTTCCAAAACCCTGGTAAGCCGTAGTGGAATCATGGAACCTGTCTGAAATTACATAGATTCCTTTTTCCAAACACGGGCGGATTTTTTCCCTAACCAATTGTGCCCTGCTTGCAGAAAAAAGAAAGATTTCAGCCTCCATAAACATATGGTAATGTTTTTTGTCAAGAAGAATCTCTCTTACTTTTTCGGAAATCTCCGTTCCGCCGGGTTCTCTTATTATTTCTACTTCTCTATTTTTTCCAAGCAGATATTTTTTTAAAAGCTCTACTTGCGTGGACTTTCCGCAAAAATCAATTCCTTCAAAACTAATGAACATACAGATTATCTTTACTTATATTTTTTTATGATATATCCCAACCTATCCGGCTTTACATACATTATCGACATATTCTCGGGGACATCTATTTGAGGTACTACGCTGCCAACTGTATCGAGTACAACATTTCTGTAATAGACATATGCTTTGAGCTGATCCTCATTTAGTTTCCCAAGTATGTTTACTCCACCGTGAACACCAATGCTAATCCTGTTTGGAAGTAAAACTACTTCCCTGTCACTTGGCAGATCGAGAACAGAGACAGGTATATTATCAAAGTTTTTATCAACAATCTTCTGAACATCAAGATTTATTGTTACTAAATTCTGAGTGTAAGACATTCCTCTCATATTCTCTAAACTAACATGATCTACAATTTTAGAATCCAGGTTTGATAAAACTTTTTTTTCTGTAGAGACAGTAGTTAATTTTTTCAAATAGCTAACGGGACCGGAAACATAAGTTGACTCGGGACTTATACTAATATCGTCAGCTAAACCGTAGCCTTCCTTGAAATTTAGAACAAGGTCAGGTTCTATTTTTACTTTTTTTCTTCCTACTTTTTCAACACGAATCGAAAGAGTATCGGGGCTCAGGTTAATTACTTCCATATCGGAAGCAAGCCATTGATTCTCCGACAATGAGTTATAAAGATTGATATATTTTTTCCCCGTGTCTCCTCCTGCAGAAACAAGATATTCTGATTCTGAACCGAGACTTAGCGATAATAGTTTCCAACCTGTACCTTTTATTTTTGCAGATATTTTTGCTGGGAGTTTTGTACCAGATATATAACCTTCATGAAAATTAACAATCTTAACAGGAAAATATACTGTTATATAATAATCTTTTGATAGTGAAATGGATCCCCAAAGAATAATCGAAAAAAGCAGAGAGATGACGATTATATGAATATTTTTCTTCACCGTACAAATATAAACTAAATTGAAAACAAAAAAACTCCACTACAAGTGGAGTCACAAAAAAAATCCTGAAATATTTATAGATTATTTTGAAATAAATTTCTTAAAGTAATCGAGAAGTTCTTTTCTGTTTGCTCTCGATATTTCTCTTCCCTGGATCGGGAAATCTTCAATACCTCTTGCAAATCTTCTTAATTGATGCACATTTAATATTTCTACTTCTTCCATTTTAATTTTTGCCTTCTTCGAAGTCAAAGTCTTTGGTTTTTCTTTCTTTTTCTTTTCAATTTCTTCTTCTGTTCCGAGAGCTTCTTTTCTAAGTCTTGATATTGTATCACTTGCTTCTACGGAAGGCTTTGCTTCTTCTGTTATTTCTTCCTTTTTACTTTTGCTCTCTTCTTTCTTTTCTTTTTTAACTTCTTCCTTCGGAACAGACTTAACTGCAGGTTTTACAACTTCTTCTTTTTTCTCAGGAATCTCTTTATCAACTCTTCTTGTTTTTCTTTCAGAGCTATCTTTTATTTCCGGAAGAAGGGCGATCATCTGGTCATCTGGCTGAGGAATTATATGAGTGGAAACGAGCACACCTACTCGCTTGGCAGCAGCAGAACCAGCATCAACTGCTGAGCGAACTGCTGCAGTTTCTCCGACAATCTTAATCGTTATCAAAGCGGGGTTTGTTGTTTCTTTTCCTACAAGAGTTACATTAGCCGCCTTTACCATAGCATCGGCGGCTTCAATAGCAGCAACAAGACCCCGGGTTTCAACTAACCCAAGTGCCTTTGGCATAAACTATTTTCTCTTTGGAAGTAAAGCTTCAACCTCGGAATGAGGACGAGGTATTACATGAACTGAAATCAATTCTCCAACTCTCTGAGCAGCAGCGCCTCCGGCATCGGTAGCAGCTTTAACTGCTCCCACATCGCCCCTAACCATAACGGTTACATATCCGCCACCAATTGTTTCCTTGCCAAGCAATTCAACTTTAGCGGCTTTAACCATTGCGTCTGCGGCTTCTATAGCACCGACAAGACCTTTTGTTTCTATCATCCCGAGTGCATCAAGTGACATAAAGTGCTCCCAATGATAATTTTTGTTACTGTAAAATATACGCTACATCTTTAATAGTCAATTAGTTTCAGGATAATGTAGTAATTAATTTTACTTCGTTCTTCCATTTGCAATACTGTCAAGATACTCCTGCAATATAATTGATGCAGCATGTCTGTCCACCAACCCTTTATCTTTTCTTTTAGATTTCTTTGGAACAACCTGTATTATTCTCTCGCTTGCTATTGCAGAAGTAAATGCTTCATCCCATAATATTACTTCGAGATTAAATTTATTTTCAATCTGCTGTTTTAACGACAAAATTTTTGATCTGATATTTTCCGTTCTTGCATTATTAGAATCAGGTAAGCCAATGATAATTTTAGATATGCTTTCTTTCTGAACAATTTTATCTAAATCAGTTAAGAAATTATTATTGTTAGGAAGAGTTTTAAAAGGATACGCAAATGTTTTAAGAGGATCGCTTAAAGCAAGACCGATTCTTTTTTCGCCAAAGTCTATTGCTAAAATTCTAGTTTCCAGTTAAATATCCTAAATATATTCGGGCTTTAAGAACCATCAAATCTTTCTACAGAATACACACCTTTTATCTTTTTTAATCTTTCAACAATTTTTGCAAGATGACTTATATTATGCACATAAATAGTTACGCTGCCTTCAAAAGCAGAATCGGAGGTACTTATATTTATTGATTTAATATTTGTATTTTGATAAGCAACAATGGCATGAGAAATCTCGTTAAGAAGACCGGGTGAATCTTCTCCCATTACCGTTAGTCCGACTACAAACAAAGAACCTTCCGTTTCTGGCCATTGTACCGGGAGCAATTTACTTGTATCCATTTCAGATAAGCGAATTAAGTTATTACATGTTTTACGATGAATCTTTATCCCTTCGCCAACCGTGACATAACCAATAATCGGATCACCGGGAATAGGGTTACAACACTTTGCATACGAGTACATAATATTCGAATCAACTCCCTCAACTAATACACCGCCTGCATCGCTCCGCGCTGAATCCGCAAATGTATCGAATTCAAGTACAGATACTTTTTCCTTTTTCTCTTTTTCTTTTGTTGCTGTTAAAATCTCATCCACATTTGCTTTCCCCTGTGCAATCGTTCTAAACATATGACGGGGGCTATCAAATTTCAAAGTAACCGCCAGTCTGTCTAAATCCTGTTGTGTAAAGGCTAATTTCAATTTCTTAATTTTCTTCTCCCAAATTTCTTTACCGGAAGTAACTATCTCATCTTCCTCTTTCTTTATCCATTTTTTAATGGCGATTTTTGCTTTGTGAGTAGTTACAAATTTTATCCAGTTTTTATTTGGGTGCTGCGTTTTGGAAGTAATAATCTCTAATTGGTCGCCACTATGAAGAACCGTATCTAGAGGAACTATCTTTCCGTTTACCTTTGCTCCGATGCAGTGATATCCAACTTTACTGTGAATTTCAAAAGCAAAATCAACGGGAGTAGCATCTACAGGAAGTCTTCTTAAATCCCCTTTGGGAGTAAAAACATAAATCTCGTCCTGGTAAAGATTTAGTTTGAAACTTTCCATCAAATCTTTTCGTGCCTCATCTTTCGAAGCATTTTCAAAAATATCTCTAATCCAGTTTACCCAGTTTTCAAGATCTTTTTCGCTCGCAGTTTTATTTTCTTTATATCTCCAGTGTGCTGCCACACCTCTTTCGGCAACCTCATGCATCTTTTTTGTTCTGATTTGAATTTCAACAAGTCTTCCTTCGGGTCCTACAACAGTAGTGTGAATAGATTGATAATTATTTGTTTTAGGGATTGAGATATAATCTTTGAACCTGTCAGGGACAGGAAGATAGATCTGGTTCACAATTCCAAGACTTGTATAACAATCATAAGTATTTTCAGTATCCAGGATTATTCTTATAGCAAAGAGGTCATATATTTCTTCAAAAGGTTTATTTCTTCTTATCATCTTCCTGTAAATACTGTAAAGATGTTTGGGTCTTCCGCTTATATCATATTTAAGCTTATATTCATCAAGCTTTTGAATAATCGGATCGCTGAATTTTTTAATGTAAGATTCTCTCTCTTTTCTTTTTGCTTTTACCTTTCTTACAAGATCTTCATATGCATCGCGGTTAAGATATTTAAAAGATAAATCTTCCAGCTCCCACTTAACACGTCCCAAACCAAAACGGTGAGCGAACGGAGCATATATCTCAAGAGTTTCCTGGGCAATTCTTCTTTGCTTTTCAGGATTTACAAACTCAAGTGTTCTCATATTGTGTAGGCGGTCTGCAAACTTTACAAGTATAACTCTTACATCTTTAACCATTGAGAGAAGGAGTTTGCGGTAATTTTCGGCTTTAGTAATTTCCTGACCTTTGAATATGCCGCTTATTTTGGTAACCCCGTCAACGATCTCTGCCACAGAACTTCCGAATTCTTTTGACAAAAGACTTATACTGAATTCCGTATCTTCTGCAACATCGTGAAGCAAAGCGCTGGCAACTGTTATATCATCTAAGGGAAGCTCTTCGGCAACAACTAATGCAACATGATAAGGATGAATAAAATATGGCTCACCCGATGCACGAAGATCATTCTTATGAGCTTCGATAGAAAACTTAAAACTTTTGGTAATCAGGTTTTCATTAATAGATGGCAGATTCTTTCTGCAAATCATCAAAAGTTCTTCGAGCATTTTAGCACTTTTGGGATCACTCGTTGTCATATTTTGTCGTATTTCCTTTTACTACTTAGTCCTGAAATTCCACTTTTATCCAATTGACCTTTAATTTAACTTTTTTATTTGAATAGGTAAAGCCCTATAACAATAGATAAATTTGCATGTGGCAAACTAATGGTCGGAAAGTTCTCTTTTAAGTGATCTTATTCTGTCTAATCTGTCTCCCAACTTATCTAATTCGTACTCGGTCAAATTCTTTATGTTTAGAATTTCATTACATAAAACCAGAGCAGAATTACTATCGCCCAGCCTGTAATATTGCTGAGCAATAATGTGCTGCAAAATTATTTCATTGCAATGATTTAGTTTTTCAGCATCTGTAAATGAATTCAGGATTTCATAATAAATTTGAATTGCCTTTTGCTTATCAACATCTTCATAAGCTCTGGCTAATCCATATTTAAAGAACCTGCTGTTAGGATAACGAACTAAAGCTGACTCAGCAATCTTTATTGCTTTAAGGAATTCATGCCTGTCGATATAAATCCATATTAAAGAATTTATTGCAAGATAAGAATTATATGAGGAGTTGCTTACGGCTTTTTCTAAAAGTTTAATTCCCTCTTCTCTTTCATCACTTACAAAAGGAAGCCAGTTCAGGAATTTCATTTTACTGCTCTTCCAGTATTTATATGTACCAATTGCTATCAACGCTTCATAAAAAGTGGAATCGATTTTCAGACAATGTTCAAAAAGATGCACGGAAGTTACTCCTGTACCAAAAGCCGAAAGCCAGTCTCCTGTTAATGCATCAAAGTAGGCTTTGTAACCATCAGCAAGTGCAAGGAAATAATTATTCCAGATATTATTGTCTCCATCCGAATCAATTAATGCTTCCGACATTTCCTTTGCATCATCGAGATTATTATTTATAAAATCTGTTTTGAAAGGAATTACGAGATCATAAGATTTAGCAATCTCAACAGCAGCAATATAAATTTTGCCAATAGGAAGTTTGGGAAATTCTTTATTGAGAATAATGAAATCTTTTTTTGCTAAATCATACTTTTGATTTATAATATTCTCAATCCCACTTCGAAGAAGTGAATCCACTTCGGTATTTGGAAATACCTGCCCGTGTAAAAAAAAAGATGGGAAAAGAAATATGAGAACAATTAAGAATTTAGAGTGTACCAAAAGTTCTATCTCCTGCATCCCCCAGGCCGGGTAAGATATATCCTTTATTATTTAATTCCCTATCCAATGCTGCAGAATATATTTCAACTTTGTTATGTTCTTTCAATAACTTCTTAACTCCTTCCGGAGCAGCAACGAGGCAAGCAAAAACAATTTTCTTTATTTTCTTTTCAGTTAAATACTTTAACGCCCACGACGCACTCCCACCGGTTGCAAGCATAGGATCAAGTAAAATAATTTTTGAATTCGATTCCACTTTGGGAATTTTAAAATAATATTCGACAGGCTGTAGAGTTTCCTCATTTCTCTGAAGACCAATATGTCCGACTTTACAATCGGGGATTATATCAAGGAAACCACTTACCATACTTAAACCTGCTCTTAAAACAGGAATAAGAATTATTTGTTCATTGAGTTTGTAACCCTTTGTCTTTTCAAGCGGAGTTTCAACTTTAACTTCTTTCAGCTTAAGTGTTTTTCCGATTTCTACTGCAAGAATATTCGAGAGTCTTCTTACAGCAGCTCTGAAATATTCCGGTTGAGTTTTTTTATCTCTCAACAAAGTAACATCCTTTTTAATCAGAGGATGATCGATAAGCTTAAAGTTGGGAAAATTATTTTTCATTTTTACTCTTGTTAAGATTTTATTTTTCTTCCTAATAAAGATAATAAATTTATAAAAGGAGAAAGCGGTGGAGTATAATTATAATTTATTTCAGAAAGAATTTCTCCACTCTGTTTCAATTTTATTAAAGTTGAAATTATATCTCCATAACCAGATACCTCTTTTCCCCCAAAGAAAGCTGCTCCAAGTATTTCCTTTGAATCTTCTTCATATATAATTTTACCGAAAACTTTTTCACTCCCCGGCATTACTTTTACCAGGTTATTTGCAGTTGCTGTAACTGTCTTAAACTTAAATCTATTCCTCTTTGCTTCTGCAGATGAAAGTCCGATATTTATTGAAAACTTATTCCATAATTTTACAGAAATATTTTTAACGATTGGCTCTATCCTCGAATTTCCACCTGCAGCATTTTCTCCTGCGGAATGGCCGTGATCCCGAGCAAGAGTAGCCAATGGGAAATAGTTTGGACGACCGGTAACGGCATCAACAACTTCCATGCAATCACCTGCAGCATAAATATGAGGATCAGATGTTTTAAGCCTTGAATCAACTTTGATTCCTCCAAATTCTCCAATCTCAAGATTTGCCTTTTTTGCGAGATCATTATTAGGGTCAAATCCAACCGATATAATAACAAGATCTACTTCTACAAGTCTTCCATCGATATTCAGACTTTCAATCTTTTCATCAGAATAAACAGGTTTTAGATTTTTTACTCCTCCGAAGAATCGTACTTTATTATTTGCAAGCAATTCCCCGACAAGTAATTGAATCTCTGTTTCAGCTGAAGGAATTGGATGATTTTCCCTTTCAACTACGATAACATTTAAGCCATGTACCGAAAATGCATTTGCAGTTTCGAGTCCGATATATCCGGAGCCAATAACCGCAACATTATTAATTTTCTTTTTAACATAATCCTTAACCTTTATAAGGTCCGAAACATTCTTAAAATGAAATAAATTTTCTGCGGGCAAAGTAAACTGTTTCAATGTTTTCGGTTTTGCTCCCGTCGTTAAAATTAATTTATCATATTTATAGAAGTGAGTTGTACCGTTGAATAAATCGAGAACTTTAATCTCTTTTGTCTTTCTGTCAATTCCTTCGACTAAATGTCTTGTAAAAACTTCAACGCCTTTTTCTTTCTTAAAAGTTACAGTATCAAACAGAAGAATATTTTTATAATTCTCTATATCTCCGGAAAGCACGTAAGGCATTTCGCAAGTTCCAACAGAAATATAATCGCCCGCCTCAAACATTTTTACATCAGAACCAGGATTGATTCTTTTTGCTTTTGCTGCAGCGGCGGGACCTGCAGCACTTCCACCTATAACAATTATATTTTTGGGCCTGCTCATTTTGTTTTGAAGACCATTGTAAAAGGGACTCCC
>Ga0210098_1000395_pt1 | contig 13921 bp, 16 predicted proteins | sample Joice_ThreeSqA_D_FD_184870 | JGI IMG/M metagenome (GOLD analysis project Ga0210098, IMG submission 184870) | Wetland microbial communities from San Francisco Bay, California, USA, that impact long-term carbon sequestration - Joice_ThreeSqA_D1... | ecosystem: Environmental > Aquatic > Marine >...
CTGATTCGGGAAATGAAAAACTTTTAATACAGCCGAGAAATCTTTTTGTTGCCGGGAAAAATTCACAGGCAACAATTATAGAACATTTTGTGAATATCGATTCAGGAGTTTATTTCACAAATACTGTTACTGAAATTGTTGTCGGTGAAAACGCAATTGTTGATCACTTAAAATTACAGGAAGAAAGTAAATCGGCATTTCATATTGGCAGAATGGAAGTCGACCAGGGAAGATCAAGTAATTTTGCTTCTCATTTTGTTTCTCTCGGTTCTTCTCTCACAAGAAATGAATTTAATTCCAGGTTTAATGATGAAGGCGGCGAGTGCAAACTAAACGGATTATTCCTTACTGAAGGAAACCAATTATTTGATGTTCACACTTTAATTGATCATGCTAAACCTCATTGCAACAGCCACGAACATTACAAAGGAATTTTAAATGATGTTTCCCGTGGAGTTTTTAACGGCAAAGTAATTGTAAGACCTGATGCTCAAAAAACAAATGCTTTCCAGGAAAATAATAATATTATTCTTTCAAAGGAAGCTCTGGTAAATACAAAACCACAGCTAGAAATTTTTGCCGACGACGTTAAATGTTCACATGGCGCTACTATAGGACAACTCGATGAAGATTCGATGTTCTATCTTAAATCAAGAGGAATTGGAGAAGAAACAGCACGTACAATTCTCATTCATGCTTTTGCCAGCGATGTTATAACATCTGTAAAAGTAGAAGCAGTAAAAAATTATATCGAAGACATATTAAACGAAAAATTCAACCAAGGCTGAAAAATTTAAATGATAGTTAAACCTGAACCTGCAGTGCAGGAAACAAACAATATCTACGATGTCTATAGAATTCGCGAGGATTTTCCAATCCTAAAGACAAAAGTTAGGAATAAGCCTCTCGTTTATTTTGATAATGCGGCAACGACACAAAAACCCCAACAGGTTATTGATACATTGAGCAAATATTATAACTCAATGAATGCAAATATTCACCGGGGAGTTCATTACTTAAGTAATATTGCAACCGATGCTTATGAAGATGCGAGAATAAAAGTTAAGAATTTTATAAATGCTGCGAGTGAGAAAGAAATAATTTTTACTAAAGGAACAACCGAAAGTATAAATCTAGTTGCAAATTCATTCGGCAAAAGTAACCTTAAAGAAGGCGATGAAATAATTATCTCAAACATGGAACATCATTCTAATATAGTTCCGTGGCAGCTCATCTGTAATGAAAAGAAAGCTAAACTGAAAATTATTCCTATTGATGATAATGGAGAAATTATTTTTGATGAATTTGTAAAACTTATATCAGATAAAACAAAATTAATTTCTATTGTTTATATCTCGAATTCGTTAGGAACAATTAATCCTGTTAAGGATATTATTGAAATTGCTCATAAGTATGATATACCGGTTTTACTTGATGCTGCACAAACAGTAAATCATAAAACTGTAGATGTTCAGAAACTTGATTGTGATTTCTTGGCTTTTTCAGGACATAAACTATACGGACCAACAGGTATCGGAGTTCTTTATGGCAAAGAAAAATTTTTAGAAGCGATGCCTCCTTTTATGGGCGGCGGCGATATGATTGCTAAAGTTACTTTTGAAGAAACAACTTACAACGAACTCCCTTATAAATTTGAAGCTGGAACATCCAACATTGCCGATGCTATCGGTCTCGGTTCAGCAATAGATTACATTACTTCAATTGGAATGGAAAAGATTTTTGTTCACGAAGCTTCTTTGCTTGAATATGCGACACAAAAATTAGAAGAAGTTCCGGGATTAAAAATAATCGGTACCGCAAAACAAAAGTCAGCGGTTATTTCTTTTGTGTTTGATAATATTCATCCCCACGATGTTGGAACTTTTTTAGATTTTGAAGGAGTTGCTGTAAGAACAGGTCATCATTGCACACAACCTGTAATGCAAAGATATAATATTCCGGCAACGTCCAGAGCTTCTTTTGGCCTTTACAATACAACCGAAGAAATTGATACACTTGCTGATTCGTTAAAAAGAATAGTTGAGGTTTTTTAATGATTGATCCTCAATTAAGAGAACTTTACCAGGAAGTAATTTTAGATCATAATAAAAGCCCGAGAAATTTTAAGAAACTCGAGACTGCAAACAGAACCGCGGAAGGTTATAATCCTTTATGTGGAGATAAGATCAATATTTTTTTAGATGTTGAAGATGATGTTGTAAAAGACATTTCTTTTCAAGGTTCCGGTTGCGCAATATCAAAAGCATCTGCTTCTTTGATGAGCACAATTATAAAAGGTAAATCTGTTGAAGAAGCAAAAAAGTTATTTGAAAAGTTTCATGATCTCATAACAGGAAAGCTCGATGAAAATATAAGTATCGAAGAACTTGGTAAGCTTGCAGTGCTTTCGGGTGTAAAAGAATTTCCTATGAGAGTTAAATGTGCAAGCCTTGCATGGCATACAATGCTGACAGCTTTGAAGAATGAGAGCAAGACTGCCACAACAGAATAGTCTATAAAAATGGTTGAAATAAATAAGCAGGTTATAGAAGAAAAAGTAATTGAAACCTTAAAGAATTGTTACGATCCGGAAATTCCGGTTAACATCTTTGAGCTTGGATTAATTTATGAAATTGCAATTGATGATAACGCAAATGTTGAAGTTAAAATGACCTTAACTTCACCTGCCTGTCCTGTTGCCGGTTCATTGCCTGGAGAAGTCGAATATAAAATCAGGGAAATACCTGAAGTAAATGATGTTAAAATTCAATTGGTGTGGAATCCCCCATGGGATAAAGATATGATGTCCGATGTTGCTAAACTTGAATTAGGAATGATGTGACCATAGAAATTTTAGCCCCAACATTTTTATGTCGGAGAAATATTAATGAAGAATACCCTTGGCTTTAGCCAAAATTTTAAAAAAAGATGTTAATACTAAACAAAAAGGAGTAGATATGTTAAACATTATTTCACGTCCCCCGATGTATGATCCCCAGGCCGTACAGCCGATGAGAGATGAACTTGTTGCTGTTGGTTTTGACGAACTGCTAACACCGGAGGAAGTTGATAAAGCAATAAATGTTAAAGATGATAAAACTGTTTTAGTAATGGTCAATTCTGTATGTGGCTGCGCTGCAGGTAGTGCAAGACCAGGAGTTTCTCTCGCACTTCAGAATAAAACTATTCCGGATAGACTTTGTACCGTATTTGCAGGAATGGAAAGAGATGCGGTTGATAAAGCAAGACAATATGTAACAAATTTTCCACCATCTTCTCCGAGTATTGCTTTATTTAAAAACGGAGAACTGATTTATTTTATGCCGAGATATGAAATTGAAGGGAGATCTCATAAAGAAATTGCCGAAGCACTTACATCAGTATTTGATGAATTATGTTCAAACCAGGGACCTTCAATAAGTCCAGAAAATTTTGCGCAGGTTATTAATGCAAAAATGTGCGGATCAAAAATTCCGTTATTCAAAGGTTAGAAAATGAAATTCAGTTCACAAGAAGAATATGGTTTAAGATGTTTACTCAGAATTGGTAAGTCCAAATCTCAGAACGGACTTACCATTCCTGAAATAAGCGACCTTGAAGGATTATCAACAGCAAATGTTGGAAAGTTATTAAGAACACTTCGCCTTGGCGGATTTATAGAGGCTACGCGTGGACAAAGTGGAGGCTATAAACTTGCAAAATCTGCAGAAGAAATTATTATAGGTGAAGTTCTCGTTGTTCTAGGTGGTAAATTATTTGAAGAAGATTTCTGCAGCAGTCATACAGGCCTCGAAAATATTTGTACTAATTCAATTGATTGTTCAATCCGTTCTTTATGGAGAACAATTCAAAATGTTGTAGATAATGTTGTGTTGAAGATGACACTAAAAGACCTGCTTGGGAATGAGGAAGAAGTCCAGGTTCTTGTCAAAAGTTTTGTTGAAGAATCCAACTCAGAAACAGTAAAGAATTAATTCAGTTTTTCCTATAGTAATACCTTCCGGAATTTTTCGTCTATTTCCGCCTAAATAAATAAACTATTATTAAAAAACTAATCTGAAGGAATTTCTTTGAGATAACCTTCCTTAACCAAGCTATCGTAGGATTTGTAAATATTAATTATTACAGAGTTGGATAAATAGTAACCGGTTGATTCTATCTTAATTCCATTAATTTCCTTTTCAAGTTTAACGCTTGCATAAAGTTTATCATCTGCGATTAGATCATTATCTAATCTTTTCTTTTCAGGAATATTTTCTAAAGCCCAGTAAATTCCTTTTTTTGCATTCTGATATGCAATGTCAATATCTTCTTCACTTCTTGTTTGAGCATTTATAACATTACAAAAGAAAAAAATTAAAAAGAAAATAAAAGAATAAGCGCTTTTCATAGAGCCCCCGATATTTTTTTGAAAAATTTAATCACAATAATTTGGATTAGCAAATAAAAAAACTGGAAACTATTCTTGACAAAATAGTTTCCAATTGTTATTTTGGAAACTATATAAACGAAAATAGTTTCCATATAGAAAAAATGGATAGAGATCAGCAAAAAATATTAGGATTTTGTAAAGATTACTTTTTAGAGAACGGTTTTTATAAAACTACTATGGACGAAATAGCAGCTAAATTAAGAATAAGTAAAAAAACTATCTACAAATATTATCCTACTAAGGAGGTTTTAGTTAAAGAAACAGTACTCGGGTTCTTAGAGTTTCATAAGGGAAATGTTTCGAAGATTATTGATGAAAACTCTGGTGCTGTTACAAAGCTCTACAATATTTTTAATTATATCGGGAAAATGATTTCCAAAATAAATGAAAAATTTATTAGAGATATACAAATACATATGCCTGACTTGTGGAAACATATTGATAACTTCAGAACAAAAATGATGACGATAAATATTGGAAAAGTTATTGAACAAGGAAAAAACGAGGGAGTGTTTATAGATAAACAATCTGCGATTATTACTGGCATTTTCACTTCTTCTGTAAGAGGAATAATTAATCCCGAATTTATTATGAATAACAAATTTTCTATTAAGACTGCATTAGACGAGACTATTGAAATTATTATGAACGGGATAATGACTGAAAAGGGTAAAAATGTTTTTAACTTATTTAAATCGGAGCAGACAAATGAAAGCAATTAATTGTATACCCGCATTTATTTTATTATTGATATTCGGATGCGGAAATGGGAATGATAAAAATTCAATAGAAGCTTCCGGCAATATCGAAGCGACAAATATTATAGTAAGTTCGCAGGTTACAGGGAAAGTCCTTTCGATATTGAATGATGAGGGTGAAAATGTTAATGCAGGTGATACAGTCTTAATAATCGATCACGAAATTTTAGCTTTACAACTTCAGCAGGCTCTCGCAGCTGAAGAAGCTGCACAGGCACAACTTAGTCTACTTAAAGCCGGTGCAAGAGAAGAGGATATTAAACAGGGCGAAGAAGCGGTTACACAAGCGCAAATAGGTTTTGAGTCGGCTAAGAAAGATGCTGATAGAATGAAAGCACTGTTTGATTCCAAATCTATAACTAAAAAACAATTGGAAGACGCTACTTCAAGATTAGACATTACGCAGGCACAGTTAACTTCTGCAAAAGAGAATTTAAAGAAGCTAAAAAACCTAGCACGACCCGAAGACATAAAACAGGCCCAAGCAAATGTTAACAGACAAGCAGCAGCAATTGATCTCTTAAAGAAACAAATCCGCGATTCTTATGTTCAGTCCCCAATTAATGGTATTATTGTTAAAAAATTTTTTGAACCGGGAGAAACCGTGACAATGCTTTCTTCTTTGTTCAAAGTCTCCGATTTAAGTGTTGTTGACCTTATCATTTATGTTTCGGAAGAAGAACTGGGAAAGGTAAAGCTGGGACAAGCTGCCGATGTTAGTTCCGATACTTACCCCGACAAAAAGTATGAGGGTAAAGTTACTTACATCTCTCCCGAAGCTGAGTTTACACCAAAAAATGTTCAAACTAAAGATGAAAGAACCAAGTTGGTTTTTGCGGTAAAGATCGAGGTTAAAAATCCAAAGTTCGAATTAAAACCGGGAATGCCGGCAGATGCTATTGTTCATTTATAATCTTAAAATTTCAAAAATACAAATTCCAAGCTTGGAAGATGAATTGAAAGTAAATCACTTAAAAAGACTAAATCAGATCATGCAATTTTGCAATCTTGTAATATTGTAATCCAATATGGAATCAATAATTAAAATAAAAGACTTAAAAAAATCTTACGGAGATGTTGAAGCTGTATGCGGCGTAACTTACGAAGTTGGCAAAGGCGAAATGTTTGGTCTGGTTGGACCAGACGGTGCCGGCAAAACCACAACAATCAGAATACTTTGTGGGTTATTAAACCCCGATTCGGGCGAGGCATTAACATTTGATAAAAATATAACTAAGAACCGCAAGGAAATTCAGAACCAGGTTGGATATTTATCACAGAAATTTAGCTTATACGGCGATCTGACTGTTGATGAAAACATCGAATTTTTTGCGGACATTCATGGTGTAAAAAACTTTGAGGAAAGAAGGAACGAATCACTTGAGTTCACAAGACTAACCCCCTTTAGGGAAAGATTAGCAGACAATTTATCGGGCGGTATGAAACAAAAGCTTGCACTTGCCTGCAGCCTTATTCATCGTCCTAAAATTCTTTACTTAGACGAACCAACTACAGGTGTAGATCCTGTTTCCAGGAGAGATTTCTGGAAAATACTTTCGAGTCTTTTAAAAGAAGGAATTACAATTTTCATGACTACGCCTTATTTGGATGAAGCAGAAAGATGTAACAGGGTTGCACTTATGCATAATGGAAAAATAATCAGTCTAGACACTCCCCAAAAAATAAAAGAATCTATCAATAAGGATGTAATAGAAATCGTATGCAATAATGCAAGACAAGCTCAGAGGCTGGTAAAAGAAAACACAAATTATGAAGTGCAAATGTTTGGCGACAGAGTTAATGTAATGGTGGGCAGTTATGAAAACGAGTATAAATCTCTTGAAAACCTTCTTGAGAACAATGGAATAGATATTATCAGTCACAGACAGGTTTCGGCTTCTTTAGAAAATGTTTTTATTTATTTGGTCAGCAATTGAAACCTTCGAGGTTAGAGTAAATAAAACGAAGGTAACCTCGATGGTTATAAAAATCAGTTAAAGAACATGCGTTAAATGAAAAAAGATTTAATTACAAAATATTTTTCTAATTCCGGGATGGGAGGAGAACCTTCAAGGGTTTCAAACCCTGAACACCCCCCTAACCTTGAAGGTTATAGCATTGAAGTAAATAATCTTACGAAAAAATTTGGTGACTTCACCGCTGTCAATAGTATTTCTTTTAAAGTAAAGAAAGGGGAAATCTTCGGTTTTCTCGGTGCTAATGGTGCGGGAAAATCAACAGCAATAAGAATGCTCTGTGGAATTCTCGAACCGACTTCGGGTGATGCTTTAGTCAGTGGCTTCAGTGTAATGAATGAACCGGACAATGTAAAACAGAATATCGGATATATGTCCCAAAGATTTTCTCTTTATAATGATTTAACAGTTGAAGAAAATATAAATTTCTTTGGCGGAGTTTACGGGCTTGAAGGAAATCATTTTAAAGAAAGAAAAAAATGGGTTTTGAAAACAGCCAACTTAGAAGGAGAGGAAAAAACTCTCACTGGTTCTCTTCCGGGAGGAATAAAACAACGACTTGCTCTCGGCACAGCGGTAATTCATCAGCCGGGCATTGTTTTTTTAGATGAACCTACTAGTGGTGTCGATCCAATTTCGCGAAGAAATTTCTGGGATTTAATAAATGAACTTTCGGCACAGGGTACAACTATTTTAGTAACAACACATTACCTTGAAGAGGCTGAATACTGCAATAATATAATTCTGATAAATGCGGGGAAACTCATTGCGGAAGGGACATCAAAAGAATTAAAAACAAATTATCTAAAGAACACGATTCTCGAAATAGAATGCGAAAAAGTTGTAACCGCAATGGAAATACTTGAGAAAGAAGATTTTGTTGATGAAACTTCAATATTTGGAAATCAAATTCATATAATCGTTAATGATAAATACAGAAACGAAGATCAAATAAAAAATATATTAAGTGCAAACTCAATAAATATGACAAGAATAAACAAAATTGTTCCGACTCTTGAAGATGTATTTATTCACCTTTTGGAAAAGACTTATTAAAAAATGTTTACAAGAATTTTAGCCATATCAAAAAAAGAGATACGACAGTTAAAACGTGACACAAGAATGTTGTACGTTCTTTTTGTATTCCCGTTTGTGCTTCTTATAATTTTTGGATATGCGATTAATTTTGATGTGCATCATATTAAGCTGGTTGTTTATGATAATGATAAATCGGAAAACACGAGAGAATTTATAGATCGATTAACAAGCTCAAACTATTTCGATCTTGTTAGATATATCGATTCGGAAAATCAAATAAGGGAAGTTTTAGACGACGGCAAAGCACAGGTTGTTTTAGTTTTCCCACAGGATTTCTCACAAAATCTTTTTTCAGGGAAAGAAGCAAAAATTCAGATTCTTGTTGAAGGAATTGATGCAAATACTGCCTCGGTTATATCAAACTATATGAACGCAGCTACGGCAACATATAATTCTAAAATAAGTCAGGAAACATTAGCGATAAGGGGAAGGCAGCAATATGTACCTATAAATCTTGAGCCAAGATTTTGGTTTAATCCCGATTTAAATTCTACTCTTTACCTGGTTCCCGGCTTAATCTCTATGATTTTGATAATGACTGCCGTTATTTCAATTGCAATGTCCATCGTAAGAGAAAAGGAAAGGGGTACTATGGAACAAATAAATGTTTCTCCCCTTTCATCATTTGAATTATTGCTCGGCAAAACTATTCCCTATTCACTGGTAGCCTTGCTTATTGCTTCATCAATTTTGTTTGCAGGTCATATTTTGTTTGGTGTTGCAGTTAAAGGAAATTATTTATTGTTGTTCTTTTCAACACTCATATTTCTTTTTGCTTGCCTTAATTTAGGCATATTGATTTCGTCTATTTCAGAATCTCAACAGGTTGCTTTTCAGATATCTGCTATGGTTTCTCTGCTTCCGTCATTTCTTTTATCCGGATTTGTATTTCCTATTGAGAGTATGCCGCCTGTAATCCAGGTCTTGACAAACATAACACCGGTAAAATTCTATATAATTATTTTGAGAGATATTTTACTCAAAGGAGTAGGAATAGAAGCATTCTGGCCACAGTTGATTTATCTATTAATTTTTATCGGTTTCTTTTTAGGGTTATCGACTTTAATAAACAAAAAAAATAAAACAGCGTAGAGGTAACCTTCGAGGTTAACGATGATTAAAACAAAGAGCAACCTCGAAGGTTTTAACGGCTATAAAAAATAATCATGGATATACCAAAATTTTACAATATGAATTCACATCACCATCTCTTTAATAGAGGAGTAAATAGAGACACTATATTTTTCGAGGATAAAGATTACACATACTTTCTTCGTAAGATGAAGGAATACAAAGAAAAATATTCAATTATGATTAATTGTTATTGTCTTTTACCCAACCACTTCCATTTATTTGTGAAGCAGTTAACCAATGAATATCCTATGAGTAAATTTACCGGCAATTTAACTAATGCTTATACAAAGGGCACTAATAAAAAATACGGTAGAACAGGAGTTCTGTTTGAAGGAAGAACAAAAAATAAATTGATTGTTAGCGAAGACCACTTTATCTGGCTGTGCTACATTTTAAATAATCCGGTAAAGGCAGGATTGGCAAATCAACCGGAAGAATGGGAATATTCTTCCGCAAAAGAATACTTCGGTTTAGCAACAATGAATCTGACAGATAAAGATGAAATGCTAAAAAGGTTTAATTCCATAGATGAATTTGTTTCATTCATAAAAACTGAAAAGGTGAAATTTGACTACTCGTTGTTATTCTAAAAAGAAGGAGAACCTTCGAGGGTTAATCTTTGTATACACCTACCCTAACCTCGAAGGTTAAAAAACATGAAGATAATATTTAACATAATCATCAAAGAATTTTTACAGTTGAAAAGAGACCCGCGTCTGTTTGGAATTATTTTTATAGCACCCATTATACAACTTATCTTATTAGGTTATGCTGCTAATCTCGATATAACCAACATTAATACAATTATTTATGATCAGGATAAAACAGTATCAAGCCGTAATTTCATAGAACAATTTAATAGTTCAGGATATTTCTTAATAAATAATTATGCCGATAACTATGAACAAATTATAGATCAAATAAATAAGGGTAATGACCTCTGGGCTTTGGTAATACCAAAGGATTTCGAAAAAAAATTAGCAAGACACGAACAGGTAAATGTCCAGGTTTTATTTGATGGATCGGATGGCAATAAAGCGGGAATTGCCTTTGGTTATGTTACTAACTTAGTTTCAAGCTATTCGAAAAACATTCTTATGGATATTAAAGACAAATCAGGTTTAAAAATATCGTTATCGGGAATAATAACTCCCGAACTCAGAGTTTGGTATAATCCTGATCTCAAGACCAGGTTTTTTATGCTTCCCGGTATAATGGGTTTAATATTAACAATAATTACTACTACGCTTATGGCAATGGGTATTGTAAAGGAACGTGAGATAGGCACGTTGGAGCAGATAATTGTTACCCCAATTAAACCTTTTCATCTTATAATTGGTAAAACAGTACCTTTTGTTTTAGTAGGATTTATGGACGTACTTTTAGTAACGGGTGTAATGGTTTTCTGGTTTGAAATTCCAATAAGGGGAGATTTTTTCTACTTAATGTTTGCTTCATTTATCTATGTTCTTTCCTCTCTGGGATTAGGTTTATTTATTTCTACAATATCGAAGAACCAGCAGCAGGCAATGATGGTATCGATGTTCGGTATACTTTTACCAATGAATTTTCTTTCCGGTTTTGCATTTCCAATTGAAAATATGCCCGGCTGGATACAACCAATTACTTATTTAATTCCATTGAGATATTATATCACAATTTTAAGGCGAGTTATTTTAAAGGGCGATGGACTGTTTAATCTCATTCCCGAAACATTAATATTGTTAGGAATCGGAATTCTTATTCTTACTTTAAGTTCTTTAAGATTCAGAAAAAGATTAGGATAAAAATTGCACTCCACCGAAGTGAAGTGCATTAATATTATTTATTTGCCGCAAGTAAAACAGACACATCAAAATCAATTTGTTCAAGACTTGGTCTTTGTCCTCTACCCATTCCACCGTCAGGTCTTTCACCTTGTCCTCCCATTCCACCACCTCTTCCGCCCATACCTCCTTCAGGCGGGTTTCCCATTCCAAATCCGGAGCCCTCACCTCTTCTTCCAAAACCGTTCCTATTAAACTCACCTGATTCAAAACCTAAAGTAAATTCATCTCCGGGAGACAAGTTTAAAATATGACCTCCTACAAGATTACCATTCAGCGGAACTTTCATTTCATAAACCAATAGTCCCATTTGATAACCAACATCAATGCTTACTCCAACATCATTTTTAAGACTATAAGAAGTCAAAGGGAAATTATCTGCATTTACAATTCTAAATTCTGTTTGCGCACTTTTAAAATGCTCTAACCTGACTTTAAAATCGGGTCTGCCCCCTTCTTGTCTGTTTCCTCTCGGCATGATACCACCCGTCTCTTCCAACGCTAACGGATATTGAATTCCTATTTTTTCTCCGTTAGGTGCATTAATCCATACAGTGAACCCGGTTACAAAAAGCTGGAACATTCTGCCGGTATCGCTTGTTGCCAAACACAAGTATAAATTTTCACCATCATTTGCTATCCCCACACCGGCTTTTTGATCCGGAAAATACTTAAGCTTTCCAAGCCAGTCAGCCTGATTTCCATCGATAACAATTGAATTATCATTCCACATACTTTTTATTTCTTCATCACCACAGCCGTTCAGGAAAATCAGTGCTAATATCGGCAGACTCACAAATAGTCTTTTCATTTTATACCCTTGTTTTTTGTTCTTCTAACAGCTTAGACAAATAAGAATACGGTTATGTTCAATCTATCTTGTTTTTTATTAAAAATATTGATTTTGAAAAATAATCTGTCAATATTGTTTCAGATTATTAGGAACAATAAAATGAATGAGAAAGTTTTAAAAGAAAATTTAATCATTGCACTCACGAAGGAACAGGCGCATCTTTCACTTAAATCTGTATTAAAAAACTTAAAACCGGAAAACAGAAATAAAAAACCCTCCCCTGATTTTCATTCGGTTTGGCAGCTTCTCGAACACATAAGGATTACACAGGAAGATATTGTACAGTACATTTTAAACCCGGAATGGAAATCTCCAGAATGGCCAAAAGGATACTGGCCAAAAGAGAATATTAAGGTTTCAGATGAAGAATGGAATAGTACTATTTCAAAATTTGATGATGATCTTCAAAGGCTCATTGATATTGTAAACAACAAAAACATAGATTTGACTTCTGTAATTCCTCATACAAAAAATCATACTTATTTAAGGGAAATATTAATTGTAATTGATCATAATTCTCACCATACGGGTCAAATTATTGCCACAAGAAAAATGATTGGAGATTGGGCATCCTGATTTTTTGAAAGGGGGCTCATACTATGTATTTTTACAGTGTAAAATTTTTCAGAAAATAATGGAGTAATGATGTATAAAGTAGTACTGCTTCGCCATGGAGAAAGCTCGTGGAATAAAGAAAACCGTTTTACGGGCTGGACCGATGTTGACTTATCCGAAAAAGGAAAAGGAGAAGCGAAAAAAGCCGGTGAACTTTTGAAAAAGGAAGGGTTTGTTTTTGATATTGCATACACAAGCGTTTTAAAAAGAGCAATAAGAACTTTGTGGACAGTTATGGATGAAATGGATTTAATGTGGATTCCTGTCATTCGTAACTGGAGATTGAATGAAAGACACTATGGATCTCTGCAGGGATTAAATAAAGCAGAGACAGCAAAAAAATATGGAGATGAACAGGTAAAGATCTGGAGAAGAAGCTACGACATTCAACCGCCTATTTTGGAAAAAACCGATGAAAGATATCCGGGCAAAGATCCACGTTATGGTGATCTTGATGAAAAGGATCTTCCGTTAACTGAGTGTCTTAAAGATACTGTTGCTAGATTTGTTCCTTACTGGGAGAATGTAATTGCACCGACTGTAAAATCAGGTAAGAAAGTTATTATTGCCGCTCACGGAAACAGCTTAAGAGCTTTGGTAAAATATCTCGATAATATTCCTGATGATAAGATAGTAGAATTGAATATTCCAACTGGGATACCACTTGTTTATGAACTTGATGAAAACTTAAAGCCAATTAAGAATTATTACCTCGGCGATCCTGAGGAAATTGCAAAAGCCGCACAGGCTGTTGCGAATCAGGGAAAGGCAAAATAAAAGTAAGCAATATTCAATTGGCAGTATGCAATTAAATGGATTTAATTATCAAGAGAATTTAGCCTTGACTTTCAAAACCAAATTGTCAATTTTGAGCAACATTTTAGTTGGAAATAAAACAAATACCGGGACTCCCTAATGCATAAAAAACTCTTCTTGTTTGCAATATTCATTTCGCTTTTCATTTCCCAATCTAATGCGCAAACAGTTTTTGCTAAATATGCGGGTGAATTTATGGCTATCGGAGTAGGCGGAAGAGCTCTCGGTATGGGCGGAGCTTTTACCGCCGTGGCAAATGATATTACTGCAGGCTATTACAATCCTGCAGGACTTGCAAATCTAAATTATCCTGAAATTTCTTTAATGCATGCTGAACAATTTGGCAGTCTTGAAAATTATGATTACGCAGCAGTTGCCATTCCTTATAAAAGTGATATGAGTTTTGGTCTAAG
>Ga0210098_1000396_pt1 | contig 13919 bp, 8 predicted proteins | sample Joice_ThreeSqA_D_FD_184870 | JGI IMG/M metagenome (GOLD analysis project Ga0210098, IMG submission 184870) | Wetland microbial communities from San Francisco Bay, California, USA, that impact long-term carbon sequestration - Joice_ThreeSqA_D1... | ecosystem: Environmental > Aquatic > Marine >...
CTCCGACTCACGGTGACCGCGTTCGGCACCGCCGCGGTGTGGATACCGGTCATGTACCTGACCAGGCCGGAGTCCGACGCCACGCTGGATGCCTTCTACCGCCGGGTTAGGCCGGGAGGCGCGGGCTGGGGAGTGGTCCGCACGCGCACCGGGCTCGAACCGGTTACGTTGCTGCGCCACGACATCTCGCGCACCGTGGCGGCGGCCGCTGCTCTGTTCGGCGGCATGTTCGCGATCGGCGGAGCCATGCTCGCCGAGCCGGGCCTGGCGGTCGGATCCGCGGCGCTCCTCGTCGCCGGGCTCGTCGGGTTGCGGACCCTGGGTGAACGACGCGTGGCGGATGGCCCCGCTCAGCAAGAACTCTGACCGACGACCGAATCGAAATGAACGCTCGCTTCCACCGTGCAGAAACCCGTGCCGCGCAGCTGGCGATGGGGGCCCTGGTCTTCCTCGCCTCCGGCTGCGCCAGCGCCGGGGGGCCGCCGAGCGCCGCTCCGGCAGGCGTGCTGGAGAACACGCTTCCCCCGATCCCGCAGGTCACCGGACCGCTGCACCTGCACGTCCAGTATCCGGACTCCCTGCAGAGGATCGCCGTCTCGGACACCAACTTCATCCACGGTACCGTGGGAACCGGCGACGCGACCCTGATCATCGATGGCGCGTTCGTCGAGGTGGAGCCCAACGGCACGTTTCTGGCATGGCTGCCCGTGCCTCCCGCCACCTCCGGAGATACCGCCTATTACCAGCTCGTCGCGCGACGCGGCGCCGAGGTGGACACGCTGAGTCACCCGATCCTCCTGCCCCCGGCGCCTTACGAGGGCGAGCCGGGCACCCCGTGGATCGACTCGGCCTCCGTCTCGGCTCCGATGGAGCGTTGGGTGCTTCCGGACGAGGACCTGGAGCTGTCGTTCAGGGGCGCCCCCGGGATGGAGGCTCGCCTCGAGGCGCAGTCGGGCAGGGTGTCTCTCGTGGAAGGCCCGGTCGCCGGGCAGTACTCGGCGAGCATCCCGGCCGGCGAGTTCCACGCCGCGGCGTGCACGGCCGACGCCTGCGACTGGCGCGGCGAAACGGTCCCTCTCACGGCGGCCTTCCTGCTCTCGGACGGCGCCGTCGAGACGCGGCGCGAGTTCGAGTATCCTCTGCGTCTGCTGGACCCGAGGCGCCTCCCGATCGTGGAGCTGGTCGAGCTACCCGATTCGGTCAGCGGCACCAACGGCATCGTGATCGGCAGACCGTCACCCTACGGTCCCTACCGCTGGCGGTTCCCGGTCGGGACCCGCGCGGAAGTGAGCGGACGGGAAGGCGATCAGCTGCGTATCCGGCTCGCGCCCGACCTCGTGGCCTGGGTGGCGGCGGAGGACACCCGCCCCGCGCCCCGGAACGCAGGAAAGCCGCGCAGCCTGGTGGGAGATCTCCAGTTCCAGGTGCGCGCGGATCGGGTCGAGCTCAAGATCCCGTTGTCCGCGGCGCTGCCCCTCCAGGTCGAGGAGCCGGACGGCCGAAGCGTCGAGCTGACGCTGTTCGGGGCGATCGGCCACACCGATCGCGTCGCGCAGGGCGCAGGGAGCCGGGCCGTCGAGGAAGTCCGGTGGATGCAGCTGCCAGGCGAGCGATACCGGCTCACCGTGAGGCTGACGGAGCCCGTGTGGGGCTTCCGGACGACCTACCGGCCCCTCGACCGGGACCGGGCCGAGCTGGTGCTCGAGATCCGGCGAATGCCCCGGATCGATTCTCTGAATCCGCTGGCGGGCCGGCGCATCGTGATCGATCCGGGACATCCGGGCGCCGGAGCGACCGGACCTTCCGGCTATTACGAGGGCCATGCCAACCTCGGGATCGGCCTCGCGCTGGAGCGAATGCTGGCCGAGGCGGGCGCCCAGCCCATCCTGATCCGTCGCGACACGCTGCCGATGGGACTGTACGAGCGGACGGCAGCGGCGATCGCCGCCGGCGGGGAGCTCTACGTGTCGATCCACAACAACGCTCTCCCGGACGGCGTTCGACCTTTCGGACGGGAGGGGACGAGCACGTACTACTATCACCCGCACTCGCGTCTCCTGGCGACTACGGTGCAGGAGGGCATGCTGGACTCCATGCGGCTGAGGGACCTCGGGGTGTACTGGGGCAACCTGGCGGTGTGCCGCATGGCGTGGATGCCGTCGGTCCTCACCGAGGGAGCGTTCATGATGATGCCCGACCAGGAGGCGGCCCTGAAGGACCCGGAGTTCCAGGCCCGCTACGCCCGCGGCGTCATGCAGGGGATACGGGACTTTCTCGAGACGGCCCTCCGGGATTCGGGGGCGGGAGCGGGCGCCGGGGGCGGCCGATGACGGGCGCTGCCCGACCGGCCGGCGGGGCGGACGCCGGCGAACGTCTCGAGTACGTCACCGCGGCCGCGCCGAGCGTTCACCCTACGGCGTGGATCGCTCCGGGAGCTGTCGTCAGAGGGGATGTCACCCTGGGGTCCGACAGCAGCGTGTGGTACCAGTGCGTGCTGCGTGGGGACATCGCGCCGATCCGGATCGGCGCGGGAACCAACATCCAGGACCTCTCGATGGTGCATGTCGACGTGGACCGGCCCTGCCACGTCGGCGACCGGGTCGGGATCGGACACCGGGCCATCATCCACGCGTGCGACATCGAGGACGGCTGTCTGATCGGCATGGGCGCGATCGTCCTCTCGAACGCCGTCATCGGAGCGGGCAGCGTGATCGCTGCCGGAGCCGTGGTCCTGGAGGGCATGCGGGTGCCGCCGGACAGCCTCGTCGCGGGCGTGCCGGGACGCGTGATCCGCTCCGTGGATGAGGAGCTCAGGCGGCGGGCCCGCCTGACCGTCGAGCACTACCGGGATCTGAAGGAAGGGCACCGGACGGGTCGGTGGACGGAGCCCGGGCCATCCCCGTCGGGCGAAGTTCGTTGAGTAGCGGGAAGCCGCATAAGTCCGCCATTCGATAGATCCGCCAGCGCTGTTACAAACGAGGCCTTGACCACCACATATAGGGTTTCTATTCTTTGTTCACCCCAACATATTGGGGGTGTGCGAACGGCGTCTTCGCCGCTCGGGGCATAGACCGAGCCAGTCCCGCCCGGTCCGCGAAAAACGACTCAACATCGATGGATGTGGTGTCATTGGGGTGCCCGGCACCCTCGGGGGGATCGTCGCCCCGGATCAGAGGCGACGCGCGGGACGGAGAGCCGTGAGAGCAGACCTGGCCGTCCGGGCCGGGGTAGTGATAGAAGCACGGAACAGCAGTCCCGAACTCGAGAGGAAGAGAAGAGGCGCCCCGATGCAGCAACCGGACACCGCGATCCGCACGAGCCGTGAGTCAGAGACCCGCGACATCGACTTCCAGACACTGCCAGCGGACCTGCCGGAGCCAGGGCTGACCGAGAACGCCCGCACGGTCCTCGCGAAGCGTTACCTGATGAAGAACGACGAGCTGGAGCCGATAGAGAGCCCCGGTGACATGTTCTGGCGGGTGGCGAGGGTCATCGCATCGGTGGACGAGCAGTACGGGGCCACTGCCGAGCAGGTGATGGAGACGGCGCGCGACTTCTACCGGATGATGGCGTTCGGCGAGTTCGAGCCGAACAGCCCGACCCTGATGAACGCCGGCCGTCCCCTCGGGCAGCTGAGCGCGTGCTTCGTCCTTCCGGTGCCGGACTCGCTGAACGGGATCTACGAGACGCTTCGCGACATGGCGCTCATTCACCAGTCGGGCGGCGGCACCGGCTTCGGGTTCAGCCGGCTCCGCCCGGCCGGCGACGTGGTGAAGTCGTCGATGGGAGTGGCGAGCGGCCCGGTGAGCTTCATGGAGGTTTACGATGCCTCCACGGAGGCCGTGAAGCAGGGCGGCACCCGGCGCGGCGCGAACATGGGGATCCTGCGGGTCGACCACCCGGACATCCTCGGCTTCATCGACTGCAAGGAAGACAAGAACAAGATCACGAACTTCAACATCTCGGTGGCGATCACCGAGGAGTTCATGACCGCGGTCGAGCGCGGCGAGGAATACGATCTCAAGAACCCGCGCAGCGGAGAGCCGGTGGGCAAGCTCGACGCCCGCCAGGTGTTCGACAAGATCGTGTACGGGGCGTGGCGAAACGGCGAGCCGGGCGTGTTCTTCATCGATGAGGCGAACAGGTACAACCCCGTGCCCCACATGGGCTCGTACGAGGCCACGAATCCGTGCGGCGAGCAGCCGCTCCTCCCGTACGACGTATGCAATCTCGGATCGGTGAACGTCGGGGCCTTCGTCGAGGACGGCCGGATCGACTGGGAAGGGCTGCGGACGGCCGTGCACCGGTCGACGCACTTCCTGGACAACGTGATCGACGCCAACCAGTACCCGTTGCCGGCGATCGACGACCTGTCGAAGAACATCCGCCGCATCGGACTCGGCATCATGGGCTGGGCGGACATGCTCGTGAAGCTGGGCGAGCCCTACGGGTCGCCGCGCTCGATCGAGCTCGGCAAGGAGCTCATGCGGTTCATCGACGAGGAGTCGAAGGTCGAGTCGGAGCGCCTGGCCGCGGAGCGCGGCGTGTTTCCGCAGTGGGACGAATCGATCTGGGGTCCGGACGAGACGTGTGCGCGTGACGCGCGCGGCGATCGGGTGCGTCCGATGCGCCGACTGAGGAACTGCAACCTGACGACCGTCGCGCCCACCGGGACGATCTCGATCATCGCCGGGTGCGCCAGCGGCATCGAGCCCCTGTTCGCGGTCGCGTTCATGCGGAACCAGGCGGGCGTCCTGATGCCGGACGTGAATCCCGAATTCGTTCGCATGGCGAAGGAGGGAGGCTGGTATTCCGAGGACCTGATGCGGCGGATAGCCGACGAGGGACACATCCACTTCGACGAAGTGCCCGAGGACGTGCAGCGCGTATTCGTCACCGCGCACGACGTCACTCCGGAGCAGCACATCCGGATGCAGGCCGCCTTCCAGGCAAACACGGACTCCGCGATCTCCAAGACGTGCAACTTCCCGAACGAGGCCACTGAAGCCGACGTGCGGGAGATCTTCAAACTCGCCTACCAGCTGCGGTGCAAGGGCGTCACCGTGTATCGCGACGGATCGCGCGACGCGCAGGTGCTCTCGACGGGCAAGACGGCCAGGGAGGTCGTGGCCGCTGCCAACGGAGAGGGCCTCGAGATGATCGGAGACACCGAGCTGGCACAGGAGCTGATCGGGGCGCTCGGCCGGATCGCTGAGCTCGAGGAGCAGCTGGAAGGCAGGGAGGACCAGATCGCCTTCCTCGAGGGCGGCATGATGAGGCAGCCCGCGGTTCGTTCGCGGCCGCACGTGCTGCGCGGTGTCACCCGGAAGATCGATTCGCCGCTCGGGGACATGTACGTGACGATCAACGAGGACGAAGAGGCTCGTCCGTTCGAAGTCTTCGTGGCGCTCGGCAAGGCCGGGGGACCCGCGATGGCCGACGCCGAGGCGATCGGTCGCCTGATCAGCCTCGCTCTGCGCAGCGGAATCTCGATGCGGGCGATCCACAAGCAGCTGCGAGGGATCTCGTCCGACCGGGCCGTCGGGTTCGGGCCGAACAAGGTGCTGTCCAGCCCCGACGCGATCGCTCAGGTGATCGAGAAATACCTGGAGGAGAAGGAAGGCATCCAGACTACGCTGCCGATCCCGGATCCGGGGGCGGCGAAGGCCACCAACGGAGGCACGCAGACGGCCCACAAGCCACGGATCCACCGGTTCGAGGAGCAGGCGGCGCTGACGTTCATCGGCACCTGCCCCGACTGCGGGTCGGGCCTGGAGTTCGCCGAGGGATGCGTGAAGTGTCACGCGTGCGGCTACAGCGAGTGCGGCTGAGAAGGCGGTCGAAAAGGAAGAGCCTCCGTCCGGACCGGTGTGGACCCCGAATTCCGCCGGCGCCCGGGCGGAGGCTCGATCCTGTCAAAGAGTCCTGAACGGTCCTGTCCCGGACGGCGGACCCGCGGCTTCGGCCCGATCCGCTGACCACAATTGACGGACAGGACAGCGGGAGCCCGGTCGAGAGGCCGGGCTTTTCGCGTTTCAGCGCGACGGTACCACCAGCACCGGTACCTTCGCCTTCCGGATGACGCCCGCCGAGACGCTCCCGACCATCACGTCGAACAGCTTTCCGCGGCCGTGCGACCCGACCACGATCACCTCGGCCTCCACCCTGTCCGCCTGCTCGAGGATCGTGGCGACCGTCGGTCCCTGGACCATCAGGGCGGTCACCCGGTGGCCGGCCTCGCGCAGCCGGCCGGCCAGGGCCTGCAGCTGGTCGTGCTCTCGCTTGAACTCCACGGCCACCTCGTGGCGTACCTCGTCGGGGCCCGCTTCGTAGCCGATGAACGAGGGATCCGGCTCCGCGACGTGCAGCAGGTAGATCGCTCGGTTCGGCCTCGCGAGACGACCCACGATCTCCATCTGGGCGTCCGAGACGTCCGAGAAGTCGACGGCTACGAGTAGGCTCACGATCCAATCTCCGGTCGGTGGACACCGCTCTCCGCCATCCTGGCCTTCAAGATACCCACGAGCGCCCTCGTCCACTGCGCCTTGTCGCGGGAGCTGATGTGCGACCATTCGGGCGTGTGGGCTTCCCGCAGCTCCGGATAGTCCTCGAAGTGGACGCCGACGGCGCCCGCGGCGCCGACGATCGGCTCCCACACCCGCTCGCGCGGCGTCGCCCGGTTCTCGAAGTCGCGGAACCAGTCGCTGGAGGGCGGCCGGATGAACACGACCTCGCCGCCTCTCTCCCGGATCTTCCCGACATCCCGCGCCACGTTCGCGAGCAGGGTCTCGAAGGCTGCGCGCGCCTCTTCCTCGGGCGGGGGCGGCGGCAGGGTCTCGAGGATCGCCTTCCACGTGCTGGTGACGACCTGGTTGAGCTCGGGGTCGTCCTCCACCCGGTTCCACAGGTCCGACTGCCGGTCGCGCCGCATGTTCTCGATCTTGCGGACCTCGGGAGCCTCGAACGGGAGCCCTTCACGCTCCGGCCACCAGGGCTGGCGCTCCAGCAGCCTGAACAGGGCCGCGTCCGGGTTGTAGAACGCGAACGTGCGCTCCAGCGGGTACGACAGCTTGTTGCTCGCCCACTCCGAGGGCGTCTCGTTGTAATACCTCTCGAGTGCATCGGCCCGCGAGCCGATCCCCGGCATCAACACCAGGGGCGGCGTGATCCCGACCACCAGCAGGCCGGCGAAGTCCTCGTCGTCCGCCAGGTCCGTGAGGATCGGGAGCGGATTCGACCCTTCCAGGGCCAGCTGGATCCCGTGCACGCCCGTGAGCTCCTGCCACACGTCGAGATCGATGTCGAACTGGGTGCGCGAGGAGCCGATGAACACGGTGGCGTTCGGCTCGCGCCGGTCGACCCGCCTGCGGACCTCGGCGAACTGCCCGTCGCTGTTCCGGTAGGAGGCTTCGTAATGCTCCCCGATCCGCCACGCGGCCTCCCAGATCCCGACGCCGGCCGCGGCCAGGAACGCCGCCACGACCGCGACACGCGGCCACGAGATCTCCGGGACGCGCCGGCTGTAGACCGGCTCGGAGTCAGAACTGGAAGTAGATGAAGGCATTGCCGGTTCCTTGCGTGATCACGATCAGGAACATCATCCCGGCCCACACCAGGCCGGTGAGCCACCACGGGCTGCGGGCGACGACCTCCTCGAGCCGCCGGTTCCGCATGAACCAGTGCACGATCAGCATGCCGACGGTTACGGCGATCACCGTCGTGACCAGGAAGGTCGAGAGGACCAGCTCGCCGTCGGGCGCCCCGAACCCGAGCATGGCCCGCGTCATGCTCAAGGCCTGCGGAAAGTCCTTCGAGCGGAAGAACACCCACGTCAGGTTCACGAGGAAGTACGTCAGCAGTGCGAGGAACAGCCGGAACCCGGCCGTCGAGGCGACCTTCGCGTCGCCCCAGCGCTCGCGGATGAAGCGCTCGATGCCCAGGTAGAGCCCGTGCAGCCCGCCCCACACCACGAAGGTCCACGCGGCGCCGTGCCACAGCCCGCCGAGCAGCATCGTGATCATCAGGTTGGCCTGCGTGCGGTGCCAGCCCTTTCGGTTGCCGCCGAGCGGGATGTACAGGTAGTCCCGCAGCCAGGTGGACAGGGAGATGTGCCAGCGGCGCCAGAAGTCAGAGAACCCGAGCGCGGCGTACGGGAACCGGAAGTTGTCCGGCAGCGAGAACCCGAGGCAGAGGGCCGCCCCGATCGCCACCGTCGAGTAGCCGGCGAAGTCCGAGAAGATCTGGCCGGCGAAGGCCAGCGTCCCCAGCCAGGCGTCCGCGAAAGGCACGGCCCCGTCCGCCCCGAACACCGCGTCGGCCGCCGGAGCGAGGGCGCCGTCGGCGATCACCATCTTCTCGAACAGGCCGAGCGTCATCAGACCGAGGCCCCACAGCAGCTGATTCCTGTTCGCCCGTACCGGTTCCTGGAACTGCGGGATGAGCTGTGTCGGCCGGACGATCGGGCCGGCCACGAGCTGCGGGAAGAAGGTCACGAAGAGCGCGAAGTCCAGGAACGAGTCGGCCGGCCTGGCCCGCCGCAGGTAGACGTCAAGCGAGTAGGCCATCGTCTGGAAGGTGTAGAACGAGATCCCCACCGGGAGCACGATGTTCCAGCCCGGCGCGGTCCACGTCACGCCGATGGCGGTCATCAGAGCCTGCCAGTTCTCGAGCAGGAAGCCGCCGTACTTGAAGTAGCCGAGCAGCCCGAGGTTCACCGCGATGCTGACCCCGACCAGCGCCCGGCGTCGAGACTTCTCTTCCGTCGCGTAGATCCCCTTCGCCACCCACCAGTCGACGATCGTCGAGAGCCACAGCAGGAGGACGAAGGGAGGATTCCAGGCCGCGTAGAAGATGTAGCTGGCCAGGAGCAGGTTGGTCTTCTTGACCTTCCACGGGAGCGGCGCGTTGTGGAGCGCCAGCACGATCACGAAGAACGCGACGAACGTCAACGAGTTGAAGAGCAAAGGGCGCCTCTGTTCGATCCTGGTCCTGGCGGGTCGCCAGATCCCGGCATCCCCGCCGCCTCGGGAGCCGGGTGTCGTTCGCCATGTTCGCAACGGAGACCGGCTGCGGTCCGCGGCCGCCGCGCGTCGCGCCACATACGCCAAACAGGCGGGGTGCTGTCAACGGGAGGGACACCACGAGCTACGCGGCTCCGCTCTCGAGCCCCGTGAATCACCCCGCCTTGACCTGTAAATAGGTTTGCTACATACTGTAAGTAGGTTTACTACATACTCATCCACGACACGACGCCCAGGACAGGACGACATGGCCAGACAGCTCGGCTACGCGACGGTCGCCATCATGCGCGCCATCCGGAACGGATACGAGTACGGAACCGACATCATGGACCGAACGGGGCTTCCCAGCGGAACCGTGTACCCGACCCTGAGCCGGCTCGACGAGCGCGGCTTCCTGCGCAGCCGGTGGGAGCGACGCGACGTGGCCGACGCCGAGAGGCGCCCGCGTCGTCGCTACTACCGGCTCACCGCGTCGGGAGAGCGGGCCCTGGACGCCGCGGTGCAGCGGCTGGCCGTCCTGGCTTCGCCGACGCCGGCCGGAACGCGCGGCCTGGCGGCGAAGGAGCCGGCGCGGTGACCGACGCTGCCCGGAGGGTCGAGCTTCCGGCCCCGGCCGATCTCCTACTCCGCCTCGCTTCGGGCCTCGTTCCGGGGGACCGGCGGGACGGCTGGCTGGAATCGTGGCAGGCCGAGCTCCTGCACTGGAGGGAAGGGCGGCGCAGGCTGGGCCGTGCCGCTTCCGGGCCCGCTCTCGCCGTTCGCGCACTCGGGGCCTTGCCGCACGCGGCGTGGGAGCGCGCACTAGACTTCGAAGCCGTCCTGGCGGACGTGAGAAACGGGGCGCGACGGCTGGCGCGTGCGCCCGGGTTCACCTCCGTATCCGTGGTCACCCTCGCGCTGGGGATCGGGTCGACCGCCGCGATTCTGAGCGTGGTGTACGGGGTCCTGCTCCGGCCGCTTCCGTACGACGACTCGGACGACCTGGTCGTCGTGTGGCACGCCTCCGAGGGTCTGGGTTACGACCGGATCCGCATGACGAGCGGCATGTTCCTCGCGATCGAGGAAGACCAGACCGTGTTCGAGCAGTTCGGAGCGTGGACGCCGGGAAGCGTCACCGTGACCGGGCTCGCGGATCCGGAGAGCCTGGACATCATCAGCGTGTCGGGAGGGGTGTTCCCGGCGCTCCGGGTGCGGGCCGAGGCGGGCCGCATGTTCCTGCCCGCGGACATGCATCACGAGGCGCCACTCACCGCCGTGCTGAGCCACGGATACTGGGAGCGGCGGTTCGGCGCCGATCCCTCGGTCGTCGGGCGGGTGCTCACCCTCGACGGAGTGAGCACGGAGGTGATCGGGGTCCTGCCGGCCGGCACGCATTTCCTCGACCGGTCACCGGATCTCTACCTGCCGCTCCGGGTCGACCCGGAGAACGCGGCGCTCCTCAGCTTCGACTTCAACGGGCTGGCCCGCTTGCGGCCGGGCGTCGCTCCGGAAACTGTCCAGGCGGACCTGGCGCGTCTCATCGTGCCGTCGGCGGAGCGGTACGGCTGGGCGACGCCCGAGCGGGCGCGCGAGTTCGGCCTGACTCCCAACGTCCGTCCGCTGCGCGAGCAGGTGGTGGGGAACATCGCCCGCACCCTGTGGGTGCTGCTGGGGGCCGTCGGGCTCGTCCTCCTGCTCGCGTGCGTGAACGTCGCCAACCTGCTGCTCGTGCGAGCCGAGTCACGCCGCCGCGAGGTAGCGGTGCGCAAGGCGCTCGGGGCGGGCCGGAACCGGATCGCCCGGCACTTCGCGGCCGAGACCGTGCTGCTCGGACTGGCGGGGGGCGCGGCCGGCATCGGGCTGGCGCTCGTCGCGCTCGACGCCCTGCTGCGGATGGCGCCGGCCTCTCTTCCGCGCACGTCGGAGATCGGCCTCAGCACCCCCGTTCTGCTGGGGACCCTGGCCATCGCCCTCGGCGCCGGTCTCCTGTTCGGGCTGATCCCCGTCTCCGGCCGGGACCGGAAGAACCTGGCGACGGCGCTGCGCGAAGGCGGCCGTAGCCGTACCTCCGGGAAATCGAGCGGCCGCACGCGGAGCGCGCTCGCCAGCCTGCAGGTGGCACTGGCCCTCGTCCTGCTGCTCGGCTCCGCGCTCATGTTGAGGTCTTTCCTCGCCCTTCGCTCGGTCGATCCGGGCTTCCAGCGACCCGAAGAAGTGCTGACCTTCCGACTCGCGATCCCGCAGGCCGACGTGCCGGGGGACGACGAGGTGATCGAGATGCAGCGGCAGATCGTGGAGCGTCTGGCCGCCGTCCCCGGCGTCGCGACCGTGGGGCTCGCCTCCGGCTTCGCCATGGAGCACCGGAGCCACGGCAACGGGCTGTGGCTGGATGGATCGCGGGTCCCCGAGGGGTTCGAGCCGGAGATCAACTACAAGGCGATCGGCGCCGACTACTTCGAGGCCATGGAGATCCCCCTCCTCGCGGGCCGCACGATCCGCTGGGACGACATCACCGACCGGAGACCCGTGGGGCTTATCACCGAAAACCTGGCCCGCCGCCACTTCGGAGACCCGGCCGCCGCGCTCGGCAGGCGCATTCGCCACACGCCCGAGGAGCAGTGGCGCGAGGTGATCGGCGTGGTGGGCGACGTGCGGGACGACGGCCTGGCCGCGGAAGCGCCCGGAGTCGCGTACTGGCCGATGGCCGTGAACGACTTCCTCCAGTTCCCGAGCTGGGTGCGACGCAACATGGCGTACGTGCTGCGGACCACCGTGATTCCCCCGACCGCGCTCCTGCCGCAGGTGCGCGAGGCCGTATGGTCCGTGAATCCCGACCTTCCCCTGGCCGGCGTGCGCACTCTGGATGAAGTGGTGCGGCGCGACGTGGCACCCACCGAGTTCGTCATGACGCTCCTGCTGGTCGCCGCCGCGGTGGCGCTCGTCCTGGGCGCGGTGGGCGTGTACGGCGTGATCAGCTACTCCGTGACGCAGCGCCGGCGCGAGATCGGAATCCGCATCGCCCTCGGCGCGACCGCCGCGGATGTGAAGCGGCTCGGAATCCGGCACGGCCTGGCGATCGCGGCTATGGGGGGGCTCCTCGGGGCGGGTCTGGCGTTCGTCCTCGGGCGAGGGATGGCGGCGCTTCTCTATGGAGTCACTCCGTCGGACCCGGTGAGCCTCGGCGCGATCGCTCTGCTGCTGCTGGGCATCGTGCTCCTGGCTTCGTGGGTACCGGCGCGCAGGGCGACGCGGATCGAGCCGACGGTGGCGCTCCGGACGGAGTAGGCGGGGGCGGGAATCGAGCAAGAGCTCGGGGCGGCTTCGCGGGCGGCCATCGCGAGCGGCTTCGCCTTCGCCTTCGGTGGCGCCTTCGCCGACGCGCCGGTGCGGCATAACCTTCGCGAACTGTCACAAGGTCTGTTGACGGATTTCCGGGTGTCGATTGAAGCGAGTCCGGGATGCGTTCCGCAGGCAGCGTCTGACCCCCGCAGGTTACTCTCACTGGCACGTACTCCCGCACCGCCGAAGCAGGTGCCCTCCAGAGGCGGGTTCGTGGGTCTCCGCGCAATCTCAGGGCTCGAAAACCAGGGGTGTATATTAGAGGTAGCTTTCGGCATTTGTTCGGTGACTCGAAGACGGGAGGTACCCTCCAATGGTCCGCTTCGCCCCCGAAGTCAGCGTCACCTTCCACATCCGTGAGACGGCACGCGTGTACGGCGCGGACGAGGTCGAGCGGCTCGAGGCCCTGGAAGAAGAGATCGTGGTCCTGGCGGCCCACATCCACGCGGCCACGCACCGTCTCCTGACCCTGGTGGCCGAGTTCGACCGGAGACGGGGGTGGGAGCCCGGCGGCCACCGTTCCTGCGCGCACTGGCTGGCGTTCCGGACCGGGATCGATCTGGGAGCGGCGAGGGAGAAGGTGCGTGCGGCCCGGGCGCTCGTGGAACTGCCGGAGACGAGCGCGTCGATGAGCCGGGGCGAGCTCAGCTTCTCGAAGGTCCGGGCGCTGAGCCGGGTGGCGACGGTGGAGACCGAGAGCGAGCTGCTGGAGCTGGCGCGGGGGTGCACGACGGCCCAGCTCGAGCGGATCGTCCGGGGCTTCAAGCTCGGGAGCCGGCAGGACGAGGCGGACCGGGAGAGGGAGCGGTATGCGAGCCGCGAGCTGTCCGTGTTCTCGGACGAGGAGGGCATGTACGTGGTGAAGGGCCGGCTGACGCCCGAGCTGGGAGCCCTGCTGATGCGTGCGGTGGAGGCGGCCTCGGACGTCCTGTACCGGGAGAGAGGGTCCAAGGACGTTTCAGCTGAAACGTCTTCCGGGGCTGCGGCCCGGCGACGGGCCGACGCGATCGGGCTCGTGGCCGAGCGGGCGCTGGCGGCGGGTTTCGGAGGGAAGACCGGGCCGGAACGGGACGCCCCTGTGAGTGGCACGCGCGCGGAGCGCTATCAGGTAGTGCTGCACGTGGACGGTGAGACGCTCCGTGCGGAGGGAGAGCCGGGTCAGTCGGAGCTCGAGGACGGGACACGCGTTTCAGCTGAAACGTCCCGCCGCCTGGCGTGCGACGCTTCGGTGGTCCCTATCGGGCACGCCCCGGACGGCTCGGTGCTCGGGGTGGGCCGGAAGACCCGCACCGTTCCGCCGGCCATTCGAAGGGCGCTCGAGGCCAGAGACCGGGGCTGCCGGTTCCCCGGCTGCGGACTGAGGTTCACCGACGCGCACCACGTAAGGCACTGGGCCGACGGGGGAGAGACGAAGCTCGGCAATCTCCTGCTCCTGTGCTCCCACCATCACCGCCTGGTGCACGAGGAGGGCTGGAGGGTCGAGTGGTGGGGCCGGGACCGGCAGCCGGCGTTCCGCGATCCCAGAGGCCAGGTCCACGTGGGACGGCCGCGGAAGACCCCGAAGCTCGAGCCCGATCCGGT
>Ga0210098_1000397_pt1 | contig 13844 bp, 13 predicted proteins | sample Joice_ThreeSqA_D_FD_184870 | JGI IMG/M metagenome (GOLD analysis project Ga0210098, IMG submission 184870) | Wetland microbial communities from San Francisco Bay, California, USA, that impact long-term carbon sequestration - Joice_ThreeSqA_D1... | ecosystem: Environmental > Aquatic > Marine >...
CGACCGAATCGGGTAGCGCCTTCGTAGAATGGGGCGGCCCCGACCTGGACGACATCCTCTGCGAACAACATGATCGAACGGTCGGCAACGACAACTGCGTCTCGTTCGAGGGATTAAAACTCCAGATTCCGCCAGACAAGTACCGGTGCCACTACATCAGGACCAAAGTAAGCGTTCACCGGTACAACGACGGCTCGCTCGGCATCTTCCACGGCCCGAGAAAACTGGCAACGTACGACCCGACCGGCAACCTCGTCGGGAACATGCTCCGGGCGACAGCGTAATTCCGCCGCCAACCCCGGAAACGAAGAAAGCCCGGCGAACGACCGGGCTTCCTTCAATACCAAAAAGCGGACACCCTATTAGCTACAAAACCGGACAAGTCTATTTGACGCCAACATGTCATGACAACGCGCTGTCCCGGATATTGAATCCCATCGGGGGGGATCCGGTTGTATGATGACAATTGGTAGAATGATGTTTCAAATGTTCCGACAACACAGACGCGCCCCCAGGCGGGACGCAAAGGAGGGACAATGGCCGACATCATCCGCAAGGTCGACTATTTCAAGGCGCTGGTGCCGAACAAGACCGGCGAGGGGGCGAGGATCCTCACGGCGCTCCGCGGCGAAGGGATCGATCTCCTCTTCTTCACCGGCTTCCCCCGGGGGCGCGGCTCCCAGATCGATTTCGTCCCCAAGAATGGCCCTGCTTTCCGTAAGGCGGCGAGGAAGATCGGACTCGCGGTGACGAAGAATACGGCTTTCCTGGCTCAGGGGAAGGACCGTAAGGGGGTGATCGCCGGGATCGTGTCGAAGCTTGCGGACGCGGGAGTGAACATCACCGCGCTCGACGCGGTTGCCGCCGGCGGAAGCCGGTACGGGGCGATCCTGTGGGTCAAGCCGAAGGATGTCCGGAAAGCGGCGAAGGCCCTCGGGGTAAAGTGAGGAGGGGACCTACCTCCGCTTTCCCAGCAACCGGAGGAGCATCAGGAAGAGGTTGACGAAATCCAGGTACAAGGTCAGCGCCCCGAGGATGGCGAGGTTGGCGAGCGCCTCGCCGTACCCCGGGGTTTCCGCCATACGCTTCAGCTTCCAGGTGTCGTAGGCGGAAAGTCCCACGAATACCAGGACCCCGATGTAGGTGGTGACCCAGTAGACCGCCTCGCTTTTGAGAAAGAGGTTCACCACGGACGCGATGACGACCCCGAAGAGGCCCATGACGACGAAGCTTCCGAACCCCGTCAGGTCCCGCTTCGTCGCCATCCCGTACGCGCTCATCGCCCCGAACGTCGCCGCCGACACCAGGAACGTGGAAGCGATCGACCCTGCCGTGTAAAGCAGGAAGATGGAGGCTAGCGTGACACCGTTCAGCCCCGCGAACACGAGGAACGCCCCCTTCGCCGCCGCCGGCGACATCGACATCACCCGCGAGCTCAGGTAGAAGACCAGACCAAGCTCACCGAGGATGAGGCCGAAGTAGACCACCTTCGACCCGAAGACGAACTTCATGGCCTCGGGGGACGAGAGAAGCCCGAACGACGCGACGGCCGACACGAGCAGCCCGAGCGCCATCCAACCGTACACTCTCGGGAAGAAGGAGGCCTTTGCCAGCGTGGTCGCCGACGTCGGGATCGGCGTTGCCTGCACTTTAAAATCCATCACAATCTCCTCCGCTATTCATTCGATCAGTTTCCGGGTGATTTTCCACCCGACGTAGAAGCCGAGGATGCTCGCAATTCCGCTCGCGAAATACGCGGTCATGAATCCGATCTTCGCCCCCAGCACCCAGCCGCCCCAGCCGAACACCGTCGAAACCACCAGTGCGAGCAGATTTTTCAATCAGCTCCCTCTATTTCTTTCGATGCTGCCGGGCCCTCGCCCGTTCCGGCGACGGAAGCGCCCCGGATTCCATGGCGAGAAAGCGCTTGTGCGACAAAACCGCTCGTTTTCATTTCTTCGACGTATTTCGCGAGGATCGCCGCGGCTTCCACTCCCCGTCCTCTCGGCAATCCCATGGCTTTCGGATTTTCGAGGGTTGCCGGACCCGGTAGCACCCTTCGATCAACAGAATCGAAGAGAACGAACTCGATTTCCACGCCGAGCCGTTCCGCAAAATTAGCGGCAAGATCGATGGATACCCCGACGGGAGAGCCGCTTGCCGGGTCCCGCCTGGCAAGAACCGGATTGCCAAGGTTGATCGCGGAGCGCAATTTACCGGCCGGTGCAAATTCCCCGGCAACTTTTGAAGGAACAATCATCGCGGGGTATCCCGGGACTCAGAACGCCGGCGTCAGGACCTTGCCGGTCTTGAAAAAGGCTTCGAGATTCGACAGCACGAGGTCCTCCATGGCTTGGCGTGTCTCGACCGTGCCGCTGCCGATGTGCGGGGTCAGCACGACGTTGTCCATGCGAAGCAGTTCCTCCGGCACTCCGGGTTCGTCGGCGAAGACGTCCAGGGCGGCGCCGGCGATGGCTCCGCCGGCGAGCGCCCGGACCAACGCGTCCTGGTCCACCACCGTGCCCCGCGAGATATTGACGAGAAATCCGTCGGGACCGAGCGCGTCGAGAACGGACGACGAAATCAGGTGAAGCGTGGCAGGTCCGCCGGGGACCGCCACCAGCAGAAATTCGGCCCACCGGGCAAGTCCGTTCAACGAGGGTTCAAACCCGAAGGAAACCTCTTCGACCGGGGACCGGTCGGTGTACCGGACCTCCATGGAGAAGGCCGTCGCCCGTTTTGCGACGGCGCGTCCGATTGCCCCCAGTCCCACGACGCCAAGCCGCTTGCCGCTGACACGGGTGGTCAGACGGTACTTTCCCGCCATCCAGCAGCCGGCGCGGACGAAACGGTCCGATGCGGAAATGTGGCGTGCCATGTCGATCAACAGACCGAACGCAAGGTCCGCGACGCAGTCGGTCAGCACGCCGGGAGTGCCGCTCACCTGGATCCCCCGTCGACGGGCGCCGTCAAGGTCGATCTTGTCGAACCCGATTCCCCGGCAGGAAATGACCTTCAGGGCAGGCAACGCTTCGATCAGCCCGGTCGAGGCACCCACCGGAGCCAGGGTGGCCACCCCTTCGACCGCACGGCCGTACCGTGCGAGGTAGCCTGCCGGATCGTCCTGTTTCCATAGAGGGTAGACTTCGAACCGATCCTCGAGGGCTGCATCGAAGTAGGGAGAGAGACTTCCGGTCTGCAAAATTCGAGGGCTCATGTTCCGTCCCGAGACTGCATCGCGAGATAACGGGCCGACCGCACCAGGGTCTCCTCGTCGCCGAATGCCCCCGCTTTGGTCACCACCGGCAGATCGTGGAGGATCCCGCCAATAAGTCTGGAGGCCGGGATCCCGGGCTCGATCTCGGATTCCAACCGCAGGCCGCGAGAACCGATGGCCCGGATTATGTGGATGGCGGTATCCCCTCCGGTGACGAACATCCCGGCGATACGGTTCCTTCGGACAAACTCGGCGGTCGCATCGGAAAGACACCCTGCAATCCGCTCGGGAAGCCCGTCCGGAATATGGTGCCCTCGCGGAAATTCTGTCGATCGGGCGTCCGCCTCCGCCCCGAGAGAAGTGAGAATCAGGTGATCCGTCTGCGCCGCCCGATCCTCAAGGTCGCGAACGATGCGGCCGCGCTCCCCGGAGGGGGAGTTCACAAGGGCCCGCGGATGAAGACGGACCGCGTGCGCCGGGGTGGAAGCGATCGCCGTCTCGAGCTGACGCCGGCTGACGCTGCTCATGCTGCCGATTACGGAGAAGACCGGGCCACCGGTGTCGACGCCGCCTGTCGACACGGTGGATCGCTTTGGACCTTTCGCATCGCCGCTCTTATCCCTCCCCTTGCCCGCCGGGAAAACCTCCTCCAGGAGCACCTCGGCCAATCCCGCGGAACCGCACCAGAGAATCCTTTTTCCGGTTTCCCCCATGGTCCGGACGATCCGCCTCAGGTCCTCCTGTTCCTCGCAATCGAAACTGAGGAACCGTTCCGCAGCCAGGTTGCCGGTTTGTCCGGACCGCAGCGCGCCCAGATCCACATGAAAGAAGTGCGGCCCGCCGTCTTTCGCCAGTACGGCAGGCAGGCTGGCCGTGTCCACAGGGTTTCCCGGGTCACCGGCCACCTCGGTGCGGTCGATCGGAACTCCGTGCAGGAAGTGGATCCCGTTTCGCGTCGTCCGTCCGTTTTTCGGATAGGCCGGCGCGCAAACCACCCGTTCCGGTCCGAGTTCCCGTATCAGGGCGCCGAGCTCCGCACCGATATGGCCCCGCAACGTGGAATCGATCTTCTTGTAGAGTAGGGCGTCCGGGCGACTGCCCAACGCGCGGGCCGCTTCGCGAATCGCGGACCGTGCCTCCGCCGCCGGCAGCGTGCGCGACTCGGTGTCCAGCACGATCCCGTCCGCCAGCGTGGCGCCGACGAGGGACGGGTCCACGACCGTAACGGCCTCGAGGCCGCGTTTCACGATCTGGACTCCGGTATCGTTGGCCCCGGTAAGATCGTCGGCGAAGACGATGACCTTGAAGTCGCCTCCCCTCATCCGGTTCTCGCCTGGATCCTCTTGTCCCGCTGGCGGCGGGTCACCGTCCCATCGCCGCCCTGCGATGTTTTTCAGCGAAGGAGCCCAATACGCCGCGATGCGGCCGCACGACCGGCTGCCACCCCTCCCGCCGGCGCTCGATCTCGTCGTCGCCCAGCGCCAACTCCAGCTTCCCCTCGTACAGATCGATCGAAATCGTGTCGCCGTCCCGAACGAATGCGATCGGTCCGCCGAGAGCCGCCTCGGGCGTCACGTGCCCGATGCAGGGCCCGCGGGTGGATCCCGAGAAGCGGCCGTCGGTAACCAGCGCCGTGCTCTCCGCCAGACCCGACCCGGCCAGGATGGACGTGATGAGGTGCATCTCCCGCATCCCCGGCCCGCCCACCGGGCCTTCGTAACGGATCACGATCACCGAGCCCGACGCGATCCCCCCGTCCTCCACGACCTTGACCGCCTCCTCCATCGAGTGGAAGACACGGGCGGGTCCGGAGTGGCGCCACATGTTCTTGACGGCGCCGGACCGCTTGCAGACGGCCCCTCCCGGAGCGAGGTTCCCACGCAGCACCTTGAGGGCCCCCAGGGGCGAAATCGGCTCCGACGCGGGACGGATCATCTCCTTGTCGGTCCACGGCGCGGCGTCGGCGATCTCCCGCAGCGTCTCTCCGGTAACGCTCCTCCGGTCGAGGCGAAAATGGGTATCGCCCAGGGAAGCGAAGACGGCGCTCACTCCTCCGGCACGGTGAAAATCCTCCATCGTCTGTTTCCCGGACGGGTTGATCCGGGAAACGTACGGGATCTTGTCGCAGAGAGCTTCCATGTCGGCGAGGTTCAATTCGTACCCCGCCTCCGCGGCCAGTGTCGGGATATGCAGCGTGGCATTGGTGGAACCGCCCACCGCCAGGACGAACTTGGCGGCGTCGAAAAACGTTTCCCGGTTTACCAGATCCAGGGGCTTCACATCCTGATGCACCAGCTCGACGATCCGTTTCCCGACATTAATCCCTTCGCGCAGCTTCTCGCTGGAGGACGCCGGCATGGTCGCCGATGCGGGGTACGCCAGCCCGAGAACTTCACAAAGGCAGGCCATGGTGTTGGCCGTGCCCATCATGGCGCAGCTCCCGAGCGTCGGACACGCGACGCGCTCGACCTCCGCAAGTTCCTCTTCCGTGAGGATTCCGGTCTGGCAGCGCCCGACGAACTCGCGGATCACCGAGGTGGTGAGCTTCTCCCCCTTGTACTCCCCGGGCGCCATCGTTCCCGCCGCGACGATGATCGACGGTATGTTGACCCGGAACATCGCCATCAGCATGCCGGGGGTGATCTTGTCGCACGAGGTCAGGAAGACCGCCCCGTCGAAGCGGTGCGCTTCCAGCATGATCTCCGCCGAGTCGGCGATGACCTCCCGGCTGGGCAGGGAGAAGCTCATCCCGACGTGCCCCTGGGCCATCCCGTCGCAGACGCCGATCGTGTTGAACTCGAAGGGGATCGCCCCGGCGGCCCGGATCCCCTGCTTCACAGCGTCGGCGACCTGCCTCTGCGGAACGCAGCCGGGAACGATCTCGTTCCAGGAATTGGCCACTGCGATGAAGGGGCGTTTCAGGTCCTCCCGGGAGAGGCCCAGGGAGTAGAGCAGCGCCCGGTGCGCCGCCCGGTCGATTCCTTCCGTCAGGTCCCGGCTGCGGGAAATCTTCTTCCCGGAGGGGTCTTGCAGATCTAACCCGTTTTCACCCGTTTTCCGTGTCGCCATTTTGCTTTCTCCGTGCGGATGGGAATACCGCTACTTTCTTCGGTTGAGGGCGAACTGGACACCCAGCTCGATCGCCTTGACCATGCTCGTCTCGTCGGCGGTGCCCTTCCCGGCGATATCGAACGCCGTCCCGTGGTCGACGGAGGTACGGATGACCGGTATGCCGACCGTCACGTTCACCCCGCCCATGAAATCGAGGAGCTTCAACGGGATGTGCCCCTGATCGTGGTACATGGCCACGACGATGTCGAACATTCCCGTCGCCGCTTTCATGAAGACCGTGTCGGGAGGCACCGGCCCGGTAACGTCCAACCCTTCCGCCTTCGCCTCCTCGATGGCCGGGATCACTTCCCGGGCCTCCTCGCCACCGAACAGGCCGTTCTCGCCGGAATGCGGATTCAGCCCCGCCACGGCGATCCGGCGATGCGCATACCCCAAGTCCCGGAGGCTCGCGTCGGCCAGGCGAATGACCCGCAGCACCCTCTCCTTCCTGACCCGTTCGACGGCTTCGCGCATGGAGAGATGCGTTGAGACGTGGATCACCTTCAGCGGTCCACCCGTCAACATCATCGAGTAATCCTTTGTCCCGGTCAGTTCCGCAAAGACTTCCGTCATTCCCGCGTAGTGCATCCCGGCCATGTTCATCGATTCCTTGTTGATCGGCCCGGTGACCACGCCCGCGATCTTCCCCTCCTTGGCGTCCTCCACCGCGCGGACGATATACTCGAACGCCGCCCTGCCGCATGCGGCCTGGACGCTTCCGTACTCCCAGGGGTCCGGCATGTTTTCGAGGGAGATGACATTCATGACTCCGTCCCGGAACTCCGCCGCCTGGCCGATCCGGTGCAGTTCCACCGGCGTGGGCACGACCTCCATCGCCCGTCGCAGTACCCCTTCATCGCCGTAGAGCACGGGACGGCAGATCCCGGTGACTTCTTTCCGGGACAACGCCTTGATGCAGATCTCGGGCCCTACGCCCGCAGGATCACCGATGGTCAATCCCAGAACGGGACGTTTCATACACGACCCTTTCAAAGAAGATTCCCCATGGCATCGAACGGCAGGGTGAAAGGATCCGAAATCACCTGGAGGGAGGGATTCCCGCGTGCTTCCTCCGCCAGGTTTTCCGAGATCTCGATCTCGTCCATGGCGATCGTGTTCTTGATACGCACTAACCGCACCTCTTCCTTGCGGACGAGGTTGGTGGTCCGGATGGCGGCCTGGATGGCGTGACGGTCGCTTTCCAGCACCATCGGGATCTTCACGCTCATGGGGACCGTGGAAGTCAGCGCGTTGGGATACGTCTGGTCGAAACGGAATTTCTCGAGCACGCGCCTTGTGGTGAAGTCGACGATTCCCAGGCCGTTGCCGTTCCCATGGCTCTTGCCGGTAAGATCCAGAACGACCAAGCGCGTGATCTGCGGCCCGCCGCTGATGTACGGAGTATGGTACCGGCCCGCCACGTTGGTGTCGAAACCGGTCCCGCTGATATCCTTCCCGATCTCGTCCATCACCAGCACATCCAGGCGGTCGAACGCGAGCCGCGGGGAAAGCCGTTTCGCCTCCTCTTGAAGGGCAGGCTCCCGCTCGAGGATCTCCGCTGCGGGAATCACCTCGATCCGGGCGGTTTCATGGTATGCATTTTCCAGCAATCCCACGGCGAAAAGGATCCTGGACCGGGCGAGCGTCGTCCGTGCGATGGTGGGGATATGCTCGGCCATCTTCCCGAACCCCAGGTTGTGGCAGATCTCGGCCCCTCTCTGTTTCCCGAGCCCGATCGCGATCATCTTGGCCAGGCCGCTTTCATACGGGCCCCGGAACGCGACGTGCGGTTTGATGCGGTTTACGAGGACGATGCCGTCCGCCGCGTGGGCGATCCGGTCGATGTGCGCAGGCAGATCCGGCCCCGCGGATCCCAGCTCGACGGTCTCCATCGTCGCCCGGATCGGGGCGCCGATGTACTCCTCGCCGAAGCCCAGCCCCTCGAGCATCGCCTTCTGCCCTTCGGCGGTGGCGCCGCCGTGGGATCCCATGGCGGGGAAGGTGAACGGCTGCGCGCCCGCCCCTTTGAGCTCCGCCACCAGGGCACGCACCACGAGCGGCTGGTTGCTGATGCCCCGGCTGCCCACACCGATCGCGATGGTCATCCCCTTCCGGATCGCGGCAAGCACGCCGCTGCCGCGGAGGCGGGAGCGGAACTCCTCCTCGGGATTTGCCAGGACCGGGCGATCGTAGCTTTGCCGGGCGCGGACCATCCGGGGAATCGGTATCCGGTCGAGAAGCTCGTTGAACACGTTCATGGGACGGCGCTCCTTCCGCTTACGGCTTCAGCGCCACGCGCAGGCACTCCGGACTCGTGGCGGCGAGATCGAACCCTTTCCTCCAATCGGAGAGCGGGAACTCGTGGGTCACGAGCGGTTTCAGGTCGATTTTCCCGGCGGAAACCAGATGGATCGCCGTTTTCCAGTCATAGGGAATCTGGGAGATCTCGCCCTTCACATCGATCTCCTTGACGATGATCTTGTACGTGTCCACCGGCGCGACGATTCCGCCCCGGATCCCGCCGCCGGCCCAGAGGACTTTCCCGCCCTTGCGGACGATGTCCAGCGATTCCTCGATCGGAGCGACCGAACCGGTGTTTTCCAATACCGCATCCACCCCGATCCCCCCGGTCATTTCCCGGACGACGTCCCGGACATCCTCCTTCTCCACGTTGACGATCCGGTCGGCCCCCAGCTTCCTCGCCATCGCCAGACGAAACGACTCGTCCCTCGTGAGGCCGGTCATGACGACGGGGCCGGCCCCGATGGCCAGGCACACCTGCAGCAGAAGCAGTCCACGCGCCCCGGGACCCAGGATGGCCACCGATTCTCCGGCCTTGATGCCCATCCGGGTGATGATGCTGTGGATGCTTCCCGCCGTCGGTTCCATCAGCACGGCTTCCTTGCTGCCGATGGAGTCCGGCAGCTTGTGGAGTTGCTGTTCCGGCCACATCACATACTTTGCGAAACCGCCGCCCGTCATGAAGTGGGCGCGTCCCTCCATCGGCGGGATCTTGTTGCAGATGTTGAAGCGTCCTTCCAGGCACGCCGGACATTCGCCGCAGTAGAAGGTCACGATCTCGTGCACCACCCGGTCGCCGGGCTGGAAGCGGGTAACCTTCTTTCCGACTTCGCGCACTACGGATACGATCTCGTGTCCTCCGACGACCGCCTTGGGGACATATTTCATGTTCCCTTTTTTCTCATCGAGCCACTTGTGGATGTCGCTTCCACAGATTCCGCAGTACGCGACCTCGCACAGGACGTCCCGCGGGGAGAACCGGTTGTCGCCGAGCCTCGGGACCGGTACCTCGGTGAGCTTGATATCTCCGGTCGGGTAGGAAACCAGTCCTGTCATCGCCTTTTCAAGGTGCATCTCACTCATTGGAAGACCTCCCGTTCTTGGCGAAACCGTATTTACGAACCCAGGAAAACAGAGGGGTGGACTGCAGAAGGGACAGGAACGCTATTGCCAGGAGCGTTGCCGAGATGGGGTTCTTTGCGAAGACGGCCCAACTGCCGTGACTGATCAGAAGCGATTGGTGGAGCGTCACGTTGAACATGTCCCCGAGAATCAGCCCGACCACCATCGGCGCCGTGGGGATCTTCAACTTGTCCATGGCGTACCCGAGAATCCCGAAACCGAACATAAGGATTACGTCGAAAATATTGTTGTTGATGGAAAATGAGCCGATCACGCACAGAACGATGATCAGGGGGGCCATGATCTTGTCCTTGACCCGGGTAACGGAGATGCTCATGCGCGTCAGGAGCAACCCCAGGAAAAGCATCGCGAAATTGGAGAGAACGACCGCCCAGATCAACGTGTAGGTCACGTCGGCATACTCGGACATCAGCGACGGTCCGGGCATGATCCCGTGCACCATCAGGCCGCCCATGAGGACCGCCGTGGAGGAACTGCCGGGGATCCCCAACGAGATGGTCGGGATCAGCGCGCCGCCGACCACCGCGTTGTTGGCGGCCTCCGCGGCAGCAACCCCCTCGGGAATGCCGGTTCCGAACTTCTCTTTGTGTTTCGAGAAACGTTTCGCTTCGTTGTAGCCGAACCAGCACGCCGTGTCGCCGCCGGTTCCGGGGATCAGACCGACGACAAGCCCGATGAAAGACGATCGGACGATGGTCACGGCCAGCGCCTTGAACTCCTTCCACGTCGGCAGCATCTTATCGGTGATTCGGTTGACCACCAGTTCCCGCTTCGCGTCCTCCTTCCTTTCGATCAGCCGGATCGCCTGTGGAATGGAGAAGAGACCGATCAACGCCACGACGAAGGAAATCCCGCTGAACAGGTTGATGTTCCCGAAGGTGAACCGGGGCACGCCGGTGATGTTGTCCATCCCGACCATGGCGAAGAGGGTGCCCAGCACGCCCGAGAGCAGCCCGAGAATCGTGGAGCCGCGGGAAAGGGACGCGATGATCGTGAGTCCGAGCACGGCAACCGCGAAAAGTTCCACGGGGCCGAATTCCAGCGCGATCTTGCCAAGCAGAGGCGCGACGGTCAGCAGCCCGATACTGCTGATCAGGCCCCCGATGAACGAAGCGACCAGGGACACGCCCAGTGCTTTTCCCGCCTGCCCGTTCCGGGCCATCGGATATCCGTCGAGCACGGTGGCCGCAGCCGCCGGCGTCCCGGGGGTCCGAAGCAGGATGGCCGCGATCGACCCGCCGTACATGGCTCCCATGTAGAGGGAAGCGAGCATGCTTAAACCCGTTGCCGGGGGAAGCGGGAAGGTCAGCGGAAGCAGGAGCGCGATCGCCATCGTCGCCGAAAGGCCGGGCATCGCACCCACGAAGATGCCGATCGCCGTACCACCCGCGATGAGCAGGAGGTTGAGCGGCGACATTACTCCCGTCAAGCCGGTGAGGACGGCGTCGAAAATCACGGAGATCTCCCCTTATCCTAGCCCAGAAGGCCCATGGGTACCGGCATGTGCAGAAACAGCACGAACAGCAGATAGACGAATCCCGTAAAACCGACCGTGATCGCCAATATCCAGGGCAGCTTCGTCGATCTGAGAAAAAGGAGCGTTCCGATCAGGAACACCGGCGTCGCGATGAAATACCCCAGGGGCACGATGGTCAGGACGTATGCGAGGATCAGGGATACGAACACGCCGATCCGGATCGGACTGATTTCCGCGGGAAGGGTATTTCCATTTTCTGCGGAGGGCGTTTTCCGCATCTGGAGGAGCTGCTCCGCGATCATGAGCACCGAAAGCAGGAGCACCAGGGTGATCAGGATGCGCGGCATCTGATACGCCGCCTTCGGCATTTTGAGGGTGTTTACGTAAAAGACGACCGCCAGGGAGTCAACGGCTCCGGCGAACAGAAGGTACGGGGCCAGTCGGTTCATTCGGATTCTCTCCTGGAGGTTCCGGAGCGGGAGCGTTTTGCTCCCGCTCCGGAAGATGCTGCCTTACTTCTTGCCCTGGTACTGGCTCTTGACCTCGTCCCAGATCTTGCCGAAGGCCTTCTCCTGCTTCTGCAGGTAGTCGGTGTACGCATCGCCGAGTTTCATATCGATGGGCAGCGCCCGATCGGCCGCCGCCTTCTTGAAGGCCGGATCTTCCGCCATCTTGGCGAACGCCTTGATCAGCGTGTCGCGGGCCTCGGCGGGAATCCCCTTCGGGGCGCTGTAGCCGCGCGAAGAGCCGGAGACGACGTCGTAACCGAGTTCCTTCGCCGTGGGAACGTTCGGGATGTTCGGATCGCGTTTCTCGGCGAAGAGCGCCAGGGCGCGCAGGTTGCCGGCCTTGATCTGCGGGAACGTGATCCCGAGGTTGTTGAAGCTTGCGTCGATCTTTCCCCCCATGGCGGCCTGCCAGGAGGGGCCGTCGCCCTGGAACGGCACCATCTGGAACTTGAGCCCGCTCGCCTTTTCGAAGATCAGGGTCGTGAAGAAATCGTCGCCGCCGATGCCGGAATTTCCCACGGTGATCATGCCGGGGCTCTTCTTTACGGCCGCCAGAAATTCCTGGATCGTTTTGTACGGGCTGTCCTTGCCGACGACGATGATGCCCGGGTCGGTCACCACATTGGCGATAGGGGTCAACTCATTGATGTTGTAGGTAATCTCCGGGTTCATGATGTAATTGGTCATCAACATCGGCGTGTTGGTGATCGAGACGGTGTACCCGTCGGGCCGCGTCGACTTCGAAAGCTGCGTCCACGCGATGGCGCCCGTCGCTCCGGGGATGTACTGGTTCACGAAGGACTTGCCGAGGATCTTCTCCAAAAAGGGTTGCGTCAACGTCGCAAGCGCATCGCTTCCCCCGCCGGGTTTAAACCCCTGAAGAACGGCAATCGGCTTGGTGGGGTAATCGGAGGCCGCGATGGCGCCTGTTACGATCAGTCCACCCAGGACCAGCGACGCAAGCAGCAAAACCACGGCTTTTCTGGATCGAACCATCTGAACACCTCCTTGTTTTTTTACTCGCCTTCTTTTCATGTTCTTCTCCTCCCCCTCCTACCCGGATGCGATCCGGAGCTTGACGCCCAGTTCCTCAAGCTCCTTCCGCCTCGGCGCCGCAAGGCGGCTGTCGGTGATGATTTCATCCACCTTGGTCACGTCGCAGACATCGCAGAACGCCGTGGCGACGAACTTGGCGGAATCCGCCGCAAGGATTCCGTACTCCGCCGCATCCAGCATGCCGCGTTTCAACACCGAGAGATCGATCGTCGTCTCGCAGAGCCTGGTTCCCTTGACCGCGTGAATGCCGATGAACGAGACGTCGACGTGGAGGGATTTGAGAAAACCCAGTCCCGGTTCACCCACCAGGGTGGGGGAGCCGGGCCGCATCGTGCCACCCAGAACGATTACCTGAATCGCCGCCGACCTCGCGAACAACTCCGCCATTTTCACATCGTTGGTCACGGCGGTCAGCCGAAGCCCCTTTTCCACAACCCGCCGCGCAATTTCCATTACCGTGGAACCGGAATCGAAAAGAACGGTCTGCCTGTCGCGCAGGAGTTCGGCGGCCTCGCGACCAATCGCCTTCTTTTTTTCGTGGGAGAAATGCGCGGAAATCCCGAGGTCCAGTTCGGCGGCGGTACCGAGGGCCAGGGGCAATACCGCACCGCCGTGACTGCGTTCGATGAAGCCCAGCCTGCTCAGTGCATCAAGGTCCCTCCGTGCAGTGGAGAGCGACACACCGACATCTTGCGCCAACTCGTGCACGGAGACGGATGTTTTCTGCCGGATCCGTTCCAGTATCATGCTGCGGCGCCGGGCCGGGATCAGATCGATCTTTTCGCCGTTGAGATCCACTTAGACTCTCTCATTTTAGGTCAAAATATTTCATATACTTTCATATACTTTCATAACGTGTCAACAAAAATCCTTCCTGGAGCCGACATTTTTCTTTGGTTTCAAGCTATTGATTTTATTGCAGAATGTCCATTCCACCGGGCGGTGAACGGGCGGTGAACGGGGGTTGGACAATCAACGGAAGAGGATCGTCGGAGCCCACAGGACCAGGTCGCTCCACACGATCAACAAG
>Ga0210098_1000402_pt1 | contig 13726 bp, 13 predicted proteins | sample Joice_ThreeSqA_D_FD_184870 | JGI IMG/M metagenome (GOLD analysis project Ga0210098, IMG submission 184870) | Wetland microbial communities from San Francisco Bay, California, USA, that impact long-term carbon sequestration - Joice_ThreeSqA_D1... | ecosystem: Environmental > Aquatic > Marine >...
GGCAGCCTCCTCGTCCGGGATCACCCTGGGGTGGACGGATGCATCCGCCAACGAGACGGGCTTCCAGGTCGAGCGGAAGACCGGGGCGGGAGGGACGTACGCCCAGATCGTGACGACAGCCGCCAACACCACGGCATACAGCGACACCGGACTCGCGGAAGGGACGACCTACTTCTACCGCGTGCGGGCGGTCAACGGGGCCGGGAACTCGGCGTACTCCAACGAGGCGAGCGCGACGACGCCGGTTTCCCTCCCCTCCGCCCCCGCCAACCTGTCGGCCGCGGCAGCCTCCTCGTCCGGGATCACCCTGGGGTGGACGGATGCATCCGCCAACGAGACGGGCTTCCAGGTCGAGCGGAAGACCGGGGCGGGAGGGACGTACGCCCAGATCGTGACGACAGCCGCCAACGCCACGGCATACAGCGACACCGGACTCGCGGAAGGGACGACCTACTTCTACCGCGTGCGGGCGGTCAACGGGGCGGGGAATTCCGCGTACTCCAACGAGGCGAGCGCGACGACGACATCCTCGCTTTCAGGAGGAGGAGGTGGTGGCGGCGGATGTTCCATCTCGCCTGAAGGGAAAATAAAGAGCGACGCTCCATTGGGAACAATGGTGGCCCTGCTTTCCCCTGGTATTGTTTTACTCATGCGGAAGACATTTCACGGAAGGAAAGCCCCAAGGATAGAAGAATAACCCGACCGCTACGAGAGCAGGAGCCCCGCAGACTTCATCTCCGCGATCAGCGCGCGAAGGGCATAGCCCCGGTGGCTGACCTGGTTCTTCTGCGCCGTCGAAAGCTCGGCCATCGTCTTCCCGAGGGAGGGGACGAAGAAGAGCGGGTCGTACCCGAAGCCGTCGCGGCCCCGTCCCTCGAGGAGTATTTCCCCTTCAACCTTCCCCATCGCCTCCGCGACCACCCGGTTCGGAAGCGCGGCGACCGCCACGCAGACGAACGCGGCCTTCCACGGGTGCGCGAACGGGGCAAGCTCATGGAGCAGATGCTCGTTGTTCGAAGCGTCGGAAGCCCCTTCCCCGGCGAACCGGGCGGAGCGCACCCCGGGAAGCCCTCCCAGTGCGTCCACCGCGAGCCCCGAGTCGTCGGCGATACACAGGATCCTGTGCGCCTTGGCGTAATGAAGGGCTTTCAGCCGCGCGTTTTCCGCGAACGTCTTCCCGTCCTCCCGCGGCTGCTCCGTGTTCGGCAACTCCGCAAGCGTGACGACCTCGACGACCTTCTGCAGCGCGAGCCCGAGGAGCGCCCGGATCTCCAGGACTTTCCCGCGGTTCCTGGATGCAATCAGGAGTTTCATCGCCCACCTCTTTCCGCGAAACGCCGCTGCACCTTGAGAATTTTTCTTCCCGCCACCGCCGCCGCCGAGAGCATCGCGCCGAGTTGCTCCCGCGTGAACGGCTCCCGTTCCGCCGTCCCCTGGACCTCGATCAAACGGCCGTCGCCGGTCATCACCACGTTCATGTCCACATCCGCCGCGGAGTCCTCGGAGTAGTCGAGGTCCGTCAAGACCCGTCCCCCGACGATCCCCACGCTGACCCCCACCACGTGGTCGAGCACGGGGTTGCGGGGAACCGCCCCCTTCGCGACCAGCCTCCGGCACGCGTGCCACAGCGCGATCCACGCACCGTTGATGGAGGCGGTCCGCGTCCCCCCGTCCGCCTGCAGCACGTCGCAGTCGACCGTCACCGTGCGCTCGCCGAGAGCTTCGAAGTCGACCACCGCCCGGAGGGACCGCCCCACCAGCCGCTGGATCTCGTGCGTGCGACCCCCGACTTTCCCCGTCCGTCCCTCCCGCGCGACGCGGGTGTTCGTCGCACGCGGAAGCATCGAGTACTCCGCGGTAACCCACCCCCTCCCCGCGCCGCGAAGGAACGGGGGGACCCGCTCCTCGATCGTCGCGGCGCAAACCACGCGGGTGTCGCCCATCGCGAGCAGGACGGACCCTTCGGCGTGCTTCTGCACCCCGAGGGAGACGTCGATCGGCCGGATCTCAAGAGACTTGCGCCCGTCGGCGCGCCTGGATGTCATCAACCCCCCGCCTGCATTATACAATGCCAATGTGGCGGAAAATTCCCATGGTGCGCCAATGCGCCCCCCCCCAGATACAACTCTATCAATGGATGTTTCGGCAGGAAGGGGGGGGAACTTCACACGGATTCCGGCGAAGGGCCTGAAAATGAATAAGGAATGGCACTTCGCACGGTAGGCCCCGCGAGACCTCCCGCTCCGGTCCCGGTCATTCCCTCCCCGTCGCGACGGGGGGGGGGCTCACACCGCCACGCGCTCCCCGGCTGGAAGTTTTGCAAGGATCGTGCTCAGAATCTCCTCGCGCTCCTTCAGGCCTTCGCGCATCTTCCGGCTGTCCGTTCGGGCGATCTCCATCAGCATCTCGTGGAGAACCTTCTCCACGGTCTCCCGCAGGACGACCGTCTCGGCGCCGGTCAGGGTGATTTCCATACTCTCACCTCCTTCGAACCTCCAGAGGTGTTCCGTTGCCGACCGTTCCCTGCTCCTACTTTTATATTATACTCCCGCCGGCGCGGGAGGCTCCTCCTTCCTGAAGAGCAGCAACCCCGTGATCCCGAGGAAAAAGCGCCGGTCGACCCACATCCCGAGACCATGCTCCCCGAAGATTTCACGCAACCGGTTCCGGGCCGGGAAGACGCGGAGGCTCTCCGCGACATACCCGTGGATCTCCGGCGTCCCGTGAAGGAGGAATCCCCAAAAGCCGCACCAGTTCCGGAGCAGAAGAAACTGCAGGTGCCGGAGGGGAGCACTTTCCGGATTGAAAAAGTCGAGGAACGCCGCAACGCCGCCGGGGGAAAGAACCCGACGGACCTCCGCGACGGCTTCCCGAAGGTCGGGCGCGTTCCGAAGGGCGTAGCTCCCGGTCACGATGTCGGCGGATCCGTCGGGAAACGGGAGGTCGCACACGTCGCCCCGAGCGAACCGGACGTTCGCGAACCGGTTGCGTTCCCGCGCGATCGCCAGCATCGGCGCCGAAAGATCCACCCCCGTGACGACCCCCCGGGGGTAACGCCCCGCAAGGAGAGAAGCGACATCCCCCGTACCGCACGCAAGGTCCACGCAAACGGGAGACGGGAGGTCCGGCAGGGCGCCGACAAGAGCCCGCTTCCATGATGCGTCCCGCCCGAGCGACATCAATCGCGTCGCCAGGTCGTACCGCGACGCGGCCTCGGCGAAGTGGCGTTCGTTGTAGGACCGCTTCCGGTCGGGGACGTCGATCCACTCCCGCGCCTTGAGGCGGAATCGCCCGTTCACGGGTTGCCGGTCCCGTTCCCGCCTGGAAGATATCGCCACATCGCCCCGCCGTCGAGGGAGCGGAACAGTGCGTCGTACGCCGCCAGCGCCTGCCGGCTCGCCTCCGGGTCGATCCGGACCGCCTTCGCCGCGAAATCGTGGCACCAGCGGCACGCCTCGCACTCCACGTCGCGGCACCCTTTCTCCCGGAACCGTTCGATGAAGCCGTCGAGCGCCCGGTTGTCGAGAACCACCGGAGGTACGCCCGTCACCGGACGGGTCATGTGCCGCAAGTCCGCCAGCCGCTTCAGCGGGAGCATCCGGGCCGGGTTGACCAACCCCGGCCGAAAAAGGAACCGTAGCAAATACCTGATCCCCTTCCGGTAGTACCGTTCGCTTTCCTTCCCCTCCTGCAAGGCGAACGGCTGGACCAGATCAAGGAGATTGCCGTCGTACCGGCGTGCCGCATAGGCCCGGACCCGGTTGACCATCACCGGCGTGGGAAGGTCCCGCTCCGTCACCTTGAACAGGTCGTATCCCATATCTTCGTACAGCCGCAGATCCTCCGGCCGGATCCACTCCGAGCGGATGTAATTCACCGGATCCCGCAGTTTCATCTCGGTGCAGCGCAGGAAACACCAGTCGATGAAGAAGCCACGGTTTCCATGCCATTCCTGGCCGGCATGGGCCAAGGCGTTCATGTGGGCCGGGGAGAGGGCGCACGCGGAGAGGCAATTGTTGTTCACGAGCAGCTCCAGGTCGCATTTCACCGATTCGCGGATCCGGACCAGCGTGTCAAATTCCCGGTTCACGAGGAGGCTGTCGAGGACGATCCCGTCCGCGCCCATCTCCTCCCACATCCGCGCCTTGCGCACGCGATCCACGCCCGCGAAGACGGAAATCCGGGCCTTGAGTTCCGGATAGCGCGTCTTGACGATCCGGAGCAGAAACGGGGAGGAAACGGTGACCGTCTCCACTCCGATGCCGCAAAGCCATCCGCAGAGTTCCTCGATCTCCGCCTGCCCGGCCCGCGTGATCTCCCGGTTGCCGAGGCAGGACGCATTCAGGAGATAGTTGAAGGAGATCCCCGCCGCCCGGGCAAAACGCACGTGCGCGGCGAGCAGCGAACGGGACACCGGCGCGAGCTGGTAGGGAGCGCGCCCGCCGCCCACGGCGTCCTCCCGCAACTTGCCGAACAATTCGACGACCGGGTACCCCCGGAGCGCATCGACCAGCGCCGGGTCGAAATTGGTGGCGACGGAGAGCCTCATCCCGGCGACACGAGGACCACGGCGCCAGCCGAAACCAAGGCGGGATCCGGAGCGAGGGTCGATTCGAGGATCGCCGTTTCCACGGTCAGCCCGGGTCCGAACGCGACCGCGCAGACGCGCGCCCGGAATTTCCCCGGTGGACGCTTGAGGATCTCCTCGAGGACGAAGAGGATGGTGGCGCTGCTCATGTTCCCGTACCGGCGCAGCACCTCGCGGGAGGCGCTTAGCTGGTCGGCGGAAAGCCCAAGGGTCCTCTGCACCTGGTCGAGGATCGACTTCCCCCCGGGGTGGACCGCCCACGTGTCGACCCCGGACAGGGACAGTCCCCCGGCGGCGAGTGCGGGATCGACCAACCCGCGGATGTTCGATCCGATGAGCTTCGGCACGTAGCTCGACAGGGCGATGTCGAAACCGTGGTCGCCGATCCGCCACGTCATGTCCTGCTCGCCGGCGGGAACCAGTGCGGAGCGGAATCCGTCCAGCCGATATGTGGGCGCTCCCGGATCCGGCTCCCGGGCGGAAACGATCGCGGCCCCCGCCCCGTCGGCGAAGAGCGAGTTCGCCAGCAGGTTGTCCTCCGACCCGTTCAACTGAAGGTGGAGACTGCACAGCTCGAGGCACATCACGAGAACCACGGCGGACGGGTCCGCCGCGCAGAACTGGGCGGCCATCCGCAAGGCGGGGAAGGCGGCATAACACCCCATGAAGCCGAGGTGGTACCGCTGCGTGGCGTCGGACATCCCGAGCTCGCGCACGATGTAGTAGTCGGGGCCGGGGTTGTAGAACCCGGTGCACGACACGGTCACGACGTGCGTCACGTCGGAGATCGTGACACCGGGACAGTTCCCGATCACCTTCCGGGCCAACGCCACCGACATCGCGCGGGACTCCGCCGAGAAGACGTCGTTGCGGGCGGCGGTCCCGGGGCCCCGGAGATCCCCACCGGCGTCGCGCCGGAAGAAGGCTCCCTCCCCTTCCCCGTCGTAGTTTCGGAGAACGGAGTGGCGGCGTTCGATCCCCGAGTGCCGGTAAACGGCGCGCACCATGCGCCGCTCCCTGTCGTCCCGAGCCCACTCCTGCATCTTCGCCATCGCCTCCTCCTGGGCGAAGGAGAATTCGGGAAGCAGCGTGTCGATCCGGTGGATCCAGGCGGCCATGGGGTTGCCTCCCTCCTTATACGATTGGATGCGTCTCAAGGGGACCGGGAAACGGTCAGGGTGAAGGTGCCCCTGACGGTAACCTCGTCGCCGACCTGGATAAAGACCAGGACCGAGGGGGCTTTCAGATCGAACTCCTTGAGCGACACGGGGAATTCCAGGTCGAAGGTCACCCGTTCGCCGGACTCCTTCAGGTTGCTCGCCGTGGCGCGGATCTTCCGCTCCACGTCCCGGATCCGGAGGAGCAGGTCGAGGGGGGCCTTCCCCCCACGCCCTTTCCCCATCTCCTCGCGAAGCCGTTCGACGTCCACATCACGTGCCGCCGCGTGGATTCGCGGAAACCGCTCCTCCCGGAACATCTCCCGCATCTTACCGTTCCGGGACTTGTTTCCGGTTTCCATCCCCGAGACCGGCACTTCCACTTCCACGCTCGGGAGGACCTGTGTGCCCGCGGAATCTCGGGCAAGGGCCGCTTCAAAGGGCAGACAGAGGGCGGATCCGGTAAAGTCGTGCAAGGTGGACGTGACGTCGAAGGCGACCTCGCAAGCTCCAAGAATCCTCGCAGGAGCATGCGCGTCCGGAGGAGCGGCCCCGGCGAAGGAAGAAGAGAAAACGGCACCCAGCGCCGCCAGCAACCGCACCGTGCGGATTTCCATTCCGGACCCCCCTTCTTTATGATCATATTCAAGCTTGGTCCCCACGTTCGGATGCGGCAACCGAAAGGTCGTTCTCTTTGCGCGATCCGTCGTCCGATGCTCCTTCCCTGTTGGATGCGGAAAGCATGAAAGGGGTCCGGAAATGATGATCTCCCTCGCCTGGGTGGCGCCGATCGTTGCAGCCCAGCGCCTGGCGGAACTTTGGCTGTGCCGGAGAAACCGGCTCCGGCTGCTGGCGCGAGGCGGCAGGGAGATCCGCCCCGATACCTACGGGACGATGGTGGCCCTCCACACCCTCTTCCTGCTGTCGCTCTCGTGGGAGTCGTATCCGTGGAGGGTGGCTGCGGACATCCGGACGTGGGCATCCCTTGCCGCCTTGGCCGCCGTGACCATCCTTCGGTACTGGGCGATCGCTTCCCTTGGCGGGTACTGGAACACGCGGGTCGTGGTCGTCCCGGGAACGCGCATCGTGCGGACCGGCCCGTACCGGCTCCTCCGACACCCGAACTACCTCGCCATCGTTCTGGAGTTCCTGCTGCTCCCGCTCCTGATGCGCGCGCCCGTGACCCTCGTCCTCTTCTCTCTCGCCAACCTCGCCGCCCTGCGCCAGCGGATCCGGATCGAGGAGGAGGCGCTGCGGGATGCGACGGATCGGGCATAACGCTCATCTATTATCCGGTAGTCGTGTTTCCACGAAATCCGAAAGGAGGCGCACGATGCGATACAAGCTTCTGGGGAGGACGGGCCTTCGGGTCTCCGAACTGTGCCTGGGGACGATGACGTTCGGCGAGGAGTGGGGCTGGGGAGCGGCGAAGGAGGAGAGCCGTGCCATTTTCGATGCGTTCGCGGACGCCGGTGGGAACTTCGTCGACACTGCGAACCTGTATACGGGCGGAACAAGCGAAAAGTTCGTGGGCGAGTTCCTGAAAGGCCGGAGGGAACGGTTCGTCCTCGCCACGAAATACACCCTGAACATGGCCCCGGACGACCCGAACGGCGGCGGGAACCACCGGAAGAACCTGGTGCAGTCGCTCGACGCCAGCCTGAAGCGCCTCGAGACCGACTACATCGACCTCTACTGGGTCCACGCCTGGGACGGGATGACCCCCCTCGAGGAGACGATGCGGGCCCTGGACGACGTTGTGCGGGCCGGGAAGGTCCTCTACGTCGGGATCTCCGACGCCCCCGCCTGGGTCGTATCACGGGCGAACACGCTCGCCGAACTGAAAGACTGGAGTCCCTTCGCCGCCCTGCAGATCCAGTACAATCTGGCGGACCGGAGCCCGGAACGCGACCTGCTGCCGATGGCGAAGGCGCTGGACCTCGCCGTGACCCCCTGGGGGGTCCTGGGGGGAGGGGTCCTTTCGGGAAAGTACAAATCGCCGAACGACCGGCCGGCCGGAGCGCGCTACTCGAAGGACGAAGCGTGGGCCTCGGCGATGGTCACGGACCGTAGCGTACGGATCGCGGAAGCGGCCCTTCAGGTCGCGAAAGAGACCGGCCGCACCGCGCCGCAGGTTGCCCTCGAATGGGTCCGCCGGCAGCCTTTCGGGGTGATCGTCCCGATCGTTGGGGCGAAGACCGTCACGCAGCTGCGCGACAACCTGGGGTGCCTCGATTTCACCCTTGCGCCGGATCAGCTCTCGAGGTTGGACGAGGTCAGCAAGATCGACCTCGGCTTCCCCCACGACTTCCTCGCCAAGGCCCGGTCGTACATCTTCGGGAAGACATTCCCGCTGATCGACAACCACCGGCCCTGACGAGGCGGGGTACCCGGGGGACTACTCGCCGCAATACGGTTTGCTGATCGAGGCGACCCTTCCTGCCATCAGCAGATCGGCGGAAGCGCTTTCCGCCTTGGCAAGGACCGCTTCGTTCACGCCGGGATCAACATCGAGCTCCGCGATCTCCCTTCTCGATGGATATGAACATGCACGGCTGCATGAACTGGGCATTTCGATTACAATTATGAAATACTGCGGATCTAAAGCACAATCTCGTTATCGAGAAGAGTCCGGCCTGGCCTTCAGCCCCTTGAGGTTTCCTCGGGCGAGTTCGTACCCGGGATCGACGCGGAGCGCCCGGAGGTACGCCGATTCGGCATCGCGGAAGCGGCCCGCCTGCTGGTATGCGTACCCGAGGTTGTTCCACGCCCTTGCCTTCCCCGGGGATTTCCGGGCCGTGTCCTCCCAGAGGGCGATCTCGCTGTGGTACACCGCGTTCCGGGACACGGTAAGCGCGCCGAGGGCGATGACCAGGACGGCGGCGGTCGCCGTGACCCGCCGCGCCCCCCACTTGCTGCGCAGGAGATCCGCTCCCGCCGCCACGGCCAGGAAGAGCCCCCAGGAGGCAAGGTACATCTGTCGGTCGTTCGCCACGTCGAGCCGGGGTATAAAGGAGTTCGTCGGAAGGAGATGCAGGAAGAACCAGAGGATGCCGAACCCCGCCATGGACCGGTATTTCAGCCCGACGATTCCCGCGGCAAGGAGCGCCGCGAGAAGAAGAGCCTCCGGAAGCGGGACGGGTGATCCCGGGGAGAAGACGGGTAGGGCCGGATCGATGTTCATGGCGTAGGGCATCGCGAGACGCGACAGAAGGTATCCGATCCCGTGTACCTGCGTGAGCAGGTTGACCGCCGCGCCCCGGATGTCGAAGCACGCCTCGATCAGCCGCGCGTATCCGGCGTGGGCGAAGAGGAATACCGAGAAAGCCGCGAGGAGCCCCCAGTGGACCGCCTGGTCGCGAAGCGCCCCCCTCCATCCGTCCCTCTCCCGCCGCGCCGCTTCGCAAAGGATCAACGCGAACGGAAGGGTGAGGGCCACCTCCTTGGAGGCGACCGCGAACAGAAAGAGGACCGGCGACGCCAGGTACAGGAGAAGCCGGCTCCGGCGCTCCCGCCCGCGCAGGTAGGCGAGGAGGCTCGCGAGGTAGAAGAACGCCATCAGCGAGACGGAACGCCCGCTGATGTACGTTACCGCCTCCGTCTGCACGGGGTGGACGGCGAACAGGAGCGCGGGGAGCAGGACAGCGAACCTCGACACGGACGAACCGCCGATCCTCGACGCCAGCAGGAAGAGCATGACCGCGTTCGCCGCGTGGAGCGTCACGTTCACGATGTGGAAGCCGAACAGCCCCGGCCCCGAGGTCCAGTTCAGGGTGTAGGTGAGCTTAAGGAGCGGCCGGATTCCGCGCGGAAGGCCGGCGAGGAACGCGCCCCAGGTGTGCACGCCCCCGTTATCGACGATGACGTTGTAGTCGTCGAACTGGAAGACGCCCTGGAAGGAGTTCAGATAGACGACGGCGACGGTCCCTGCGAGGAGCAGAAACGGGGAAAGGCGTTTCACGGACGGGCGGGGGAGGCTCCGGATCCATCGGCGAACGCGGCGTCGAGGATCTCCTCCGCCTTCCACCACCGGTCAGGGGCGTTCAACAGTACGAGAAGGACCCGGTTCCCCCTCCGTTCGGCGAGGGCCACGAGGCATTTGCCGGCCAACCCGGTGAAGCCGGTCTTCACCCCGATCGCCCCCCGGTAGCGGCCGATCAACAGGTTGCTGTTCCTGAGGGGGAATTTCCTCCCCGCGCCGGCGGTGGAGATCCACCCGTCCTCGAGGCCCGCCATCTTCGCGAACACGGGGTTCCCCATCGCCGATTCCGCCAGGCGCGCTAGGTCCCGTGCCGTGGAGTGCATCCCGGGGGCGTCGTGCCCGCACGCGTTCGCGAACCGGGTGCCGGATAGACCCATTTCCCGGGCCCGGGCGTTCATCAGGGCCACGAACTTCGCCTCGTTCCCGGCAACGTGGTCCGCGAGGACGTGACAGGCGTCGTTCGCCGAGGCGATGACGGTGGCGGCGAGCAGTTCGAGCACGGTCATCCGGTCACCCTGCGACAGGCCAAGGCGCGTGCCTGTCTCGCGGCTCGCTTCCCGGGACACCGTGGCCACGCTTCGAAGGTCGGCCCGCTCGAGGACGAGGAGGGCCGTCATCATCTTCGTGAGGCTGCCGGGGGGAAGGCGGGTCGAAGGATTGCGGGCCCACACCTCCCTTCCGTCGACCTTTACGAGGTACGCCGCCGCGACGTTTCCGAAGGGATCCCCGGAGCCCGCCGCCGCCCGCTCCGCCGGGGAGACGAGCCCCAGGCAGAAGGCCAGAAGCAGCACCGTCCGGACAAGGTGCGGCACGCGCTCGTCAGAAACCTAACAGGTTCCGGATGCCCTTGACCGGGTCCTTCAGGATCTTGTTCTCGCCGAGAGGGGAATCCCCCCCTTTTTTCTTCGCCGAATACGCCCTCCCCTTCGACGAGTAGTCGCGGCCCCCGACGCAATTTCCGTCCCCGACCCTGCGGCCGGTGACCTTCGCGACGGTGAAGGATTGCTGTCCGGGTACGAGCTCCGCCGTTGTCGTAACGGCGCCTTCGAAGGAGTTCCCCCGATAGAGGACCCCGCCCTTCGTCGCCTGCCCCCCGGCCGCGTCGGTCCACGTGATCTTTTCCTTGCCCCGTTTCACGTGGGCGGGACGGCCCGCGCCCAGGGCCGCCGGGACCGGGTCATCCTCCGTAACGCACACGGTTTTCCGCTCCACTTCAACCGGCGTGTAGGTGGTGCCGAAACGCGACCCCTTCTCGATGGTGATCTCGTACTCGCCCGGTTTCAGATTGAGGTCGCCGGCCTTCCCCTCGCACTCCGGCGTTCTCCCGAAACCCGCCTGGCCGCACGCGCCGACCTCCTCCACCGGAACGACGCTCCGCTTTATGAGCGCCTCCCCCTTCTTCGCGTTGGCCTCCTGCTCGGCCTTCATCTGCGCCTGCTGCAGCTTCGCCTGGGCCGCCATCTCCTGTCCGCTGGCCACCTGCTTCGCCGTCTCGCCGGTCGGGCCCGATCTCTGCCCCTTGGGGCAGGGGCCGAGATACTTCCCGGACATCTTCATGTTCATGTTCATCGTCTGCCCGTCTTCCACCATCTTCATCTTCATGAATCCGTTGTAGGTCGTCCCGTGGTAGGAGATCTCCCCCTCCCCTTCCCCCTTCTTGCACTCGATCCGCCAGGAGACCGTGTTCCCCTTGACCTTCTTGTTCACGATCCTGCAATCCTTTTCCTTGTCCGACTGCGGAACGGGGTCCTCCCGGGTGAGGCAGAAGCTCGACTTGTTCGCCATGGACGGCATCGACATCCCCTCCATCGTCATGGACGTCTCGGAGGAGATCTCCCAATCCCCTTCCTTCATGTCGACGCCCGCCGAGTGCGCAGTGCCCACCGCGCAGAGGAGAACGAGGGCGAACAGGACAACGGAACGACGTGTGACGTTCATCATGATCGATCCTCCCGAGGGGTTACTCCCTGCCTCTCACCTTGAAAAGCGTACCATATCGATGCCGGGCGGACCCATGTTCATCGCCGTATTCATTGCCCGCGGAGGAGGGACATGCCAGAGTAGAGAATGATGCGCGAAGCGACGATCTCCGCCCGGAAGAAGCTCGGCCACAAGACCGTGGTGGTCCTGCCGGTCCACTACCCCAGGGAGCTCTTCACGGCGATGGATGTCCACACGGTGGAACTGTGGGGCCCCCCGGGCCCGCCTCGCGGTCCGGACGCCGGCCGCATCCAGGCGTACGCCTGCGCGGTCGTCCGCAATGCGCTGGCGTTCCTCGCCTCGGGAGGGGCCGACGCCGCCGACGCCGTCCTCTTCCCGCACACCTGCGACTCGATCCAGGGGCTGGCCACCCTGGCGCCGGATTTCGGCGGCTGGGGGAAGCCGGCGCTGCGGTTCCTTCACCCAAAAGGCGGGGATGGTCCCGCCGCACGGGCGTTCGTCCGCGCCGAACTCTCCTTCCTGGCCGACCGACTTGCGGAATTGACCGGTCGGCCGCTGGCGCCCTCCCGGCTCACGGCGGCGATCGAACTGCACGCCCGGATCGACCGGCTTCGCGGGGACCTCCTCTCCCGCCGCGCCTTCCTCGACCTGGGCGACCGCGATCTGTACCGGCTCCTGCGCCGCGGGGAGTTCCTGACGCCCGGGGACCACCTGGCGGAACTTGCGCTTGCCGCACGCGGGCTCGGCGAGGAGCGCGTGCAGCGCGGCGTGCCGCTGATGGTCACCGGCTACGTCCCGGAGCCGATGACGCTCTTCGACTCCCTGACGTCGGCCGGGGCGTTCGTCGCCGCGGACGATTACGCGGCGGTCGGGCGGCGCGCTCCTCTCTCCTCCCCGGCGGACGGCGGCGACCCGCTCGACACGCTGGCGGCGAAGGCGTTCGCGATGCCGCCGTGCCCGACCCGGGGAGGCGATCAGGACGTCCGGATGGAGTACCTGGAAGCCCTCTACCGGCGATCGGGGGCCGCCGGACTCATCGTGCACGTGCAGAAATTCTGCGAGCCGGAACTCTTCGATGTCCCGGCGATCCGCCGCCGCTTCGCCCGGATCGGCGCGCCGCTGCTCTACCTGGAGGGCGAACTCGAGGCATCTCTCTCCGGCCGGGTCGTCACCCGCCTGGAAGCGTTCGTAGAGATGGTGGACCCTCGAAGGAGGGCTCCGTGATCGCCCGTCGGGTCCGCTACGAGATCGTATCGCGTGCGATCGGGCCGATGCTCGTGGCGATGGAACGGTGGCGGAGGCGCGGGCGCGGGACCGGACACGCGGAGGCGCCGTTCGGGCCGCCGCTTGAATCGGCGCGCAAGCTCAAGGAGCTGATTACCCTCCACTACCTCGCCGGCCGCTTCGCCGACGGGGCGGTGCCGGTCGCCTGGGTCACCAGCGGCTTCCCGGTGGAGGTGCTTCGCCCGCTGGGGTTCCACACGGTCTACCCGGAGAATCACGGCGCGATCTGCTCGGTGAAGCGTATGGTCCCCGAGCTGTCCGAAGCGGCGGAGCGTGAAGGGTATTCCCGCGACCTGTGCGGGTACGCCCGGGCCGACCTCGGGAGCGTCGCCACCGGCAGGACCCCCGTCGGGCGCCTGCCCCGGCCCGATCTCCTGTGCTGCTGCACCAACATCTGCCAGACCGTCCTTTACTGGTACCGGGCGCTGGCCGCCCATTTCCGCGTCCCTCTGGTGGTCATCGACGCCCCCTTCGTCTACGGAGAGGCGCAACCGCACGTCCTTGCTTACGTCACCGACCAGCTGCGCGCGCTCACGGAGACCGCCGAGCGGGTCGCCGGCCGCAAGCTGGACCGCGGCGCGCTGGTCGAGACGACGCGGCTCGCCCGCGAAGGGACACGCCTGTGGGGCGAATGCCTGCGCGCCGGGTGTGCCCGCCCGTCCCCCTGGACCGGGTTCGACTCCTTCTTCCACCTCGCCCCCATCGTGGCCATGCGCGGGACGCGGGAGTGCAACGCCTACTACCGGATGCTGCGCGACGAACTGAACGACCGCG
>Ga0210098_1000410_pt1 | contig 13541 bp, 13 predicted proteins | sample Joice_ThreeSqA_D_FD_184870 | JGI IMG/M metagenome (GOLD analysis project Ga0210098, IMG submission 184870) | Wetland microbial communities from San Francisco Bay, California, USA, that impact long-term carbon sequestration - Joice_ThreeSqA_D1... | ecosystem: Environmental > Aquatic > Marine >...
CGCGGTTCTTCCCGATCTCGACGGGATCGATGTCCACGTGGATGACCCGGGCGTGGGGGGCGAAGGCGTCGAGCCGCCCCGTCACGCGGTCGTCGAAGCGGGCTCCCAGCGCGATGATCAGGTCGGTTTCGGTCATCGCCATGTTCGCGGCGTAGCTCCCGTGCATGCCGGGCATGCTGATGAAGTTCGGGTGGCTGGAGGGGAGCGCCCCGAGCCCCATCAGCGTGCACACGGCAGGCGCGTCGATCGTTTCCACGAGCGTGCGCAACGCCCCCGAAGCGCCGGCGGCGATGATCCCGCCGCCCGCGTAGACGATCGGGCGCTCCGCTTCCCACATCATCTCCACCGCCCGACGGATCTGCCCCGCGTGTCCCTCGGTGGAGAATTTGTACCCCGGCAGGTGGATCGTCCCGACCGGCTCGTAGTGCGCGACCCCGATGAAGACGTCCTTGGGGACGTCCACGAGGACCGGCCCCGGACGTCCGCTCGCGGCGATGTAAAAGGCCTCGTGGATCGCCCGCGGCAGGTCGGCGGCGCTCTTCACGAGGAAGTTGTGCTTGGTGCAGGAGCGGGTGATGCCGAACGTGTCCGCCTCCTGGAACGCATCGCTTCCGATCAGTTTCGTCGAGACCTGCCCGGTGATCGCCACGATCGGGATCGAATCGAGCAGGGCGTCCACCAGCCCGGTGACGAGATTCGTCGCCCCCGGGCCGGAGGTGGCGCAGCAGACGCCGACCTTCCCGGTGGAGCGGGCGTACCCTTGCGCCGCGAAGCAGGCGTTCTCCTCGTGGCGGACGAGGTAGTGCTTGACCTTCGCGTCGTAGAGGACGTCGTACAAGGGGAGGGTCACGCCGCCGGGGTATCCGAAGAGGCATTCGACGCCTTCCCGGAGGAGGCACTCCACCAGGATGTTCGCGCCGGTCATGAGATTCGACATGTAGGGTCCCTTTCCGGGGTGTCGGCAATCGCCGGTTTGTCCTGATTGGACGCTCGTTTTCGCCCTTCGGTTCCGTCCGGCGGGGCGCTTTTCGATCTCCGCGGCGACACAGCGGTCCCCCGGCGATTGATTTTTACCGTTTCCGGGGCTAACGTATGTAGTCACGAATCTTATCCTGCCCGAAAAGACCGAGGGGTCATGGTCTCCGATCCGTTCAGCGGGATATTTTCCCTGGTGGATTTCAGTTACACCCTGATCAGCAAGGTCGGCGTCCTGTCCGTCGTCCTCCTGTTTTTCCTCGCCGTGCACTGCCTGATCGTGTTTTTCAACAAGGGATTGTCGCCGTCCAAGGTCAAGGCGACCATCAGGATCGCCCTGGTGGGCTTCGTCATCCTTCTCCTGGGCACGCAGGTCAAGGCCGCCTCCCCGTACGGGACCATCCTCGGGAACGCGCTGAGCCTCATCGTGATGGTGTGCACGGCGAACCTCCTGACGTACCTCGTCGTCGATATCTACTTCTACTTCAGGATGGACCGGCAGGTCCCTTCCTTCCAGCGGGACCTGACGACGATCCTGGTATACCTCTTCTTCGCCATCGCGGCGTTGAGACTCATCTTCCGGATCGACCTCGCCTCGATCCTGACGACGACGACGGTGCTGACGGCCGTGGTGGCGTTCGCCATGCAGTCGACCCTTGCCAACATCCTTTCCGGGTTTTACGTTCAGAACGACGTCAACCTGCGCAGAAACACCTGGGTCTCGCTGCTGGAGCACGACATCACCGGGGAAATCGTGAACGTCGGTTTCCGGTACACCACCCTGAGGACGCTGGACAACCACAAGGTCATGCTTCCCAACAACTACATCATGCAGAACATCGTCCGGGTCCTGGGGACCCGGGGCGCGGCGGAAAAGTCGGCGGTGCATCTGAAGGTGGGGCTCGGATACGATCTCCCGCCCGAAAAGGCCATCGCCATCATGCGCCGGATCCTCTCGGAGGAGATGCATATCGTGAAGGAGCCGGCCCCGGTCGTCATCGTGAACGATTTCCTCGACAGCAGCATCGGATACGACCTGAAGTACTACCTCGACGACTACTCGTCCAACATGGTCACCCGCGGCAGCGTGCTGAAAAAGATCTGGTACGCCGTCACGAGGGAAGGGTACAGCATCCCGTTTCCCCATCGGGAGATCATCTCCAAGTCTCCGCAGGAACCGTTCCCGGAGGAGAAAAGGACCGTCCTCGCCGCTCTCCAGGGGGCGGAAATCCTGCAGTCCCTCGGCGAAGAGGAGATCCGGAAGTTGTCGGAGCGGGTCCGGGTCCGGGTCTTCGGCACGGGAGAAGTGGTGGTGCGCCAGAACGACGAGGGGGAATCGCTCTTCATCGTGCGGCGGGGATCGCTGGACGTCCACATCGACGGCGCCCCGGTCGGGGCGTTGCGGGAAGGGGAAATCTTCGGGGAGATGTCGCTACTCACCGGGGAGAAGAGGAAGGCCACGGTGACCGCCGCGAGCGAGGTCCGCCTGGTGGAAATCTCGAAGGAGGACATCGATCCGGTGATCCGCGCGAACCCCCACCTCCTGGAGAGCCTGAGCGGCCTCCTGGCGCGCAGGGAGGAATCGAACGTGGAGAAAAGGAAAGCGGCGGGGCTTCCGCGGAGCGGGCCCGTGAAGGACGCGTTCCTGGAAAAGCTGAAGGCGTTCTTCGGCCTTTCCGCGGGTTGAAGGGGAACCCGGGTGCCGGCGGCCACGGGGCGCACGGCAACACAAATCCTCTTCCGGAGGGACATAGTTGAAAAGGCCTTATTCCGCATCGACGGTTTTCCTCCTCGTCTTCCTGACGGCTTCCGCGACCGCGGGAGACGCCGCGAAGATGATGAGCGTCCAGGTGAGACAGGGGGAGGTGAGGGCGACTCCCTATTTCCTCGGGAAAATCATCGCGACCTTGTCGTACGGCGACCGTGTCGAAGTCCTCGGAAGCAAGGAAGCGTGGTTTCGTGTCTCCGCCCGGGGGAAAGGCGTCACCGGGTGGATGCACTCCTCCGCGTTGAGCGAAAAGCGGATCGTCCTCAAGGCGGGAGGAAGGGATGCGGAGGTCGCAGCCTCCGGCGGCGAACTGGCGCTGGCCGGCAAGGGATTCAACGCCGACGTTGAGGCCGAATTCAAGGCCAGGAACAGGAACATCGACTTCTCCTGGATCGACCGGATGCAGGCGATGAACGTCCCGCCGGAAAGGATCGCGGCGTTCCTCCGGGAAGGCGGACTGCTCCCCGCCCAGGGGGGTGGGAAATGAAAACGTTCCGCGGCGCGACGGCCATCGCCTTCCTCCTCGCCGGCCTGGCCGGGTGGTCGGGATGCGCAGCCATGGAGCAGGTGTCGAAGGTCGGCACGTCCGTGGCCCAATCGGCAGGGGTCGTGACGGGAGAGCAGGCGAAATCGATCAACCGGAGCACGGCCGCGATCGCGAAAACGCAGGAGGACTTCACCCCGGAGCAGGAATATTACATCGGCAGGTCCGTGGGGGCGGTCATCGTCAACCGGTACAAGCCGTACCCGGATCCCCAGGCCAACGGCTATCTGAACCTCCTCGGCCAGACCCTCGCGCAGGCATCCGACCGGCCGGAGACGTTCGGCGGCTACCATTTCCTGATTCTCGATTCCGACGAGATCAACGCCTTCGCGGCGCCCGGCGGGTTGATCTTCGTCTCCCGCGGCATGCTGCGCTGCTGCAAGAGCGAGGATGCGGTCGCCGCCGTCCTCGCGCACGAGATCGGGCACATACAGCTCCGGCACGGGATCCAGTCGATCGAAAAAAGCCGGCAGACGCAGGCGCTGACCATCCTGGCGACCGAAGGCGCCAAGAACTTCGGCGGGAAGGAACTCTCCGACCTGACCAAAACGTTCGAGGGCTCGATCAACGACATCACCTCCACCCTGATCAACAACGGGTATTCCCGCAGCTTCGAGCAGCAGGCGGACGTCGCTGCGGTCAATACGCTTTCCCGCGTCGGCTACAACCCGAACGCCCTGGTCGCGATGCTCCGCGAAATGGAGAAACGGCTGAAGCCCGGAGGGCTCGATTTCGCCAAGACCCATCCTTCTCCCGGAAGCCGGATCAAGGACATCGGATCCATTTCCGGCAGCGCACCCCTCGCCGAGCCCCTCGCCCGGCATGAGAGATTCCGCAAGGCCCTCGGTAGCATCTGACGGGCGTGAATCTGCCCATCTCCGGAAAAAAGTTCCTCGAAGGGGCGTCGGTGGCCGTCGCCGCCACGGTCCTGGCGTCCCTTCTGTGGGCGGTCGGCGGTCTGGATCGGTGGGAACTCCGCACCTGGGACTGGCGCGTAAGCCGCATGTCCCGGCCGGCCCCCTCCACCGACCGGATTCGACTCGTCCTCCTCGACCAGCAAAGCCTCGATTGGGCCCAGAAGGAGAACGGCCTGTCATGGCCGTGGCCCAGGGAAGTCTACGGCGCCGTCATCGGGTATCTGCAGCGCGCCGGCGCGAAAAGCATCGCCTTCGACGTCCTGTTCACGGAGCCGTCCGTGTACGGCGTGGCGGACGACGTCTCCCTCGGGAACGCAATCGCGGGGAGCAAGGGATTCATCGGGGCGCTGTTCCTCGGCGAGAAGTCCGGCAGCGTCACTTCCTGGCCGGGGGCGGTCGAGGCGAAGCCGCTGCGGATCCGCGGGCTGGACGAATGGCTGTCCGGGGGAGGGAACCGCGGGGGCGTCACGGCGTCCCGGGGCCTGTTCCCCGTTCCCGAAATTGCGGGCCGGGCCGCGGCCCTCGCCGACGTCCAGCAGAATCCGGATCCCGACGGGGTCTACCGGCGGGTGCGGCTGTTCCGGATCTTCGACGGGAGACCGGTCCCTTCCCTCGCGCTGGCGTGCTTCCTGGCCGCCTTCCCCGACAGTTCCATCGAGATCCGGCGGGGAGCGATCTCCATCGCCGGGAGGACGGTCCCGATCGACGGGGAAGGGAACGCCATTCTCCGCTTCCGGGGCGCTTCCGGTACCACGTACCGGCAGTACAGCGCCGCATCGGTGATCCAGTCCGAGCTGCGGATCCAGGCCGGGGAGGATCCGGTCATCCGGGACCCGGACGCGTTCCGGGGCCGCCACGTCATCTTCGGGTTCAGCGCCCCGGGGCTCTACGACCTCCGGCCGGCGCCCGTCGGGGGGGTATTCCCGGGGTCCGAGCTCCACGCGACGGCGCTCGACGACCTGCTGGAAGGGGATTTCATGGCGGATGCCCCGCGGGGGGCGACCATCGCCGTGACGTTCCTGCTGGCGCTGCTCGCCGCCGTCCCGGTAGCGTTTTCCCGGAACGCCTGGAGGAGCCTGCTCCTCTTCGCGGTCTGTCTCTCCCTGCCGGCGCTGCTCTCCCTGTTCGCCTACTCGCGCGGGACCTGGCTTCCGCTGGTCGTCCAGGAAGTGGCGGTATCCCTGTCGCTGCTCGGGGCCCTGGCCGTGAATTACGCCACGGAAGGGAAACAGAAGCGGTACATAAAGAACGCCTTCCGGCAGTACCTGAGCCCCGAGGTCATCGATCAGCTCATCGCGCACCCGGAGCGGTTGAAACTGGGCGGCGAGCGGCGCACCCTCTCGATCTTCTTCTCCGACCTTCAGGGATTCACCGCCATCGCCGAAGGGCTCGAACCGGAAGCGCTGACCGCGCTGCTCAACGAATACCTGTCGGCGATGACGGACATCCTTCAGGAAGAGGGCGGGACCGTCGACAAGTACGTCGGCGACGCCATCATCGCCTTCTGGAACGCCCCTCTCGAACAGCCAGACCACGCCGAGCGGGCCGCCCGGGCCGCGGTGCGCTGCCAGCAGAAGCTTTCGGAGCTGCGCCCCGGCGTCTTGAAGAGGATCGGCAAGGGCCTGTACATGCGGATCGGCCTCAACACCGGCTTCGCCGTCGTCGGCAACATGGGATCCCGCAGCCGTTTCGACTACACGGTCCTCGGCGATGCCGTCAACCTGTCCTCCCGGCTCGAGGGGATCAACAAGCAGTTCGGCACGTTCATCCTTTCGTCGGAAGCCACGCGGAAGGGGTTGCCGGAGACGTTCCCCGCCCGGGAGATCTCCCGGGTCGCCGTCGTGGGAAGGAAGGAGCCGGTGCGGGTCTTCGAGCTGTTCTCCACGAAAGATTCCGCAACCCGCGAGAGGGAACACGCGGCCTTCGCCGTCGGCCTCCGCGCGTTTTACGAGGGGAATTTTTCCGCGGCGCTCGAATCGTTTCTTTCGATCGAGGGGACCGATCCTCCCGCGGCCGCCTACGCGCGGAAGTGCCGGGCGCTGATCGAGCACCCTCCGGAACGCTGGGACGGCGTGTGGGTCATGACCGAGAAGTAGCCTCCGCGGGATCCCCCGGCGACGCCCGCGGCGTGTTGACAGCGCGGACCGGGTCATGTATAAACCTCTTTTGCTTGATGGGGTGGTAGTTAAGCTGGTTATAACGCCGGCCTGTCACGCCGGAGGCCGCGGGTTCAAGTCCCGTCCACCCCGCCATGAATTTTCGGAGCCCCTCCGGGAGTCGGTCCGGGGGGGCTTTCTGCTTTTCAACGTGGGGTGACATCTCTTTGATCGCGGGGAAACCGATGCCGCCGCTGTCCCGTAACCTTCCATGCTGACCGTCACCAGCCTCTCCAAATCCTATGGACGGCAGAACCTGTTCGAGGACGCCTCGTTCCAGGTGGCGCCCGGCGAGCGGGTGGGGGTGGTGGGACGGAACGGATCGGGGAAGACCACCCTGTTCCGGATCCTGCTTGGGGAGGAAGCCGCCGATTCCGGCGCCGTGACCGTTCCGGCAGGGTACCGGATCGGGTACCTCGCCCAGCATCTCCGGTTCGACCACCCGACGGTGCTTGCGGAAGCCGCCTCCGCGCTGCCCCCCAGGGAGGACGGGACGGACGAGACGTACCGGGCCAAGGCGGTCCTCGCCGGGCTCGGCTTCTCCGAGGACGACTTTCCCGCCCCCCCCGCAACCTTGTCCGGCGGCTACCAGGTCCGCCTCAACCTCGCCCGCACCCTCCTTTCCGCCCCCGATCTCCTCCTGCTCGACGAGCCGACCAATTACCTGGACGTCGTCTCCATCCGGTGGCTGCGCCGCTTCCTGTGCGGCTGGAGGGGGGCGCTCCTGATGATCACCCACGACCGGGATTTCATGGACGGGGTCACGACCCACACGATGGCGATCCACCGTTCCCGGGTCCGGAAGATGCCCGGCGGCACGGAGAAGCTCTACGGGCAGATCCTCCAGGAGGAGGAGATCCACGAGCAGACCCGGAGAAACGACGAGAAGAAGCGGCAGGAGGCGGAGGCGTTCATCTCGCGGTTCCGGGCGCAGGCCACCAAGGCGCGCGCCGTGCAGTCGCGGATCAAGGCGCTGGCGCGCCACGAACGGCTCGAAAAGCTTGCCGACGTGCGGAACCTCGATTTCCGCTTCACGGAGGCTCCCTTCACCGGGAAGTGGATGATGGAGGTGGCGGACCTTTCCTTCGGGTACGACGTCCGGCACCCGCTCATCGAAAAGCTGTCGTTCCACGTGGCGAAGGGGGACCGGATCGCGGTCGTGGGGCCGAACGGCCGGGGGAAGACGACGCTGCTCCGGCTCCTCGCCGGCGAGCTCGCTCCGGATTCCGGCCGGGTGAAGCCGGCCGTGAACCTGAAGGTCGGCTACTTCGGCCAGACGAACGTGGACCGTCTGCAGCCCGAATATTCGGTGGAGGAGGAGGTGCGGCAGGCGAACCCGGCCCTCACGCGGACCCAGGTCCGCACCCTCTGCGGCGCGGTCATGTTCGGGGGAGCGTCCGCTGAGAAGAGGATCTCGGTGCTGTCGGGCGGGGAGTGCAGCCGCGTGCTGCTCGGGAAGATCCTCGCCACCCCGGTGAACCTCCTGCTTCTCGACGAACCGACGAACCACCTCGACCAGGAGTCGGTCGACGCCTTCGTCGAGGCCGTGAACGCGTTCGAGGGGGCGGTGATCCTCGTCACGCACATCGAGCGGGTCCTCTCCGCCCTGGCGACGAAGCTCGTCGTCTTCGACGGCGGGTCGGTCGCGGTGTTCGACGGCGGCTACGCCGATTTCCTCGACCGCGTCGGCTGGCAGGCGGAAGGGGGGGAAGGGGCCCCGACACGGGCTTCCCGGCAGCGGCCCGCGAAGGGCCGCGATGCGCGGCGGCAGCGCGCCGAGATCGTGGCCCGCCACTCGAAGGAGATCGGCGCCTTGCGGGGCGCCGTCGAGGCGGTCGAGGCGGAGATCCTCCTGCTGGAGTCGCGGCTTCCGGTGGAAGAGGAGGCGTTGATCCAGGCGTCCCGCAGGAACGACGGCGCCGCGATCCGGACCCTGAAGACGACCACGTTCGCGGCCCGCGTCCGGATCGAGGAGCTCTACCGGGAGATGGTCGCCCTCGGCGAGCGGCTGAGGGACGCGGAGGGGGCCTACGCCGAAGAGCTCGGGGACGAATCCTCCCCGGATGCGCGCGGGTGATTCCGCTTCAAAGCCCGAAATAGTTGCATATAATGGGTGGGTTCGATTTCCAGCGACAGACGCCGACCCGTTCATCCCGGATGTTGCAACGGACCTGGAAGGGACTGCACATTGAACCGTACATTACTGCGGAACACCATCCTTCAAGCCGTCCTGCTGATGGTCTTCTGGCTGATAATGAGCGGTCATTACGATCCCATGCACGTCTCTTTCGGCGTCTTCTCCGTGGTTCTCGTGGTGCTCCTCCACCTTCGCATAAGAAAGCACCTGTTCACCCTGGGGGAACATTCGCCGGCGCTGAAACTCCGCCTCGCGAGAATAGCCTACTACGTCCCCTGGCTGCTCTGGCAGATCGTGGTCGCCAGCCTCCAGGTGGCGTACGTCGTTCTGCACCCCAAATGCCCCATCGATCCCGCCGTGCTGCGTTTCCGGACGAAGCTCGGCAATACGAGCTCGAAAGTGATCCTCGGGAATTCGATCACGCTGACCCCGGGAACCATCACCCTCGGGATCGAGCGGGACGAGTTCCTGGTCCACTCCCTGATGGATGTTTCCAGCTCGGGGATCGTCGACGGATCCCTGCCGGGCGAGGTTGCGAAGCTTTACGAGAGGAGTCCGGGGCAGGTCGTCAGGGATGTGCGATGGATCAAGACCGAAGCCGACTATGATCGATAAATTCTTCCTCTACTGCACCGTCGTATTGACGGTCATCATCTTCATCCCCCTGTACCGGGTCGTCAAAGGTCCCACGATCTTCGACCGGATGCTCGGCGCCGGGGCGATCGGCACCAAGACGATGGTGCTCATCCTCGCGACCGGTTTCGTCTTCAACCGGTTCGACATGTTCGTCGATATCACCCTGGCGTATGCCGTTCTCAATTTCATCGGCACCATCGCCATCTCGAAGTTTCTCGGAACCGGGAAGGCGGAAGGATGATCGGAAACGTCCTGGGCATGACGGCGATTCTCGGGGGCGCCTTTTTTCTGCTGGTCGGCAGCGTCGGGCTGGTGCGGTTGCCCGACTTCTACAGCCGGAACCACGCCACCGGGAAGAGCGACACGCTCGGCATCATGCTCGTGATCTTCGGGATGATCCTGATCGAGGGCGCGACCCTCAACAGCGCCAAGCTGTTCTTCGTCCTCGTCTTCGTCTTCCTCACGAACCCCACGGGCACCCACGCCCTTGCCAACGCGGCGCTCCGCAGCGGGCTGAAGCCCTGGTTCAGGAAAAACGCCGGGAAGGCGGAGTAGGCCATGTACTGGGAAATAGAGGCGCTCTTCTTCGTTTTCCTGATCATCACCGCCCTGATTTCCCTTTCGGTCAAGGACCTCCTTGCCGCCGTCGTCACCCTGAGCGCGTTCAGCTTCATATCCGCCCTGATCTACACGGTCATGGGAGCGATCGACGTCGGTTTCACGGAGGCCGTCGTCGGCGCGGGGGTGACCGGGATCTTTTTCGTCGTCCTGATTTTCCAGACCTCGAGGAGGAGCGGCGATTGAAGATCGTCAACGGACTTCTGCTGGTCACGTTCGGCGCCCTGCTGATCCACGCCTCCCTGGGATTGCCCGACCGCGGAGACGCAAACGCCGTCATGTTCGCGGAGAAGAGCCCCGCGGGGACCCCGGGGGCGTCGTCGTACTACATCCGCAACGCCTACCGGGACGCGCACACCCCGAACATGGTCACGGTCATCCTGGCGGACTACCGCGGGTACGACACCCTCGGCGAGGAAACCGTGATCCTGACGGCCGGGTTGATCTGTTTCCTTCTCCTGCGCCGGAAGAGGACGGACCGTGACGGGAAAAAAAACCTGAAGGCGGGCGCGGATGCGTAGCTATAAATTCAACCCGATCATTTTGACGGTTAGTTGCGCGGTTTCCCCCTTCATAATGGTTTTCGGCCTGTATGTCGTCTTCCACGGCCACTACAGTCCCGGGGGGGGCTTCCAGGGCGGTACGCTGCTTGCCGCGGCCCTGCTGCTGATACGCCTCGCCGCCGGTTTCGACATCGCGCAACTCCAGTTCAAGAGGATCCTGGGGACCCCGCTGGGGTCGATCGGCGTCCTCATCTACTTCGGCACCGGCTTTCTCGCCATGGTTTCGGGGGGGCAATTCCTGAACTACGGTTTCCTCCCCTTCGCCGGAATCACCGAGGCCGGGCTTCGCTCCCTGGGCATCCTGATGGTGGAAATCGGCGTCGGCCTGGCCGTCATGGCCATCCTGGTCGCCATATACGACGACCTGCTGGAAGGGTACCCCAATGACTGATTTCATCTTCGGCCACTATGTCTACTGGAGCATCATCGTCCTCCTGATGATCGGCCTCTACGGGATGATCTTCAAAAACAACCTGGTGAAGAAGCTGGTCGGGATGACCATCTTCCAGGTCTCCATCATCATGTTCTACGTGGCCAGCGCCGTGAAGAAATCGGCGACGGTTCCCGTCCTCGATCCGGCGATCGGGGTTGCCGACGCGGCCAGGTACATCAGCCCGCTGCAGCACTGCCTGATGCTGACCGCCATCGTGGTGGGCGTGGCGACCAGCGGCGTCGCGTTCTCCCTGGCCATCCTGATCTACCGCCGTTACAGGACGCTGGACGAAAAAGTCCTCCTGGAGCAGATGAAGTCATCGTGATGGCAAACAACTCGCCCGCCCTGGTCCCTCTGCTGCTGCTGGCGACCGCGATCTCCATTCCCCTCCTGGCGATCCGGAAGGCCAAGGCGGCCTATTTCGTCGCGGTGCTCGCATCGTTCGGCGCCGCGGCCCTCTCCGCGTGGAATGTTTTCCGCGTATGGAGATACGGCCCCCTGTCCTACCATTTCGGCGGGTGGTTCCCCCCGATCGGGATCGAATACGTGCTGGACCCGCTCTCCTCGTTCGTCGCGCTGGCGGTAAACGGCATCGCCTTTTTCGTGCTCTGGCATTCGGGCGGCGTGCAGGAAAGGGAACTTCCGGGAAAAGCGGTTCCCTACTATGCGCTGACCCTCCTGTTTCTCTGCGGCGCGAACGGGATGATCGTCACGGGCGACCTGTTCAACCTCTACGTATTCCTGGAAATCTTCTCCCTGGCGGCGTACGGGCTGATCGGCATCGGCGAGAAGCAGGCGCCGGTCGCCTCGTTCCGGTACCTGGTCATGGGAACGGTGGGGGGGTCGTTTTATCTGCTGGGGATCGGTTATCTTTACATCGTCACCGGCTCCCTGAACATGGCGGACGTGAGGAGCATCCTGCCCCACATCCAGGGAAACCCGGCCGTGGCCACCGCCCTGTCGCTGATCGTCATCGGCATGGGGATCAAGATGGCCGTCTTCCCCCTCCACGGCTGGTTGCCCGATGCCTATACCTATGCCCCTTCGACTTCCTCGGCGCTGATCGCCCCCATCGGGACGAAGATCGCCGCCTACGCGGTGATCCGCATCCTGTTTTTCGTCTTCGGCGTCGATTTCGTGAGCCGGTCCCTGCCGGTCACCGACGTGATCGCGTGGCTTTCCGCCGTCGGCATCCTCTACGGTTCGGTGATGGCGCTGGCCCAGAACGAGATGAAAAGAATGCTGGCCTACAGCAGCATCGCCCAGATCGGCTATATCGGCCTGGGGATCGGACTCGCGAATCCCCTCGGATACATCGGCGCGGTGCTTCATATCCTGAACCACGCCTTCATGAAGGGGGCCTTGTTCCTCGTCGCCGCGAACCTGCGGAAGAATACCGGCCGATCGGAGATCTCCGGGCTCGACGCCACGTTGCGGAAGAAATTGCCCTGGACGATGGCCGCCTTCGCCGTTGCCGCACTTTCCATGATCGGCATTCCCCCGACGGCCGGCTTTTTCAGCAAGTGGTATCTGGCCCTGGGCGCCATCGACCGCGGGAACTGGATTTTCCTGGCGGTCATTCTCGTCAGCAGCCTGTTGAATGCCGCCTATTTCTTCCGGATCCTGGAGAAGGTCTACCTCGTCCCCCCGTCCGGGCAGGCGGGCGGGGAAGACCCGCACCCGGGAGCGGGGGAGGGGGGAGGCTCCCTCGCCGGCGAGGAAGAATTTACCCTCGCGATACCGGTGGTCGTCGTTTCCTTCTCCCTGCTGCTGATCGGTTTATGGAACGCGAACATCGTGAGGGAGGTCATCCAGCGGATCCTCCCGTCGGGCATGTGATGGACACCGGGCGATGACACCTCCGGAAATATACAGCTCCACGATCCCGTTTTACGCCGTGATGGTGTCGCTGGTCGCGATGCCGCTGATCCTTCTCAGCCGCCGCCACGCCGTCCTTCGGGAATTCTGGACGCTCGCGGCGAGCGTCGCGAAGTTTTCCCTCGTTTGCCTTCTGCTGCCCGGCGCCCTGGCCGGACGGGTCGCCGCGTTCACCTTCTGGGAGATATCGCCCGGCATCTCCCTGGCGTTGAAGGCGGACGCGTTCGGCGTATTCTTCGCGTTGATCGCCTCCGGCCTCTGGATCCTCACCTCCGTCTATTCCATCGGGTACGTGCGCGGGCTGAAGGAGCGCAAGCAGACCCGCTACTTCGCCTGTTTCGCCGTATGCCTTTCCGCCACGATCGGCGTCGCCTTCGCCGCCAACCTGCTCACCTTCGTCTTCTTTTATGAAATCCTGACCATCGCCACCTACCCGCTGGTGATCCACAAGGAGACGAAAGTCGCCGTTTCGGCCGGCAGGAAGTATCTCGTCTATACCCTCACGGCCGGCGTCCTGCTGATCGCCGCCACGGCCTGGACCTACCGGCTGGCGGGCACGTTGGACTTCCGGCCCGGCGGCCTGTTCGGGGACGCCTCCTTCTCCCCGGGCGCGATCACGGCGCTGTTCCTCCTGTTCCTCGCCGGGGTCGGGGTGAAGGCCGCCGTCATGCCCCTGCACAGCTGGCTTCCCGCGGCGATGGCCGCCCCCACCCCGGTCAGCGCCCTGCTGCACGCCGTGGCGGTCGTGAAATCCGGGGTGTTCGGGGTCGTGCGGGTCGTCGGGTTCGTCTTCGGGCCGGCGCTGATGCACCGGTTCGGCCTGAACATCTTTCTGGCGACCGTCGCGGGCGTGACGATCCTCCTGGCTTCCCTTCTCGCCTATCGGCAGGACAATCTCAAGCACCGCCTCGCCTAC
>Ga0210098_1000413_pt1 | contig 13473 bp, 9 predicted proteins | sample Joice_ThreeSqA_D_FD_184870 | JGI IMG/M metagenome (GOLD analysis project Ga0210098, IMG submission 184870) | Wetland microbial communities from San Francisco Bay, California, USA, that impact long-term carbon sequestration - Joice_ThreeSqA_D1... | ecosystem: Environmental > Aquatic > Marine >...
AAAAGTGGAACATTGGGTTCGAGATCCGGGCTGTCTGAATTGATGGTAAAGTTAAAAAACAGGTGATAGCCCAGTTTGAGAAGTTTCCGGCCATAGCCCATATCGATGAAGGGCCTGAAGTTTTTGGACCAGAAAACAATGGTGTGTACTTTGTCAACCGTTGCCGGGACAACGGAGACGCGCTGATTGAAAGGATTGACGACCTCAAAAAAACCCTTGCTGATCTGTTCCATAAACCAGGGCATGTAGAAGGCCGGGATATCGGTCCTGCGGGAGGCGGAGATGACGATCTTGTTGGTAGAATTCATTTAGAGTGTATTTTGAGAAATTAGCGAATACAGGTGTTTTATGGCCCTTGCTTAATTTTCATAAATTCGAAACAAATTCTAAATTCAGAATTAACCACCCCGCCGCAAGCGGTCGGGGTATGTAAAAGGAATTAGCCTATTATATTCCCCCTCACCCTAACCCTCTCCCTCAGGGAGAGGGAACTTGCGGAAACCCCACCTCAAGTGGATGGGATATTAAAAGTATTCAATAAATAATGACCGCAACAACTGCAGCTCGGATTCTTCAGCTATCCCCAACCAAATTTTCTTTGGAGCCTTCTATCTCATTTTTTTGAATATCCGCAATCCAGATTCCTTCAATTCCTGAATTCCTTAAATTCCTAAATTTCTCAATTAAACTTACTTCTTCTTTAGATCTTTTAGAGATATCACCTTGGCATTGCCGGATCCCTTTGGAGGCCTATCCCGGTCTTTCTCTTTTTCAGTATCTTCTGGAGGTAACGGTTCTTCGGGCACAACCACTTTCTCCAATCGCATCCGTTTTCCGTTCATGGTAAATTCCGCCCCCTCGATGTAGACATCTCGCAAAATCCAGGTAACCATCTGGGGTGGAATTTGAAGCATGAGCAATTTGACATGGTACCAATTCGGTTTGGAGTCCGGCAAAATCTCTTCAACCCGGGCAAAACTGAGTGGTTTGTCTTCAAAATATACAAGTACGAGATCGTTTATTGTTGCCATTTGTAAATTAGTTGGTTTCGTTTGTTTAGATGGTTAAGATCGTTGTTTGTTGCGATAAAATACAGTTGATTAGTTGATTGGTTGATTATGTTGATTAAGTTGGAGGTTCGGAGTTCTAAAATCTTTCCCCTCTATCATCTTTTACCTAATCAACCAATTAACTTAATCAACTCAATCAACTAGGGTATCTGCTTCATCCTTCCAATCGACAGATCATGCAGCGGGATGAGGATATCGGCCATTGCCCTGATTTTCTGAATCGAATCATAGGCCTCGGTGAGGTCGATATGCACCCCGGGTGCAATGGCCGGGCCGGTTGCCGGAAAATTTTTAGCGTTGCAGCAAAAACCCGTGATCACAGCTTTGCCTTTGGCGGTGTTGACGGCCACAGATTGTCCGCCGACCGAATGTCCGGGGGAGAAGATAACATCGATGCCGTCAAAAATATTGGCGTCGCCGTCAATTTCGATGATTTTGTTATCATCCAGGACATCGGGGTAATAGCGATGATCAACCGGATGAGGATTTTGCATAAACCCCAATTCAAGTTTTTGGACATACACTTCAGCGCCGGTGCATTTGTAATCGTTTTCGCAATGGTCGTTGTGCAGGTGGGTGTGAATAATAATATCGATGTCTTCTGGTTTCAAATCCACGGTCGCCAGGGCATCCTCGAATTCAAGAATTTTAAATCCGCATTCTTCTTCAGCACCCTCCGGTACCATAAACTGCTCCAACCCGGTGTCTACCAGGATGTTCTTGTCCCCACCACTCAGGTAAAACACATAAATCGGAAGATAGATCCGTTTGCCGTAGTCCCTGAGATAGGTCATGACGCCCTGGTCTGTTTCGTTGATGCCCACGACCAGGGGATGGATTATGTACTCTTGCATAATCGTTTCCCGGAAGTGGTTTGAAAAACCCGTCTAGTCCGCCGCCGGCGGAATAACTTCGTTGTTCCACAGTTCACAATGCTCACGTACTAATCGTGTACGCTCCCCTTGTAAACCGCGTAACGCCTTGTTATCGAGCGCGATCCGGATTTTTGAAACCACTTCATAAGAATTTTAATACGATAACTATTCTGGAAAACTATTGAATTTTTTGGTTTTGTTCAAGGAAAAATCGTGATGAATCGAAATTAATCCATTATTTTAGTTCAAATCATGGCTTGTCCAAAACTCGGAGCTGGAACCTTACCGATCAAATTAATCCGTTGAATATTGAAGCAGCATTATTTATAGTGAATTTTTCGGGTTGAGTGCAATGGAATGAATAACGAAACATGAGTACTTGATAGCTCGTGGGAGCGGCTTTCCAGCCGCGAATAGCCCAGTTTGCAAAGAAACGGATCGCGGCTGAAAAGCCGCTCCCAAATCTGAGATGCGAGAATTATGATGAAAACTCCCAATGATCTGATTGCCCAAATCGATGGTCTTTTTAATTCCCGGTCGGTGGCCGTGGTTGGTGTGCCCCGGGGCTTGAAAACCGGCAGTGTATTTTTGACGGCCCTTCTGGATCAGGGCTACCGCGGTAAGATATATCCGGTCAATCCACAGGCAGACGAGATTGCCGGCCTCAAGGCCTACCCCGCTGTCGCCGATATCCCCGGACCGGTGGATCTGGCCATTGTGCTGGTGCCGCAACAGAAAGCCCTCGATGTGGTTCGCGAATGTGTCGCCAAAGGTGTTAAAGGGGCTGTGCTGTTTACCGCCGGCTTCAGTGAAACCGGAACCAAAGAGGGCCGGGATCTCGAAAAAGAGCTGGTACAGACGGCGCGCACCGGCGGCATGCGCTTGATCGGTCCAAACGGCATGGGGCTTTACGCCCCGAAAACCGGACTGTCATTTTTCCCCGGGGTATCAAGGGATCCGGGACTGGTGGGAATGATATCGCACAGCGGCTCACTGACCAATATTTTAGGCACGATTGCCGAAACAAAAGGCATTCGCTTCAGCAAAGTGATCAGCAGCGGTAATGAATGCGACCTGACGGCTGCTGATTTTTTAACCTACCTGGGAAATGATACCGATACGGGCCTGGTTGGCGCCTATATCGAAGGTATTAAAAACGGCCCTTACTTTCTGGATGCCCTCAGGCAGGCCTCGCTAAACAAACCGGTGATCATGTGGAAGGTGGGACTGACCCCCGAAGGAGCCCGGGCTTCCTCATCCCATACCGGGGCTCTGGCCGGGTCCCGGGATATCTGGCAGGCAGTGCTGCAGCAAAGCGGCGCTGTACCGGTGGTGGGATTTGAGGCCATGACGGATGCTTTGATGGGATTTTCGATGTTTCCCCCGAATTCCGGAAATCGCATGGCCATCATTTCCGGACCCGGCGGCCTGGCCGTGTCGGCGGCCGAAGCCTGCGGTCGCGAGGGGCTCCGGCTGGCCGATTTCACCGCTGAAACCAAGGCAGATCTTGATCGCCTGATCACCTTTTCCGGTACCAGTGTCCTCAATCCGATCGATGTCAGTCTGACAGCACATTTTGATCTGGAGATTTTTTTTCAGTCAACACGAATAGCAGCGGCCGATCCGGGCGTCGACGGCATCATCGTCATCGGATGCGGCCTGACGCCGGAAACCAATCAAATATACGTGGACGGTTTGATCCAGGTGCAACAGGAATGCAAAAAACCCATTCTGGCAGTCAAAATTCCCGGTTTTGACCCCAAATACTCCCAGCAGTTGTGCCGCGGCGGAATTCCTTTCTTTGATTCCGCCGAACGCGCCGTACATACTTACGCACTGGCTGTTCAATACAAAAATTGGCTTGAAAAGCGGTTTCCAAACCCCATTTGATCCGCCTAAGGCGGATTAAAAATGTGCTACATTTTTTGACAACCTTGCCGATAATACAATATAATGGTGAATCTGCTGAAATCTTAAACAATTCTTATAAGCTTATAATATAGACCAAAACCAATTTCGAGGTGGACTTATGAAATGCAAATCAATTTTTATTTTTTTATTGGCTGCGGTATTTGCGATGGGCGTTTGCTCACCGGTACTGGCCCAGAAAGCAACCGACAAAAAAGATTCAGAGCAAAAGACCGCGGCAACCGCGGAAAAGTCATCTGCAAACCAAACCAAACCAGCGCAGAAAAAGGTTGAGCCCGTCAAGAATGCCGACTACTGGTTTGACAGGGGAGCCCTTTGCGCCACCTACGGCAATGATAAAGCAGCCATCAAATATTTTCAGGAAGCCATTAAACTTGACCCCAAGCGCAGCGGGGCCTATTTTGAACAGGGCATTTCCTACGGTCAGCTCGGAGAGTTCGATAAAGCCATGCCCCTGATCGACAAAGCCATCAAAATGGAACCCCAAAACGGGCTGTATGTCTACGGGCGCGGGAGAGTTCACATGCTGGCCGGCGATGAGGAAAAAGCCCTGGCTGATTTAAAAAAAGCCGCCGAACTTGATGACGAAGACGCCCAGGCTTACATGAAAACGATGGCTCAAGCCGAGTAAATCAGCGACTTCACCCGAAGACAAATATTGAAATCCAGCTATCCAAACGCCCCTGCCCTTGCGCAGGGGCGTTTTTTTGTTGACTTTAATCCAAATTTTTGATCAAGATGACTACATTGTAGTAATCTGTGAATTGTACTTTCGATCCGAGAAACGTTCCGTAATTCGAACGTTTTTTTCGACAACCCCTTATACCAGCCTTCCGTATTTCGGAACATAGTGTTGAAAAGCGGTATATTTAAGCATTTTTTAGATCGGCCGTTTTGCCTACTCAATCTTAAACTACTTCCGATCCCAAGTCTCTGTTAATATCCAGGACAGGATTTGAAACCGGGTTGCGTTCACCTGGTTTTAACCCAAAACAGAAAAGGCTGACCCATGGCAACCTATAAAACACCCGGTGTATATGTGAAAGAAATATCGCTGCGCCCGCCATCAGTGGCAGAGGTGGCAACGGCTATACCTGCCTTTATTGGCTATACCCAAAAAGCCAAAAAGATCCAGGATGACGACCTCCGGCGTGTCCCGACCCGGATTACGTCATTGGCAGAATATAAGCAGTATTTTGGAGAAACAGATCCATTACCCTTTAGCATTGACCTGGTGGAGGATTCCGTAACCGGAGTGATAACCATACAGTCGATCCTATCGCCGACTCTTAAATATTTAACCTATTACTGTATGCAGATGTTTTTTGCGAACGGGGGCGGCCCCTGTTACATCGTTTCGGTCGGAAGTTTAAGTGATCCCATTGCAAAGGGCAACGACACTTCAGGCCTTCAGGGGGGGCTCAAATTAATTGAAAAAGAAGATGAACCGACCCTGATCGTCATACCGGAGGCAACCAGTCTTACCAGCAAAGCCGATTTCTTTGATCTGATGAACGAGGCCCTTGGACAGTGCAGAAAGCTCATGGACAGGTTTGCCATTATGGACATTTACGGTGAAGATACCACTGATTTCCGCAGATTCATTCGCAGTGATCCCGGATATTTAAAATATGGTGCTGCCTATTATTTTTGGCTCGAAACTTCTTTGAGTTTTGCTTTTGATGAAGAGACTGTCCAGATTGGGTCACACCTTGATGAGAATGGAGCGGCTCCAGGCACCGATCTGAGTGGAAAAAAATTAGGGGCGGATGCAGTCAAAATACAAAAAAAGGCCCTGTATATTCTGATTAGAGAGGAACTGGTTAAATTAAGCGTCACGCTTCCTCCCAGTGCCGCTGTTGCAGGTGTATATTCAAGGGTGGATGAATCCAGAGGGGTTTGGAAGGCACCGGCCAATGTGGGTTTGTTGCGTGCAGTGAAACCCACCATCAAAATTACCAACAAGGAGCAGGAAGACCTCAATGTTGATTCAACGACCGGCAAATCCATCAATGCGATCCGGGCCTTTACCGGTAAAGGCATATTGGTGTGGGGAGCCCGCACGCTGGCCGGAAACGACAATGAATGGCGCTACATTCCGGTGTGTCGGTTTTTTAATATGGTGGAGGAATCCGTTAGAAAATCCACCGCCTGGGCGGTGTTCGAACCCAATGATGCCAACACCTGGATCAAAGTCAAGTCCATGATCGAAAATTATTTGATTCTAAAATGGCGCGCGGGCGCTCTGGCCGGCTCCAAACCCGATGATGCTTTTTTTGTTAAAGTCGGGCTGGGGACCACCATGACAGCCCGGGATATTTTGGAAGGGCGTATGAATGTAGAAATCGGCATGGCAGTGGTTCGACCGGCCGAGTTTATCATTATGAAGTTTTCCCACAAAATGCAGCAAGCATAGTGGTTGCATATCACAATTTTACGAACGGGAGGAAGGCAAATGCCCACAACTAAACCAAAAATGAGAGCTAAAAAAGGAAAAGTCACGGCATCAGCGCTGAATGTGCGACCGGATCCATCCACAAAAAGAGCTCCCATCGGCCAACTGAAAAGAGGGACCAGCGTTCAAATTCTGGCCGGCATGGGCAACTGGTACAAAATTAAGTCAGGCAACCTAGAAGGCTACGTGGCGGGAGATTATGTGGTTGTTCACGACCACGCTCCGGTGTCGGGATTTTTATTTGAAAGTGCGGACCTGCGTGCAACGCCGCTTGAACCGCCGGAAGAAGAACGCATTGAAATTCAACCGGGCTTTAGCAGCCAGCAAAAAACGGTGGGCCGCACCTGGAATGGTCAGGGCGGTTTAATTTCAACCCTGAGCGACTTTACAGAAATCGATACGGGTGCAGCCGTTGCAGTTCTCTGTGTGGAATCAGGCGGCAAAGGCTTTGGTTCAGATGGTCGTATGATTATTCGCTTTGAAAACCACGTATTCTGGCGCCAATGGGGTAAATACAATCAGGATTTGTTTAATACGCATTTTCGTTACAGCCCTGAAAAAGCCTGGCAGAATCATGCCTTCAGGGAAACCCCGCGGGGTAAATGGATGCCGTTTCACGGCAAACAAGATCTGGAGTGGCGGGTGTTTGAATTTGCCAGGAATTTGAGCAGCCCGGCCGCCATGCGTTCCATCAGCATGGGCGGCCCTCAAATTATGGGCTTTAACCATTCCAGGATCGGCTATGATTCTGCCGGGGAAATGTTTGATGCCTTTCAGGCTGATATCCGCTATCACGTGCTGGGTTTATTTGATTTTATCAAAGGCGCGGGCACGACTTCACCCATGATCGAAGCTTTGCAGCGAAATAATTTCGAATCTTTTGCATCGTATTACAATGGCCCGGGCCAGGCTGCCCGCTACGGGCATTTAATTGGGAGCCATTTTGAGGGCTTCAATGGTTTATGGACGACATAAAAGGAGGGAGCCATGAGCAGACCCAAACGTCTATTATCATTGGATGGCGGCGGAATTCGAGGCGTTATCGCAGCTGAAGTGCTGATTCGGATTGAAGAAATTCTTCTGGCCTACAATTCCCGCTGGCAGTGTCTGGGAGACTACTTCGATTTTATCGGCGGCACCAGCACCGGGGCCATCCTGGCGGCCGGGCTTGCCAGGGGCATGAAAGTTAAGGACCTTCTGAATTTCTATGTGGAAAGAGGGCCACGGGTCTTCAAGCAAAGCATGTTCAGTAAAATTCCGCTCGTGGGCCGCCTGTGGACAAAGTATGAAGCCGGACCGCTTGAAAAAGAACTTCAAAACATTTTTTCAGATTCTGCTTCGCGCCCTCTCCTGCTCGGGTCCCCGGAACTGAAATCACTGTTGATGATCGTTTCAAAAAATGCGACGACCGGTGATACGTGGTTTTTCGTCAACTCTAAAAATAACAAATTTGCTCAAGACAATGCCGCCCTGCCGCTCTGGCAGATAATTCGCGCCAGTTCAGCAGCGCCAACCTATTTTCCGCCGCGCAACCTTCATGTCGGTAAGACCTCAAACGAATTCATCGACGGCGGTATGAGCTCATACAACAACCCCTCTTTTCAGCTTTTTCTGGAAGCCACCCAGCCCGCCTATGGTATCGGTTGGACGCCCGGTGAGCAAAATATACTGCTTATTTCGGTGGGCACCGGATTTAGCAGTGAAAAAATTCCCTATCCAAAAGCCCGGGGTTACAAAGCGCTAAACTGGGCACCGTATGCTATCGGATCCTTCATGGATTCTGCCAACCTGCAGCAAAACATCCTGATGCAACTGATGAGCCAGCGGCGCCCGGACAAAAAGACCGAATCGACCACGGATTTTATTTCCGATCACTTCAAATCATTGCTGACCTATCATCGTTACACCATCTCTTTTTCCAGGGAGCGGTTCAAAAGATTAGATTTAGATGATATCAATGTCGCTAAGGTGCAGGCCCTGGATTGTATCGATCAAATACCCGATTTGCAGCGCATCGGGCAGGCTATTGCCCGGGAGCAGGTCGACCAGAACGATTTTGAGGGGTTTTTAGATGGCGACGCTTGATAAGGATAGCCGTTTTCCCGAAACGGACAACTGTCGGCATGACCATCAATCTTGTCGCCAGGCTTTTTTTACGATAAAAATAGCAGCCAGAAAGGGTTTACGGTCTATTCTGATGGTCAGCGCAATTTCAATTTTAAACCGGTGCAGGTAGGTGATAAGGGAATTTCGATCCATATCATAGGGAGGGCATAATGAACTCGGCTACGGAACCCAAAGAGTTTAAAGATGTACTCAATGATGAGCTTGACGAAATCAGCCATTCACGCCAAAAACGCAATACTCTATTTGATGGTCTCCATCTGCCGCCTGTCCCCGCAAACGAAGATTCAGTCCGGAAAGCAGCTGCATCGGATCTTTTCGGCCTGGCCTTTTCCGGCGGCGGCATCCGCAGCGCCACCTTTAATCTGGGCATCCTGCAGGGACTGGCTCATTTCCATTTGCTACCGCGCATCGATTATCTTTCGACCGTATCAGGAGGCGGGTATATCGGCAGCTGGCTGACAGCATGGACCAAACGCCTGGGGTTGAAGACGGTCGCCGAAAGCCTGGACCGGATGACGAAGCGAACCCGGGAGCAGGAGCCTGAAGAAATCAAATTCCTGCGACAGTACAGCAATTATCTCACGCCCCGGTTGGGATTGCTGAACGCCGATTTTTTGACCACGGCCGCCATCTATATCCGCAATTTGATTTTGAATCTTGCCATTCTGGTTGCCGCCCTCGGGGCAATAATGTTGTTGCCCCGAATTTTAAATATTTTCGACTCCGCTGCTGAATCCTTCAGATTTGAAGCCGTGATCGTCACTTTCGCTCTGCTGGCGCTGATGGTATTTTATTTCATCTTCAGAAACCTTACAAACCTTGACCCGTCGGCGGATTCCACCAAGTGGTATCTCAAACAAGGCTCAATCCAATGGGTAATTGTGATGCCAATCCTGCTGGCGGCATGGCTGATCGCCATATCCCTGCATGCACATGCCAATAACTGGCAGCAAGGAGGCTGGATACCTTTTGTCGCCCTTGGAATTGCAGCTATCAATGCCGTCATGCAGGCGGTGGTGGTCATCATCAGCCAACCGGTTTTGATTCGCTACTGGTATCGTCTAGTGTATCGATTCGTTTTTGTATTTATCGCCGTTGCGGTCGGGTGCGCCCTGATTTGGGCGTTGGCCGAGCAATTCAGTAACCTCAGCGATAATGCCCGGACGGTCCTGGGAGTTCCCCTGCTGCTGGGCGCCACCACGTTGGGTGGTATCCTGTATATCGGGCTGATGGGTCAGGATTACAGAACCAGTACACGGGAATGGTGGGGCCGGGTCGGTGCCTGGATTATGATTTACGGCCTGGGGTATCTGGTGATTTTTGCCATCTCCATTTACGGTGCCGCATGCTTGAACTGGATCAACGGTCATGTGGCCTCCTGGATCAATAAAGCTCTGGCTTCCGGCTGGATCCTGACCACCATTGGCGGTTTGCTGGCCGGCAAAAGCGCCGACACGGGCAAAAAAGATACATCAATCGGCCTTAAGATCCTGATGATCATTGCCCCTTACATCTTCATTTTTGGTCTTGCCCTTTTGCTGGCCTGGAGCATCGAAACTGTAGTTGCGAATGTTGGACCTCCTGAAACTCTATCGCCTCAGTGTCAGGTCCTTTATCTCAGCGGCCTGTTTGCCGTTCTGGTGATCACTGCCATGCTGCTGTCATGGCGGGTCAACATCAACGAGTTTTCGATGCACAATTATTACCGCAACCGCCTGGTGCGCTGTTACATCGGCGCTTCCGACCGCCACCGGCGACCTAATCCGTTCACCGGATTTGATATGCGGCAGCATTATGTGCGCATCAGTGACCTGACCACAGACCAGCCCGATATCGAAGCTCCCAGAATTAAAACAGCCGATTTGCCTGAACCCTACTTCGGCCCCTACTACCTGATTAACACGACCTTGAACCTGGTGGCCGGCGACAACCTGGCATGGCAGCAGCGCAAGGCCTCCTCGTTTATTTTTTCCCCTCTGTATTCGGGGTATGAGGTTTGGGCGGAAAGTAAAAAGCACAACCGGAAAAATCTTGAAAAAGAGGGGTTTCGCCCGACTGCCGGCTACAAAGGCGGAATTTCCCTGGGCACCGCCATGGCCGTATCCGGAGCCGCGGTCAACCCCAACATGGGGTATTTCTCATCACCGGCGGTGGGGTTTCTAATGACCATTTTCAATGTTCGGCTGGGCATATGGCTTGGGAATCCCCGCCACCAGAAATCCTGGTCCAAATACGGACCGGCCGCCGGCCTGGCCTATCTGTTTTATGAGCTTTTCGGCATGACCAACGATCAGCGACGGTTTGTCAATCTTTCCGACGGCGGTCATTTTGAGAACCTGGGACTTTACGAGCTGGTTCGCAGGCGCTGCCGATTTATCATTGTCGGCGACGGCGGACAGGATATTGAAATGAAATTCGGCGAACTAGGAAATGTCATTGAAAAGTGTCGCACGGATTTCGACATCGATATCGATATCGAGGTCGACCCCTTGCGCAGGAAGCCTGACTCGATCTGGAGCAGTCAACACTGCATCGTGGGAACCATTCGCTATGACAAACTGGACCCCCGGCAGGACGGCATCCTGCTTTACATCAAGTCGTCTTTGACCGGCGACGAGCCAACCGATGTTCTGAGTTACGAGGCCCGGAACAAGGCCTTTCCCAATCAGTCCACCGCCGATCAGTGGTTCGATGAATCCCAATTTGAAAGCTATCGGGCCCTTGGGGAACACAGCATACAGTCAATTTTACAGAAGATCGGCGACAGCCAAACAGTCGGCAGCAAGGACACGAGGGATCTGTTTAAGGAATTGCAACAGCATTGGCGGCCCTAAAAACCTTGCGAGTGATAAAAATCAGAGCAAATTTTAAGGCAAAATGACGGCCGTGGATTTTTTGCCGTCGATCTTGATGGTCAACGGGCTCTCAAGGGTTACATGGTGCAGATAAGCGGTTTTTTTCTCGGTGGGCAGGGACTGCAGCCACTTCCAATCAATAAAATCATCACCATTCTTTGAAGTGGTCAAATAACTGATCCCTAAAGAGGTGATGTTGTGGAAGAAATGAGATCCCTGGGACGGATCGGCCTTGAAATTTTCAGTGCTGGTTTCAACCATGGCCCCTACCCCGGAAATATCATGCCAGCTAACCGGAATGCCAAGCCAGCGGTCGGCGGATCCCCAGCGTCCAGGTCCAATCAGCAGATACTTGCGGTTTTGCCTTGCCAGCTGTTTGTTAATCTGTCCGATTTCAGTGGCGATATCAACGGTACGGGCCGGGTCGAAGGTTTCCGGATTGACGAAAACAACATCGCCAATCTCTTTTGAGCACCCGTTTCCCAGGGCCATAGTCGAATAACACACGGCGGCGGTTATATCTTCATCATGGATTTCGACATCCATCTGGTCCTGGTTGATTCCCATGGGCCGAACCTGCAGTAAATCAAAGGACGGCCTCTGATCGGCGCCCGGAGGCAGATCCACGGCAAATTCAATTTCCACCGGGCACCCCATCCCCTTGCGGCCGATTTCCAGGACATCGACAAGGATTTCCGCCAGGGGCAAGGAGTTGTATTTTAATATGTTGGCAAAGGTCATGACGAGATAGCCGCCGGTCTGGGCGCCGTCTCTGATCCTGTGCTCATCCGGTGAATAGGTGCTGGCCAGGTGCCTGACCGACGGGTGATCGCTGACATCATCGACATCCAGCCTGATCAGGGTAGCATCTTCATTGGTGACGATATCTTCCGTCAAATCCTTCAGCTTCAAGGCATAAAAAAGCCGCTGTGAGTTTTTAAGAATGTCATCCACCGCGGAAAATTGGGGCAGGAATTGGGGATAGCGGGGTGAAAAACGCAACGAAGTCCCCCCCTCCACGACTGTTTTACCCAGTCCGAGGGCGATGTGGGCGATACCTTCTTCCGGCTTTAAATGGGAGATCGGGTAGAAATTATAGGATTGGGCGACGCCGGATATGGCCGGATAAAAATAGTCGCCCCAGGCAGAACCGGTTAACTGCTGAACAACAACCGCCATTTTTTCGTCTTCCATGCGGTGAAACGAACTTCGGGCATAGGCCTTGGGTGTCTCAAAGTAAGTGGAAGCATACACCAGCTTAACAGCCGTGATCAGGAGCTTCAGTCGAACAGCCCGGTCGCGGTGATTGTTGGGCAGCATGTAAGTTTTATAGATTCCCGCAAAGGGTTGAAACTGGGCATCTTCAAGGAGGCTGGAAGAACGAACAGCCAGGGGATAGCGGGCGTACTGGAGGTACATTTCAAGATCACCTGCCAGCGATTCGGGAAAACGGGCCGCCAGAAACAGCCGGGTGATTTCCTCGTCGCTGATATCCGCAGTTGCAAGCTCTTTGAGGTTGTTTTCACTGATAAAGGCATCAAACCCGTCGGTGGACAGGACCAGAGATTTGGGGACCTGGATGTCCACATTTTCAAACTTTTTCTGCCAATCCGGGTTTTCTTTGAACTGGGTGGAGATAAAGGCCAACCCTCGGGCCTTGCCCCCCAGGGATCCTTTGCCGACTTTTACAAAATCAGCATCCGGATCAAATGAACCGGTGACAAGCTCGGTGATAAGCCCTTTCTGGCGCCCCTTGCGCCGCTCGTAAATACAGCTGATCAGGTATTTTTTGGCCTCACCGGCGCTTGGAAAATCGCTGACCTTTACCGGTTTGAGCTTGGAGGCCAACATCACCTCGGAGCGGGCCATCAGCCAGCTTGAAAAATGGTTGCTACGGCCGTGGTAATACATGGATTCGTCCGGGATGGAAGGCAGAATTTTCTCCATTTCGCGCAAATTAGAGGCTCTGGCAATTTCCTGGCCATCCGGGAAGCGAAAGACAAAATCGCCAAATCCCAGATAGTTTATAAAGAAACTGCGTATTTCCGAATGCAGGGTGGGTGAATTTTTATTTAAAAAAACCGCGGGAATCTGTTCGGCCTGCTGCCGGTTGGATTCTTCAGAGCTGAGGTTGAGAAGCGGCAAATCGGGATTCTCCTCCC
>Ga0210098_1000423_pt1 | contig 13278 bp, 10 predicted proteins | sample Joice_ThreeSqA_D_FD_184870 | JGI IMG/M metagenome (GOLD analysis project Ga0210098, IMG submission 184870) | Wetland microbial communities from San Francisco Bay, California, USA, that impact long-term carbon sequestration - Joice_ThreeSqA_D1... | ecosystem: Environmental > Aquatic > Marine >...
GGGGGTCGACGCCCCGAACCCCGTTCGGGCCGTCTGCGATCCCATCCGCGCGTCCAGCCCGCAATGGCGCGCCTACATGGCGAGGCACCGGCAGAACGGGGAGTACCAGTACCACAACGGGGGCGCGTGGCCTTTCCTCGGGGGGGTCTGGGCGATGGCGCTCGCGTCCCTGGGGCGTGGCCGGGAGGCCGCCGATGCGCTTTCCCGCGTGGCCCGGATGAACAGCGTCAACGGGTGGGCGTTCCACGAATGGTTCCACGGCAGGACGGGGGAACCGCGCGGCATGTCGGGGCAATCGTGGAACGCGGCGGCGTACATCCTGGCGGAACGCTCACTCGAACGGACCCTGTTTCGCGGTCCGGAAATCGCTTCCCCTCCGCCGGGGGGTTTCCGGGAAGCCTGATCACGTCCCGCAATATCTGTTATATTTCCATTGGAACGGCGCGCGTCCCCGATACGTGCACGGTTCGACGGCGGTTCGCCCGTTCCTTCGCCTATCCCCCCGAGGAGGGAAGAATCGGTGCGGTTCAATACCGGAACCCGGCTTCTCATCCTGCTGGCGGTAACCGTCGTCGCGCTGATCGTCCTCGGAATTTTCCTCCCCGAGCACCTTCCGTCCCTGTTGGGCGGTTTTCGCTCCGACGTCCGCGATGCGCTGCTCCGCCCGTACTTCCACATCGGCAAGTTGCCGATCACTCCGACCTTCCTCGTCGAATCGGTTGTTTTCCTGTTCGTCCTCAGCATCGTCACCGGCGCGATCCGCCGCTTCCTGTTGCACCGTGCGCTGACCCGCACGTCGCTGGACGAGGGGCAGCGGTATGCGTTCGCCCACATCATGGGGTACGTGGTGTACCTGTTCGGCCTGCTGGTCGGACTGCAACTGGTCGGCCTGGACTTGAGCAACCTCGTCCTCCTGGGGAGCGCCATCGGGATCGGTTTGGGGTTCGGCCTGCAGAACATCGCGAACAACTTCGTGTCGGGGATCATCCTCCTCACCGAACGGCCCATCCGGGTGGGAGACCGGGTCGAGGTGGGCGGCACCAACGGAGACGTGATCCGGATCGGGTCGCGCAGCACCTGGGTCCAGACCAACGACAACGTGGTGATCATCATCCCGAACTCCGAGTTCATCAACAACCGGGTCACCAACTGGACGGCGAACGACCGGCAGGTCCGTTTCGACGTCCCCCTCGGCGTATCGTACGGGAGCGACCCGGAGCGCGTGCGGGAGGTGCTGCTGGAAGTGGCCGGCCACCATCCCGACGTACTGCATAATCCCGGGCCGGAAATCCTCTTCAAGGGATTCAGCGACAGCTCCCTGGATTTCCGTCTGCGGGTATGGACGATCACGCGGGTGCAGACGCCGCTGCCCCTCGCCAGCGAACTCTACTTCTCCATATTCCGCGCCTTCAAGGAGAACGGGATCGAGATCCCGTTCCCGCAGAGGGACCTGCACCTGAAGACGGTCTCCTCTGCCATCCGGGTCGCCCACGATGGCGAGGGAAAGGCCGTTTCTTCCGGCGAGAAGGGGGAGGCGTGAACCGGCGATCTCCGTGGCGGGTTCTCCCGGTGCTCCTTCCGCTGATGCTGCTGTCGACGGGAGTCTGGGCCGCGAAGGCGCGTCACGAACCCAAACCGGCCGCGACGGTGGAGCCGGCGAAGCCGGCCGCGGCCCCCGTGGGCCTGGACGGAAAAACCCTCTTCTTCGTCCGGGAGCGGGTGATGTCGTTCACGCCGGAAGACCGGGCGGGTGCGATCCGGCGGAAACTCGACATATTCCTGAAGGATCCCCTTTCCCGGCCCGAAACGATCACGGTGATGGAGGGGGAGACCTCCAGCGAGATCGTCGCGGACGATACCGTCCTCATGACCGTCACCGACCGGGACGCGGCAGCGGAAGGGAAACCGAGGGCCGAACTGGCGAAGGAGTACGCGGAGAGCCTGCGGTCCGCGGTCCGCGTCCACATCGAGGATTACAGCAACCGGAGCATCCTCCTGGGAGCCGTCTATGCGGTGGTCACCACCCTCGTCCTCGTAGCGTTCCTGGTGCTCTTCCGTCGCCTGTTCCCCCGGCTCTACACCATCGCCGACGCGTGGAAGGGAACCCGGATCCGGTCCATCCGGTTCCAGTCGGTCGAGATCGTCAATGCGGAGACCATCCTCGGGTTTGTCAAGGGGACCCTCCGGTGGGTTCGCATCCTCGCCACGCTGCTGCTGTTCTACATCTACATCCCGCTCGTGCTCAGCTTCTTCCCCTGGACGCGGGGGGTGGCGGGCACGCTGATCGGCTATGTTTTCGTGCCGCTGAAGGTCGTCGGGAAGGGGATCCTGGATTTCCTGCCCAACCTGTTCTTCCTCGCAGTCATTGCGGCCGTCACCCGCTACGTCCTTCACCTGATCCGGCTCTTCTTCTCCGGGGTGGAGAAAGGGACGTTCGCGATCTCGGGGTTCTACAGTGAATGGGCGGAGCCCACCTACAGGATCATCCGAGTCCTCGTCGTCGCGTTCGCCGCGGTGGTCGCCTTCCCGTACATCCCCGGATCCGACTCGCCGGCGTTCCGCGGCGTGTCGATCTTCCTCGGCGTCCTCTTCTCCCTCGGGTCGACCTCCGCGGTGTCCAACGTCGTCTCCGGCGGCATCCTCACGTACATGCGGGCGTTCCGCGTCGGGGACCGGGTGATGATCTCGGACAGCGTGGGGGACGTGATCGAGAAGACGATGCTGGTGACCCGCATCCGGACCATCAAGAACGTGGACGTGACGATCGCGAACTCGTTGATCTTGGGGAGCCACATCATCAACTACAGCTCCTCCGCGAAGGAGTCCGGGCTCATCCTGAACACCTGCGTCACCATCGGCTACAACGCGGATTGGAGAATGGTGCACGAACTGCTCATATCGGCGGCCCGGAAGACGGAAGGGATCCTCGAGTCGCCGTCCCCGTTCGTGCTGCAGACGAAGCTGAGCGATTTCCACGTCTCCTACGAACTGAACGCCTACACGGGGAATCCGAAGGTCATGTCGGCGACCTACTCCCTGCTGCACGAGAACATCCAGGACGTATTCAACGAGGCGGGCGTGGAGATCATGTCCCCGCACTACGCGCAGATCCGGGACGGGAACCGGATGGCCATCCCCGATGCCTCCCTTCCCCCCGGGTACACGCCGCCGCCGTTCCGGGTGGAGCGGGTCCCGGGGGATCCGCGGAAAGACGGTTGACACCCCGGGCCAACCTCCTGCGGCAGGTGAACCGGCCTCTCGTCGTCGTGTTCGCCGCCGTCTCCGTCCTCCTGATCGGCGCCCTGGACCACGCCACGGGCCCCGGGGTCTCGCTGATCCTTTTCTATCTGATCCCGATCGCGCTGGTCGCCTGGTTTTCCGGGCTGGTCCCGGGGATCGCGATCTCCGTTTTCGCTTCCCTCCTCCTGTTACTGACGGGCCCCCAGGCCCACGGGGGAGCGGGGTGGGAGCATTTCCACTACTGGAACGTCTTCATGCGGTTCGGCGTCTTCGTGGTCGTGGCCTACATCGTGTCCATGCAGGCGGCCATCCGCGGGCTTCTGCAGCGCGAGAAGGAGCTTTCCCGGCGGGACATCCTAACCGGTGCGGTGAACGGGCGGGCGTTCACCGAGCTGCTCTCCGCCGAGATTCTCCGGCTGTCGCGCTACGAACGGCCCTTCTCGCTCGCGTACGTCGATCTGGACGATTTCAAGTCCGTCAACGACCTGCGGGGACACGCATCGGGAGACCGGCTCCTCCGCATCGTGGCGGAGGGGTTGAAAGATGCCGTGCGATCCTCCGACGTGGTCGCAAGGCTCGGAGGGGACGAGTTCGCGATCCTGCTTCCGGAGACGGATGCCGCGTCCGCGAAAGCCGTGATCCGCAAGGTTCAGGGGACGGTCGACGATCTCCTGAGGGAAGGCCGGTGGGACGTGACGATGAGCATCGGGCTCCTCACCTGCACGCGTTCCCCCGATTCCTCCGACGTGGCGTTACGCAAGGCGGACGCCCTGATGTACCGCGCGAAGAGCGAGGGGAAGAACACGGTTCGTCACGAGGTGATCTGACGCGGGGAGCGGTCGTGATCCCCCTACGGATCCCCCTTTGCGGCGTCGCCGGCCCTCCGGTTCGTTTTGACGTTGGCAGGGGGGACTTCCTCTTCCACTTTCTCCACCTTGGAGATGCGCCGTATGATCTCCCGCGCCTTCTCCTGGCCGCCCAGGCCGAACGCCAGCCCGAGACCCCCGAGGACGATCAGGAACGCCCCGAAGAGGAAGCGCGTCGCCACGTTCAGCTGCTCAAGCGCCGTCCCGAGCGCGATGATGATCACCAGGTATTGGACCCCTTTCCCGATGAGGTTCGCCTCCCTGACCTGGGCGGACCTGGCGAAGGCCCGCGCGAATCTCCCGGCCAGCCCGCCCACCCACGTACCGAGCGCGAAGATGACGAAGGCGAGGAACAGGTTCGGCAGGAAGGCGACGAAGTGGTCGATCAGCAGCTCCACGGAGGAGAGGCCCAGGGAGCGCGCCGCCGTGCCGGTGAACACCAGGATCACCACCCAGAAGACGACCGCGCCGATGAGTTCGAAGAAGGGGTACCGGATGTCCCCCACCTCGAGGATCCGGAGGGCCGGGGTCTTCTTCGCCAGCTTCTCCCAGCCGATCGAGTTCAGCAGTTTGATGATGAGGAGCCGGATCCCCAGGGCGATGGCGACGCCGATGACCAGCAGGACGGCGGCGGCGATGAAGTTCGGGAGGAAATCGACGATGCGGGCCCAGAGGTTTTCCAGCGGGGTAACGATCGAGCGGCTCGGCATGGGGCCTCCTTGGTGCGCCGGGTCATCGCCCGGTCAGGATCCCGGAGAATCGGGACGATTTCCGTTCCTGGTACCTTTTCAGAAGGAGGATGGGGACGCAGGCGCCATCCATCACCCGCTCCTCCACCTCGGAGGTGAACAGGGAGGTGAGCTTGCCCGCGTAGCGCGAGGCGCCCATCAGCAGAAGGTCGGTCTCCCGCACCTGCGCGATGATGCTCGCGGCGATGTCCTCCGACGGCATCACGAGGCGTTCCACGGGGGACGTGAAAGGCAGGTCCCGGGTGACCTCCTCCAGCCATTCGGCGGCCTCCAGCTTCTCCCGTGCGGATGCGTGCGACGGAATCATGTGGAGAAGGGTGACCGGCACGCCAAGTTCCTTGGAAAGCGCCGGCGCCACGTTGACGGCGAGGCGGCAGGAAGGGGTGTCCTCGACGGCGAGAACCAGGCGCTTGACCTGGACGAGGCTCTCCCCCCGGAAGATGCCCACGTTGCAGGGGGCGTGCTCCAGGACGTTCAGCAGGACGATTTCGCGGAACTGCCCGGTCCACCCCTCTTTCCGCAAGGGTCCCACGAGAATGAAGTTGCCCTTCTCCTCCCGTGCGGTCTCGAGGATTCCGAAGGACAAGCGGTGGGAGATCTTGATGAACCTGTGGAAGTCCACTTCACGCTCGGAGGCGATGTTCTCCGCCAGCCGGAGAAGCGTCCGCGATTCGGCGAGGTCGCCCGAATACCGGCTCAGCGTGACGGACTGGGGGACCTCGACGACCGAGACGGCCGTTACCTCCCCCTCGTAATTCTTCGCGAGGGCGCAGGCGAGTTTCATGAGCGGGCGCACCTGTTCCTGGAGGAACGGGACGGCGATCACCCGGTAATCCTTCCGGGCGGCTTCCGTTTCGGCGAGGGCGAGCACCGAAAGGGCCTGCTCCTCGGTCTTCGAGGCGTACAGCTTGTAGAAGGCGAACCCGATGACGATCCAGATCACCGCCGAGACCCACGCCCTGGGGCTGTAGAAGAACATGTACCCGGCGATGAAGATCTGGGTCGCGATCCCGAGGATGGGGACCAGGGGGACCAGGGGAACCCGGAACCCCCGCTTCAGGTTCGGGTGGGTCCTCCGCATCCGGATCAGGGTCACGTTCACCTGCAGGAAGACGAGGAGGAACATGATGTCCGCGGCGCTCGCCACGTCCTCGATCGGGAGGGCCACGGCCATCAGGATGACGATGACCGCGGAGGCGATGATCGCCGCGTGCGGGGTCTTCTTCAGCGCGTGGACCTTCCCGAGGAACGCGGGAAGGTTGTGGTCCCGCGCCATCGCGAAGGCGACGCGTGAGGAGGAGTAGATCGTGGCCAGCAGGGCGCTCGCGGTGGAGAGCAGCCCGCCGATGAGGAGCACCACGCCGCCCCCGGGGAAGAATTGCCGCGCCGCCTCGACGATCGCCAGCTCCTTCATCTCCCCGAGGAATTTCCAGGAAGGGGTCGTTCCGCTCCGGATGGCCCCGATGGAGACGAAGGCGACCAGGAGGTAGATGGGGATCACGACCAGCAGCGCGATGAAGATGGCCCGGGGGATGTTTCTCCTCGGGTCCACCACCTCCTCGCTGCACTGGGCGATGACCTCGTACCCCTGGAAGGCGATGAAGGTGAGCCCCATCGCGCTGAAGACCGCCCCGATCCCGTTCGGAAGGAACGGATCGAAGCTTCCCTGCCAGCCGGGCATGCCGCGCATCGCCCAGGCGCCGGCCGCCACGAAAAACAGGATGATCAGGATCTTCGCCATCGTGACGAAGTTCCCGGCCTTCCCGGTCTCCGACGCCCCCCGGAAATTGATGTAGGCGAAGAAGAGGCACGCGGTCACCGCCAGCGTCTTCTCGATGGAGAGGTAGGGGATCTGCGGGACGTGAACGCCGAATCCCTCGAGAACGTGACCGAAGTAGGCCCCGAACCCGAGGGCGTAGAGGCTGCACGCCACCGCGTGGGCGAACCACGACATCCAGCCCGACAGGAATCCGTTCGGATGGGGGAGGGAGCTCTTGACCCACAGGTAGCCGCCCCCCGCGTCGTGGAAGCACGACCCGAGCTCCGCGTAAGCCATCGCGGTGAACAGCGTCACGATGCCGTTGAGGCCGAAGGCGAGGAGGAGGCCGGGCCCCGCCACCCCGGCCGCGATTCCCGTGAGGACGAAGATGCCGGCCCCGATCATCGCGCCGACGCCGATCATCGTCACGCTGAACCCGGACATCTCCCGGCTCAGTCGGACTTCTTCGGTACCCGGGCGGCGCCCGGGCGCGGACGTGCTCATTCGCTCCTTCAGGAAACGGGAGAATTATTCGCGTCAGGATATCGCAAGACGGTCAGGATGGCGTGGAATTTTTGCCCCGATCGGGCCGGTCCCTGCGGATCAGATGTTTCCCTTCCCCGGGTGCAGGGGGATACCCGCGAGGGCCGCGACCGCCCGCGCGAGAGCGACGGGATTCTCCACGGTTCTCGCCCCGTGGACGTGCGCGGCATCGCCGACGGAGAAGGCGATCCCATTCTTGCGGAGGACCCATCGCATCGCGACGGCGTCGTTCTCGTCGTCGCCGGCGTACAGGATCCGGTCTTTCGAGGGATCGAACCCGATGATCCGGCAGATCGTCCGGACGCCGAACGATTTGCTCACGTTGCGGAGCAGCTGCACCTCGGCCACGGAGGGTCCCCGGAACACCCGGACGTCCGACGCCCCCTGGAGTTCCTTTAGGAGCGGTTCCAGCATGGGCACGACTCCTGGAAGGACGTGCCGGTGGTGGATCGCTATCGACCACCCCTTGTCCTCGACGTCCACCCCCGGTATGTGGGAGAGCCTGGTGAGGAGGGGGTCGAGCGCACCGCGGATCTTTTCCCGGCGTGCTTCGAACGGGTCCCCGGGGCGGATCCGGTGCCCTCCCGGAAGACGCCATTCGAGTCCGCTGGCCCCCCCCAGGATGACCCGCGGCAACGGGACGCGCTTCACGAGGTCTTCGATCTCCCGGCTGGAGAGGACGACCACGAAGTGCGTGGGCATCCGGGCGAGTCCCTTCAGGAGTTCCCTGCACATCGGGTGGATCCGCGCCGCGTGGCGGTCTTCCACGATGGGGGAGAGTGTGCCGTCGAAGTCGAAAACCCAGAGGGACCGGGTACCGGGATCGATCGTTCCGGTCGGTCTCCCCATCATACGGGCACCTCCTCATTGATACGATTTGCTATTTGTAGCACAAATGATTTGTATGATACACAGGCTATTATGAAGGTTGCCATCGACTGCACAGGGAAGAGCGGAGCGTGACCGGGGACGACCGGGGAATTCGAAAGGTCCGGCCCGCCGCTGTCGCGGTTCTCGGCGCCGGGATCCTCGCCGTTTTCCTCGGCGTCCCCGCCGTGCGGGGACCGGGGCCGGCCCCCGTATCCGTCGACCCCGGGAAAGAGTCGCCTCGGGAGATCGCCGACACGGTCCGCAAGGGTGAAACCGTCGCCGCGATCTTCGAAAAGCACCGGTTGGACATCGGCGATCTGTTCCGGATGCGGCAAGCGTCCGCCGGCGTACACCCGCTGAAGGACATTTCCGCGGGAAGGCCGTACACGATCACGCTCGACCCGGACAACAACGTCCTCTCCCTCGCCTACCACATCAACGACGACGAGATCCTGCGGGTCGTCCGCTCGGAGCCCGGCTACCGGGCCGACAAGGTGCCCATCGAATACGAGGTGCGGATCGGGACGCTGGGAGGCGTCGTCCAGTCGAATATCGTCTCCGCGCTTCCCGCGGGCGGTCCATCGGCCCTGCTGGCGGTCGAGCTCTCCGACATCTTCTCCTGGGACGTCGACTTCAACACGGATTTCCGGAAGGGGGACACGTTCCGGATCCTGGTGGAGGAACGGTGGCTGGACGGCGCGTTCCGGAAATACGGCGACATCCTCGCTGCGGAACTCTCCGTGGACGGCCGCGTATACCGGGCGTACCGCTTCGACGCGGGGGGCCGGCCGGACTACTACGACGACGAGGGGAAATCGCTGAGGAAAGCGTTTCTGAAGGCGCCGTTGAGCTACCGGAGGATATCTTCGGGTTTCACGAAGCGGAGGATGCACCCGATCCTGAAGATCGCGAGGCCCCATCTCGGCATCGACTACGCCGCGCCCGCAGGGACCCCGGTTTCCACCGTGGGGGACGGCACCGTGACCTTCGCCGGGCGCAAGGGGCCGAACGGGAACCTCGTGATCGTCCGGCATCCGAACGGGTACACGACTTCCTACGGGCACCTCGCCCGCATCGCGAAAGGGATCCGGCGGGGCGCGGAGGTCCGCCAGGGGGACGTCATCGGGACGGTCGGAGCGACCGGGCTGGCGACCGGGCCCCACCTGGATTACCGCATCCGCCGGAACGGCACGTTCCTGAACCCTTTGACCGTGAATCTCCCCCAGGGCGGGGCCATTCCCGCGGACCGCATGGCGGACTTCAGAGGGGTTGCGGAGGGGTTCGCGCGCTCCCTGACCGCGATCTCCCCGACCCGGCACGCCAGCTCCGGATCCCCGGAGACCTCCGCGCGATAAACCGGCCTCGCCGCGCCATCCCGGTCAGGATCCGTTCTTGAAATGGGCCCCGGGTTCCCGTAGAATCATCTTCTTTGCGACACGCGATCGACCGGCCGGAAGCACCTCGCGGGTGCGCCGGCGGCCAGGCCCGCCGCAACGGAAGTCGGCGAACCCCGTCAGGTCCGGAAGGAAGCAGCGGCAGCCGCACACCTCCGTGTGCCGGCGGCACACCTGGCCGCCGGCGGACCCGCCGGAGCCACCACCACCATTACCAAGGAGGATGCGCCGCCGATGGCCTACGAGGCGCTCGCGCGGAAGTGGCGCCCGAAGACGTTCGAGGAGATCGTCGGGCAGGGGCACGTCACCCGCGCCCTCGCCAACGCCATCTCCTCGGGAAAGATCCACCACGCCTACCTGTTTTCCGGAACCCGCGGCGTCGGCAAGACCACCTTCGCCCGGATCCTCGCCCGGGCGCTCAACTGCGAGAAAGGGCCCACCCCCGTGCCGTGCCTGACCTGCGCCTCGTGCGTGGAGGTCGGCTCGGGGACCGACGTCCAGGAGATCGACGGGGCCTCCAACACCGGCATCGACGACATCCGCAGCCTGCGCGAGAACGCCGCCTACGCCCCCTCCCGCCTCCGGTACAAGGTGTACATCATCGACGAGGTCCACATGCTGTCGAAGCAGGCCTTCAACGGGCTGCTGAAGACGCTCGAGGAGCCGCCTCCCCGGGTTGTGTTCATCCTCGCAACCACGGAGCCGAACAAGATCCCCGACACGATCCTCTCCCGCGTGCAGCGGTTCGATTTCCGCATGCTGACCGACGCCGAAGTGCGGGGGCGGCTGTCGGAGATGGCGCGTGCGGAAGGGATCGCCGCCGAGGAGGACGCCCTCGCCCTCCTGGCGCGGTACGCCTTCGGATCGATGCGCGACGGGCAATCCCTCTTCGAGCAGGCGGCGGTTTCCGGCGGAGGGAGCGTCACCGCCGCCCTGGTCGAGGGGATGCTCGGGCTGGTCGGCGTCGAGGCGGCGATCGATCTCGTCTCCGCGGCCGTCCTCGAAGGCGCCGGGCCGGCCCTGACCCGGTTTGCCGCCCTGCTCTCGCGCGGCGCGGATCTCAAGTACCTGTTCCTTTCCCTGATCGACGTCCTGCGCGACACGGCGGTCCTCTCCTTCACCGGCCAGGAAGCGCTTCTTTTCCGCCACTCCCCCGCGTCCCTCGACCGGGTGCGGGAACTGACGGCGCGCCGCTCCCGGGAGGAGTGGATGCTCCTCCTCGACATCGCGTTCCGGTCCGAGCGGGACGTGCTGGCGACCGAATTCCCGCACCTCGGGTTCGAGCTGCTCCTGCTGCGCATCGCCAACGCCGAAGGGTTGCTCTCCGTCGAGGCGCTCGAGGAGGGGGACGCCCTACCGGCCCGCGCGACTTCGGCGCCCGTCGGCCGCCCCGCGGTGCCCCCCGTTCTTCCTGCGGCGGTGGTACCCCGGCAGCGCGAAGCTCGTATTGGGGCCGCTCCGCCGGCGACGTTCTCCCGCAAGCCGGCCTCCCCTGCCGTGCCTCCCGTTATCGGGGCCGCCCCGGCGGCCGGGAAACCGGCGGACTCGTCCACCGGCGCGGCGCGATCCGCGAAGGAGGACGCCGGGCTCTGGGACGCCGTGCGGCGCACCCTCGAGGGAAAGAAGAAGACCGTCCTGCTCGGCCTCCTCTCCCAGATGCGGGGGGAGCTTCGGGATGGCGAATTCGTCATCTCCTGCGGCCACGAGATGATGCTCGACCGTTTGAAGGAGCAGGACAAGTGGCAACCGCTCCTCGCCGCCCTCGAGGAAGCGGCCGGGCGCGTCGTTCCGGTACGATTGTCGGTTTCCACGGAAAAAAAAAGCCCGGAGCCTGACGCCGTAGCCCCGGGGGACGCCGGCCTCGAGCGGAAAGCGCTCGAAGAGCCGACCGTCCTCGAGATCCTGCGGACCTTCGAGGGATCGATGCTGATCAAGGTGCAGCCCGCGCCTCCGGTCGAGGTTCCCCGGGACGGCGCGGCGGCGGACGAGGAGGCGGAATGACGGACTTCAAGGAGATGATGCGACAGGCGCAGGAGGTGCGCGAACGTTTCCAGCGCCTCCAGGAGGAGTTGGGCGGGCGCACCGTCGAGGGGTCGGCGGGAGGCGGGATGGTGGTGGCCGTCATGAACGGCCGCCAGGAGCTCCTCTCCGTGCGCATCGAGAAGGAAGTGGTCTCCCCCGACGACGTGGGGATGCTGCAGGACCTCGTCCGCGCGGCGGTGAACGACGCCCTTGCGCGCTCCCGCGAGGTGGCAGCCGCCGAGATGGGGAAGGTCACGGGCGGGATGCTTCCTCCGGGGATCCTGTGACCGCCGTCTACCCGAAACCGCTGCGCCGCCTCGTCCTCCTCCTCTCCCGCCTCCCGGGGATCGGGGAGAAGACGGCCACGCGCCTGTCGATGTTCCTCCTGAAGATGCCGCCCGAGTTCGTCCGCGAGCTGGGGGCGGCCATCGCCGGGATCCCGGAATCCGTGACAAAATGTTCGAAATGTTTTAACATTGCCGACGAGGACCCGTGCGCTTTCTGCGCCGACCCCGCTCGCCGGGATGACCTGATCTGCGTCGTGGAAGGTCCCTCCGATATAGTCCCGATCGAGAAAAGCGGGGAGTTCAAGGGGAGGTACCACGTCCTCGGCGGCGCGATCTCGCCGATCGACGGCGTCATGCCGGACGACCTCCGGGTGCGGGAGCTCCTGGAGCGGACGGCCCGCGGCGGCGTTTCCGAGGTGATCCTGGCGACGAACCTCACGGCGGAGGGCGAGTCCACGGCGTCCTACCTCGCCGAGGTCCTCAAAGGCAGGAACCTTCGCGTGAGCCGGATCGCCCACGGGCTCCCCATGGGGGCGGACCTCGAATACGCCGACGAGATCACCGTCGGCCGGGCGATGAAGGGGCGACGCGAGCTGTGAATCGGACGGTACGCACCGGAATATTCAAACGAGAGGGGCAGGGAAGATGACCCAGAGCGGCAAGGCTGTGAAACTGCCGGTGAAGAACGATCTCGGGTTCTTCGAAATCCGGATGGAGAGCATCGGCGGGTTGGGCGCGAACGTGGCGGGGAAGATCCTCACCGAGGCGGCGATCATCGGGATGGGGATGAACGGCGCCGGGTTCGCCTCGTACGGTTCGGAGAAGAAGGGGACGCCGGTCAAGGGATTCGTGCGGATCTGCGAGGGCGACCAGAAGGTCCGGATCAACAGCCCGGTGGAGGAGCCGCACGTCCTCGCGATCTTCCACGAGGCGCTGGCGAAATCGGTCCCCGTGACCGCGGGCGCGGTCCCCGGCAAGACGGTCGTGATCCTGAACACCCGCAGGTCGCCGTCCGAGGCGCGGGACTTCCTGAAGCTCGAGGGCGGGAAGGTCGGCGTGGTCGACGCGATGGAGATCGCCATGGCGACCGGCTCCCGCGTGAACATGGTGATGATGGGCGCCATCATGAAGGTCGCCGGTTTCTACGAATGGAAGGCGGTCGAGGAAACGGTCCTGGAACAGTTCGGGAAGAAGTACGCCTCCCTGATGAAGGCGAACATGGAGGCGTTGAAGCGCGGGTTCGACGAGGTGAAATTCGGGGAGTTCCCGGTGGACGGGAAGTACCCGGCGACGCCGTTCACGCGCGAGGAGCCGAAGCTCGGTTACGAGACGGCGCCGATCGGCGGGACGATCTACTCGGTCGGGAACATGCGCTTCAAGGACCTCTCCACAAGCCGCACGGGGACGATCCCCCTCTTCCACCTCGACAAGTGCGTCCGGTGCGGCGACTGCGACATCACCTGCCCCGACTACTGCTTCGTGTGGGAGAAGGGGAAGGACCCGAAGACCGGCAAGGACGGGATGGTCCTGCTCGGGATCGACTACCAG
>Ga0210098_1000428_pt1 | contig 13183 bp, 8 predicted proteins | sample Joice_ThreeSqA_D_FD_184870 | JGI IMG/M metagenome (GOLD analysis project Ga0210098, IMG submission 184870) | Wetland microbial communities from San Francisco Bay, California, USA, that impact long-term carbon sequestration - Joice_ThreeSqA_D1... | ecosystem: Environmental > Aquatic > Marine >...
AGATCATCCTCGGGCTTTCCGCCTACCTGGTCCTCTTCCTTTTCATGGGTCTCTACATCGTCTACGCGATCCAGGTCGGCACGACCCGGCTGAACGATCTCATCCGGCTTCACCAGGTCGAGATCCTCCGGGAGCAGTTCCTGTTACAGATCAAACGGGTCCAGTCCGACCTCGCCCTGCAGCATACCCACCACTCGAGAAATCCCGAAATCGCGATCCGCGACATCCGGGACATCGAGCAGGTGATCGGAGCCTGCTTCGGCTGCCACCACTCCGGGGAGGTGCAGGCCGGCATCGACGACCTCCGGGGCAGCACGCACATGTACGAGGTCGCCGTGAGCCGGGTGTTGACCCCGCATGCGGGTGTCGTCGGGCATTCGCGAGAGGAGGACATGGCGTTTCGGGCCGGGGAGGTGTTGATCGAGAAGATCCATGCCATGGTCGCACTCACCAACACAAGACTCAATGCAAAGACGGAGAAGGTGCTTGGGGATATCACGCGCTCGAAAGGCGTTCTCTACGTTCTCCTCGCCATGGGGCCGCTGTTGTCCCTGGGGCTGGCCGTGGTCTTCATCCGCGGGTTCACGAAGCCCGTGAACACGCTTCTGGAGGCGACCCGGGTCCTGAAGTCCGGGAACCTCGACCACAGGGTGGACGGCATGAAAGAGGAGTTCGGCGAGCTGGCGTCCTCCTTCAACGACATGTCGGGCTCGATCAGGGAGCAGATGATTCGAATGCGGGAAGCGGAGCGGACGCTGGCGAAAGCCAACCGGGATCTGAAACTCGCTCAGGAGCAGATGGTGCGGGCCGAGACGATGGCGGCGCTCGGCACGCTCTCCTCGGGGATCTCCCACGAGTTGAGCACGCCGTTGAGCGTCATCCTGAACATGACGCAGCTCATGAAACAGGAGGTGAAGGACGACCCCGCGCTGCTGAAGGACATGGAGGTCGTGGAGTACGAGGCGAACCAGGCGATCAAGGTCACCCGCAGCCTGCTGGGCTTCGCACGGAACGCGAAAACCAGAAAAGAGCACGTGGACGTCAACCGGATCCTGGAGGAACTTTTCAAGATCCTCGAGTTCCAGCCCGCGGCGAAATCCTTGAAGCTGAAAGTGGAACCGGCACCGGACCTCCGTCGCATCCACGCCAATTCGGGCCAGATACGGCAGGTGTTTCTGAATATCATCCTGAACGCCATCCAGGCGATGCCCGACGGCGGGGAGCTCGAGATCTCCACCGGGAGAGAGGTATCGGAAGGCAGGGAAGGGGTGATGGTCACCATCAGGGACACGGGAGTGGGAATCCCCAAGGGGGATCTCCAGAGCATCTTCCAACCCTTCTTCACCACCAAGGAGGAAGGGACGGGGCTCGGACTCGCGATCAGTTTCGGCATCGTCAAGGAGCACGGCGGCACCATCGAGGTGGAGAGCGAAGTCTTGCAGGGAACCACCTTCCGGGTCTTCCTTCCGGAGGGGACGCCCCCGGAGGCAGGAACATGAACCGGATGATCCAGATCGTCGAGGACGACCCTAACCTTGCGATGGTGTTGTCCCGGGTGCTGACGAAGGAAGGGTGCGAGGTGGCCGTCGACCACACGGTGGCGGGGGGGAAGGCCCGGCTGGAAAGCGGGGAGGCCCCCGGCCTGATCCTGACGGACATCTACCTGCCCGACGGCAAGGGACTGGAAATCCTGGAGCACGCGAAGGCCATCCACCCGGACGTCCCGGTCATCGTCATGACCGCCAACGCCACCGTGGAATCCGCCATCGAGGCGATGAAGAAGGGCGCCTACGACTACCTGCTGAAACCTTTCGGGGTGGACGAGCTCGTCTTCACCGTCAAGAGGATATTCCAGTGGGCCGATCTGCACACCGAAAACCGCTACCTGAAGGAAGGTCGGAAGAGCCAGTTCTTCGATACCGGGATCCTGGGGAATTCCGGACAGATACGGGAGATCATCGCGGTCGCCGCCAACGTCGCGAGCAGCCGGGCAAGCGTCCTGATCGAGGGGGAGAGCGGAACCGGGAAGGAACTGATCGCGCAGGCGATCCATTTCCTCGGCGACCGCGCGGAGAAGATGTTCGTCCCGATCAACTGCAGCGCGATCCCCGACAACCTCCTCGAGTCGGAGCTGTTCGGGCACGCAAAAGGGGCCTTTACGGGCGCGACCGAAAGCAAGCAGGGGCTGTTCCAGTTCGCGCAAGGGGGGACCCTGTTCCTGGACGAGATCGGCGACCTCTCCACGGCGCTCCAGGCGAAGCTCCTGCGGGTACTGCAGGACGGGCGGATACGGCGCGTGGGGGATTTCAAGGAGATCGATACGGACGTCCGGATCGTGGCCGCCACGAACAAGGACCTTTCCTCCCTGATCCGGAAAGGGGAATTCCGGGAGGACCTGTATTTCCGGCTGGCGGTCATCCCCATTCGTGTCCCGCCCCTGCGGGAGAGGAGGGAGGACATCCCGATCCTGACGGCGCACTTCCTCAAGATGTTGTTCGCGGGGAAATCGCCGGAGATCCGGTTCGAGAAGGAGGCGATTTCCCTCCTCATGGAATACGACTGGCCCGGAAACGTGCGGGAGCTGAAAAATCTCCTGGAAAGGCTCGCCATACTGAAGCAAGGGAAGGTCATCACGCCGAAGGACCTGCCCGCGGAGTTTCATGCGCTGGAAATCGTTGTCCCCCAGTCCGACGCGGGGATTCTGAATTACCGGGAGGCGAAGGAGAAGGTCCTGCAGGAGTTCCATCGGGGATTCGTCGAGACCACCCTGAAAAAACACGGGGGAAACGTCTCGAAAGCCGCCGAGTCCCTCGGGCTGGATCGGGGGAACTTCCAGCGGATCCTCCGGCGGTACGGGTTCCATGCGTCCGAATATCGCGACGAGGGGTAGTGCGTCAATCGGGTGACCGGATGAGTCAAAAATGCCCGGTTCCCCTCCCGCCCCTCCGGCGGGGTACTTCTCCCATCCTCCCAAAAGTAAAAGGACTCCCTCCGCATCCGGAGTAGTGCGCGAAAGGGAACACTCCTTGCTGTCTCCATCCCATGGGAAAGATCCTTCTACTCGAGGACGATTCTCACTACCGTGAAATCATCGAACGGGTTCTCTCGGGCTGCCACGCCTGCCGGATCACGTCGGTGACCACGGAAGCGCAGGTGTGGGAGGAACTCTCGAAGGAAGATTTCGACCTGGTCCTCCTCGATCTTTATATCGATGGCCGGAGGTGCTGGAAGACCTTGAAGCGGGTGTTGAATCATCCCGCCAGGCCGCTAGCGATCGTCCTCTCCTGCGAGGATACCCGGAGGAACGAGGAGTATGCGGTCTCCCTCGGGGCGTACGCCTTCCTCTCCAAACCCGTTAATTTCGTCCGTTTGAAAATGACCGTCGAATCCGCGCTGCATGCGGAATTGCCGGACGCGCCGGTAACGTCGGAGCCGCCGGGCGCACCCCTCGAATAACGGAACATCGAGTCTTCCGCACCCATCGGGTGCGTACTTCGTGACGCACTCAAAATCACTGAAATAGAAGGAGTAAATGCGAAAAGGGTGCGTCCGAACCGTCCCATGCCCGCTTCCGCCTCACGTATAACTGGCTGAAAAGGAACAGATTTTTGATGGCACGGCGATTGCTTTTACCCGGACTCATGAAATCCGCACGCTTGCGTTTGAGAGGTGGATTCACCCAAGAGTTCGCAAAGTAAGCACAAAAAGAAAAAGGGGCGAACAATGAGGATTATAAGAATCGTGGTCATTCTGATTGCTGTTGCATGCGTACCGATACTTTCCCATGCGGCAGAAGGAATGGTGACCAGTTCGACCCAGGCGCTCTGGTATAACGATTTCCAGTCCCAGGACACGGACCAGAACGATATTGCCCAATACCTGAAGCTGGATGTAAAGAAGCTGGACAAGGAAGGAAAAATCAACCTGCACGGGTACGGCAGGGTAATCAAGCAAACTTCTACCAGCGTTGAGTCTCGTCCGGAAATAGCGGAGGATACCTACGGGAGAATGTATTACTTTTACCTGGATTACCGGGATGCCATCAAAGACCACCTGAATTTCAGGGCGGGCAGAACGTACGTCAACGCGGCGGCGGTTTCGGGGACCATCGACGGACTCTACCTCAATTGCAGGAATTTAGGTCCGGTGGGAGTCACCCTTTTCGGCGGCCGGAACGTGCTTTTCGATAATAAAACGGAAGTCGGCACCGGCGGGGACGCGATCATCGGGATGAGCGTCTATCTGGACACGGTGAAAAATACCCACATAGAGGCAAGCTACGGCAGGAAATACAGCGATTCGGACCTGGCGCGGGAAAACGTCGGCCTGGATTTTTCCAGCACCCCGCTCGAGAAAGTCAACCTGTACGGGAGGATGCAATACGACACCATCGGGGACACGATCGAGGAGCTGCTCTTCGGTGCGAAGGTGGCCCCCGTGGAGAAACTCATCCTGCGGGGGGAGTATTTTCAAAGCCATCCCACCTTCGACAAGTACTCTTTCTACAGTTACTTTGACGTCAACGATTACGACGAGGTGAGCATCACCGCCGAGTACCAGTTGACCAGCAAATACCGGGTCAGCGGCAAATACGCCCGTGAAGATTTCGGGGACGATGCAACGGCAAATCTTTATGGGATCGGTTTTCTCGCCCGCCCGATAAAAGACCTCACCCTCAACGCGTCCTATGAAAACAGGAACGGATACACCGGCAAGCTCAACGGCTTCCGGGTTAACGGGGTGTACACGATCTCCAAAGCGGCGATTTCGGCCGGGGTCGATTACGACGATTTCCACAGGGAATCCTCCCGTGATGGAACGGCGAAGAAATACTGGGCGGGCGTCAATTACGCACTCAACGATACGTTCAGCGCCGTCGCGAGGGTCGAAGAAGACATCAACTACAATTTCGACCACGCGTATCAAGGCTTCGCGGCCCTTAACATCACCTATTAAACGTGCGAGGGGTGTCTATGTCGAACAACCGGGCATTGAAAATAATACTGATGTCGTCGGCCTTTCTCCTTGTGGCCGCCTGCCTCTCCTTCGCGAAGACGAGCCACAAGGAATACAGGGACGCCTCGCCGGAAGATTGCAGGGAGTGTCACACCGGATCCGGGGTACCGGAGAACCACGGCGCATTTTTCATTGACACACACAGGGTGTTGGCGGAAAAGGCGCCCGGCAACTGCGCGGATTGCCACCCGCAATCCTTCTGCCTCGACTGCCACAACGGGGGTGGGGTCACGCCCGATCAGCGGAAGAGCCTCTCGAGGAGAGGGGAGTACATGCCGAAGACGCACCGGTCCGATTTCATCTCCATCCACCCCGTAAAGGCGGCGGACAACCCCCGGCACTGTTACCGCTGCCACGAGGTGACTTTCTGCTCGGACTGCCACAGCCGGCAGATCCGGCAGGACAGGAACAGCATGGACATCAAGCCTCACGGGCCGACATTCGTCTCCCCGGGCGTACCGAATCCGGCCTGGGTGTCTGACCATAGCGCCAGCGCGCGGAGGAGCCTGCAGTCCTGTCAAGGATGCCACCCGCAGAAGGCCGACTGCACCAACTTCGCATGCCATCCGAATCTCCAGGGCAGGTAGCCGAAACGTCGAATAACGGAGAACCCACTCTGATCCAAAAAGGAGGATGGAAATGGCGGTCATAAAGAAAGCAGGTTCCTTGAACACGGGAGAGATCGTCGTTCCCGCCGGGGTAGCGGAATTTATCCACAAGATCGTCACCCGGAGGGAATTTCTGCAGGTCTCCGGGGCCCTGGGGGTGGGCGTGGCCACGTTCAGCCTCCTGGGGTGCGGAGGCGGCACGACCTCGGATTCCACGCCGAGGCAGGTTTACGTTGCGAACGCGCAGGGGATGATCGCCGCCGAGCCGAGCCGCTGCGTCGGGTGCCGGCGCTGCGAGCTGGCGTGTACCGAATTCAACGACGGAAAATCGATGCCGTCGATCTCCAGGATAAAAGTCGGCCGGAATTACAATGTCGGCCCGTCCGGTCCCACGTTGGGGATCGGCCGGCAGGAAGGCAACTGGGGCAACCACCGCCTCGTGCAGGATGTCTGCCACCAATGCCCGCATCCGGTTCCCTGTCAGCTGGCGTGCCCCCACGGTGCCATCGAGGTCGTGCCCCCGGTCAACGCCAGGGTCGTCGTCGCCTCGAAGTGCGAAGGCTGCGGCATCTGCTCGAAAGCATGCCCATGGGCGATGACCTCCCTGGACGGCCCGGCCGATGGCCCGGGCACGAAGGCGACCAAATGCCTCCTCTGCGGGGAGTGCGTGAACGCCTGTCCGGTGGGAGCCCTGAAATACGTGGCCTGGCAGGATCTGACCAAGTCGTTCCCGCCGCGCCAGGTCGTTCCCGCGTCCATCCAACTGGCGGCGAACGTCAAGGATACCTGCAACAAGTGCCATTAGCGAAGGGATACCGGAAAATTATCGTTATTAAAGGAGGCAGATAATGGGCGGATGGACCGGAAAAGTGTTACGGGTCGACCTTTCCACGGGGATCATCACCAAGGAGGCCACGACGAGGTACAAACCCTTTCTTGGGGGCACCGGCCTCGCGTACAAGGTCTTGTGGGACGAAGTGCCGCCGGGGACGAGGGCCTGGGACCCCGCGAACCGGATCATTTTCGGCGGGGGACCGCTGACCGGCACGGGAACCCCGCTCTCCGCACGCGTCTCGGTGACAACGTTGTGGCCGATGCATCCGCAGGAGCTGCCGGCAACCGGGCACATGGGAGGGCACTGGGGTCCCGAGCTCAAGTACGCCGGGTACGACGCCCTCATCGTCCAGGGGAAGGCGGCGTCCCCGGTCTGGATCTACATCAAGGACGACGTCGTCGAGATCCGTGACGCGGGGAGAATGTGGGGGAACGGCATTTTCCGCGCCAACTCCGACATCATGAACATCATGGGCTCGGATGCCCACGTGGCCGCCATCGGTCAGTGCGGTGAGAACCTCGTGCGCGCATCGAACGTCATGTGCGACCGTTCCCACTCGGCGGGGGGCGTGGGAAGCGTGATGGGTTCCAAGAATCTGAAGGCGATCGGCGTCATCGGCACCGGCTCGGTGAAGATCGCCGCATCGAAAACCGAGTGGAAGGACCTTGTCCATTACCAGCACACCCTGCTCGGCGCCAACTCGGGGGGGGTGGTGCCCAACACGTTCCAATCCTGGCAGCCGGACGGCTATTACGGGGGCACGCGCTGGACGGCGGCGAACGGCCTGTACTGGGGCGCCGCCACCCCGCCGGTCCACACGGGGGAGTGCACGGCCGACGACCTGAACAGCATCGGGCTGCGCACGTTCAAGGGATACGCGGACTTCGGCGCGGGGGTGGGGGACAGGCACACCGTGAAAATCGGCGGGTGCCACGCCTGCCCGATCCGCTGCCATATCGCGACCGACGTCCCCGCGCTGGAAGCGTTCGGCTTCTCCCGCTACCAGGTGAACACCTGCAACGGCAATTCCTCCGGGTCCGGCTTCACGACCGGCATCGCGAGCAGAACGGAAAACGCCATCACGTCCTCCCAGGTCGGCGTCGCGCTTGCCGACGACTACGGCTGGTGGAGCGACTACGGCATGGCCCAGGCGGACTTCAAGTTCCTGGCGACCGCACTGGATGAAGCCCGATGGCTGGAGCTGGAGGTGGGGGACGTCGCGGCGGCCGCGAATGCCGGCAAATCGGTCTTCCAGGTTCGCCTCCCCGCGGCGGAGTGGACCAGGGTCTCGCCCCAGCTGGCCAAATTCGCGGGCGCGGATTTCTCGGGGAAGATGCAGTTCCTGATCTGGCTCCTCCCGGAAATCTCGAAGAACCTGATGGCGGACGGCACCCCGGCGACGTATGAAAAGATGCTCGCGGGGCAGGCCCCGACGGGGCCCGGAAACGCCACCCTGGGCGCGTACATCGGCGTGGGGGCGGGGCGGCTGGAACAGCTGTGGCCGGAACTGGCGGTGGAGCACCAGCTCAATATAAGCGGCGGCAACTACATCAAGCAGGGGCACATCAAGCACCACTTCACCGAGTCCGCCGGCACGTCCCAGGCCTCGGCCCTGATCAACATGCTGTGGAACCGCGATCCGATGTGCCACACCCACACCAACTACACCGGAAACGGCCTGCCGCTGGCCCTGCAAAACGAGATCTTCGCAGAACTTTTCGGCCCGTTCTCCGGTTCCGGCGATGCCATCGACGGCGCGACCCCTACCCCCATGAACCAGGCCAAGGCGGTCTTCGGGTACATGTCGATCATCTACCTTGAGCTGCACAACTCTATGACCCTGTGCAACTACACCCTTCCCGGGTGGGCCTCGCCGCTCAAGAGCCGCAACTACCGCGGGGATATCGACATCGAAGCGGACTTCTTCTCGGCGGTCACGGGCGAAACCGTGACACGGGCGGACATGGAGAGGACCGGGTTGAGGATCCTCACCCTCTTCCGGGCGCTCACGGCCCGGTTGATGAACGAGAGGGACATGCGCAACAACCACGACCAGTTGCCGGAATGGTCTTTCCACCCGCATTACACTCCGCTGGACCATGACGACATGGAGATCGCGAAGGACATGTTCTACGACCTGTGCGGCTGGGACCGGGCCACCGGGCTGCCGACGTTGGCGACATACACTGCCCTGGGCCTGGGCGATGTGGCCGTCGCCATGGCCTCCGCGGGCCTGATGCCATAGCAGGGGCAAGCCCCCGGCGAATGCCGGGGGCTTGCCGGTTTCGACGGAAGATCAACGATTGCGGGAGATGGACCCATGAAAACCGACGATCCCGAACCGGCAGCCGCCGAGAAGGTCCGGACCGAGTTCGGGGAGGAAAAATCCGCCGAAGCCGGGAAAGGCGCCCCGGAGCCGACGGTCGAGGAGATAAAGGCCAGGATCGCGGAGAAGGTCCGGGCGGACGGAAAAGAGCGCGCGGCCGTGACCCCGTCGGAAGCGGTGTTCGCCCTCGTTCCGGGTTCGCAGCAGGACAGGATCACCGCCATTCTGGACGGGATGGCCGCCGACGGGCGCTATGCGGACATCAAGGCCGTGACCACCGCCTCCGGCATGGTCTTTTTCGTCTCGAAGACGCACATCGGCGCCGATGACGCGATCGCGAAGAGCCGGGTCGAAGAGGTGAAGTTCCTGCTCGCGGAAAAGGTCCGGTCCGACTCCCGGGACGACGTGAAGCTCTCGTCCGTCGCCGACCTTCAAACATTGGCCCCCGAGATGGAGCAGGACCGGATCGTCGCAATCCTGGATGCGATGCAAAGCGACGCGAGGTACGCGGATATCAAGCCGGTAGCCTCCCCGAACGGGACCGTCGCTTTCCATTCGGACCGGCATATGAGCGGCTACTACGCGGTTGTCCTGAGCCGGGTGGCCGCGAAGGACCCCGTTGCCACCGTCGCCGCAATGGTCCGTGACGAATCCAGGATCTACCCGCGTCCGACCTGCATCCAGTTTTTCATGGAACCGATGTTCGGGATCCCCCCGTGCGACCTGAAAGCGGTTTTCGACGAGATGCTGCGACAGCCGGCATACAGCGATATCAAGATGATGGTCCATCCCGAAACGGGGGGAGTCTACGCATATTCCAGCCAACACATGAGCGGGGACGCGGCATACAAGATGATGCATTGGGTGGAGGTCGTGAAGGACGCGAATCCGTAGCCTGACCGGGGAACGTGCGCCATGGGGAAAACGGTTACGTACCGAAGCGGAAAGCTCGAGGCGGGTGAGACGGAGGTCGTCCGGGAATTCCCCCTGAAACTCATCGTCAACCACCGGGAGATCGCCACCCTGATCTGCTCCCCCCACGATCTCCGTTTCCTGGCGGCGGGGTTTCTCCGGCTTCAAGGTTTCGTCCGGACCGTCGATGATTTTCTCACGCTGAGCGTCTGCGACGATTTCGGCGTCGCCAACGTGAATATCCGGGGGGATGTGCCGGACAAGCTGCGGCCGGTTCTCACCTCGGGATGCGGCGCCGGAATCAGTTTCGCTTCAAGTCCCTCCCCTGAAGCCCCGTCGAATCGGCGTAATGCGTCGTCCCATGCGGTTCGGCCGTCCGAAATTTTCGGGATGATGGAGCAACTGTCCCGCCTGGCGGAAAATTACAGATCCCACGGGGGGATTCATTCGGCGGCGGTCGGCGCCGGTGCCTCCATCCTGCTCTACGCGGAAGACCTCGGGCGGCACAATACCCTGGACAGGATCGCCGGGGAGGCGCTTTTCAAGGGCGTCGATCTTTCCGGCACGATGCTCGTCACCTCCGGCCGGGTTTCCACGGAACTTGCGGCCAAGGCGGCAATGCTCGGCATTTCCCTGATCGCCTCCCGCACCTCGCCGACCGACATGGCGGTGAAGATGTGCGAGGACGAGGGAATCGTCCTCGTCGGTTACGTACGCGGCGGCCGTTTCACCATTTACACCTGTCCGGAGAGGATCGCCTGCGAGGAGAGGGTGGAGCGTCCTTTCCCCGACCGGAACGTCGGGAGTATTGCCGGGGTCGCCCTGATCGACGGGGCTTCGACCTCGCATTAGCGGGAGTCTGGCAAACCAGCCGTCCGCCCTCACCTCCTGGGGCCGGGCGGCATGGGAAAAGAGTTCCGTCCCTGCCGGGAACGGGGCTCTTTTTTCTTCCCGTTTCCACTGCGGATAGCGCCATCCCCCAAAACCGTGCATGCGAAGGAACAGGCAACGGCAAGCCCGACCACGGGAAGGAGGCGGGTGCGGTACGTGTTGCGGAATTCAACGGGCGTATTGCGGAAAACATCGCGATGGATCGGTCGGGATGCCATTACCGTCCCATGGAATGGTCCTACCACTTCATCCGGCGAGGCATCTTCGCGTTCCGCGAAGATCAAAGGATCAAGAAAACAGCGGCTTCGTGGAAACGAGAAAAGCATAATACTTTCAGTAGTATATTGTGCAAGTTTCCGCTTGCAAACCTACGCCGGTCCTCGGGGAAAAAAAAGCTTGCAATCCTGTTTGGCCACAGTATACAATTCACGAAAAATTTGTTGAATATGTATACAGTATGCAGATTCGGGGTTCCGAATGGTACGCGATATCCGGCCGCGCGGATCCGGCCTGGCCCACTTCTTCGTAGAACCGTGCGAAATACTCCTCCCGGGATGCAGCGTTGGATTCCCTGGCAACACGGAGGAATTTCCGATTACCAAGCACAGGAAAGGAGGTTTTCACGCAAAGGAGGGGACACGCAAGGAACAACGCCAAGCAAGAAGGGAGACTAGACGGTAACAACCACCAACACAGGAGGGATCTATGTCGAAAAGAATGTTGGTATTGATGTGTTCGATCTTTCTGATCGTCCCGCTGCTCTTCATGGGATGCGGATCCGACGGGTCCGATGGCGCGACCGGGGCGACCGGGGCGACCGGGGCCACCGGGCCTCCGGGTACGGATCTTATCGTGGTTGCCAAGCCGGAGACCTGCGCCACCTGTCATCCGGAAGTTGGTAACCACCACCAGGCGTTCTACAACGACGTGTATCAAGATGGCGTCATCACCGTTACAGGTCTGACGTACAATTTTGTCGGCAACAATGACGTAGTAACGTTCACCATGACGAGCAGCGTTGACCCGACGTTGACCTGCAGAACAGTGCAGAACCTGAATATTTACTTTGCACCGTATGATAATAACGGTCGTTTCCAGTTCAATCCGTCCGCCGATAGGCGGTCCATAAAAGGGACACTGGTTGCCGGGGCGAATGGCCTGTGCACGAGTACCAGCCCTTCATTGGATAACACCGATCTTGGCTTGGGTAACGGCGTCCTCGTAGTGTACGGCTACGATGATCAGATCGCCACATTGCCTCCTTCGCGCGTCAGGCAGGTCGCATACCCGTATGCCAATATATTGAAAATCGGAACCGTTGATTACGTTTCCGCCGCAAACGTTTCCGGCTGCGAAAAGTGCCACATCATTCCTTACCTCAAGCATGGCAACATCTACGGCCAGGTGAATCATAACGCCACAACGGATTTCATCACCTGCAAAGCCTGCCACCTGGACGATGGCGCCGGCAGCCATCAATTCTGGCAGGAGCTGGTCGATAACCCTGAATTGGCCGCCAGGGAATGGAACAGCATGTTGACTGCGGCAGACAACGCCTACATCGCCGCCAATTACGGATATAAAACCAGGCTTATGAACGACGTGCACATGTCGCACGCCATGGAGTTCGAATATCCCCAGTCCATGGCAAACTGCGCAACCTGCCACGCAGGCAAACTGGGTACGATATTGACGGATGCCAATTTTACGATGGAGACCTGCAAGAGCTGTCACGCTGTGACGGGTCCCGGGCAGGGTTCCGCGAAATCCGAGAAGCCCCAGCCCTCGATTGAACAGATATGGACCGATTTAGGTTTCAATTTCGGGTTCCATACAATTGACTCGACATGCAACAGCGTTGCCTGCCATGCCACAGGCGGTAGTGGCAAGGTGTTCAGTGCAATTCACACCGGTTACGACAAGAAGATCTACGCCACCGATAACGGTGTGAAGTATTCCGCCGCCATTGTCGTCACGATCGACAACGCGTCTTTCGCCAACAACATGCTTACCTTCGGGTTCCATGCCACGGGGACCGCGGGCGGGCTTGCGGCAACGGATATCGCCCCAACCGTCCTGGTCGGGTTGTACGGTTACGACACGAAGGACTACATCGTCGGTCCGCACGAACGAACGATAGACAGCGACAGAGATCTGGAATATGCCGTAGGCGCAACCCATCCGCGCTATACGACAGTGTCTTCAGGCGGCGGCAGCTGGGTAGTTCGGGCAGACCTGTCCACCTGGGCCGGCCTGATCGATAATGGCGCCGTAAAGCGGGTGGAAATCGCCGTCATGCCGACGTTGCGGAGTGCGGCATTGCCGGCTGGTGACAACGTCGTCGCGCTGAATGCTCCTTCCAGAACCTTCAGCCTTGTTTCCAATGCGTTTGTTTCCAACTATTTCCAGGGGACCGGCGCGATCGTAAACGTGATACCGACCGCGTCGAAGGCGGAGGGTTGCAACACCTGCCACGACGCGCTGGCGACGACCTTCCATACGGCCGATCGGGGCGGGAATATCGTCGTCTGCCGGCTGTGCCACATCACGAAGGCTGGCGGTTCCCACCTGGAGATGCAGTCCAGGTCGATCGAT
>Ga0210098_1000429_pt1 | contig 13181 bp, 10 predicted proteins | sample Joice_ThreeSqA_D_FD_184870 | JGI IMG/M metagenome (GOLD analysis project Ga0210098, IMG submission 184870) | Wetland microbial communities from San Francisco Bay, California, USA, that impact long-term carbon sequestration - Joice_ThreeSqA_D1... | ecosystem: Environmental > Aquatic > Marine >...
AACCCGTCCTCCTCCGCCACCAGCGATACCCGGATCCCGGATTCGGTCAGCATCTCCCGCAGCTTCGCGGCGTAATAGGCGGAACGATCGTGCCCTGTGAGCTTCCGGTCGATCCGGACGACGGCCGCGAGATCGTCCTCCTTCAACGAGCGCACCGGGACGCGGTCTCGGGACAACGCTTCATAGTAATCCCCGCCGGCACGCACCGGAGATCGCGCATCCGCTCCCGCGCTCCCCACCTCCCGGATCTCCTCACGCAGCGGGGAGGTGTCCCGCTCGAGAACCTGGGCGGGGGCCAGGAGGAACCCCGCCGATGAGAAGAAGCGGATCATCGCGGGAGTTCCCCAGTCGACCTGGGTTCGAAGCGTCACGATTCCCCGCCCCTTCATCCTCCTTTCCATTTCGCCCAGCACCGCTTTCCCGATCCCCTTTCCCTGGAGGTCGGGGTCGATGCCGATGACATCGAGGGCCGCCACGGCGTCCGGGGCGCCGAATTCCCCTTCCTGGATCCTGGCGATCGCGTATCCGGCGGGTTTCCCGTCCCGCTCCGCGACGCAGGCAATGAAAGCGTCCGGCGATTCCGCCGTCGCCACGAGCCGCTTCTCCAGGAAGCCTTTCCTCGAGTGACCGGTGATCCGGCCCTCGATTCCGGAAATCCGGTCGAGGTCGTCCCGATGAAGGGAGCGGAGCTGCAGTCCGGCCATTCGCGTCCTCCTCTCGCGAAATCCCGCGCATGGATCTGCGGAATCGAATGATAACCAGAATAACCAGATTTCTGTGATTCGAGTATGGATATTCTCTCGCGGATCGTCGGGAAAGAGAGATACGGCAACAAGCGTATTAAACAAATGATTGACAACAATTATTCCGATGCCATGCCTATTACGGGAACAACCGATAGATAGATGGAGTGCGATGAAATATACGTTATGAATCAAACAATTAAGCTATTGGTAAAATATTGTTTAATTAAATTGTCGTTTGTTTAGAATGAGGGTTTGTTTATGGATCCGACGACAGGCCCCACGCAAAACCGACATGGAGGTGGGCCTTGAAACGCACGTCGATGGTTTTCGCTCTCGCAATCCTGTTCAGCGTTCCCCTCGTTTCCCAAGCGCTCGTGGGGCAGCGGATTTCCGACGATCTGTTCTCGGTCAGTTTCGGCGACGAGAAACACGGGTGGGCGGTCGGCCGGTGGGGGTGCGTGCTCCACACTGCGGATGGCGGGAAGACGTGGGAAAAGCAGCACTCCGGAGTCACCTGCACGCTCTCGTCCGTGAGTTTCGTGGATGAAAAAAACGGCTGGGCCGTTGGGGATCAAGGGACGATCCTCCACACCGCGGATGGTGGCAAGACCTGGGGGAAGCAGAAGAGCCCGGTCACGTATTTTCTGATGGGAACCGTCTTCGCGACGAAGGAAAAGGGCTGGATCGTCACCGAGCGCACCACCATTCTTCACACGGAGGATGGGGGAAAAACGTGGGCGGTTCAATTCAAGGACCAGGATTTCATCCTGAAATCGGTTTCGTTTTGCGACGAGCGGAACGGTTGGGCGGTCGGGGAGTACGGGTTCGTCTACCACACTGCGGATGGCGGCAGGACCTGGACCCACCAGGCGGGGGAGTTCGGGTTTTCGGACGAGACGGGAGAGGTCGTGGGAGGGAACTATCTTTTCAACGTCGCCGCCGTGAATCCGCAGACGGCGTGGGTTGTCGGTATCGACGGCTATGTGGCGAAGACGGTGGATGCCGGCAAGACATGGCGGAGGAAGATGACGGGGGTGCCGAAGACGCACCTCTTCGGCGTATCCGTTGGGGAGAAAGGTGTGCTGATCGCCGGGGATGCCGTCCTTCTGCGCACGACCGACGACGGAGCGACCTGGAGGGACGCCAAGGTCGAGCCGTCGATCCGGTACGGGTGGCTCTACCGGATCGGCACGCGGGGGAAAGAAGGGTTCGTCGCGGTGGGGCAGGCCGGGTGGATCTTTGGTGCGGACGCCGGTGCGGTGGAGTGGAGACGCGTGGAAACCCGATAGTCCCGCGGGATCGCTGAACTCCTGGAGGAGAGCGGAGTTCTTGGAAACGAAAAGCCGGTTTGAAAGATTCTGCTGGTTCCTGGCGCAACATCAACTCAAGGTTCTCGCGTTCGTGCTGGTCATCACCGCCGTCTTCGGGGTCGGGCTCTCCAGGATACGCACCGAAGTCGTCCTTTCGGAGATGTTCCCCTACGATCACCCCTACCTGAAGCTGATGGGGCGGTTCGGGCAGGTTTTCGGCGGCGGCGGTTCCGGGGTGGTGATCGCCGTAAAGGTGAAGGAGGGGGATATCTTCAACGGGAAGACCCTCTCGAAAATAAAGAACATGACCGGCGAAGTGGAGCTGTGGGACGAGGTCTACCGCGTCCTCACCGTCTCGATGGCCAGCAACTCCACGAAGGTGGTGAACACAAAGGGGAAGGGCGAGATCACCATCGAGGCCCTCATGTTCCCGGATGTGCCGAAGACGCCGGAGGCCATGGAGCTTCTGAAGAAGAACGTCTTCTCCAACCCCGCCTACAACGGCGGCCTCGTGTCCAAGGACGGAACGGCCTGCCTCCTTGTCACCGAATGCAAGGAGAACATCTCCTACGCGAGGATCTTCAAACTCCTCCGTGCACTCGAGAAAAAGTACTCCGACGAAAACGCGACGATCCACATCGTGGGCTTCCCGATGTTGATGGGCTGGATCCACAGCCTTACGCCCCAGATGTACATGGTCTTCGGGTTCAGCATCCTCGCCATCGCAATCGTTCTCTGGCGCATCTTCGAAAATTTCCCGGGGGTGATCTCCCCGCTCGCGAACGCGGGGATCCTCACGATCTGGGGACTCGGGTTCATCGGCTTCACAGGCATCAACTTCAACCCTCTTCTCTACGTCCTGGCATTCCTCGTGGCGGCCCGGATGATCGGGAACTCGCACCAGATCGCCTACCGCTATTTCGAGGAGCTCGATGCGAGCAAGGGGGACCGGAAAAAGGCGTCCTACGAAACCATGAGGACGATGTGGGTGCCCAACTTCGCAGCCGTCGCGGCGGACGTTGCCGGTTTCGCGGTGCTCTTCATCGCAAAGATCGTCCTCATGGTGCACCTGGCGATCATCATGAGCTTCTGGATGGCGACGATCCTCCTCACGGGGCTCCTCGTCCCCCTCGTCTGCAGCCTGGTACCCCAGGAAGTGAATAGCAAGGAGTGGGCGAAGGAGGGCTGCCATATCGACTCGATGGCGCGCACCATGATGAAGATCACCCGCTTCTCCATCGGCCCCAAAACGCGCTACGTCACGGGGGCTTTGATCCTGGTCCTGACGGTCTTCTGCGTCCGGGAGACGAGCCGGCTGAAGATCGGGGATCCGACCCCGGGTTCCCCCGTCTTCTACGAGGACCATCCGTACAACATGGACCAGGCCGTGATCAACAGATCCTTCGACGCGTCTTCCGAGAACTTCGTCCTGTACTACGAGGGGGTCGCCGGTTCCGTCTACGAGCCGGTCGTGTTGAACACCTTCGAATTATTTTCACGTCACATGGCGGAACAACTGCCGGATATCTACAAGTCGTCGACCTCGATCCTGAACTTCGTCAGCATGGTGAATCTCACCCTCCACGACGGTGACAAGCTCTGGTACCAGCTGCCATTGGACAAGCAGATGCTCACCGGGATCCTGGGGTACATCCGGAACACCGTGGACCGGGGGACCCTGGGGCGGTTCATGGACTCGACGCTGGAGCGCGCCCAGGTCACGCTCTACTTCGCGGACCACACCTCGGACACCCTGCTTCGGATCCGGAACGCCGCCTACGATTTCTTCAGGAAGCACCCCATCCAGGTCGGGGGAGGGCAATTCCTCCTGGCGGGCGGCCGGATAGGTATGGAAATCGCCGTCAACGAGGAGATGAAGCGCTCCCACCTACTGATCGACCTCGCCGTGTACCTCGGGATCCTTTTGTTGTGCAGCCTCTGCTACCGGTCGTTCGTCGCGGGACTCATGCTCACGGTTCCTCTCGTCCTTGCAAACAGCATGGCGGCGACCTACATGTCGATCCGGGGCATCGGTCTCTCCATCAACACCTTGCCCATCGCCGCGATCGGTGCGGGTTTGGGCGTCGACTTCGCCATCTATCTCTATAGCCGGGTCATCGAAGAGTTCCCCATTCAAAACGGGGACTGGACGACGACGATCCTGCAGTCCGTCTGCACCTGCGGCAAGGCGGTGGTCTACACCGGCGTCACCGTCATACTCCCCATCCTGACCTGGTACCTCTTCTCGGACATGAAGTTCCAGGCGGAGGTGGGTTTCTTCCTGTCGCTCATCATGGCGGCCAACGTGGTTCTTGTCCTAACGCTGCACCCTTTGATGATCCACATCATCAAGCCGAAATTCATCCGCAGGAATTTCACGGCGGAGGCGGTGAACGCGCCATCCGCAAATATTGAGCTGTTGCAGGAATAAGCGGGAAGGGGGAGCCAATGCCGGGGAAACACGCGGGAGGAGCAGGAGATGAGGAGATGGGCAAGGGATCGTTCCGGTGGGCAGTGTCGGCGGTCGCCCTGGTATTGCTCGGGATACAGAGTCCGAGCGGCGCGTCGGAGTTCAACCTGTGGGACAAGCCCGTCTCGTTGATGGGCTACGTCGATCAGGGTGTGACGGCCAACATCAGCAGAGAGAAAAGCTTCGACAACAAGGATGGAGTGAATTCCGCGGTCTTCACGTCGCTGCTGGAGGGAGAATACAAACCCGCCGCGAACCTGAAGGCTTTCATGTCGGGAAAATTCACGGCGGACTGGATCTACCCCATCATGAGCAATAACAACAACAGCGAATGGGAGGGCAAGGGGTTCAACCAGAGCCGGGAGGAGCTCTTCATCGATACGGGCTGGGACAAGATGCTCAATGAGGCGTTCGTCACGTATTCGCCCGGGAACTTCTTCCTGCGGGTGGGAAAACAGATCGTAGGCTGGGGAGAGACGGACGGGTTCCGGTTGATGGACCAGATCAACCCGGTGGACAATCGCCGGGGCCTTGGGGATGTGGAATTCGAAAACTCCATCATCCCGATCTGGCTCGTCCGGGCGAACTACTATGTGCAGCCCCAATCGGGCTGGCTCCAGGACATCGGACTCGAAACCGTTTTCAACCCGAATGTACGGTTTCAGGGCGACCGGCCCATCGACGTGGGGAACGATGTATCGGGGATCTGGGCACCGGATGTGCAGGTCGCGCCAGGGGTTCAGCTCGGGTCTTCACGCTACGCCAGCAATGCGCCGCAGGATTGGTCGAGGGCGGGGATGGAGTTCGGTGCGCGGGTGAAGGGAGTGATCAACGACATGATCTTCTCCCTGAACTACTTCAATGGCCTCTCCAATAGCGGGCAGCTCAGGTCACTGAGCGGGCCGGATATCACGTTGGCCCCGGATGGCACGCCCATCGCCCATCTTCACGTGGAGGAGAGTTTCCCCCGGTATCAGATGGTGGGTGCCACCTTCACAAGCGATTTCCCATCGGTGAATTCCAGCGCTCTCGGAGGAGTGGCCCCGGTCCTTCGTTTGGAAGCCGAATACTTGATGAACAGCACGTTATCCACCGAGGGAGGAGTGGTCGGTCTCCCGTTCGGCAGTTACGTCAAGCATGACGAGATCCGGTACGTCGTCGGGCTGGACTGGAAAGTAAAGGCGGATTTTCTGAATCCGAAGGCGTTCTTCTTTATTTCCGGGCAGTTTTTTCACCGCCATATCATGGATTTCCAAAAGGACATGGCACCTGCCGAGATTTCCGCCGGGATGGACTTGAAGGATTTTTTGGTGAATGTAAAAGAAAACAACTATATGACAACGTTATTGATAAACACTACATATTTTCATAATAAATTGACGCCGCAGCTTTTCTGGATGAGGGACATCACATTTAACGGAGACTTGTTCAAACCACAGCTGACATACGATTACAGCGACAAGTGGCATTACACGATTGGAGCGCTGCTGATTAACGGGAAAAATGGTCAAAAGGGATTCGTGGGATTGGAGAACAAGGACCAGATATTTGCCACCGTGAAGTATAGATTTTAAATTATTACTTTAATCAATGGCGAAGGAGAGAATGCGATGAGGAGAACCCAGCGGTTCTGCCGATCGATCTTGGGGATACTCTTTCTTCTGGCTGTTCTAAAGCCGGTGACCACCACATTCGCTGCGGAGTACCCCAACCCGAGGACCTACATACCAACGCTCATTGAAATCGAAAAACATAAGGCCCATTTTGACGATCCCCGCCCGTACCTGACCACTTTCGGGCCGAAGCAGGTGCTTCCGAAGGAGTTCTATTCCAAACTCGCCTTCGATGTCGACGCGATGAAGAGCCTGTGGGCGGAAATCGTCGGTTTCAAGGCTCCCGACGTCGTCGGGAAAATCGCGCCCGGGGTCAAGCCGGGGAAATATACCTACATGGATCTGGCGAAGAACCCGGGGCTCAAGAAACTTATGTGGCCGGACCTCTACAACCGGATCAAGCCGGGAGGTCCGCCGCACGCGGGGAACATCCCCGAGTTTGAGATCATCCGCACCCGGCAACTGTACTGGGCGTTGCCGATCGCCGAGGCGACGAAGAAGAACCTGGGCAAGACGAAGCTCGATGCAAAGGGATACCTCAAGCCGGAGACCTGGGAGGGCGGTGTCCCCTTCCCGAAGCCTACGGGTCCCTTCAGGGCCCAGGAGCTCATGTATAACATCGAGAAGAAGACGTTCGAGTGGGAACGCAACTTCTATCTCATCAGCCACTTCGCCGGCATGAACAGCAGCCTGAACATAGACTTCGATGGCGTATACGACGTGAAAAGCCTGATGCTCTCCGGACGCACGCTCCTGGAGCCGTACGGGTGGTTCGACGAGCGGGCGAAGGAGCGCAAGGAGTTCAATACCTATCTGACTGCTTTCCATGCTCCGAGGGATGCCTTCGGCACGAACCAGCAGGCCCTCTTCTTCAACGATCCGAAAACCTCGGACCAGCTCATGATGTATCTCCCGTCCATGCGACGAGTCCGGAAAATGTCGTCCACGGACTCCCAGGATCCTGTCATGGGGCAGGACCAGATCTACGACGACAACGACGGGTTCCTGCAGAAGCTTTCCCCGGACCGGTACCCGTACAAATATGAAGTGCTGGAGGAGAGAGAGTACCTGGTGCCGGCGGCAACCGTGGACGGGGCCGAATATATCAGTTCCAAGGGGAAAGAGTTCCGTAACGTGAGGATGGAGCGCAGGCCTCTCTACGTGGTGAAACTGACGCAACAGGACCCGAACTACGTCTACGGTCACAGAATCTTCTACATCGATGCCGAAACGTTTCTCTTCCTGCACATCGAGAACTATAATCAGAAGGGGAAGCTCTACCGCACCTGGGACGGGAACTACGGGTGGATTCCGGAGATGGGAATGCTCTCGTGGTCCGGGGCGCTCATCCTGTTGAGAGACCATATCGACCTGCACTCCGGCGCCCAGCAGCCCTATTCGTTACCGGCGGCCTTGGGCCGTTCTGACGTGAGCATGAAGTCCCTCACTTCGCAGGGGAAGTAAGGGATGCCAATGGGCGGCAGGCGACCGAGCGTGTGCGATAGCATAACCGGTGAACAGATGGAACGGTCGCCTGCCAGGGTGTTTTTTCGCGCGAAGGGATCCGGATGGGCGGACAGCTCTGTTGACGGAACGGGGGAGCCATGGGCGATTTCCTGAACCTGGAGGGACGGATCGCGGTCGTGACCGGCGGGGCCCGGGGGATCGGACTGGCGATCACCCGCGCGCTGATCGGTCGCGGCGTCCACGTGCACGTGTTCGACGTCGCCCCGGGGGCGGGGGACGACGCGGCGGCGTACTCGTTCCACCAGGCCGACATCGCCGACTCCGCCAGCGTGGCGAAGGCGGTGGCCGGGCTTCCGGCCGGCGTCTCCCTGCTGGTCAACAACGCCGGGATCACCCGCGACCGCAGCGCGGTCAACATGAGCGACGACGAGTGGGACTCGGTCCTTTCGGTCAACCTGACGGGGGCGTTCCACATGATCCGCGCGCTGGCGCCGGGGATGCGGAAGGCCGGGTACGGGCGGATCGTCAACATCACGTCGATCAACGGGATCCGGGGGAAGTTCGGGCAGGCGAACTACGCCGCATCGAAGGCGGGCCTGATCGGCCTGACGAAGACCCTTGCGCGGGAACTGGGCCCCAAGGGGATCACGGTCAACGCCGTCGCCCCCGGCATGGTCATGACGGAAATGGCGCTGGCGCTTCCGCCCGAAATCGTCGACAAGGCGAAGGCGGAGGCTGTGCTGCCGGAACTGGCGACCCCCGAAGACGTCGCGAACACGGTACTGTTCCTCCTGTCCGACGCGGCCCGCACGATCACCGGCGAGGTGATCCGGGTCGACGCCGGCCAATACGTCTGATGCGGATCGATTTCCACGTCCACATGGGGGTGTACTCCTTCCATAACCCCTGGGTGACGGAGTGGATGAAGGGGTCGTTTCCCGAGGGATACGAGGAGTACATCCGGAAGTACGACGACCCCGGGGCCTTCGAGGAACTGCTGGCGGCCGAGGGGGTGGACTACGCCTGCGTGCTGGCCGAACTGAGCAACGGCACCACGGGGCTCTGCACGAACGAGCAGGTTCGCGATTTCTGCAGGGGCCGGCGGCGGCTGATCCCCTTTTGCGACATCAGCCCCAACGTGTACACCGACCTCGGGAGCGAGCTGCGGCGGAAGGTGGAGGAGGAGGGGTTCCGGGGGGTGAAGCTCTACCCCTCGTACCAGCACTACTACCCGAACGAGCAGCGGATGTACCCGTTGTACCAGGCGGCGCAGGACCTGGGGATCCCCGTACTCTTCCACATCGGGTCGTCGGTGTTCCGCGGGACCCGGATGAAGTATTGCGACCCGCTGCACCTCGACGACGTGGCGGTCGATTTCCCGGACCTGAACCTGGTGATGGCGCACGCCGGCCGGGGGTTCTGGTACGACCGGGCGTTCTTCCTCGCGAAGCTGCACGCCAACGTCTACCTGGAAATCTCCGGCCTGCCCCCGTCGAAGCTGATGACGTATTTTCCGGATCTCGACCGGCTCACGGAGAAGGTGATCTTCGGCAGCGACTGGCCGGGGATGCGGTGGATCCGGCGCAACATGGAAGCGGTCGCCGGACTTCCCTTGTCGTCGGTAGGGGTGGAGAGGATCCTCGGCGGCAACGCCGCCAGGCTTCTGCGTCTCTAGCGGATCACGTTTTTACGGTCGCGACCGCGGCGGCTTCCTTGCGCAGGCGGGTGCTGTTGAGCGCCGTTTCCAGCGTGATCGTGTCGAGGATCGACTTCGTGAGGTCGTCGATCTCCGCCGTGATGCTCCGAAGCTCCGCGATGATCGGTTCGCCCGCCGGGTTCCCCTGGTTCGGCATGTCGAGCTCGGATTCGAGTTTCTCGAACAGCTGGATCACGTCCAGCAGCGTCGTCCGGCGGACGTTCCCCGCGAAACGGTACCCGCCGCCGACTCCGCGCACCGCCTGAACCAGCCCCGAGTGCACAAGGTTGCGCATCACCTTGGCGAGGTGGTGCGTGGAGATCCCGTATTTCTCGGCGATGTCCGTGGTCGATAGCTGCCGGTCGCCGTTCCCCGCAAGTTCGAGCACGGCGAAGAGGGCGAACAGGGATCCCTTGTTCAGCTTCAATCGATCTCCCGTTCCAGTTCGATGTACCGGCCCGAGCGAAGCCCCCGGCTCCGGAAGAACGACAGCGTCACCTTGTTGTTCCGGTCCACCATCGTCCGCACCGTCGTGACCCCGGCCCCTTTCAGGCGCCGGCAGATCTCGTCGAACATCCGCTTCGCGATCCCCGCACCGCGCATCCTCGGGGAGACGGCCAGCGCGAAGACCCAGCCGCACGGGGCCGAACCGAACTCCCAGGCGCGCACTTCCCCGGCGATGAACCCGACGATTTCGCTCCCGGATTCCGCTACCAGGAAGATCCGCTCCTTCTTTTCACCGCTACCGTAATGCGCGAAGATCCCGCGCCAGTATGCCGGTTTCTCTTCCTTGGGACCGACGTCGTCGATCTCGATGATGGCGTCGAGGTCCGAGGGTACGGCGTTCCGGATGAGGATTGGTTCTTTCATTGCCATATGGTACCTTAATACCACAATATCGCACGCAATGTCCAATTTGTTAAAAGGGGGGCGGGCAATGAGAAAAAACCTGTGGTTTCCGGCGGTGGTCCTGTCGATGTTCTGCATGGCCGGATCGGGCGTTGCCGGCGAAACCATCAAGGTCGGGTTCGTCGACACGTATTCCGGTCCGGCGACCACCTTCACCAACGACGTCCTCGACGGGTTCAAGATGGCGGCGGAGAAGATCAACGCGAAGGGCGGCGTGCTCGGGAAGAAGATCACATGGGTGACCCGCGACGACAAGTTCAAGCCGGACATCGGGCTGACGATGGCGAAGGAGCTCATCCTCAACGAGAACGTCGACCTGCTGGTGGGGACGATCAACAGCGCGACGGCCCTCGCGGTGTCCGATCTGTGCAGGAAGGAGAAGGTCCCCTTCCTCGTGACGTTCTCGAAGAGCGACAAGATCACCGGGGAGAAGGGGAACCGGTACGTCTTCGGGATGAACGAGAATACGGAGATGGCCGGTCGCGCCGCGGCGAAAGCGCTCTCGAAGAGGAAGTTCGTGAAGTACTGGATCGCCGGCGACGACTACGAATACGGGCACGCGATCGCGAACGGCGTCTTCAACCACCTGAAGACGCTGGATCCGAAGGTGCAACTGCTGGGCCAGTCGTGGTGGAAGGTGGGCGAGACCGACTTCACCCCCTACATCACCCAGATCCTCGCGGCGAAGCCCGATTTCGTGATCGTCGCGACCGGCGGCGGCGGGATGGTCAATTTCCAGAAGGCGGCGCAATCGACGGGGTTCAACAGGAAGATCCCCTTCTACCAGCACACGGCGATCGAGCTCTCGACGCTGATGCCCCAGGGAGAGAACGCCCCGGAGGGAGTGTACGGAACCGCGAACTACCTCTTCTACTACCCGGACACGAAGGAGAACAAGGCGTTCGTCGAGGAGTTCCGGAAGGCGTACAACCGGTACCCGAAGAGCGGCGCCCTGTACGGTTACATGACCGCGGAGTTCATCGCGAAATCGTTCGAAAAGGCCGGGACGGCCGACCGGGAGAAGTTCATCGACGCGATGGAGGGGATGACGCTTCCCAGCCCGGTAGGCCCCATGGAGGTGCGTGCGTGCGACCACCAGGTGACGCTTCCGATGTTCTTCGGCGTCACGAAGAAGTCGCCGAAGTACGACTTCCTGGTCGCGGGCGACATCGTTTCGGTCCCCGCGAAGGATTACATGCCTTCCTGCGCGGAGATCGCAAAGGTTCGGGCGAAGTAGCCGCTTCCCCCGATGGATTTCGCTGCGAACCTCTTTTCCGCCGGGACACTGTCCCAGTTCCTCGTTGGGCTCAGCCGGACGACGATCCTTTTCATCGTGTCGTCCGGCATGAGCCTCATCCTCGGCGTCCTCCGGATCCCGAACGTGGCGCACGGCTCGCTGTACATGATCGGGGCCTTCGCCGCCTGGTCGGTGATCCAGTTTCTCGGGGGCGGCCTGTTCGCCTTTCTCGCCGCGATGATCGTCGCCCCGCTGATCGTCGCGGCGGTCGGATTCGTCCTCGAACGGGGGTTTTTCTCCTACCTGTATGAACGGGAGCACCTGATGCTCCTTCTTCTCACCTTCGCCTTCATGCTCATCCTCGGCGACCTGGTGAAGATCGTCTGGGGACCGGAATACCGTTCGGTCACCGTGCCGGCCTTCTTCCAGGGGTCCGCGGAGATCTTCGGGCTGCCGCTCCCCTGGTACAACCTTTTCCTTCTCATCATCGGACCGTGCATCGCGATCTTCCTCTGGCTCGTCATCAACAGGACGAACTTCGGGAAGATCGCCCGCGCGGCGGCGGTCGACGGCGAAATGGTGGGCGCGGTCGGGGTCAACGTGGGATGGATCTTCGCGTTCACCTTCGTGCTCGGATCCTTTCTCGCCGGGCTGGGCGGCGCGCTGATCGCCCCGATGGTCAACATCTCGCTCGGGATGGATCATTCCCTGATCATGGAGACGTTTCTCATCGTCATCATCGGCGGCCTCGGGAACATGTGGGGAGCGCTTCTCGGTTCCTTGATCTTCGGGCTGACGCAGTCCCTCGGCATCCTCGTCTGGCCGCAGTTCGGGATCGCTTTCCCCTATCTCGCCGTCGTCGCCGTCCTCGTCGTCCGGCCTAGAGGGCTCCTGAGGTCGACGTGGTGACGAGGCGTCGATGAGGCGATCGGCCGCGCCGCTCCTCCTGCTCCTCCTGCCGGCGATGCTCCTGGCGCTTCCGCACGTCCTCCCACGGTTCCACACCTATGTCGCGGCGATCGTCCTGCTCACCGCCCTGCTCGCGACGAGCCTGAACCTCGCCATCGGCTACACCGGCCTCTACCAGTTCGGTCACGCGGTGTTCTACGGGGTCGGCGCCTACGGAACGGCACTGGTGCTGACGCGGAGCGGGATGCCCGCCCCGGTCGCGTTCCTCGCCGGCCCGCTCGCCGCCGCGGCCTTGAGCCTGGCGATGGGCCTGATCTGCATCCGTCTTTCGAAACTCTACTTCGGGATGCTCCAGATCTCCCTCGGATCCCTGGTCTGGGCCGTCGTATACCGCTGGTACTCCTTCACCGGCGGCGACGACGGGATCCACGGCATTCCGCTTCCCGACGCGATCGCGTCGCCGAAAGGCTCCTACTACTTCACGCTGACCGTGACGGCGGTCTGCGTTTTCGCGATGTACCGGATCGTCCGGTCCCCCTTCGGCAAGGTGATCCAGGGGATCCGGGACAACCCTGTTCGCGCGGCGTCGATCGGCGTCGACGTGAAGTTGCACCAGCTGGCGTCCCTCGTGATCGCCGGCTTTTTCGGGGGCGTGGCCGGTTCGCTGTTCGTCGTCGTGGAGAATTCGGTGTTTCCTGACATGATGTTCTGGACGTTTTCCCTCGAGGTGCTGGTCATGTGCCTGCTCGGGGGGATGTACGCGTTCTTCGGGCCGCTCGTCGGGGCCGCCGCCATCGTGCTGCTCCGGGTCTACGCGAGCGTCC
>Ga0210098_1000437_pt1 | contig 13107 bp, 6 predicted proteins | sample Joice_ThreeSqA_D_FD_184870 | JGI IMG/M metagenome (GOLD analysis project Ga0210098, IMG submission 184870) | Wetland microbial communities from San Francisco Bay, California, USA, that impact long-term carbon sequestration - Joice_ThreeSqA_D1... | ecosystem: Environmental > Aquatic > Marine >...
GAGCGACCTCCCCAACGTCGATTTCCCGACGATCCTGGTCACGGCGAACCTTCCCGGCGCCAACCCCGAGACGATGGCATCCTCCGTGGCCACCCCCCTCGAGCGCCAGTTCACGACGATTGCCGGGCTGGACTCCATGGTGTCCAGCAGCGGTCTCGGGCTGACGCGGATCACGCTCACGTTCACCCTGGACCGGAACATCGACGCGGCCGCCCAGGACGTCCAGGCGGCCATCACCAAGGCGGCCTCCCTGCTGCCGAAGGACATGCCGACGCCGCCGTCCTACCAGAAGGTGAACCCGGCGGATCAGCCCGTCCTCTACCTCGCCCTCTCCTCCCCCACCCTTCCGCTGTTCACGGTGGACGAGTACGCGCAGACGTTCATCGGCCAGCGCATCTCGACCGTGAGCGGGGTCGCCCAGGTCCTCGTCTACGGGTCGCAGAAGTTCGCCATCCGAATCCAGCTCGACCCCGACGCCCTGGCCTCGCGGGGAATCGGGATCGACGAGGTGGCGCTGGCGGTCGGCCAGGGGAACGTGAACCTTCCCACCGGGACGTTGTACGGCCCGTTCCAGGCGTTCACGCTCGAGACCAGCGGCCAGCTCAGGGACGCCGAAGCGTACCGTCCCCGGGTCGTGGCCTACAGGAACGGGGCCCCGGTGCGCCTCCGGGACATCGGGTCCGTCATCGACGGCGTCGAGAACGACAAGGTGGCGAGCTGGTACAACCGGACCCGCGCGGTCGTGCTCGCGATCCAGAAACAGCCGGGCACCAACACCGTGGAGGTGGTGGACGCCATCCGGAAGCTCCTCCCGACGTTCCGGTCCCAGATGCCCGCCTCCGTCGACCTGGCGATCCTCTACGACCGGTCCGTGTCGATCCGCGACTCGGTGCACGACGTCAAGTTCACGCTGTTCCTCGCCGTCTGCCTGGTCGTCCTGGTGATCTTCCTCTTCCTGCGGAACGTCTCGGCGACCGTGATCCCCAGCCTTGCGCTCCCGATGTCGATCGTGGGGACCTTCGCCGTGATGTACCTGCTGGGCTACAGCCTGGACAACCTCTCGTTGATGGCCCTGACGCTCTCGGTCGGGTTCGTGGTCGACGACGCCATCGTGATGCTCGAGAACATCGTCCGGCACATGGAAAAGGGGAAGGACCCCCGCCAGGCGGCGTTCGACGGATCGCGCGAGATCGGCTTCACCATCCTGTCGATGACCCTGTCGCTCGCCGCGGTCTTCATCCCCGTCTTTTTCATGGGGGGGGTCGTCGGGCGTCTCCTCCACGAGTTCGCGGCGACGATCATCGCCGCGATCCTCATCTCCGGGGTCGTCTCCCTTACCTTGACGCCGATGCTGTGCAGCAGGTTCCTCCGGGCGCCGTCGTCGGAAAAGCACGGCCGCGTCTACGCGGCCTCGGAAAAGGTCTTCGACACCATGCTCGCGGGCTACGACTGGAGCCTCACGCGGGTCCTGCGGCGCCCGCGGACCACGATCCTGATTTCCGTCGTCCTCTTCGCCGCGACGGCGTACCTGTTCGTCTACATGCCCAAGGGGTTCCTGCCGAACGAGGACACCGGGATGCTCTTCACGTTCACCGAGGCGGCGCAGGGAATCTCCTTCGACTCGATGAAGGAGCACCAGATCGCGATGGCGGACATCATCGGCAAGGACCCGAACGTGGAGTCCCTGATGTCCAGCGTGGGCCCCAGCGGCCCGAACGTGTCGGGAAACTCGGGGCGCATCTTCATCCGGCTCAAGCCCCGGGCGGATCGCGCCTTGAGCGCGGACGAGGTGATCCGGGAGATGCGTCCGAAACTGGCCGAGGTTCCGGGGATCCGCGCGTTCATGCAGAACCTGCCCCCGATCCGGATCGGCGGGCAACTCACGAAGAGCCAGTACCAGCTCACGCTCCAGAGCCCGGACACCGTCGAACTGTACCGGATGGCCCCCGTTCTCGAGGAGAAGCTGCGGGGCCTGGCGGGACTGCAGGACGTGACGAGCGACCTGCAGATCGCGAACCCCCAGATCAAGGTGGAGATCGACCGGGACAAGGCGCGGTCGATGGGCGTCTCGGCGGAGCAGATCGAGAGCGCGCTCTTCAGCGCATACGGATCCAGGCAGGTGTCCACCATCTTCGCGCCCAACAACACGTACCAGGTCATCCTGGAGCTCCTCCCCAGGTTCCAGACGGACCCGGCGGCGCTCTCCCGGCTCTACGTCCGCTCCACCTCCGGGATGCTGGTGCCGCTGTCCGCCGTGGCCCGCCTCACTCCCGGCGTGGGCCCGCTCCTCGTGAACCACCTCGGCCAGCTCCCCTCGGTCACCCTGTCGTTCAATCTGCGACCCGGCGTGGCTTTGGGCAACGCGGTGTCCGCGGTCGACAAGGTGGCCCGCGCCACCCTCCCCACGTCGATCACCACGAGTTTCCAGGGGACCGCGCAGGCGTTCCAGGCGTCCCTGAAGGGGCTCGGGATCCTGCTGCTGATGGCGATCCTGATCATCTACATCGTACTGGGAATCCTGTACGAGAGTTTCATCCACCCCCTCACGATCCTGTCCGGCCTCCCGTCCGCGGGGCTGGGCGCGTTGCTGGCGCTGCTCCTCTTCCGGCTCGACCTGAACCTCTACGCCTTCGTGGGCGTCATAATGCTGATCGGCATCGTGAAGAAGAACGCCATCATGATGATCGACTTCGCGCTGGAAGCCGAGCGCAAGGAGGGGAAGGGACCCACCGAGGCGATCCTGGAAGGATGCCTCATCCGGTTCCGGCCGATCATGATGACCACGATGTCCGCCCTCATGGCCACCCTTCCGATCGCGGTCGGCTACGGGGCGGGAGGGGAATCGCGGAGCGCGATGGGGATCGCCGTCGTGGGCGGCCTGCTCTTCTCCCAGCTGATCACCCTGTACCTCACGCCGGTCGTCTACGTGGCGCTGGACAATCTCCAGGCCTCCCTGCGCAAAGGAAGGACGTCGCGTCGATAACCGGGGCGGTCCGGGATCCAGGCGACGTTCCGGTTGCCATCCCCCCCGAATCCTGGCGTCGGTGATTCTTCCTCCGGGGCCGAACCGATCCACGGCCGCGGCATCTCATTAGGTATGGAACATCGACGAGCCGACGCCCCCGGAGAGGCCCCATGACGGACCGCCCGTTGAAGCACCGCAGCACCCTGCTCACCGGCACGCCGGGAGGGGCGGACTGGGCCAGGCGGGCGGCCGCCCGGGCCATGCTCCGGGCCGTCGATTTTTCGGAGGACGACTTCTCCAAGCCGATCGTCACGGTGGCGTGCCCCTTCACGAACGCGACCCCCTGCAACGACCACATCCGGAAACTGGGCGACATCCTCTCCCGGGAGATCGTCGCGGTCGGCGGCAAGCCGTTCCAGTTCGGAACGCCCGTCATCAGCGACGGGGAGACGATGGGGATGGAAGGGATGAAGTACTCCCTGATGTCGCGCGACCTCATCGCGGACTGCATCGAGACCATGCACGAAGGGTACGCGGCGGACGGGATCGTCACGCTCTCCGGCTGCGACAAAAGCATCCCGGGCGCGCTCATGCCCATCCTTCGGAACAACGGGATCGGATTGACGCTGTACGGGGGGACGATCCTGCCGGGCCGGTACAAGGGGGAGGACCTCACGATCGTGAGCACGTTCGAGGCGATCGGGGCCCATGCGGCGGGAAGGATGACGGACGAGGACCTGCGCCAGGTGGAGTGCCACTCCTGCCCCGGCGCGGGCTCGTGCGGGGGGATGTACACGGCCAACACGATGGCCTCGGTGATCGAGGCGATGGGGTTGAGCGTTCCGGGCTCCGCCTCCCACGCGGCGGTGGACCGGGGAAACCGGATCTCGAGGGAGAAGCGGAGAGATTGCGTCGATTCCGCCCGGGCGCTGTTCGTGCTTCTTCGGCGCGGGATCCGGGCGCGCGACATCGCGACGCGGGAGGCGTTCGAGAACGGCATCGCCACGATGATGGCCCTCGGAGGTTCGACGAACGGCGTCCTTCACCTCCTCGCGCTGGCCCACGAGGCGCAGGTTCCCCTGGAACTGGACGATTTCCACGAGATCGGCCGGAAGGTCCCGATGCTGGGAAACTTCAAACCGTTCGGGAAGTACGTCATGGCGGACCTGGACCGGATCGGCGGCATCCCCATGGTGATGAAGACGCTGCTCGACGCCGGGCTTCTCCACGAGGGTTGCACGACCGTCACGGGGAGGACGGCGGCGGAAAACCTCGCGAAGGTATCGGCCTGCCCCGCCGGGCAGGACATCTTCGCACCGCCGGACCGGCCGTACGCGCCGCCCGGCCGGCACATCTCGGTCCTTCGCGGGAACCTCGCCCCGGAAGGGGCGGTCCTGAAGCTCAGCGGGAAGGAGCTTGCACGACACGCCGGGCCGGCCCGGGTTTTCGACCGGGAAGAGGACGCGCTGACCGCCATCCTGGGCGGAAAGATCCGGAAGGGAGACGTGATCGTGATCCGGTACGAGGGGCCGAAAGGCGGTCCGGGGATGCGGGAGATGCTGTCCCCTTCAGCCGCGCTGATGGGCGCCGGGCTCGGTAAAGACGTCGCGCTGGTCACCGACGGAAGGTTTTCGGGCGGCACCCACGGGATCATGGTCGGGCACATCGCCCCGGAGGCGCAGGCGGGGGGAGCGATCGCCATCGTCCGTGAAGGCGACCGGATCAGCATCAGCCCGGAGGAGCGGTCGATTTCCCTCGACGCAGGCGACGGGGAGATCGCGGACCGTCTTTCCCGGTGGAGCGCCCCCGACCCGAAATATCCGAGAGGCGTCTTGGGAAAATACACACGGCTCGTCGGCAGCGCGGCGAAGGGGGCCATTACAAGTTAAGGATAGCGGGCGGGCCGGCGATGTGAACAGGGGCCACGTTCCGATCCAGTCGGCGATCTCCCCGGCCAGCGTGCGATACCCCTTCTGGTATTCCCGGTCCATTCGGGAGGCTCCGTCCGCCATCCATTCGGAGAAGGATCGTTCCTCGCTCCGATATCGGAACTCCCTCTCCTCCTGAATCGCCATGACACCGTCCATCGTTCGATACCGGCGCGCGCGGACCTGCAGGATGACCGATAGCGGCGGATTTCTCCCCCAACGTTCCCCCTTGAATCCCACGGAAAGTACGCCGACCTCCACGACGGTATCGACCCCTGCGGTCGCGGATCCCCCGTAATCGGCCACGTTGTCCGGGGCATCGGGGCCACCCTCCGCAAGAGGGAGGATCTTGTACGCGGTGTGTCGCATCGCCGCGTCGAGAACCCGGTCCCACATCGCTTCCTGGATTTCCAGGTCCGCGAGGTAACGGGTCGCGTTTTCCATCCTCCTCGCCTCTTTCCCCGGGATGGCCTGGATGGATCCTTGAATTCCCCCCACAACCGCTCCCACGGTTCCGGATGCGGCGCTGATCGCGAGAAACCCGATCGCCACGTAACCGCACTCCTTCCCGCTACACCCCCTCAACACCTCGGCCCCTACCCTCATAGGGACTTCGGCCCATTTCAGGAAACCCCTCCCCGCCCCCCTCACGGCCCCATCGACCCTCCCCTTGGCCGGCAGATCCAGCACGACCTCCGGCAGGAACTTCGCGTAGGCGATTCCAAGGGATCCGACGGAGGTCGGCGCCGATTCCGCCGGTGAGGGCGGCTTGTGGGCACAACCGGCAAGTACGATCAGGGAAAGGAGAACAACCCCGGTGAGCGTCTGCTGACGAAGGGGACTATTTCGCATTCGCGATCGCCCGCCTTGCGGTGATTTCCAGACCAATGTGGGCCGATCCCGGGAGGATCGCAACGGGAAACCGATGGTCCCTAACCGGCCTTCTCCACCTTGATCGGCGCGCCCGATTTGACCGATTTGAGCTGCATGACATCGCACATCGCCTTGCCCCAGATATTGGTCCGGGCCGCAAGGCGGATTTCATCGCCGCGGGATACGGGTGTGCGACCGAACCCGATCGCGATGGAATCCCCTTCCACCCAGAAAGCGAGTTCGCCGGGCTCGACGACATCCCGGGCGTCGGGCTCCCGTTTCACTTTCACCGGAGTGGAGAAATAGACTTCCTCGCCCCAGGTATTCGCCTTTGAGGTGAACGGCAAGGCACTCCAGATCGCCTCCGCGGTGGGCGTTTCGAGGAGTTCGGCCTCGAGCGCCACGGATCCGATGGTCATCTTGATTCGCGGCATGGATGCCCCCCCCGGTCAATCTACTCCCGGAAATTCCGCCCGGTCAATGGTGGAAGGGGTAAGAACCGCCGGGCGGCTTCCGGAGCCGTTCGATCCCGCGAGGAGCCGCATGCTGTTTCCGACGACGAGGAGCGAAACCCCCATGTCCACGGCGACCCCCATCCAAAGGGTGACCCATCCCAGAGGGGCGAGGACGAGAAAGACCGCCTTGGACGCCAGGGAAAAGACGACGTTGAACCGGATGATCCGGAGCGTCCTGCGCCCCAGGCGGACCGCGAAGGGAATCTTGCGCAGGTCGTCCCCCATGAGGACGACATCCCCCGCCTCCAGCGCCACGTCGGTCCCGGCCGCCCCCATGACTACCCCCACGGTGGCTTGGGCCAGTGCCGGGGCGTCGTTGATCCCGTCGCCTACCATTGCGACCTTCCTCCCTTTCTCCACGGCCTCCCGGACGAGCGCGATCTTTTGTTCCGGAAGAAGCCCCGCGTGCACCGCATCCATGGAAAGCCGGGAGGCGACGGCCTTTCCGGTCTCCGGGTTGTCTCCGGTCAGCATCGTCAGGTCGGTAGCGCCGAGAGTGCGGAGCTCCCCGAGGGCGTCCGAGGCATCCTTTCGAACCGAATCCTGGATGGCGATCAACCCGAACGCTTCTCTTTCGGTTCCGACGACGACTACGGTGGCTCCCCTTCCCTCCCACTCCTTCACCGCCTCCAGGTCCGGACCGGCGACCCCCGAAGTTCCGGGGAAAAAGGATGGGTTGCCCACGAGGCAGGTCTCTCCGTCGACCCATCCCCTGATTCCCATGCCGGGCACGGCCTGCACGTCGGTCGCCGGCGACGCCTGGATCCCCCTGCTCCTCGATACATCCAGAATGGCTTCGGCAAGAGGGTGCTCGGACCGGGATTCGATCGCCGCGGCCAGACGAAGGACCTCCCGCTCCGATCGGCCGCGGAAGGGCAGGACAGCAACGACTTCGGGCTTGCCGAGGGTCAGCGTCCCGGTCTTGTCGAAAAAGAAGGTGCGGATTCGCCCCAGGTCCTCGAGGTAAGCCCCGCCTTTGAAAAGGATCCCCTCCCGGGCCGCCCGCGTGAGCCCGCAGACGACGGAGACGGGCGTCGAGATCACAAGAGCGCAGGGGCAGGCGATCACCAGGACCACGAGCCCCCGGTAAAACCAGGTGGAAAAGGGTTGACCGAACACGACCGGAGGCACGACGGCAAGGGCAAGGGCAAACGCGATCATCGCTGGGGTGTAGTATCGCGCAAACCGGTCGATGAAGGTTTGGCTGCGGGCACGCTGGGCCTGGGCGTTCTCCACGAGGTGGATGATCCTCGCCAGCGAACTGTCGGAGGCGAGCCGGGTGACCCGGATTTCGAGCGTTCCCTGCCCGTTCAGGCTTCCCGAAAGGACGGGAGAGCCCTGCGTCTTCGATACCGGGACCGACTCCCCCGTGATCGGCGCCTGGTTGACGAAGGAAGTCCCTTCCGTGACGATTCCGTCCACCGGGATCCTCTCCCCCGGCCGTACGAGTACGAGGTCTCCCGCGGCGATCCGTTCGACGGGCAGCCGGACTTCTCCTCCCTGCCGGAGTACGGTAGCCTCCTTGGGGGATAGGTCGAGGAGGCGCCGGATCGCGTTGCGGGCGCGGTCCATGCTCCTGGTCTCCAGCAGTTGGGCCAACGAGAAAAGGAACATCGTCGATCCCGCCTCGGCCCACTCCCCGATCAGGAGGGCGCCGATCGCGGCGACGGACATCAGCGTGTTCATCTCCAGCTGGCCGTGCCTCACGGCCTGCCACGCCCGGCGGGAGACGTACCATCCCCCCGCGACCGCCGCGAGGAGGAGGAACGGCCTCGCCGCGGATAGCCTGCCGAGCAGAAGTTGCAGGGCCAGCCCGACGGCCAGCGATCCCCCGGAGAGGCAGGTTGTGACCAGACGCCCGTGCCGCTCCCAGTATGGAATATCTTCCTGTCGACGATCCTCGACGTTCGCGCGAAACCCCGCTTCGTCGATCGCCTGCACGATGCGCTCGGCGGATACGGCGTGCGGATCGAACTCCACGGCGAGCGTGGAGTCGGAATAGGAAGGAAGCGCCCGGCCGATTCCGGGAAGGCCCGACAGGACGGAAAGGATCGGATCGGATTCGTGGGCGCAATCCATCCCCTCGACCCGGAAGACCCGACGCGATGCCATGGTGCAGACGTCCCCGCAGGAACATGCCGGAGTTTCCCGCACCGTTGCGCCTTTCATGGAAACCCCCTTCTCAACCTTTTTGGCTAAACGATTGAACATACGTTCATGCATGGTCTCAAAAAAAACCTACACGACCCCTTCCCGTACATGGCGCAACACCACCCGCATCAGGGAGTCGACGTGTTCGTCGTCAAGGGAGTAGTAGGCCATCTTTCCCTCCCTCCGGAACCGGACAAGCTTCTGGCTCCGCAGGACCCGGAGCTGGTGCGACGTGGCGGATTCACTGACCCCAAGGAGCTTCGCCAGATCGCAAACGCAAAGCTCCTCGACGGCCAGGGCCTGGAGGATCTTCACCCGCGTGGGGTCTCCCAGGTTGCGGAACATCTCCGAAACGGCCAGGACCTCCCTTTCGGGAGAGATCGCCTTGCGGGCCTTCTCGACATGTTTCTCGTTCACGAAATAGACTTCGCAGACATCGGATGCTTTGCTGTTCATCTCCCCCCTCGAAACATATGCACGTATGTTCATACTTGATAGTACAGGGCGAGGTCGCGGGAGTCAACCGGAAAAATGACCCGGCAGGCGCGCCGCGCGCGCGCGGATTATTTGCAGACCGTCTGCTTCACAACCACGCCATAGCGATGCAGGAGCCCCGCATACTCTCCGTTCCCGCACATGGCGGCGAGGTTTTCGTTGAACCGGTTGCGCACGCTTGCATCGCGGAAACCCACCTTGAAGTTTGTCACCGGCGGAAAGATGGCGTGGAAGTCCACCTCGTTGATTCCGTGGCCCATCTTTCCGCTGAAATAGATGAAGATGCTTTGGTCGATCACGATGACCCGGCCTTTGCCCTCCCAGAACTTCCGGACCTGCTCCTCCTGATCGGCGACTTCGATGTAGTTTTTCCGCTGGGGGGATTGCGGGGAGAACATCGCCTCGAATTCGCCGCCAAGCTCCAGGTAGGCGTTTTCCCAGGTCAGAACCTGATGACCCCGCAGGTCGGCAACGCTGCCGATCCGGAGACCTTCCGCCTTCTTGCTGATCGCGTAATTGACGAAGTTGATGAAATCGGCGGAGTAATGGACGCCATCCCCGCCCGGCTGCACACCGACGGACACATCCCCCCGCTTCCGCTGCACAGCGGTCTGCAGTTCCTCATAAGGGAGTTGTATGAAACGCAGGCTGTAGTCCCCCAGGGCCTGCCGTACGATATCGACCTCCAGCCCGCCGGAAGCTTGGTCCATGACGAAAGGCGGGATATCGAGCGAGATGGCGACCAGGAGTTCCGGTTTTGCTGCGGCCCGAGCCTGATGACCGAATCCCGTCAGAAGCAGCAACGCCGCCACAATGGACCCATGCAGGAGCTTGCGATCCGGAGTCATGGAAGGCCTCCTTCCCCATTCTCTTACTGCACCTTCTTCACCGGCGGCGGCTGCCAGTTCGATTCCTTCGCCTTGCCCGATGTTGTCGGCCGCCTTGGAGGCCTTCCCCCCAATGGGATGCCATCGCCCCAAATGGCCTTGACGAGGTCTGGTTCATGAGATCCAGCCCTGTTCCTGGAATCGCTTCTTGAGCTGGTCGGCAATTTCCTTGGCCTCCTGCTTGGCCCTGCCCTCAACCGTGCTGCTTCCGCTCTTTTCCCCATGCACCTTCACCCCGGTGCCGACGATAAGTCCCAGCGGGTTGTGCGTGGCGACCAAGGCAACGGCCCCCATGGCCGCCCCCGGGGCTTTGCCGCCGCCGGCATCCGATGAGCCGCCCCCGAGTTTGCGCAGCCCCCGGGCCGTCACCTGGAAGCCTTCGACCGCCACTTTCAAATCGGACGCGCCGGACCCGAATCCTATCGCGATCCGCTTTTTGGCATCGCCTTCGTCGAAGGAAACGAGATAGCCACGGATCACGATGTCGTTGATCTGCGGCGTCGATCCGGTCACCGCGTGCTCTGCGGGCATTCCCATGCCGCGGATCTGCTCGACCAGCTCCGTCGCAACGAGAGCGCCCAGCTTCCGGCCGGTGGCGATATGCTCGGCGGTCTGGGGCGTGCCGTGCTCGGAATAGTTACCGGCGAGCGCGGAGTCGGCCGGTACCTCGGCGGGCGTGGCGGCGAAGTCGTACACCCAGATGTGAGCGGGCCGCGGGAGTTGCCCCGTCACGAGTTCCTCCCGGTCGGTGACCTTGGTCGAGGCGCACCCGACGACCACGAACATGGCGAACAGGGCCGTGACGATGATCGCCAGCGTCCTCCGAAGCGCCGATCGGGCCTCGTCTGATTTCATGGGGGAGTCGAGCGTCCGTCGACCTTGCGACCCGTTCCCGTTTCGATACCACATGGCGATTCCTTTCTTCGAGTTTTATGGTGTGCTCTTTATATGCCCCCGGTGCGGCTGTGGCCAGGAAGTGCAAACTTCGATTTTAAATTATATGCCAAATCCCTGCATTTAACGCATGATGGTGTAAAATCATACACTTAGGTTCCCCCGAGCCGCCCGCGAGACACTCGCGGACATCGCCAAGGAGGCATCCGATGCCAAGGAACACGGACCAGGGCGCACTCGTTGCCGTACTGATGTACCTCTTCCTCGCGATGGCTGCCGGCGCAACGCTGGTGGCCGCGCCGGGCAGCGCTGCCGCCGCGTCGGCCGGCGCGCCCAACCCGCAACGCAACGCCTACTTCGGCGAAACGCATGTGCATACGAGCTGGTCGCTCGACTCCTACCTCGGTTTCGGGGTCACGATGGGAGGCCCGGAAGAGTTCTACAGGTATGCGATGGGGCAGCCCATCCGGCATCCGGGGGGGTACACGGTGAAGCTCGCGTCGCCGCTCGACTGGGGCGCGACGACCGAGCATGCGGAGTACCTGGGCGCCATCCAGGCCGCGCTTGACCCCGATTCGCGGCTCGGCAAGACGGCCACCGGCAAGTTGCTGAAGTTCGGCGACGAGGTGAACTCCATGGACACCTACAAGCTGCTCACGGTCTCGATCCTCAAGAAGCACCCCATCAAGGAGCTGATGGCCCCCGACGTGCTGGGCACCTACTGGAAACGGCTGGTGGAAATCGCCGACAAGTATTACCAGCCCGGCAAGTTCACGACCTTTGCCGCCTACGAATGGACCGCCACGCCGAACACCGCGAATCTGCACCGCAATATCTTTTTCCGCGACACGAGGAAGGTGCCGGACATGCCGTTCAGCTCGATCGATTCGGACGATCCCCGCGAGCTCTGGAACTGGATGGACGGCCAGCGCAGGGCGGGCAACGAACTGCTCGCGATCACGCACAACTCGAACCTGAGCAACGGGCTGATGTTCACGACGGAGACGGACGACAGGGGGCGGCCGATCGACAAGGTGTGGGCCGAGACCCGGATGCGCAACGAGCCGCTGGCGGAGCTCAAGCAGGTCAAGGGCCAGTCGGAGACGACCCCGGGGCTTTCGCCGAACGACGAGTTTGCCGATTACGAGGTTTTCACCTGGCAATTGCTGGGAGGAAAAGGCGCTCCTCGCAACTACGGCAGCTACATCCGGCAGGCCTACAAGGACGGTCTCGCGATGCAGGACCAGCTCGGCGCCAACCCGTACAAGTTCGGCGTCGTCAGCGGGTCCGATGTGCACAATAACTCGGTGCCGTACCGGCAGAAGGACTACTTCGGCGTCCATGGCACGGTCGACGACACTCCGCGGAAGCGCATGCATGGAGGCGAGCTGGGAATGAGCAACCTGTGGCCCACCCCGGCCGGCCTGAGCGTCGTGTGGGCGGAGGAGAATACGCGCGAGGCGATCTTCGCCGCGATGCAGCGGAAGGAGACCTACTCCACCAGCGGCGTGCGCATCAAGGCGCGGCTGTTCGGCGGCTGGGGGTTCGGCCCCGATGTGCTGAGGCGGAAGGACTGGGTGAAGACCGGCTACGCGAAGGGCGCGACGATGGGCGGCGATCTGCCGGCCACAAAGGCCAAGGCGCCCAGTTTCATCGTGTGGGCCATCAAGGATCCCGACAGCGGCAACCTCGACCGCATCCAGATCGTCAAGGGCTGGTCCAGGAACGGGCAAAGCCGGGAAAAGATCTACGACGTCGCCTGGTCGGGGAAACGGAAGCCCGATCCCCGGTCCGGCAAGGTACCGCCCGTCGGCAACACGGTCGACATCATGAGGGGGACCTACAAGAACACGATCGGCGCGGTGGAACTGAAGACGGTCTGGACCGATCCGGAATTCGATCCGAGCCTCGATGCGTTTTACTACGCCCGCGTACTGGAAATCCCGACTCCGCGCTGGAGCACCATCCAGGCCGCGAAGCTGGGCCTGGTTCCTCCGAGCGGCGCAGGGTTCCAGCCGGTGATCCAGGAGCGGGCCTGGACCTCTCCGATCTGGTACACGCCGAGCGCGGAGGCGCGCAAAATGGCGAAGCCGGGCGTCACGGTGGCGGAACTCAGGAAGAACGGTGCGGTGAAACTCGATGAAGCCCAACTGAAGGATCTGATCGTTGGCAAGACGATCCTGATCCGCAACACGGTCACCGGGCAGCGGTTCGAAATCCTCAACGGCGAGGATGGCCGGCGGCTGATCACGGCCGTGGACGGGAAGACGCCGGACCATGACGTCATGGGAGACCTGGCGCATGGCCCCGGGATGCGGTACGAAATCCGGGATGGGCAGTACGTCGTTGAGATCGCCGGCACCCCGATCGAAGCGGCCGTCTACAAGGTGGGCGACAAG
>Ga0210098_1000440_pt1 | contig 13085 bp, 8 predicted proteins | sample Joice_ThreeSqA_D_FD_184870 | JGI IMG/M metagenome (GOLD analysis project Ga0210098, IMG submission 184870) | Wetland microbial communities from San Francisco Bay, California, USA, that impact long-term carbon sequestration - Joice_ThreeSqA_D1... | ecosystem: Environmental > Aquatic > Marine >...
CGGCCGATCCTTATAATATTGAAGATCCTTTGTGGACCCTGCCAGAAGGAACCAAAGTAGATTCCACGGGAACACTAGATGGAGGGTATGTTGTGGGAACTATTCCAGGCCAGTATGGAGTAAGCCCAAGTGGAGCTGCAACTTATACCATACCTATTGAAGTTCCAAAAGGCAATCTAGGAATGGAACCGCAGTTGACGGTTAACTACAATAGCCAGGCAGGTAATGGGATTATGGGAAGAGGCTGGAACTTAGGAGGATTGTCATCAATTGTGGCAACAGGAAAAATCAGATATTACGATAATGAATTTACAGCTATTTCATCAGAAGATACGGCTTGCAGAGTTGTGTGGGATGGACAACGATTGATAGCTTTGCATAATTCAGGTCTGACGGCCGATACTTTCAGGACTGAATCTCTTTCCAATGTCGAGATAACGACTTCAGGATCGGGAAACACCATGAGCTTTACAGTGAAAACTCCTGATGGTCTAACTATGGAATATGGCAATACTACAGATTCCAGGCTTGCACTGGATGCTTCCACTCAATGGAAATGGATGCTGAACAAAGTGGAAGACCGTAATGGCAATTTCATTGAATATACTTACACCAAGGATGAAAGTATCGGAGAGGTATTACTCTCGGAAATTGAATATGGAGGCAGTACAACTTCGCCTGTAAATACTATAAGCTTTCATTATACTACCAAATCTGATATGAGCTACGCTTATATTCATGATGATCTTATAATTCAAGATCAGTTATTGGATAGTATTTCTTTGGAGTCATATAGCAATTATTATGGAAGTTACGGATTTCGTTATAATTCCACTGATGAAGAAAGTCTGCTGAGTCAGATTATCTACTATGATAAGGACAATTATCGATTTAATGCAACGAAAACTATCTGGGAGCAACCTGTTTTCACAATTTCTCCTACACCTTCAAATGTAATCCTTGACACTGTTGACATTGATTTCTATCATACTGGTGATTATAATGGTGATGGATATGAGGATCTAGTAAGAATAAAAATTGACTATGCTGACGACTCTCTAATGTATTTTTTGCAACTAGGTAGTGCTACAGGATTGGAGACATCCTCCATTGAAGGAAATTTGCCAAGGGCTTATATTCAACAATTCTGGAGTGTTTTCACCGACTTTATCTCCATGGAAGTAGGATCAGGTGGATGTGGTTATGAAGGTCCACCAGCCCTTCAAAACTCTTTATCAGTTCCGGATGTTTCCTACGTTTTGTCCGGAGATTTCGACGGAGATGGTAAGGATGAGCTTTTTGTTAAAGTGATGGAATGGCAAGATCTTCTGGAATACCTTCCAGAAGATCTGGACAATGGATTCGAAGATACCGATTTCTATGCTAATAATTATGGAGGTTTCCTTACTTCCAGTGTACTTTGTCCTAGGATCTCATTCTTTACAGGAACTGCACAACACTTGTTTGGGAGTATCGGATATATATTAAACTTGGATAAGGTTGATACTTCACCAGAATGGAAACAGAGCTTTCGCTTAGGAGACAGCTATATATATGATAATCAGTACACTCAATTGCCTGATCTTGAAGGAAGAGGTTATAGTGCTTTTCCTTATGATCATTCAATGGCCTACTATGATCCTATAAGTGATACTGTCCTTGAGTTCTGTGATATATCATCTGGAGATACCCGATGGTGTGAACTAAATGGAGATGGAAAGGCTGATTATATAGATCCAGCAAATACAACTTTCAGTGTATATATCTATGATGAGTCAACCAACAGTTACAGTTCAAGTTCTGAGGATGGCTATTTTTTAGGTACCATTGATCTAAATGGTGATGGTATCAGTGCCTGGGTCGCTATAGGTGATGAAGGATATGAGAATCTTTCATATTTGGATCTATGGGATGAATGGTGTTCAAATAATCAAGGTTGCAGCCTTTCGGAGGATAGTGATTGGAATTCTTATTTGAATACATATGATCTGACAGAAGAATATAGCAATTATAGTGATTATTGTGAATCAGAATCAATACCCGAAAATCAATGCAGATGGAGCTTTGTAAACACTTCGGGTGGATCAATAGATCGTAGTATTGGCCATGAATTATTTCTGGATCACTATACCGATCGGGGTCCCAGGGTAAGTTTGGGGTACTATGAAGGCCCGCATTCTGCCGAAGATCCTTTACTCACCAGGGCTATTGAGGCAGATATAGATGCAGATGGGAAGAATGACTTGTTGATATTCTCACGCGATAGTCTAAAAACCATTTATTATGACTTTGTACCTGCTTATTCAGGAGGTAATATAACTTACACCGATTCAACTGTAGTTAAGGATACAACTCTCGATGATAACATTTATCTGGGAGACTTCAATGGAGATGGGATTACCGAGTTACTATTTCCTGACCAGGACAAATCACTTTGTTTTATTACATCCGGAAAACCTGGAAAGTTGATATCTGCTGTACAGAATGGGCTGGGAGTTGAGTCCAGGTTTTCTTACGCTTCTTTGACAGATAGCGATATTTACACTAAACAGAACAATGCCTCCTTTCCAGTAATCGATTTCCAGTCTCCCTGGTATGTGGTCAGCAGCGTGGCCAGAGATAATGGTGTTGCTGACTCCATATACCAAGAATACAGCTATGAAGGGGCCAAGATTCATTTGCAAGGGAAGGGCTTTCTGGGATTTATGAAAACCACAGTTGAAAATGATCTGTTAAACACCTCCCAGATAAATACATTTGACTATGATAATTCCTTTTTTCAAACCTATCCAGATTCTGTAATTTCAAAAGTTGGGACGTATGAAGCTGTTCTCACTACCAACCATACAACTATCGATAGTCTTGGATTGCACAAATTCAGGATTATAACGGATTCTGTTGAGATCGTAAACAACGAATTAGGAACCAATACACTAACAACATTTCAGTATAACAATAATGGTTTTGTTACGGAAAAAGAAACTGAGATAGGTGCTTTGGCCACAATAACTGAAAGCTATACCTATACAAATGCAGGATGGTATATTTCTGCAAAACCAGTATCGATAACTAAACTTTATAACCGAAGTGGGAGTACTGAAACTGACAGCATTCATATGACCTATAATTCCACAACAGGGAATCTAAGTCAGAGAAAATTGTATTGTGGTACTGATCGGGAACTAACGGTGGACCATAGCTATGATTCATTTGGAAACCTAACAAATCAGAGTATTACAGGTAAACGAGGTCAAAGTCTGTCCATAGAAACTGTCGGTACAGATATGACCTATACTTCCGATGGAAGGTTTCTTACATCGAAATCAGATACTCTTGATTACGTGGAAAGATATAGTTGGGATCTTTCCACAGGATTACTTGAATCTCAGACAGCTTCCAATCGAAAAGAAGCAAGTTTTGAATATGGCCCAATGCAACGGCAAAAGAAGACTATTGGGACTGACCATCTTGAATCAGCATCAGTTATACAGTGGGCAGCTGCACAGCCAGATGATTCGACAGGCAGCTCCTTGTATCTTCAATGGAGCAAAGCATCCGGCACACCAGAAGTACTAACATATTTCGATGAGGTTGGTCGCGAGTTAAGGAAAGTCACAACAGGATTTAGCGGTGACCTGATATACACGGATACAGAATATAACTCTAAAGGCCAGGTAAATCGCAAAACTCTGCCATATTATACTACAGATTCAAAGCTTTGGACCACCAATACATATGACAACTATGGCAGATTACTAACTCAAACCTCACCGGATGCAGTAGTCACTACCTATGAATATGATGGGTTGAAAACCACAATTACAGTTACTTCTGACTCTGATACTACAGAGACTCGAACGGAACTGAATGCTTTAGGTGAAACCAAAGAAAGTGAAGATTATCTTGGGAATATCGTTTCCAATTACTATTTACCTGATGGGAAACTAAAAGAGACAAGAGTAAATTCCCATAGCTCTGATACAACCTACTTTTCGTACGATGCTCAGGGAAACAGGATATCTATTATTGATCCAGATGCTGGAACTATCACTTCACTCTATGATGCATTTGGACAGCTTCTGAGACAAATAAATGCTAAAGAAGACACTACAATTTACCAGTACGATGCATTGGGAAGAATCAATTCTCAAAGCGATGATCGGGGTAACATTTACTATTCTTACATCTCCGACACAACCACAGCTGCATTTGGAATGGTGGATTCAATTTATAACGGTGATAAATCAATTCAAGAGATTTATACCTACGATTCAGATTTTGGTAGGCTTTTAACGCAAAATAATACCTCTCCAGGGAAATCCTTTACAAATACTTATACCTATGACTGGTTAGGCAGACCAATGACCCGGACTTATCCTTCAGGATTTGAAGTTGAATATACTTATACTCCCAATGGAGATTTAAATCAGGTAATCGGCGATGGTTTAACCCTATGGAATTGCTTTGATGCAAATGCTTTGGGTCAAATTACCTCCTATTCTCAGGGAGGCTATTCAACATCTGCTAGTTATACAAACATTGGAAGATTAAGTGAGGTGACAACAGGATCAATCTATCAAATGCAATATGAGTATGATGATCTTGGAAATCTGACTAGCAGGGAGGATCTGGAGAACAATCAAAAGGAAGAGTTTGCTTATGACAAATTGAACAGGCTTACAAATATCTATTATTACGATGATGGTAATTATGATCCAAATGATGATATTAATATAGGATACGACAATTGTGGTAATATTACCTCTAAAACATGGTTGAGCTCAGATATTGACTATGGTGAAGTTAACGCTGGTCCGCATGCTCTCACCACTATCAATGATCCGGATACATCGTATACTCCTGTCCCGCAAATTATTACCTATAACTGTTTCAACAAAGTGTCTTCAATTACTGATACTTTAATAGGCGATATACCTTTAACTGTGAGTTTTGATTATGGCCTTGGTAACCAAAGAATCAAAACGACCACTACTCGAAATAGTACAGTTGAAAGGGTGAAGTACTTTGATTTGGATTATGAAGAGGATTCCACTTCGTCAGGAGTTAAAAAGTACCACTATATAAATGGCGGAACAGGATTAACGGCTATCTTTGTTAAGGAAGGATCAGGGAATGATACCATGTACCATGTACTCTCTGACCATCTGGGTTCTTTGACAACCATAGTTAATGCCACCTCGAATACAGTTAAGAACTTTAGTTACGACTCATGGGGAATTCCAAGAAATGCAGATGATTGGACAAGTGAGTATACAGGGGAATTGTTTGCTGGTAGAGGATTTACAGGACATGAACACTTACCGGAATTTAACCTGATTAACATGAATGGAAGGATTTATGATCCTGTTATAGGCAGGTTTCTGAGCCCCGATCCATTTATTCAGGCTCCGCAATATCCAAATAGTTACAATAGATATTCTTATGCCCTGAATAATCCCCTCAGGTTTATAGACCCTACTGGTTATCTTACAGCTGAGGAGTTCAGTGATATCGTCAGAAACCTTATGAATAGTCCAGATGGAGGAGAATGGGATCCTTTTGACGGGATTTCATATTACGGTGGTTATGGTGCATCAATAGCTGCCGGGCAAAGCTATCTTGGTTCATTTGGGGGCGGCGGTGGTGGATATTTTTCCACGAAATACAGTATTAGATTTGCTACAGATATATATAATCGGAATGGTCTTATAAGAAATTTAAATATTCCTTTACCATATATAGCTAGTGAAAAGGTTTGGATATCTGATCCTGTGTATTATTTCACCGCTCCAACATCTTCTATTCTTTCGACACCTCTCACGCCTGTATCATGGCTGAATGAACCGATTGATAATATATTTCCTGAGGGAGGCTCACTAGCATCTGGAGATAGAGCTAGAGGCATTGTACCTGAGTATCTGAGGCGCTGTGGGATGTGTCATAATCCTGAAGGGCAGTATTACGATGCGTTGGCAGGTTATAGGGAAGCATTCCCTATAATGGTGGCGGGCATTATGGGTTTTGCATCAGAAGGATTGATGTATTTTGGCCTTACCGTAAAAGGGGTAGGATTATCTGATGATATTGCTAGAACATTCAGTAGACGAAGTTATCAAAAGCTTGTGTTAGAGGAACCATTGACACTCAGTAGATATTATGATAATGTGAACGCTTTTGCGAAAGGAAGATATATGACCAATCCTTATTCACTAACTGGTTTTAGATTTTCTGACAGAATGGGATTAGCACTTAGACCACAGTGGAATGGAATGACCAAGGTCGCCAATTGGAATTTGCCCATAGGAACAACAGTTTACCAAGGCAGAGCAGCAATGCAGTTCCCATGGATTGGAGGCAGAACTCAGTATTTTGTGCCAAATCTCACCAATATTCAAAGGGTGATTAGATAAAAAAAGAATGAGACTAAAAATTACTGGAGTTAGCTTCACTACTGAAGAGGATTGGATATTTAAGTTAAGTGATGGATATTCTGATTTTTATGTTCTTTCTGAAGCTTCTTATAAAAGTATAGGATTAAAAAGTCCAATTGGGAAAAAAGAATTGGATTCATGGGATGTTGGATACTCAATCTTGTGTGAGACTTCCGAATTTGGCGGACAGCAAGTTGTTATTAAAATAATTTAATTACTTATTCTCTGACGTTCTTTGAAAGGGACCCCGTAGAGGGTCTTTGAAAAGTTGGGAAGTTGATGGTGTTTTTGGCTTTACTGGTATACTTATGCCCTGAATAATCCCCTCAGGTTTATAGACCCTACTGGTTATCTTACAGCTGAGGAGTTCAGTGATATCGTCAGAAACCTTATGAATAGTCCAGATGGAGGAGAATGGGATCCTTTTGACGGGATTTCATATTACGGTGGTTATGGTGCATCAATAGCTGCCGGGCAAAGCTATCTTGGTTCATTTGGGGGCGGCGGTGGTGGATATTTTTCCACGAAATACAGTATTAGATTTGCTACAGATATATATAATCGGAATGGTCTTATAAGAAATTTAAATATTCCTTTACCATATATAGCTAGTGAAAAGGTTTGGATATCTGATCCTGTGTATTATTTCTCTACATTAACTCATTCTACTTCAACATCATGGCTTTATGAGCCGATTGATAATATATATGGAATTGATGATGCAATGAATGATGCCGCAAACGGTGGGGATCTATCAGATGGTACTACTGATTTAGGCCAAATAGTATTAAATGTTAAGCCTTACTATCAAGCTATAGAGAAAGGTTATAGCGTTGCTAACTTCGGTGTTGCAGTATCAGCTATAGCTATGCAATCGATGAGGCTGAATACCAACATTCATCTTAGAATAGGGAATCTACCAGACTACTGGGCTAGGTATTCACTCCTTAAAAATATCTCAAGTGGCAGGGCTGCATCATATTTCGGTTATGGTTTTGCTGGTATTAATACCTACTATGATTATAAGGCTTTCCAAACAGGAGATATTGGTGCTGGTGAACTAGGGTTTAATACGATGACCAACTTCTATGGTGTCTACATTGGTACAGCTGTTGGCGGACCTCCTGGCTTTGCACTAGGGTTTATGTTTGATGCAGTTATATGGGGGAGCAAGTATTTTCTTAAGAATGTTGTCTCACCAATGTATCAAGAGTTCTACATGAGAATGTATAATATGACCCATCCAACTTTTTGAAATTGGAGCCCTTATGGAAGATCGAGATGAACTCCGAATCCGCATAAGTAATCATATTGATGCACTTTTGTCATCGCTTTTTTTTGCCGTGATTTTTACTGCAGTGATAGTTTGGGAGCGATTTGATAGAACAGCCATCATTATCTTTTCAATACTCTACTTGATTGATTTAGTTCCAGCCTTAATCCTGCATATTGAGTATTGGTCACAAAACCGAGGTCAGATAATCCTAGTTGATGAAAATGAGTTAGTGATAAAGAGTAGATCGGAAGAAAGAGTTATCAAGGCAAAAGAAATCAGGAAGATTACCATGCACCAAACACCCAGTCATAGCCAGAACAGCAACATGAGGTTCATGACAATAGGAAGTTACTATTTTGCCCATATTTACCTTCGAAATGGTGAAGACCTTATACTTACATCATTACTAAGCCCTCGACTTAAGGCCTCACTGAGAAAACTAAAAGGTGTATACTTTGACGAAGATGTAAGCCTGTATAACAATCTTTACAGGGCTCTTGACTAGGTTATCAATGGCCCCCTGGAATCTTCCTGGTTTTTTTATACTGCTTTATCTACCTGGTTGAAAGAGAAGCTTTGAACTTCTGTTTGTTGTTGTGCATGTTCAATGGTCATAGAGACCACAGCACCGTTTTTATCCAGTTCCACCAGAACGTTTTCATTGAGATCTCTGGTATGGGCAATTTCATTGTCATTGAAATTAACCAATAGCGTATCGGTATCTTTGAAGTAAGTAATATTCATATCAGTCTTTTTTGTAATCCCTGTCAAAGAAAGCGTTGTGTATCGTTTGATGATCTTCCAGTACCACGATGCGTAAATATTTATCAGCTTCTTTAATGTATCCCCACATTCTTTTTCTTCCGTCGGCCTGAATTTCCTGATGTTCGGGGAACCGGAACACCTGTTCAATCCACTCGATTTTAATATCCTTTCTGTCTGACCGTTGCCTGGTATGCAGGAAATAATTTGTAAACTTTAATTTCTGCATGGGCTATCAGGCCGAATATGCCTGTCTTGTTTTAGCATCACGGATATATGTATCCATCAAATCAAAGAGTGTCTTTTTTTTCTCTTCTTCGAGCAGTTCCAAATCTTGTATCCTCTGCAATGTTTTTTTATCAAAATGGGCATTGATACCTTCTCCCACCAGGTAATCCAGAGATACACCGAATGTATCTGCGATTTTTTTTGCTGCTTCGATAGAAGGAACGGCTTCATTACGTTCGTATTTACCGACCATCTCGCGGGATACTCCGCATTGCTTTGAGAGATCGGTCTGAGACCATCCTTTCTCTTTTCTTAGCTTGGTAATAATGTTGCCTGTGTTCATTTTTTGCCTAAAAAATGTCTGATAGTTCAATAATAGGGCAAATTTACGGAAATATTAGACATAAATAAAGGAGATATTACTTGACAGATTTGTAAATATAATATAGTTTTGTGTCTAATAGTTCTCATTAAATTAATTTTCACTTTTTTCAATGGAGCTAACAGAGATCAAGCAACGCCTCCCGATAAACGCCGTTTTGAAGCACTACGGCCTTCAGTATGACCGCAATCACCGCCTCCGCTGTCCCTTCCATGATGACAAGACCCCGAGCATGCAGGTATATCCCAGGACAGGTACCTGGACCTGCTTTAGCAGCAACTGCACAGCCGGCAGTGGTGACCAGGTGGACTTTATCATGCGTATGGAAGAGGTAAGCAAGCACGAGGCGATCATGAAGGCAAAGGAGTTGGACGGATATAGAGAACCTGTAGGCTCTCTGAAGGGCCAAAAAAATCCTACAGCTACAATACCGACACTATCCATGGAACAACGATCCAAGATCCTCACCGAGTCCTTCTCTTTCTTTACCCGTAGCCTGGGCACTCGTAACCGGGGTGGTATGGATTATTTGGAATCCCGCTTGCTTGATTACCGGAAGCTGAGTGTTGGGTATGATACGGGCAGCTTACAAAAGCGAAGTGGTATAACAGAGGATCAGAAGCGGGAGTTGCTGCAAGTGGGTCTGCTTAAACCGGATAAGTTCGGCAGGGAGGGCGTGTACTACACCCGTTTTAATGGTTGCGTGGTGTTCCCTTTGGTAGACAAATCGGGCCGGGTGGTTAGCCTGTATGGCCGTCATACTGAAAAACAGGAGCACCACTTCCTGGAAGGAGACCAAAGGGGGCTGTATCCCGGATATCCGGATCCCAAAACGAAAAAGCTGATCCTGACCGAGGCCATTATTGATGCCGCCACCCTGCAGCAGTTGCCGGAGGTAATGAAACAATACGGTATCCTGGCCCTGTATGGCACCAATGGATTTACCAGGGAACACCAGGAGGCAATAGTAGGTCTCAAGGATCTAAAAGAAGTAATCCTGTTTTTTGATGGGGATGCCGCAGGAAGAGAGGCGATAAAGCGCATATCAAAGGATCTCTGGCAGCTAAACAAGGACTTAGTTGTTACCTGGGTGGATACGCCTGAGGCAGAGGATGTGAATAGCCTGTTGCAGCTTCATGATCCAGGTATTTTTACCCACTTACTGGATAGCAGAAGGCCTTGCCAGGCAGAATCGGAACCTTCTTCTTTTTCAACTGAGCAGGAATCCGAGAAAAAATCCGGCGAAAACTCAATTGAAAATAAAAAAGAGTCGATCTCTGTGACCACCACTTTGGGATCCACATCAGAGCTCCAGGTCAGTGCGGATTACATGCGATATGAGACTGACCGGTTGCAGATCACCTTGTGGGGCGGAGTAGAGATCCATACGGTTAACCGGCTCAGGGCCACGCTGCATATACAGCATCAGGGAAATGAGTATGCCAGTTTTAGAGATACGGCCGATCTTTACAGCCACAGCCAGAGCGACCGGCTGGTGAGGCAGGCTGCCGAGAAGCTGGAGGTCAGCAGCAGTGTAGTGGGTGATGCCATCGCCGGCCTTACGAAGGAGCTGGAGCGTTACCGGCAAAGGAAGCGGGAAGAGAAGCGCCAGAGCGAGCAGGTCAAGGCCGATCAGGGCAAGGATCGGTTCCCGCAGGGCTTTATGCAAAAGGCATTGATGTTTATGATCTCCGGGAACCTTACCAAGCGAACCCATGGCTTGTTTGGCAACCTGGGCTGATCGGTCAGCAGGATAATGCCGCACTGTTGTTCTTCATCTTTTTGACCAGGTTCTTTAAGAATCCGCTGCATGCCATTGTGATGGGCAGCAGCGGCAGCGGGAAGACCCACCTGCTGCAGGGGGTGTCCGGGTGCGTACCCCGGCAGCATATCCATGTAACCACCTCCTTGAGTGAAAACACGCTGTACTATACCCCCAAGGACTTTTTAAAGCACAAGATCCTGTTGCAGGAGGATCTGGATGGAGCTTACAGCGCCCTGCTGCCCTTAAGGGAGCTGATGAGCAACCAGGAGATCTCGAGGTTCTCCACCCGCACAAACAGTCGCACGGGAGACAGCAAGCAGGTGTACCTGCATGTGGAAGGGCCGGTCTGTGTAGCGGGAGCCACGACCCGGGATAAGATCTATGAGGATAATGCCAACCGCAGCTTTTTGATCCAGATTGAGGAGAATCCAAGGCATGAGGCGGAGGTACTGGAGTACCAGGGAAGGGTGGCAGCAGGCCTGGTAAACATGCAGCACTACGAGGAGAATATCCGCTTATTAAAAGCCTGTCAGCTGTTGATCCGTCCCATGGAGGTGATCATCCCCTTTGCTCCGGAGCTGGAGCTGCCGCCGCATGTCTTTAAGAAGATGCGGACTAAGAATCATTACCTGACATTGATCAAGGCCGTAACGTTATGGAACCAGCAGCGGAGAAAGAAGACCACGGATAAGGAAGGGAATACCTACATAACGGCCACCCTGGAGGATGTGGAATGGGCCAATTATCTGAGTAAAGATAGTCTCTTAAGAAAATCCGATGAGTTGGGAGGCAAGACCCGCAACTTCTTTGAAAGCCTAAAGGGTCTTTTGAATGAATCTCAGCATGGCAATCCGGTGTTCTATGCCAAGGATATCCGCAAGTATTTTCGATTACATCCCATGCAGCTAAAGCGGTTTTTGGATGAGTTAGAGGGAAGGGGTTTTATTAAGTGCAAGAGTAGGAGTAATAAGACGGGCAATGAGTATGAGGTAGTGATCTGGGATGACTACGACATGCTGAAAAACGGGATCAATATGTTGGATATGCTGGTGGAAAAGCTCAAAAAGTAAAGTGTAAGTTCTTAATAATCATGAGCTTCACATAGCTTCACATAGCTTCACATGAGCTTCACAACCCCTCATGTGAAACTCCCGGCCCAGTGACAGCAAGGCTTACAGGGCTTTTTTAAGTGAGCTTCACAAGCTTCACAGGGGGGACAAGCAGCAACCCTTTTTTTCTGTTACTCACTGCTTGTTTATTTTAAATGAGTTCGTGAGCCCTTCGGGGTTCAATTGAATAATAAAAACATGATCACCGAATCGATCCACAGCGAGCAGTTCAAAGCCCTGGAGAAGGGCTTTTTGCATTGGCTGGAGACTTTGGGATACAGTCCATCGACCGTAGAGACCCGCAGAAGAAATATCCGGGAGTTGTTACTGTACCTGGAGCGATGCGGCATAGACTCAATTGAAAAGATAACAGAGTATAAAGCCGGTCGCTATGTCCGGTACCTGAACCGGAGGAAAAACAAGCAGCAGGGAGCCGGCCTGAGTACAGCTACGATCAATGTAGGGATCAGTACGGTGAATAAGTTCTTTGAATACCTTCGGCAAAGCGAACTAAAGGCCACCATCCCGGAGAACCTGTCTTACCTGAAGGAGCACTACCGTCCTCGCGGGATCCTCACCCAGGAGGATATCATGGCCCTGTATGATGCCACGTATTACCAGGGGCACTTTGTCCGGCCGGAAACACAATCCCTGCAGCGAGCCATCTCACAACGGGACCGGGCCATGCTGGGGATCTATTACGGATGTGGCTTAAGAAAGAGTGAGGGTGTGGCACTGGATGTATCGGATGTGCTTATCCAGCGAGGCCTGCTTTATGTCAGAAAGGGCAAGGGCAGCAAGGAGCGGTACGTTCCGATATCTGAGAAGAGCCTGGAGCATATTACCGAGTATCTGCAAATGGGAAGGGATTACCTGTTATCGGGCTCTTCTTTTTCAACTGAAAGCTTCTTTGTAAACCAATATGGTGAGCGGTGCAGTGATCAGGCTTTGTCGCTCAGCCTTCGAAAGCTTGTTAAACGAAGCGGCAGCGGTAGCCTGGAGGGAAAGCACCCCTCGCTGCATACGCTGCGCCACTCTATTGCCACCCACCTGTTGCAATCGGGCATGCAGATCGAGCTGATCCAGCAGTTCCTGGGGCACCAGTCCCTGGAGAGCACCCAGATCTACACCC
>Ga0210098_1000443_pt1 | contig 13000 bp, 14 predicted proteins | sample Joice_ThreeSqA_D_FD_184870 | JGI IMG/M metagenome (GOLD analysis project Ga0210098, IMG submission 184870) | Wetland microbial communities from San Francisco Bay, California, USA, that impact long-term carbon sequestration - Joice_ThreeSqA_D1... | ecosystem: Environmental > Aquatic > Marine >...
AGGTGCGGAAATATTTCCCGGCAGAGTTACAATTGCTGCAGCAACAAGCAAATTATCGGGGTTATAAACACCGAGCATAGGTTCTTTTCTTAAAACCCGCGCTTCAACAAAAAACTCAACCAGTTTGTGCAGCCTTTCTTTATAATTATCCTTATTTCCAAGTATGTAATGTTTTACCGGATAATCAGAGAAAGCTTCACTCAATACACTGATTACTTCCTGAGCATTATTTTCAGAAAGAAGTTCTACTTTCATAACTAATTGTTATTATGCTGTTACTGACTGAACTTTTGTTCCTTTAATCAAAAGCCACAATGTAAATGACAATTCTCCAATAATTCCCGGAACGGCAACGAGCAATAAAAATATTGTTTGATAATCGGCGTAGCTTGGTAAAAGAAAATTTGCGAAACTATCTAATAAATAACCAAAAGCAGAGAGAATTAATAAGACGCCAAGAATTTTTGGAATGTAATCTGATTTGAGAATTAAATAGCTGATTAAAAAAAGATGAATACCAAAAAATACTAAACCAATAAGAAATCCATAATTATGTCCGTTGAGAAATATCAAAGCTAATGCTTGCAGCTGCGTGGTGTTAAAAACCGCGAGGTAATCTGCACCACTTAAAAGTATTAGAACAAATATTAGGTTAAGTTGAGTAATTCCAAAAATCGCAATGTAAATTAACCTGAACCATGATGTAAGCAGTGAAAGACTTTTACTTACGGGTTTAAGAAAAATATATAATGCCCAGGCAATTACAATATCACATAATAGTACAACTATCCAGCTTGCAATTCCACACCTGAATAGTAGTTGATTAGACATAATATTATTTGCGGTTATTGCAGCGTCTCCCTTAACAATAAGACCTCCGAAAATAAAAAAGTTAGCAACAATACCGAGGACAAATATGATAACATACCCGACTCCTGCAATCTTTGCTGATTTGCTTAACGTAATATCCGTTATTGCTCTTGTCATTTTAATTCCTCTTTATTTTTTAAACTTTGTTATTATGTTTAACAGTTATTATCACATTTCCTTTTTTGTGTCCTGTATCCACATACCGGTGAGCCTCTACAATTTGTTCAATAGGGTAGCTTCTATCAATTACAGGTTTAAACTTTCCGCTCTCAATAAGTTCCCCGAGAAAAATAAGATCTTTTGTCCTTTCCCGGGGCGGTCTTAAACCGGTAGCCATAATCATAGCTTTCTTACTTCCAATCATCGATGTCCATATAACTTTAGGAAATACTGCCATTGTAATTCCGGCTTCTAGAAAAATTCCATTTTGTTTTAGTGAGAGTTTACATTCTGAAAATGAAAGTTTGGCAACAGTATCGAAAATAATATCATAAGTTTCATTTTTTTTAGTAAAATCTTCTTTAGTATAATCAATTACTTTATGGGCTCCCAAAGATTTCACAAGTTCTAGATTTGTTGAACCACATACTCCAGTAACTTCCGCACCAAAATAATTTGCAATTTGTACAGCTGCTGATCCAACACTGCCGGAAGCTCCGTTTATCAGCACTTTTTGTCCAGCGTCTATTTTCCCTTTATCTCTGAGAAAAGGCAAAGCTGTTAAAAATCCATCGCAGGCAGCGACTTCTGCAAAAGTAGTGTTGGAAGGTTTTATTGCAAGTGTTGCCCCTTCTTCTGGCAGACAAATATATTCTACATAAGCTCCATAACCGGGAGTTGTGCAAAAAACCTGGTTACTTTCCTTAAATAATTTTACGTCTTTGCCGACGTCTTCGATTTCTCCGGCAAGTTCACTCCCAAGAATCTGGTTTTTAGGTTTTGTAAGACCAGTGTACAACCTGGAAAAAAACGGTTCACCTTTTCTGAAAGTACAATCAGTTGCGGTTACTGTTGTAGCATGTACTTTTATCAGCACTTCATTGTTTTTAGGTGTTGGTTTTTCTACTTCTTTGAGTTGAAGAACATCGGGTGGGCCGTATTTGGTATATACAATTGCTTTCATAAGTAATTCTCCTCCAGATTGCCCTGATTGCAAAAGGCTAGTGCCAGAACGACAATAATTAATTAAACCTGCTTATGGCAGGAATTAGCATTTGAAAGATAGAAAAGACTTTATTATTGAACAACTTTGAGAGAAGAAACTTCAATTAATAATACTAAAAAAAATTATCCCAATTCAAATGTAGTAATTCCGAAGACTTTATCCATTTCAATATCTGGAGGTTTACCATAGTACATTCTTGCGCATTCAAATACGTAAATTGCGTTATATTTTTTTATGATTTTTGCTGCCCCCTCATTTATCACAGGAATATCGAGATATAAAGGTTCACCAATCACTGAATTTAAACAGGCTTTGTAAAGTTCTTCGGCAATCATTTCGTTATCTGCAAACAGGGGACAGATCTTAAATCCTTTATTAGCTTTCCTTACAATGGAAAATCCTTTTAGCTTACCGTTTTTAACATATTTAAAGGTTCTGTTTTGCTTTAACTTTAACCATGGTTTCATAAACTGCGGTCGTGAAAATCCAAAACATTTTTTATCATATGCTAAAATTGATTCAACGTCTGAATTCAAAATGGGAGATATATTTTTATCTATTATAAATTCTATTCCGGTTTTTTCATAGCGTTCATCTCTGAATAAAATATTAAAACCGCCCTTACTGTAAAACGGCTGCATTGTAATAACACCGTCCATTCCTATCGGAGCGTCTTTGTTTAATCTTGAGATCAAAGTATCACGTCTCTGGTACCAGAGTTTTTTGCCGATGCCTCGTGATCTATATTCGGGTCTAACTATGAAAAATCCCATAAAGCCAAATTCATTATTGTAAGAAACAATCGAACCGCCACCGATAAGAACGCCGTTGTGAAAATATCCATAAAAGCCGTCAGGATCCGTTGCGAAATACACATCGGCATCATTAGGTCCTGGGTTCCAGCCTTCTTCTTCAGCCCAGCTTACTAAAGTTTTTACTCCACTGAGATTTAATTTCTGAAATTGTAATTCGTCCGGATTTATTTTTTCCATTTTATTTAGTCCCATCAATTTCAATATCGTATTTATCCAGAAGTCCCGAAATTGTTGCTAAAGAAAATTTGGCTTTTTTAATCCTGTTTATTTCAGGATTGATTGAAAAATTGTAAGAAGTAGTGAAATCTACTTTCTCAAGTATAGAGTTTACAAATATCGCTCTGGCTAAATCACAATTATCAAACAGAGAAGCTGTTAAATCACATTCCGTGAAATCCGTTTCAATTAGCTGTGTGTTTTTGAAATTTGTCTTTTTGATTTTTGTCTTATAAAACGTTGAATGATTTAAAAGACAATTCTCAAAACTAAATGACAAACCAAAATCATTGCAGGTGTCGAAACGAAGTCCCGACATTTTGCAGTTCTTAAATTTAATATCACGTAATGTCGTTCCTGAAAGTTTAGCCAGGCTCAAATTACAATCCGTAAAACTACACTCAATAAATTTCACTTTTGAAAGATTAGTATTAGAAAAGTCGCAATTATTAAAAAGGCAGTTTTCATACTGAGCCAATTGTAAAGGGTTTTCTTTAAAATTCTTTTTGTCGAAAGTTTTATTGTCAATATAAGTTTGTTCCATTAGAGTTCTTTTTTGAGATATTAAAAGATAGAGAAGAGTTTATATTAGGACAAATGAAAAATTTTTGAGGTTAACTTATTAATATATATTATTGAAGATGGATTCCTGAACCAATGTGTTTTAATTTAACAGAAACCAACGCTACAACTATTAACCCCAAACCTAGAGTACATCCGGCTATCAGTAAAACTGTTTTCCCGGAATCATATTCTTCAGTATAATATTTTTTAACATTTGACATTGGAAATACTTCCTCTTCACCATCAGGTTTATAACTATAATTTCATTGTCCGAGAGCACTGCGTATCCCAATTTACTATTCTGGAAGTCAATGACTTTACCATCCAATGTTTCAATTTTATAAACCTTTATAGTTGACTCATTATTCTCAATGTTAACTTCTCTCAAAGAATAGCAACCGCCAAAAAGTAAATTAATAAAGACTAAACCAATGGAAATAATTAAATATTTATTATAAAGAATTTTAAATCTTTTCATTTAATTACTTCTCCCATTATTTATAAGAACCAAAGGAAATCATTTCATCTTTGTATGAATTTAGTAATTTATGTTCTAAGAGTGACTCCATTGAAAAAGCTGTTGGCTAAGGTTTATGTTATGTGCTTTATATTTCTTTCTCAAATACTTCCTGAGTTTTTTTAGAGATAAAATTTAAATTTCTATAATATTTCCTTGTTTCTTCTCTTTTGATATTTGTTCTCACTCTTAATTTTTTAAAACCTTTTTCTCTTGCCCAATTTTCTGCCGTTTGAATTAACTTTGTTCCTACTCCTTTCTTACGAAATTCTTCTTTCACAATAATTCCTCTGATTTCAACAAATGAATTGCTTTCCAAAGGTTCAACAAGTGAAATATGCATCCAGCCTATTACGTCTTTATTTTCTGCAACAAATATTTTTTCAACTAAACTTAAACTGAATTTCTTGATCTTATTTTTTATTTCTTCATTCGTGACATTATAACTTAATTCTTTAGTTAATTCAACAATAGATCCAACATCATCAAATGTTGCTTCGCGAATATTTAATTTTATTTCTTTACTCATAATTTATTTTCAACGCCTGACTAAATTGTAGCTGACATACCAAATAAAATACTATATTTTTGAAAACTCTATCATAAATAATATAAAAAAGCCCGGAAATTTGATCCCAGGCTTTTTTTGATTTCCTTTTATCTTTTACATGCCGAATGGAAACGAACTCCCCCTGTATTCGGGTTTGTCAGTCATAGTGCAGGATTTTTCGTCTCCCTTTACATCAAACACCATTAATTTTGGAACCTTAACAGAGTAGGGAGTCCACGTTCCGCCATCCTCTCCGTTTGGATTACCATACTTAGAAAAGTTGGTCCAGTAATCAACCATTTGATTGCTCAATGCTTTATCGCCCTCAGTAAAAGGTCTCCAGCTGTGTGAAAATGAATGGAAGATATACCATAAATCCGATGAGTGGAATGCTCCGCTGCTGTCACCCGGCAACTGACGGGCAAATAAATAAGCATAAGCAGGTTTGCTGCTTGTCTCAGCACGCAGGGCACAGAAATCTTCAACGGCTTTTGTCATATCAAACAGATCGTTGGCTGTGTACCCAAACATATACGAAATATCGGCAATTTTGCCGGCCTTTGCTTCATCACTGAAAGTACCATACAGAAGATAATTGTCAATAACAGGCCCCCAAAACATCCGTTTGTTGGTAGCTGCAGAGTAATCTTTTGCCATTTGCAGAAGTTCATCAAAAGAAAGCGCACGCATTTCTTTTAATGTTGTTTTCTTAAAATAGTCCATCATGTTTTTATTTGCAATCTGGGCGGTGTCGAGATTATTATTACCCAGACGAAAACTGCCAAGACCGCCGCCGCTCATGCTTATTGCATGACTTATCAAATTCTTGGATAGCGGGGAAGCACACAATGACTGAACGCTGCCCGCACCTGCGCTCTGACCAAATATGGTAATGTTGTTGGGATCGCCGCCAAATTGTTCAATATTATTGTGAATCCATTTTAGTGCTGCAACCTGGTCCAATAAGCCATAATTACCAGATACACCATGAGGGCTTTCAGCCGACAAAAGCGGGTGTGAAAAGAAGCCTATAATGCCGAGACGGTATGTAACAGATACTAAAATAACACCTCGCGAAGCCCAATCCTCGCTGCCGTCCATTTCCGGTTCAAAAGCAAAACCTTCACGATAACCGCCGCCGTGTATCCACATAGCAACAGGAAGTTTCTTACCGGTTTGACCTGCAGCAGGAGTCCAAACGTTTAAATAAAGACAGTCCTCGCTAAACGGAACTGAGCCGCTTGCCCTCCACTCTTTGCCGTAAAAACTGTTGGGATCCCAGGTTACTTGTTCGGCTGCATCGCCGTATTTATCCGCTACTTTTACACCTTCCCACTGAACAACTGGCTGCGGTTCTTTCCAGCGTAAATCACCTACAGGAGGCGCTGCAAAAGGAATTCCTTTATAAGCTATAATTCCTTTTGTGGGAGTCTCTACACCTGTGACCTTTCCGCCTTCAATGGATAATACAGGATTCGAATCTTGTTTGCTGCATGAGATTGATACTGATAACATGCATATCAACAAAAAGAAAGAGAAATTTTTCATAAAACACCCGGATTTTTATTCTAAAAAAATATTTGATTTATGTAATGTTAACGTTTGTAGATAATAATTGTTTTGAATTTCCAATAAAATAAAATATATAAACAATAATTCATATTTTTTATTTATGAAAAATTTAATTGTGATCAGATTGAAACGCTGGTTAAGTCTTTTTTCTTCCGATAAACTGAACGACAGAAGCCATTCCTGTATGACCCTCTCCCTCTTTAATTTCTCTTTCAACTTCACATAAATGGATCGCTTCAAGGTTCGGAAATTCACGATTTAGTTTATCTACTGTCATGAGCATATCTGCATTTTTGGGTCCGCCTGTATTACGCGACAGTTGATTTTCCGAGTAAGCTTCTAAAATTATAATACCTTTGGATTTAAGTGCCCGCTCAATTAACGGATAGAGCCTCTTTCGAATTGTACTAGGAAGATGCGCCGAAATTGATACTACTGAACCATAGTTGTTTTCTTCGGGTTCAAAAGTCGCCAAGTCAGCTACAATAGTCTTAATTTCTACGCCACGTGATTTAGCTAATTTCTTTGCCTTTTCTAATGCAACAGTCGAAAAATCAACCCCAGTAACTTCTAATCCGTGTGATGCAAGAAAAACAGCATTACGACCCTCTCCTTCAGAAAGAGAGAGTACGGGATTATAAAGAAGTTTGTAGTGTTCTGCCAGGAATGAATTCGGTTCTTCCCCATAAATATAATTACCACTGTCGTAACGTTTATTCCAGAATGATTTATCAAACATTATGATTTTCCTTTAGGTATAGCATGTCGCAGCCCAGTTTTTCCACCGAAGCTTTTAGCGAAGATGAGAACAAGGGACTTATTTTATTTTCATTTATTCAACCCTACTGCCATTTTATAAGCCATTGCAGCATCGGGAACCGGTGTTAAGGCATCTAATAAAATATTGTAAGTCCCTTTCTCAGACAGTTCATCAGCAACTTTTTTTATTAATGATAAAGTAGCTTTCATCAAACTTGAACCCAGACTTAAACGGGCAACACCCAGATCCTGAAGTTCACTTATAGTTGGAGGTAAGCCGCCTCCTGCTGAAGGATTTGTAGGGTTGATTAGAATATTAATCGGAGCATCAATTTCCTTAACCAAAGTTGAAATCGTTTCTTTTTCCGAAACAGGTTGTACAAATATACAGTCGGCACCTGCTTCCCGGTATTTATTGCCGCGCTTAATTGATTCAGATAATTTTTCTTGTAGTGAACCTGGCGAAGTATAAAATGAATCAGTTCTTGCATTAATTACTAAATGAAAGCCCAGTGAATCTGATAAGGCGCGAATAGCTGATATTCTTTCACAGAATTCCTTCTCGTCAATTAATATTGGATTTAAATCAATACTGTCTTCAATGTTTATTCCAACAATTCCTGTTGCAATTATTTTTTTAACTGAATCAATAATTTCATTTAAATTATTTCCATACCCGGCTTCTATATCCACCGTTACGGGAGCCTGTACTGCATTTACGATTCCTGTTATAGCTTGAATCATTTCTGACAACGTTATTACCTGGCAGTCAGGATACCCTAAAGAGGCAGCTATTCCCATACTTGTTGTTGCGATTGCTTTATAGCCGCTTGCTTCTATTAATTTGGAACTTCCGATGTCCCACGAGTTTAACAGAACCAGGATTTTTTTGTCATGATGATATTTTAAGAACAGTTCGGCTTTTTCTTTTTGAATACTTGAAACCATATATGGTCCTTTTTATTGTTTAAAATAAATACTTTCTTTTTCTTATTAAATAACCACGACATCAGAAGTAAGGATGAGGTTCGGGTAATGGCTGACCGCATTTACACACACCCGAATTCCTTTCATAGTCATTCATTTTTTTGCATACCGTACAGCGAACCCAAAGCGGATTTATGTGATCAGGAACCCATACGCTTGTAAAGACAGATTCACTCATTGAAAAGCCACGACAACAGAAATCTTTAAAGTAACTATAATAAATCTATTGAATTTAAATTACACTTACCTTGATACTAATCTTACAACAGCTTTGCAGCTAACCCGCCCGCCCCTTTACTGCCCAGGCTTTTGCCATTAGTGGTATCGTACCATCTTCCTTAATTGGTAACGATTCCCGAAGTATATTTTCAAGTTTATGCCTATCGTTTTCTCCTAAGTTCATTGCATAGCCCGGGGCCGGACCTACATTTCCAAGAAACGGCAGCCAATAATCTTCAAAGTTTTTGAATATTATTCTTTCCTCAATTGCTGTAGATGCAACTTCTTTTAAGTCTGAAATTTTAACAAGAGATTCCAGCTGCCCTTCTTGACAAAGTGGAAATCTAATTCCTTCATCATATTCTTTTGCTTTAATATTGAGTTCAACAGCAGCATCCCAGAAATACCGTAGCATTTCCATTCCTTTAGAATAATCCCAAACGAATATACCGATAGCACCGCCTGGTTTAGCTACTCTTATCATTTCAGCTATTACTGCTTTAGGTTGTGGAACAAAATTGAGCATAATTCCTGAAACTACAGCATCAACACTATTAGATTCTATTTCAAGTTCTTCAGCCATACCAACCTGAAAATGTACATTAGAGTTTATTATTGATTGTTTAGAATAAGAAATAAATTCGTTGGATGAGTCAATAGAGATAATTTTTTTGGGTTCGTATTTTTCCAATATAAGCTTTGTAAGTGAACCCGTTCCGCAGCCGACATCCAACCAAACACGATCGGGGGGAACAGCAAGCCATCGGAGGAATTTCTGACTAATGAGATTACTCCAGCGCCCCATAAATCTTTCATATTGATTTCCACTTGTCCAGGGATCTTGCTTGTTTTGCATTATATAGTTTGACTCTTTCTTAAAATTTTGCACCTAATGTTCTTGTATCTAACCCAGCCGGTTTATTCACCGAAACTCTTAGCGAAGGTGGGAACTGCAATGCCGAACTGAAAAGCTATTGCGAATAATTATTGACAATTTTATTTAATAGAACAATGTTACAAGCTATGCTATCCTTTTTCACCAGACCCCAAAATATGAACAGTGTCGCAATGAAAATGCGGTCTGGTAGAAAAGCTGGTTATGTGTGTATTGTACTTATTAGCAACTAATATATATTGAATAAACTATTCAAAGAAATCATTAATTTAATTGTACTTTCCTAATTTTACTTTAAATACCAGTATTTTTTAAGAACTCCCCCACTTTATAATACCCCATTGATTTTTCTGTGAGAGTACAAAAACAAAGTGGATCAATTTTAGCAATGTCTGGGATTTCATTTGTAAAACAATTATCAGTAATATAAGATTCAATTATTTCACCAATTATAAGTGAATGATCACCAATACTAATATTTTCTAAAACTTTACATTCAATGTTAATAGGGCATTCTTCAATGAGTGGAGCACTTTTAAGATTGCCATAAAATATCTTAAACCCACATTCTTTGACTTTATCGTGTTGTTCACCAGAGACATTACCACAATAATCTGTCTCATTCACAAGATTAGTTGAAGGTATATTCACGGAGAAAGTATTATTTTGCAGTATTCCTTTTAATGAGTAACGTATGTTTCTAATAGCAACCGACATTGTTGCTGGCAAAGCACTCGTAATTCCTGCCCAAGAAACCGTTATGAAATTAGGTTTATTATCTATAACAGTACCAACTAAAACTGCAGGTCTCGGATTAAGTAATTGTTTTGCTCCCATTTTAATTTTATTTGAATATTCAGCAATCATAATATTCACCTAGTTTTATATTAGCACATAACGGCGTTGTGCTTAACCCGCAGCCCAGAACTACTTAGCCGGTTTGAAAAGCAATACCGAGAATTTGCAGCCACGTTTAACTTTTCGTGAAAACGTGGCGATATTTGCTTTCCTTTTATTACAATTTTAAAAGCTTACTTACTTTTTGTACCTCACTACAGAAAATCAATTCGGCCGCTTCCTCTCGCGGTTTGGTTGATTTGCCGGTTAGCAATATTTATTTACAAACATATATATTATTTTTGTTTCACAGCCTCTTTGCGTAACTGCTTTAACTCTTCTGGGGTTAGGTATGGAACTTTCCATTTAGGAGAGTCATAATTATCAAACCACCACGCCCATTTCCAAAACTTTTTCTTTGGCTTAGTTCTAAACAACATTATACTGCTATCATTCTGATTCAATTTATAACTTTCAAAATCATTTAAAATGGTAATATAATTTTTCCCTTCCATCATGTTTTCTTCAGCGCTCCACCCCAAATCTGAGCTAATAAAGGATAGGTCTGTACCTCCATTTTCATAAGAAAACTCCAGACCTCTGCTTTTATGCAAAATATATAAAGTGCAAGTCGCATAAATAAAAATAACTAACGGTAAAGCTAGCATAAACAAAACTAATTTTTTCATAATGCTCAAGTTTAAATTAAAATATTGCTAACGGTGTTGCCGATAAGCGGCGCCCCAGAGCAAGGATGCCGAATAACAGCGACTACTAATTATTTATTATAAATTATTTTTTATAACTACCTACTATAAAAAGCAACTTTGCTTTGTAAAACAAACACAATAATTAGAACAATGCCACAATGAAAAACGGCGTCCGCTTGATTGGCGTGATATTTCCAATAAGTAAAAAGTTAAATTTATTTTCATCCATAACTTTTTCTTTAGGAGGTATCAAATGTATTACACAGGTATCGATCTTCATAAATTCACTTCTTACTTAACCACTGTTGATTCTTCAGGAGCTATAGTTAAACAGGAAAACCTGAAAAACGTAGCTCATAATTTCATACAGTACTTTAGTTCAATTCCAGGAGAACACAAAACCACAGTCGAGTCAACTATGACCTGGTACTGGTTGAATGATCTACTTACTTCAATAAACATTCCTCTTGTGCTTGCTCACGCTAAGTATGTAAAAGCAATCGCTTATGCTAAAGTTAAAACCGACAAAGTCGATTCTCACACTCTTGCTCAACTCCTTCGTATGAACTACATCCCAGTTGCTCATAAAATCTCTAATGACAACAGGCTGCTTCGCGACGCTTTACGCGCAAGACTTAAAATCGTTCAGCGTCACACATCTGTTACCAATTCTATGCAATTGCTGCTTGCCAAATATAACTATGATTCTCCAACTCAACTTTCCGGCATTCCTGAATTTCAGTACGAACAACTAACAGAAGTTGAGGAACTACTCAACGAACAAATGCTTGATCTTGAGAAACAGCTTTATCCTTTTCTTATTCCAAACGATGATATCCAGCGTCTGCTCTGGATACCTGGAATAGGGAAGATGAATGCCTTTACAATACTACTTGAGATAGATGACATCAATCGTTTCCCTGATGTTAAAAATTTTTTCTCTTACTGTCGCTTGGTTCCATCAGCCCGCAACTCCGGAGGAAAATCAAAGCAGCGTTCATCTAAAGACGGAAACAAATATCTCAAGGTTGCCTTTAGTGATGCTGCCGTTCACGCTGTTCATTACTACCCGGTTATACGTAAATATCATAACTCTTTGTTAAGGAAGAAGAACAAGCAGATAGCTAAAACTATCATAGCCAAAGAAATTGCTGAAATTGTTTATCACGTTTTGAAAAACAAAACTGACTTTAACAACAAATTCAAAGGTCAGGAACTAGAACATAAGAAGTCTTTACAATGGCCGCGTGTTGTAAGCCCGAACGCCTAACTGATTAGCTTCGGCATAATCCTCGCGCTGGATTGGGAAACAACACGCTTGCCTATAAAATATCTGGAATTGTATTAACCGATACAGCCTTCCCTATTGTGTTGGTAAGTCCCAAAAGAGGTTTGGTTGCCATAGTGCAACCTCATCGATATTACGGCATTGATAGTTGTTTGAAGTATGAGTTCACAGTAGATCAGCTTTTCAAAGAACTTTTTCTCTCTGTATCGAACGGCACTATAATATTTTTTATCTCTCTATTGACTTTTTACTTATTAAAGATGTTAGCTGGTTGAATTTTTAGTTTTTTAATGAAATTATATAATTAAAACAATCTTTAATTCTTATTATTTTAACATATCAATTGCATACTCAAGTTGTTTATCTCTTCCGGCTAGAATATCTTCTTCAGTCTGTTCAATACGTACATCCGGTGCAATGCCAAGCCACTCCCAGGGAAGCCCGTCATAGCGTCTTAAATCATCATAACCTATTTCAATAGATTTTCCGCTTGGAAGAAAATAAAGACCTTCATCGCCGCTGCCAACGGAACCTCCGCCGGTTGTATCACCAACTGCGGTTACGTTAGGTAATTGTTTTAACACTTCAGTACAAAGCTCACCAGCACTAAATGTCGAACCGTTTATAATTACAACAACCGGATTAGTATATGCCAAAGATCCCGTAGGCTGGAACGGCGGTAGTTCTAATAAGTGTCCGTCCCGATAATATGGAGGCTTCTCCAATGGTTCAGTAATAAACCTGGATACCACTGCTTCTACATTATCATAACCACCACCACGTTTCTGGCGGATATCAATTATTAATCCTTTTGTGTTTTTGAGATAATTCATTACACCAGGAAATTCATTGATGAGATAATCCTCGTGAAAATCTGAAAGAAAAGCATAGCCAATATTTCCAGGCAAGATTTCATATTCCACTGTAGTACTTTCAGTTAAACGCAGTTCTCTGTCAAAATATTTTCTTACTACAAAAGGGCTGTAAGCGTGACGATCTTTAAAGTGTCTTTGAGGGTAATATGGATAAACTTCTC
>Ga0210098_1000444_pt1 | contig 12995 bp, 12 predicted proteins | sample Joice_ThreeSqA_D_FD_184870 | JGI IMG/M metagenome (GOLD analysis project Ga0210098, IMG submission 184870) | Wetland microbial communities from San Francisco Bay, California, USA, that impact long-term carbon sequestration - Joice_ThreeSqA_D1... | ecosystem: Environmental > Aquatic > Marine >...
CCCTTCCGGATCGCCGCGTTCCCCATCGCGAAATACAGGTGGCCGCGGACCTCGGGGTCCTCCTCCGCCTCGGTCGCCCCCCGGAGCACGGAGAGGTCCGTCGCTCCGTCGATCAGCAAATCCCGTTCGGTCGACAGGCCCCGGGAATCCTGAGGATCCGAGGCGGCGGCGATGGCGCGGCGGTAGAGCGCAAGCGCGTTGCCCAGCTTTCCCGCACCGGCGTCGACGCGCGCCATCAGGGCCAGGAGCGCGGGGGGGTCCGAACCCACGAATTTCCGGTCGAGGAGGTACGCCGCCATCTGGCGCGCCTCGCCGTTCCACTTCATCCGCTGGTAGATCCGCAACTTGAGGTCGGCGGCCGAGAGGGAGAAGTACGGGGCGCGGGAGAGGAGCGCCGCCTTGTCCGCCGCCTCAAGCGCCTTGTCGAGCTCCCCGCGGAGGAGCAGCAGTTCCCCGACGCGCCACCAGATGAACCCCTTCCGCTCGTCGTCCGCGGCGGAGTAAGCGAGGTCGAGGAACCGGGAGAGGGCTTCGTCGGTCTTCCCCGCGTCGTATTCGCTTTCGGCCTGAAGGAAGGGGACGATCGGCGCCGTCCGCAAGGACTCGCGGTTTCCCGGCCGGAGAACGGGGATCGCGTCGGCCTCGCCAACCAGCAGAGCGGGAGCCTCTGCGGTCCCGGCGGCAAACGGAAATACGAAGAGCAGGGAGGCGAACAGGCTGACGACGAGGATCCGAAGACGGATACTCACCCGAAGATCTCCTTCACCTTCTCGAAGAAACTCAAGGAGATGGGTCCGGGGGATTCCTCGGACAGTTCCTGGTACTCCGCGAGGATTTCCTTCTGCCGCTTCGTGAGTTTCCTGGGCACCTCGATCTGCACGCGGATCACGAGGTTCCCCCGCCGGCCGGAGTTGAGCGCGGCCACCCCTTCCCCCCGCATCACGAAGTCGTGGCCGGACGGCGTGCCGGGGGGGATGGTGAGATTCTTCTTCCCGGATAGTGTGGGCACCTCGATCGTGGCGCCCAGCGCCGCCTGCGGAAAGGTGATCGGCACCTCGCAGAAAAGGGCGGCCCCATCCCGGATAAAGAACGGATGCTCCTTCACGGTGAGCACCACGTACAGGTCGCCGGCGCCCCCTCCCGCGGGGCCGGCCTCCCCCTCGCCGCGCAGTTTCAGGCGTGTGCCGCTCTCGACCCCGGGGGGGATCTTAACCTTCAGAGCGCGGCTTTCCCGGACGTGCCCTGTACCTGCGCAGTTTCCGCACGGGTCCTTGACGATCTGGCCCGTCCCCCCGCAGCGTCCGCAGGTGCGGCGGATCGCGAAGAACCCCTGCTGCATCGTGACCTGGCCCTGCCCGTTGCAGGCCCCGCACCGCTCCGGCCGGGTACCCTTCCGCGCGCCCGTTCCCGAGCAGTCGCGGCACTCTCCCGTCCGGGGGACGACGATCTCCTTTTCCGAGCCGAAGACCGCCTCCTCGAAGGCGACCGTCAGGTTGTACCGGAGATCCGCGCCGCGGCGGGAGCGGCCTCCTCCCCCGGCCCCCCCGAAGATGCCTCCGAAGAAATCGTTGATGATGTCCTCGACGCCGAACCCCGAAAAATCGCCGGAGCCGCCGAATCCCTGCCCCGCGGGCCCCGCGTGCCCGAAGCGGTCGTACTGCTCCCGCTTTCCCGGGTCGGAGAGGACCGAGTACGCCTCGTTGATCTCCTTGAACCGGTCTTCCGCGGACTTGTCGCCGGGATTCCGGTCGGGATGGTACTGAAGGGCGAGCTGGCGGAACGCCTTCTTGATGTCGTCGGCGGCGCTCTCCCGGGAAACGCCGAGAATATCGTAATAATCGCGTTTCGACGCCAATTACTCCCCCGATTCCGCAGGCGCATCCCCGCCGTCGAGTTCCGGGATTGCGGCGGCGACCGTAACCTGGGTCGGGCGCAAGAGGCGCCCGTGGAGAAGGTACCCCTTGCGCGCCTCGGCGAGGATGGTTCCCCCGGGCATCCCCGAGGAAGGCACGCTCGCGATCGCCTCGTGCAGGGACGGGTCGAACACCCCGCCTTGCGCGGGAAGCTGCTCGAGGCCGAATTTGCGCAATTCCGAGAGAAACAGGTCGTACGTCATCCGGACGCCGGAGAGGAGGGCATCGGCGGAAGCCGCCGCCTGGCCCATCGCCCGCTCGAGGTTGTCGAGGAACGGCAGGACGGCAAGCAGGAGCCGTTCGTTCCCGAAGGCCGCTTGCGCCTCCCTCTCCCGCGCGACGCGCTTCCGGAAATTTTCGAACTCCGCGGCAAGGTACGCAAGCTGCTCCTTCAGTTTCGCCGCGTCGTCCGTTTCCCCGGGTTCCCCGGCGCTCGCCGCCCCGGCTTCGACCTCCTCCGCCGTCATGTTCTCCGCCACGACTTCCGCCGGTGGCAATTCATTCTCCCAGTCGTTCATCCCTATCCTCTCCAAATGAGATTGCACTCGAAATCCGGGCGGGCTAACGGTCCTCGAACATCGTGGTGAGCAGGCTCGCGGCGTACTCGACCAACGGGATCACCCGGGAATAATCCATGCGGACGGGCCCGATGAGGCCGATGCTCCCAACGGAGGAAGCGCCCTGCCGGTACCCGGAGGCGACCACCGAGATGTCCGGAAGCTCTTCCACCGAATTCTCGAGCCCGACGGACACCTGGATCGCCCGGCTCTCCATCGCCCGGTCGAGCAGGCGGAAGATCACGCTCTTTTCCTCGAAGGCGCGCAGAATCCGCTTCAGGCGGTGGACGTCCTCGGCGAACTCGGGTTGCTCGAGGATGTTGGCGCGCCCCTCGATGAAAACCTCGCCGGGGGCGGCGTCCGTGAGCGCGCGGGCGCTCATCGTGAGGGCACGCCCCATCACCCGGTCGTACCGGGCCTTCTCCTTGCCGAGCTCCTCGAGGATCCGGGCGCGCAGCTGCAGCAGCGTCCGCCCCTCCGCCAATTCGTTGAGGTATCCGGAGATCTTCTCGAGTTCGTCTCCGGTGAGATCCGGCTCGCCCTCGATCAGGCGGTGCTGAACCCACCCTCCGCGCATCACGGTAACCAGGAGGATCCTCTCCACTCCCGCGCGCATGAGGCTCACGGAGCTGAGGACCTGCTGTTCCGGCGAGGAAACCACCACGACGCTCGCCTGGCGGGCGAGGTTCGACAGCAGGCGGCTGACCTGCCGGACCAACTCGTCCGCCGGCCCGTTCCCTTCGCCCGCCGCGCGGTGCAACTGGTCCATCTCTCCCCGGGCAAGGGATTGCCGCGCAAGGAGGTGGTCGATGTAGTACCGGAACCCTGCGCCCGTGGGGACGCGCCCCGCGGAGGTGTGCGGCTGGGCGAGAAAGCCGGCCTCCTCGAGGTCCGCCATGATGTTGCGGATCGTAGCGGGCGAAAGGGACTGTCCCATCTTCTTCGAGATGGTTCTTGATCCGACCGGCTCCGCCGTGGCGATGTAATCCTCGACGATGTGGCGCAGGACCCGGGTTGTACGATCATCCATCCCGGAAGCCATTTCACCTTCTCCGCGAACGAGTTAGCACTCCGACAAGGAGAGTGCTAAAACACAATGTAGCAGCCGCCGGCCGGTGCTGTCAAGCCGCCCCGCCCCCTTCGAACTCCAGCCGGTCCCCGGGCACGGTACCGGTGGCGGAGAGGATTCCCGAGGGCAGCTCCAACGCTCCCCGGGCTCCCCGAAAGACGCGGCCGACCCGGTTCGGTGGAACCCCCTCCAGGATCCCGACCACGACCCCCCGTGCATCGTGGAACACCACGTCGATCGGGTACCGCATCCCCAGGGTGTGCACGCTGCGGCAGGGTACGATCCACAACCCCTCGCCTACCGCGATCGCGGTCGTTCCGAGAAGCCCCACGAGGCGCGACAGGAAGGTGCCCGTCGTCCGCACCTTGTCCCCCAGGAGGATTTCCCGGGTCCGGTTGACGACGCGTACGGTAGTATCCCCACCGCGGATCATCGGACAAGGATACCAGACCGGGTCCGGCGTCTCGCAAATACCTTGGCATTCGTGCGAGTATGAAAATATGAACTTCGTCTATCTCTCCCCGCATTTCCCGCCGAACTATTACCGGTTCTGCGTCGGCCTCCGGGAGGAGGGGGTGAACGTCCTCGGTCTGGCGGATTCCCCCTACGAGTCGCTGCGGCCGGAACTCCGCGGGGCCCTCTGCGAATATTACCGCGTGGACGACATGAACTCGTACGACGGGCTCCTCCGGGCGCTCGGGCATTTCACCCACCGCCACGGGAAGCTCGACGGGATCGACTCCCACAGCGAGCACTGGCTGGAGACCGAGGCGCGCCTTCGGACGGACTTCAACATGGCCGGCCTGCGGCAGGACCGGATCGGGATCATCAAGCGGAAGTCCGCCATGAAGGAAATCTACCGGGCCGCCGGAATCCGGGTCGCCCGCGGCGCGGTGGTCCGGAACCCGGAGGAGGGGCGACGGCTGGTCGCCGAGACCGGCTACCCGGTGGTCGCCAAGCCCGACGTTGGGGTGGGCGCGGCGGCGACCTTCAAGATCCGCGGCGACGGCGAACTATCCTCCTTCTTCGACCGGAAGCCGGCGGGGGACTACATCGTGGAAGAGTTCATCCAGGGGAAGATCTTCTCCTTCGACGGCCTGGCCGACCGCGACGGCAACCTCGTCTTCTTCACCTCGCACGCCTTCAGCCAGGGGATCATGGAGACGGTCAACGAGGACGTCGACCTCTTCTATTACTCCCTCCGGGAGATCCCGGCGGACCTGGAGGAAGCGGGGCGGCGCACGGCGCGGGCCTTCGACGTCCGCGGGCGGTTCTTCCACTTCGAGTTCTTCCGGGCCGACCGGGACGGCGGGATCGTCGCACTCGAGGTGAACCTGCGGCCGCCGGGAGGCTTGACCACCGACATGTTCAATTACGCCAACGACATCGACATCTACCGGGAATGGGCGCGCGGAGTGGCGCACAACCGGTTCACCGCGGAGTGGACCCGTCCGTACCATGTCGGCTACGCCGGCCGGAAGCGGGGCAAGCGGTATACCCACGGTCACGGGGAGATCCTCGCGGCCTTCGGGGGCCTCATCGCGCACCACGAGGAGATAAACTCCATCTTCCGGGCCGCGATCGGGGATTACGGGTACCTCGTCCGGTCGCAGGACCTCGGCGAGGTGCGGTCCGCCGCCCGGTACATCCAGGAAACGGCGTGATGCGACGGGGAAAGGGTAACCGATGAACGTCGCGTACCACCGGTGGTGGAGCCGGAACCTCGGGCAGGACATGGAACTCAAGGTGTACGGCCATGCGGGGAAACCGGTGGTGGTGTTCCCATGCCAGGGGGGGCGATTCTACGAGTACGAGGATTTCGGGATGGTGGATGCGTGCCGGCCTTTCATCGAAGCGGGCGCAGTCACCCTCTTCACCCTGGACAGCGTGGACCGGCAGTCGTGGCTGAACGAGGGGGCTCCTCCAGCGGAGCGCGCGCGACGACACAACGATTACGACCGGTACGTGGTCGACGAGGCCGCCCCTTTCATCCGGGAACGGTCTCCCGCCGCAACGGGATTTCTCGCGACGGGTTGCAGCATGGGGGGATACCACTCCGCGAACTTCTTCTTCCGCCACCCCGACGTCTTCGACGCCCTGATCGCCCTCTCGGGCGTGTACAGGCTCAACCGATTCATCGGGGCGTACATGGACGCGAACGTCTACTTCAACTCGCCCCTGGACTATCTTCCGAACCTTTCCGATCCGTGGTTCCTGGACCGCTACCGCCGCAGCCGGATCGTGGTCTGCGTCGGGCAGGGGGCGTGGGAGGACGAGATGGTCGCGGACGCCCGCGACCTGCAGGCGATCCTCGCGTCGAAGTCGGTCCCCGCGTGGATCGACTTCTGGGGGCACGATGTCAACCACGACTGGCCGTGGTGGCGCCGCCAGATGCCGTACTTCCTGGAACGCCTGAACCTGTAGGGGATACCCACCGACGCCTCCCCCGCACCAGGCGCTTCCCGGTCCGACGGATCGATCGGGTCCGATGGAATCGCGCGGAAAGACGAATTCCACGGCCGGCACCGGCATCTATATCCTGTCATTTGCCGGCGCAGGATGGGAATCCGGCGGCGGCACTCCTTCGAAACAGCCGGAGGGAACGCGTGAGGATCTCACGGAAATTGCCCCTCGGAGTCGTTTCGGTGGCGACCCTGGTGGTATTGATGGGCATCGTGGGGATGCGCGCCGGGAGGCAGATCACCGAAACCTTCTCGGAGACCGACACCCGTTTCCGGGACATCGTTTCCGCGGCCACGGAGGTCGGCCACTACGACAAGGACGCCGAAACCCATCTCCTCCTCTACTTGGCGCTGAACGACCCCGTCGACCGGAAAAAATATTCCGAGAAACTGCTGAGCCTCGCGCAGAAGATCGCGATCCTGGACAGCCGCGTCCGGATGCCGGGAGCCCGGCGGATCATGGACGAGATCCGGTCCGAAGGGAACACCCTACGTGCGGTTGGGGACGCACTCCTCGCACTGCGGGACCGGCGCGCCGGCGGGGGCCGGTTCGAGCCCGACCGCTACAGAGAGGGGATCCTCGCGCTGGATCGGGCTGCCGCTTCCCTGCGCACCAAAAGCCTTCGTCTGGCGGATTTCGAGACCGACTTCCTCAACCGGCAGGCGGCCATCAGCGCCGGGACCCACACGAGCAGCTACGTCAGGAGGGCCGAGAGCCATCTGTTGCTGTACCTGACCCTCCACGATCCCCTGGACCGGGAGAAGTTCTTCGAGCGGCACGCATCCCTTGTCGAGCAGTTGGCCATTCTCGATGAGCGCGTGAAGGACGATGAGGGAGGGAGGATTCTTGCGGCCCTCGAGGCGAGGACGGCCCGGATGTTCTCGTTGGGCAACGCCCTTCTCGCCGCGCAGGACGCGGAATCAGGGGGGGGGGGGACGATCGAACCGGCGCGCCAGGAGAATCGGATCCGGGAATTCCACACGAGCGCGCATGAAGCCCAGGAATCGGCGGTCCATCTGGTGACGCACATGGTGAACGCGGAGAAAGGGATGCGGGACGTCCCCCTTCGAAAGGCCTTCGACATCGAGCGGAATATCTTCGTGTTCACGGGGATATCCGTGGCCGTGGCTCTCTCCTTCGGGCTCCTCTTTTCCCGGAGCCTCAGCGTCCCGATCCGCCGGCTCGAGGAGGTCGCGCGGCGCATAGGTTCGGGAGACCTGGACGCGCGGGTCGGTCCCCGGCGGCGCGACGAGCTGGGGGAACTGGCGGCCACGTTCGACCATATGGCGGGAAAGCTTCGGAGGACCATGGTCTCCCGCGATTACCTGGACAGCGTCCTCCGGTCAATGAGCGAGTCCCTGGTGGCGGTCGACCTGGCAGGGAACATCAAGACCGTGAACCGCGCCTTCCTCGAGACGCTGGGATACCGGGAAGAGGAACTGGTCGACCAGCCGATGGCGGGGATCCTCGGGAAGGGCGCCCGGGTTCCGGGACCGGGCAGGGAGGGGTGGAGCGAATCCGGCATGGTCCGGGACGCGGAGTGCGTCTTTGTGAGCCGGGAAGGGGAGGAGATCCCGGTGCGGCTGTCGGGTGCTTCACTCCGCGCCCCCGGCGGAACCCCGAGCGGGGCGGTCTACATCGCCATGGACATGCGGGAGCGGAAGCGGGAGGAGCGGGAAGCGAGACGGCAGCAGGCGGCGCTGATCCACTCCAACAGGATAGCGGCGCTGGGGTCCCTCGTGTCGGGGGTGGCCCACGAGGTGAGCAATCCGAACAACGTCGTCATGTTCAACGCGCCGATCGTCCTGTCGGCGTGGCGGGACGCCGCAACCGTCCTGGAAAGGGAATACCGGGAGCGGGGCGATTTCCCCGTGGGGGGGATGCCGTATTCCGAGATGCGGGAAGGCATTCCGAGGATGATCCAGGGGATCTCCGATGCCTCGTCGCGAATCCGGGATATCGTGACGACCCTGAAGGACCACACCCGGCAGAAGGATGCGCGTCCGGGCAGCAGGTTCGACGTAAACGACGTAGTCCGGGCAGCGGTCCGAATCCTGAACCATGAGATCATGAAGAAGACCCACGATTTCCGGGTGACGTACGGCGATGGGTTGCCGCCCGTGGAGGGGTCCGCCGCGGAGCTGGAGCAGGTGATCCTTAACCTGATCCTGAATGCGCTCCAAGCCCTTCCCGACCCGCGCAATGGTGTTCGGGTCTCAACGAGCCTGAGGGAGGAGACGGGACATGTGGTCATCGCCGTAGTGGACGAAGGCACCGGCATCGCCCCGGAAATCCTCGACCGCATCATGGAGCCGTTCTTCTCCACGAAGCTGGATTCGGGCGGGCTGGGGTTGGGACTGTCGGTCTCCCAGGAGATCATGAAGAACCACCGGGGGACGTTGACGTTCCGGTCCGACGCGGGGCGCGGGACGGAAGCGTACGCCGAGCTGCCGGCCGCCGAACCGGTGGTTACTTCTTTTTCCCCTCCAATTTCGCCTTGAGGGCTTCCCCCAGGGAGCCGAGCGCGGGGGGAGGGGGCGCCGGCTCCATGTACTTCGCATAATCCTCCGCTTCCTCTCCGGGCGTCTCCCGGCTCTCCGTTGCCGGAAGGGAGAGGGCGACGCGGCGCTTCACGGGATCGACCGAATCCACCCGCACTTCGATCTCCTGCCCCGCGCGGAGAACCTCCCCCGCGCTCCGGATCCGCTTTCCCCCGCCCAGCTTCGAAATGTGGAGCAGACCGTCGACTCCGCCGCCGAGGGAGACGAAGGCCCCGAAGGCGGTCAGGCGCGCAACCTTTCCTGCGTGGAGCGACCCCGCCGGGAAACGGTCGACGGCGGTTTCCCACGGGTCCGCCAGGGTCTTCTTGAGACTGAAGGAGAAGCGCTTGTTCGCCCAGTCGAGGCGCGTGATCGCGACCTCGACCTCCTGCCCCACCGAGAGGATGCTCTGGATATCCTCCACCCTGTCCCACCCGATCTCCGAAATGGGGAGCAGCCCCTCGATCGGGCCGACGGAAACGAAGGCGCCGAACTCCCGGACCGCGGTGACGGTCCCCGTCATCACCATCCCCTCGGTGAGCGTCGCCATCACCTCCCGCGTTTTCCGTTCCTCCTCCTCTTCCAGCAAGGCCCGGCGGGAGACGACGATGTTGCGGCCCTTTTCCCCGTACTTCGTGATCCGGAACGCGGCGTGCTTCCCGACACGCTCCTCCTGACCTCCGGACCGCGGAAGGTCCATCTGGGAGTGGGGGCAGAACGCCCTCGCCCCGCCCGCTAGGCGAATTTCGTATCCCCCCTTGACCTCCTTCACCACGACACCGTCCACGGGGATCCCGGAGTTCGAGGCCTCTTCGAGCTGTGCGGACCCGGCCGCCCCCCCAGCGACGCGTGTGGTGAAAAGCATCTCGCTGCCGTCCGAGGAGACGAAGTACGCCTCGAGGGCGTCCCCCTCCTTGACTCGGACCGCCCCCGCCTCGTCCAGCAGCTCCTTCGCCGCAAGCACGCCCTCGCCCTTCCGTCCCAGATCGAGGAAAACCCACTCCGGCGTTACTTTGACGACCCGGGCGGATACCTTCCGGCCGGGCTCGTACCGCGTCGGGGCGACGAAGCTCCTGTCGAGCATCTCCCCGAAACTCTCCTCCTCCGGTTCTCCCCCGGTTTCCGTCTTCTCTTCGTCCGGCTCCACGCGCTCCCCCCGTCCTGTTATTTCCCGCCGGCCCGCTCCCGGGCGGGGCGCCGCCCTAGCCCACCAATTTCGCCAGCCGGTCCCGCTGCCGACCCAGCCGCTGCTGTCCATCGTTCAGCGCGTCGAGTACCGCCTCCATGGATTCCTTGCTGAGATCCTTCCCCTTCTCGAGGAATTCCTCCGCCTTTTCCTCCACGGCGTCGGCCATCCCGGCCACGCTCCCGGCGACTTCCCCCGCAAAGCCTTCCACTATCTTGCCCGTCTTCCGGGCATACCGGGAGATGTCCCTGCGCGTCCTGCGTCCCGATTGCGGCGCGAACAGCAGGGCCACACCGGCCCCGATAATCGCACCCGCCAGCACCAGCATCGCTCCCATCACGACATCGTCGTTCCTCTCGTCCATCGGCGCCACCTCCGGTTTCGTTTCTCGTTTCCCAGGTCTTATAGTGTACCCCGGAGGCGCCCCGCGAAACAGCAGGGCGGCGAGAGGCATCCCATCGGTTACAATCATCGCAGGAGGGAACCCGTATGAAAGCGATCTGCGTTCGCGAATTCGGTCCACCGGAAGTGATGCGCCTTGAGGAGACCCCGGACCCGTCGCCGGGCCCCGGCCAGGTGCTGGTCCGCGTACGGGCCGCGGGGGTGAACCCCGTGGAGACGTATATCCGCTCCGGAGCGTACGCCCGGCGCCCGACGCCCCCGTATACCCCCGGGCACGACGCCGCCGGCATCGTCGAGGCGGTCGGAAACGGTGTCACCGGGGTCGCCGCGGGCGACCGTGTGTACACCTCGGAGACGGTGACCGGGGCCTACGCGGAGCTTGCGCTGTGCAACGCTTCACGGGTCCACCCGCTTCCCGCCTCCGTCTCCTACGCGCAGGGGGCCGCGGTCGGCGTGCCGTACGCCACCGCCTGGCGCGCCCTCTTCCAGCGGGTTCGAGCCGTGCCGGGAGAGACGGTCCTGGTCCACGGAGCGAGCGGCGGCGTCGGGATCGCGGCGGTCCAGATCGCCCGGGCCGCGGGGCTGCGCGTCTTCGGCACGGCCGGGACCGCCGAGGGGATCGCCCTGGTCCTCCGTGAAAGAGCGCACGCAGTTTACGATCACCGTTCAGCGAGTTACATGGAAGAGGCGATGGCGGCGACGGGGGGCCGGGGGTTCGACGTCATCCTGGAGATGCTCGCCAACGTGAACCTGCCGCGGGACCTCAAGGCCCTGACGATGGGCGGTCGGGTCATCGTGATCGGGAACCGGGGGACCGTGGAGATCGACGCCCGAGATGCGATGGCGCGGGACGCATCGATCGTCGGGATGTCCCTCTTCAACATGCCGGATGCCGATCGGGCCGTCGTCCACGCCGCCCTCGTCGCGGGGCTCGAGAACGGGACGCTTCGGCCCGTCATCGGCCGGGAACTGCCGCTGTCCGCGGCGCCGGAGAGCCACGTGGCCGTGATGTCGCCTGGGGCCCGGGGAAAGATCGTCCTCCTTCCTTAACCGGGGCCGGAGCGGAAAGGGGCGGCATGGAAACGAGAAACCGGTCGAAGCTCTTTTCCGGGCTGGTCGTGGACATCGAGCAGTTCGACGTCCGGATCGGCGCGAAAGGGTGGCACACCTTCCAGATCGTGCGGCACCCGGGCGGCGTCGGCGTCCTCCCCCTGCACGACGACGGGACGGTCACGCTGATCCGGCAGCTGCGGCCGGCGGTGGGCGGCACCCTCCTCGAGATCCCGGCAGGCAGGCTTCACCCGGGCGAGGATCCGGCGGTGTGCGGCGGCAGGGAGATGGCCGAGGAGACGGGGCTCTCCGCCCGCGATCTGGTCCCCCTCGGCTATTTCTACCCATCCCCCGGCGTCTTCGACGAGGTGATCCACCTGTTCCTCGGCACCGGGCTGTCGCAGGGGAGCGCGGAGCCGGAGCATTACGAGGAGATCGCGATGGTGCGGATGCCGATCGGGGAAGCGCTTCTCCTCGCGGCATCGGGAGAGATCCGGGACGGGAAGACGATCGCGGCGCTGCTGCGAGCGGGGAACGTCGCGCGCCGCTAGGTGCGCGCTGCCCGGAACCTTCGAAGGGCCCAGAACGATCCCCCGTTGCTCAGAAGGTCCGCGACGACCGCAAGCGCGAACGAGGCGCCGACTCCCAGCCGCTCGACCGTCCCCGCGACGACCAGGAAAAAGATCCCCATCGTCCAGAGACCGGCGACCAGTCCCCGCAGCAGTCGAATCGCCGAGGCTCCGCCCTGGTAATGGTGCGTGAAGACGGCGAGCACCGTCGCCGCTACCGGAAACGGGACGAGGAGCCCCGCGAGGCGAGGCCCGAGCGGGCGGGCAAGGGCGGTCATGAGGAGCACCATGCCGACCGCCGCCGCCATGCGGGCGGCGATCTCCCACGAAGGCGTCGCGGGAGGGGACGCCTCGGAGCCGACCGCCGGCAGGAGGAGATATACGCCGGACAGCGCGAAAAGCGCGAGCGCGATGGACCAGGGCAGCGTCAGCGGGAGCCGGTTCAGGAGAACCGTGGAGAGGAAAAACCCGCACCAGCCGGTGAACACGCTTGGCGCCCATCCCCCCCGAAGCGCCACGCGGCAGTAGACGAGGCTAAAGACGGCCAGCGAGGCGAGCCCGGCGATCGTTGCGCGCGCCGCGTCCGCGGCGAACGCCTCCCCCTGCTCCACACCGATGAAAAAGACGATCGGGCCCGCGACGACGGGCAGCGCCACGAGCCAGCCACTGACGGCCGTACCGAAGCGACGCCCCGCCAGGCTCAGCGCGAGGATGAAAAACGGCACCAGCGTCAACTTGAACGCGAACAGCGTGGACATCCCGACCCCCCAGGATTCGAGGAAGAAATATACCCTATTCTGGTATCTTCTATGGACACGGAAGATTCCGGACGGGAGGGTTCGCGCGCATGGCACGGGTCAACGAGCATTATCTCAAGCTGAAAGCGGGGTACCTTTTCCCGGAGATCGGGCGCCGGGTACGGGCCTTCGCCGCGGCGAACCCGGCTGCGAAGGTCATCCGCCTCGGGATCGGCGACGTCACGCGTCCCCTGCCGCCCGCGGTCCTGTCGGCGTTCCACGACGCCGTCTCCGAACTCGGCGACGAGAGGACGTTCATGGGGTACGGCCCGGAGCAGGGGTACGACTTCCTCATCGACACGCTGATCGAAAAGGCGTACGTGCCGCTGGGCGTTCACCTCAAGCGGAGCGAGATCTTCGTCTCGGACGGCTCCAAGTGCGACACGGCGAACATCCTCGACGTCTTCGCCCTCGACAACAAGGTGGCGATCGGCGACCCGGTCTACCCG
>Ga0210098_1000454_pt1 | contig 12790 bp, 8 predicted proteins | sample Joice_ThreeSqA_D_FD_184870 | JGI IMG/M metagenome (GOLD analysis project Ga0210098, IMG submission 184870) | Wetland microbial communities from San Francisco Bay, California, USA, that impact long-term carbon sequestration - Joice_ThreeSqA_D1... | ecosystem: Environmental > Aquatic > Marine >...
CAACATTTCTTTACAGCCAAAACTGGGAATGGCAAAATCCGCTGCCACAAGGAAAATCACTTGAGGATGTATTTGCTGTCAATGAAAATATCGTATATGCTGTTGGTGAGAACGGCATAGTAATTAAAACACTTGATGGAGGGAATAACTGGAGCATTCTTACTAAAGAAACAACAAGTAAGCTCAATACATGTTTTTTCATAAACGAAAACACCGGCTATGCTGCGGGAGATGATGGTGTCATTCTCAAAACAATCAACGGTGGTATATCTTTTAATAAATTAAATAGTAATGTTTCGGTAGACTTACACACGCTTCACTTTTTTAATGAACAGACAGGATATGCAGCAGGCTCCAATGGAACAATACTTTTTACCTCGGATGGTGGGACTACGTGGTCCCAAATTCAGAACAATGACACACAAAGCGTTTCTAATATTTTTTTTATAACGGACTCAAAAGGATGGTTTGCCGGTGCCGACGGCATAATAAAAGTAACGAACGATAATGGAAAGAATTGGATAGATCAGAATAGCAATACTACAAATATACTTTCTTCAATATTTTTTATTGATCAATCAACAGGATGGGCTTCCGGGTTAAACGGAACTCTAATAAAAACCACGGATGGAGGAACAATCTGGACTAGTATTGCCCCTAACGTTACAAACTGGCTCAAGTCCATCTGTTTCTTTGACGAAAATAATGGAATAGCTATTGGTACACCAGGGATAATATTAACTACTTCGAATGGGGGAAAAGATTGGGATATAGATAGAAGCCCTACATCATATAATTTAAACTCGTTTTCATTGAGTACTAATCAGACCGGCTGGGTAGTGGGAGATAATGGGATTATCATTAAAACAATTGACGGGGGAATAAACTGGGAATTTCAGTCTAGCGGGTGGCAGGCAGATATAAATGATATCTTTTTTTATAATGAGAACGAAGGAATCGCTGTTGGAAATAAAGGACTTTTTATCACAACTACTGACGGCGGTGAAACGTGGACAAGCAAGAACATAGGAACTGTAAGAAACATCAACGCTATAGATTATTATAAAGGCAGACCTAATGAACTTTGGATAGCGGGAGATCATGGACTAGTATTTTTTTCTCGTGATAGTGGCTCAACGTGGAAAAGTATATCTATAAGTAACGCAAGATTTATCAACTTTTTCGGTATTGATGTAGGCAGACAATTAGTTCGCGTAACAGGAAGTCTGGGAGCTTTTTATGAGCGTTCTAGTGTTTATGGTTCTAAATCTTCCTGGACTCAAATAGACGTGGGGGCACTGGTAGATTATAATTCTATTATATCTACCTCAAATGGTAAAACTTTTGTTGTAGGAGACCGCTCTTTATTGTTTTTGATAATACGTCTGTTAGGCGGCGACAACTTCATCACTCTATTTTCTTTTCCAACTGAGTATGATTTTAACAATATTTTTTTCCTTTACAATGTCTATGGTTGGATAGTTGGAAAATATGGGATTGTTCTAAAATCTAATGATATAGGAAATCACTGGGAAGTAATTGCGCAATTAAACAATAATGCATTGTACTCTGTACAATTTTTAGATCTTGATGTTGGATATACGGCTGGCACAAATGGTTCTCTATTTAAGTCGATTGATGGAGGCTATAATTGGCAACAAATTAACACAGGAATTACAAACCTTTTTAAGAAAGTATTTTTTGTAAATAAAAATACGGGCTGGATAGTCGGAACAAACGGTGTTATCCTAAAAACAACAGGTAGCAACAACTTAATTGCATCTAATGAAAAGGAAACATCTTCTTTGCCGGATAATTATTTTCTTTCTCAAAATTATCCTAATCCGTTTAACCCTTCCACAACGATATCCTTTAAAATTCCAACGACAGGTTTTGTGTCACTCAAAGTTTATGATATTCTCGGAAATGAAATTGAAACATTGGTAAATGAGGAGCGGAACGCAGGTGAATATTCTATAAATTTTAACGGAGGTAATTTACCAAGCGGAGTGTATTTCTATCGTTTAACTTCCGGTAAGTTTTCCGATACGAAGAAATTAATTTTGCTTAAATAAGCCTTGGATATTTTTACACCCGCACAAGGTCTGTAACTTTTTTTAATCCTGTAATAGTATCTTTTCCCAAATCAAAACTTATTATTTTTCTTCCTTTATTTACTAATGCTTTCCTGTCTCCCAAAGCCTGTGCGGTTTTAAGAATTCCGAATGTGATTGATGATTTATCTTTACCCGGATTATCCGGAATTGCTAAATCATTTTGAGGTGTTGAAGTAAATTGTATAAACAAGCCGTTGCCCGCATCACCTTTATGAAGCTGTCCCGTTGAATGAAGAAACCTTGGTCCATATCCAACTGTTACTGCAATCTTGTATTTCTCCTGAATTTTTGTCCTCAGGTTTTGTAAAATATCCGAAGACTCCTTATCCGGTTTGATATAAGCCTGCAATGAAACATAACTTCCCTTCTTAATTGAGTTATCAAGAAATTTATTTATTGCTTCTGAAATGGAATTTGCTTTTACTTCTCCATACAAAGTGATATTCCCATCCTTAAAAACAGCATTTTGTTCCGGAAGTTTTCCTTTTTCCTGGTATTCCTTTACCATTTGTCTTGCAACTACTTTAGCAGATTCAACATCCGGCTGATCAAAAGGTTGTATCCCGATTCTCCATCCTGCAACGGCAGTTGCTATTTCCCAAATAAAATATTGTTCACCCAAATCGTAAAGGTCTTCCATTGTTAATTCAACTACAGGATGACCCGCGGCAGATAACTTATCTACTCTTACTTTCTCTTTAATATCATCTTTAAGATGAATGTAAATAAATAACCTGTCTTCCGAGTAATATTCTGGATCTTCAAGTGATTCACCTTCGACCGGCAAAATTCCTTTTCCAATTTTTCCCGTGCTTTCTGCAATAAGCTGCTCTACCCAGGCGCCAAAAGAAGAAACCTGTGAAGACATTATAAAAGTTAATTTATCTCTTCCCTGCTTTGTTAATTCACCTATTGCGGTTCCTAATTTTCCTGCTATGCAATTACTCGTTTTAGAGCTGTTAGAAATTTCCAACGCATTCTTTAACAACTTTTCGATATCGATTCCCAATAACGTTGCGGGAGCAATGCCAAAAAATGATAATGCCGAATATCTCCCCCCAATATTGGGATCATTTAAGAAGATTTTCCTGAAGTTTAATTCCTTTGCAATTTTTTCTAATCCACTCCCGGGATCAGTAATCGCAACAAATCTTTTCCCTGTTTCTTCCACACCAAATCTTTCCATGGTTTTGTTATAGAAGTATTTCATAAACGAAAGTGTTTCAACAGTTCCACCAGACTTTGTAGAAACTATAAATAAAGTTTTTTTATCCGAAAGCGTTCTTTCATATTCCAGAATAGCATCAGGATCTGTAGTGTCAAGTACACTTAATTTTAAATAACCGTCTTCAGCACCGAACATCAAACTAAAAACTTCAGGTGCTAAACTCGATCCTCCCATTCCCATCAGCAAAGCATCTGTAAAACCATCTTTCTTAACATCGTTTACAAATTCATTAAGTTCTTTAATTGCTTTTAAAGAAACTTCGGGACTAATCAGCCAGCCGAGTCTATCCGTTATTTCATCCGGTTTGTCACTCCAGATTGTAAAATCTTTTTGCCAAATTTTCTCTACTATTTGTTCTTTTTTAAATTCATCGAAAGCTTTGTTAAAAGCTTCATTGTATTTTCCTAATTTCATTTCAAATTTTGATTCCTGCATCTCTATCTCCATTCTTATCAATTTTTATTACTAATTTCTAAAGCGGCTTCCCTATCAAGAAACCAGGTTAACTCGCCGTCAACCGGTTTAATATGCGCTCCCGGCAATTTTAAATAATCTTCATTTTGATTTAAGATTTTACTTACTACAGAAGATTTATTTTTTCCCGAAACTAAAAAATAAATCTTTTTCGAATTATTAATAACTCTGCCGGTTAATGTTATTCTTTTTCGTTTTGATTCAGGATGCACAGCAACTTCACAAATCTTATCTGACTTAAGGAGTTCCATCTGATTTGGAAAGATTGAAGCAGTATGTCCATCTTCTCCAAGGCCGAGTAATATTATATCAAACTGTGGCAAATTATTTACCTCAGCTAAGTTTCCCAAAATAACACCAGAATATCTTTTTGCTTCTTCTACGGTATTATTTTCTCCTTTTATTCTAAAAATATTCTCAGATGGAATTTGAATTGGATCGAGTAGATATTTTTTTGTCATTCCATAATTACTTTCAACATCATCCGGAGGCACGCATCTTTCATCTACCCAAAATAAGTTTATTTTTTTCCAATTTATTTTTGTTTTATATGAACTAACTATTTCCTGAAAAATTAATTTTGGGGTATTTCCGCCTGAAATAGCAATGTTGATTTTAGTTTTTTCCTCAATCAGTGAATTAATTTCATTGACCGATTTACTGCAAAATTCCTTTGATAAAGTCTGGCTGTCATTAAATATTTTGAAATTATAATTCACAGTACGATCCATCGTTAGCAAGATTTTTACTTGGATATCTCCAAGTAAGATTTTTCCCTTCAATAAGATCATCAGAGTGTTTTGGTCCCCACGTTCCAGCCGGATACCCATATAATTGTATATCGGAATTATTTTTCCATGCCCTTAAAATCGGATTAACAAATTTCCATGCGGCTTCAACAGCATCACCTCTTTGATATAATGTTGAATCTCCCACCATACAATCATGCAAAAGTCTTTCGTAAGCACTTGGGAGATAAGAATTCTGTAAATCAGAATAACGGAAATCCATATTTACATTTTGTACATTAAAACCGGTACCCGGAACTTTCATCCCGAATTTAAGAAGTATTCCTTCATCCGGTTGAATTCTGATTACAAGATTATTACACCCATCCAGCATATTATTTCTAGTAAAGAGATAATGTGGAGTGGGTTTAAAGTGAATAACAACTTCAGTTACTCTTGTTGGCAAGCGCTTACCTGTCCTGATATAAAAAGGAACTCCACCCCATCTCCAGTTATCAATAAAAAGTCTTAGAGCAACGTAAGTTTCTGTTTTCGAATCCGGGTTAACACCTTTTTCTTCCCTGTACCCTGCAACTTTTTTCCCATTTATTTTTGAAGCTACATATTGACCACGAATTACGTCATTACTGATATTTTCTTCTTGCAAAGGTCTTAGTGATTGAAAGACTTTTACAATTTCATTTCTGATTGAATCTGAGTCAAAAGAAGAAGGTGGTTCCATAGCAATTATACCTGTCAGCTCCAGCAAATGATTTTGCAACATATCTCTCAAAGCCCCTGACGAATCATAATATCCACCTCTATTCTCAACACCAATATCTTCGACTCCTGTTATTTCGACGTGATGAATATAATTCCTGTTCCATAAAGGTTCGAAAATACCATTAGCAAATCTTGTTACGAAAATATTTTGTACGGTTTCTTTTCCCAGATAATGATCGATCCTGTAAATCTGGTCTTCATGAAAAACTTTCATTAAATCTTTATTCAATTTTTTTGCAGAATCAAGATCATATCCAAAAGGTTTTTCTACTACTAATCTTTTCCAGCCACTGTCGTTTTTATTAATACCCGCTTTTCCTATGGCTAAAGGAATAATTGAGTAAAGACTCGGAGGCGTGGAAAGATAGTATATACAATTCTTGGGAATATCAAACTTTTCGTGAAGCTTATCTATTTCAGTTTTTAGCTGCTTGTAATCATCCTGATTTTCTGTATCAATTGATTTATAAAAAACTTTTTCAAGAAAAGTATCTAGTTTATTTTTTTTTGCATCTTTAAAATTTGCAAAAGATTCAATTCCTTTTTCAATTCTTTCTCTGAACTTCTCAGATGAATAATCTGTTCTGCTGACACCGAGAATAATAAACTTCTCGGCAAGCATATCCTGGTTATAGAGATCATACAATGAAGGAATTAGCTTACGATAAGTTAGATCCCCGGACGCACCGAAAATAACAAGTATTTGGTCTTCAGGTTTTTTCATTATATTATTTTGTTATTGCTGAAATATTATACAAATATTGATTTACATCACAATGTAATTATGAATAGAGTAATAAAAAACTTCCTTGCTAACACGCAAAAGATTCGTCACACAACATAATTTATCACTATCAAAAAGTAAAAATCTATCTTACAAAATTATTTAAACAAATAATCTTACAACTTATTTTTAGTGTAGCAATAAATTTTTATAGCTTTATTATCTGGCATTATAGTTGTCAAAGCCACTAGTATTGGTAGTATTTTACACATATTTTGTATCGGAGTCAAAATGAACAGGTTAATCAAAAAGATAACAATATTATTTTTCTTTCTTACCCTAAATATCTATCCTCAACTGGCAAAGGACAGTTGGAGCCTAGGACTTGGAGTTTCTTATCCCCGGTTCATGAGTATTTCAAGTTTACAAACCGGTGCATGGGCGGGAATAGGAAACTATGGTGGATATTTAGAATTACAAAGAAATTTTTCTGAACATGTAGGTTTACGACTTAAGGGAAGTTACAGTTATATGAAAACCGAATCCAGCACTTATACTCAATGGACTAACCTTGCAGCAGTTGATGCAGACCTGCTTTATTATTTTGTCCCTTGTGAAGTTATTAGCCCTTATATGGCTGCAGGTTTTGGTGGGATTGGATTTAACAATACGAATTCTCCACAGAAATACCTTGATGTAACATATATTGAATATGAGTTTAATTTAGGTATTGGTGCTGAATGGCATTTTTCCAATGATTGGAGTGTAAGAGCCGAAGGAATTTATCACACGTCTTCAACAAATAAACTCGACGGGTATGAAGCACCAGGAGAAGACAAGGGTCTCTTTGGCGGAAATGCTGATACTTATGTAACTCTTAGTTTGGGACTTCAGTATTACTTTTCAAAAGGAGAACCTTCTGCTCTCTGTAATCTTTATGATGGGATAAAAGCTAATCAATGCCCATGCATTTCTTTGGACGAAATTGAAGCATTGATTGTAAAACATATTCCAAAAGAAATAGTTAAAACAGAAGTAGTTGAAAAACCTGTAGAAGCTAAGCCGACCCACTGGGTTCTGGTTGGAGTTAATTTCGAATTTAATAGTGCTCAACTTACTCCTCAATCATTTCCAATCCTGTTTTATGCAGTTCAAAACTTGAACGAGAATCCTGATACGAAAGTTGAAATTCAAGGTCATACTGATAATGTGGGATCCGATCAGTATAATCTAAAACTGTCTGAAAGAAGAGCTCAAACAGTTAGGGATTATCTTGCTTCCAAAGGAATTGATCCATCCCGACTAACCGTAAAAGGATATGGCGAATCAATACCGGTGGCAGACAATAATACTGCAGAGGGAAGATCACTGAACCGAAGAATCGAATTTAAAATTCTTAACAAGTAATTTTAAAACATTAAATCCAAAGAAATGGGTCTCTTGGTGAGACCCATTTTTTATTACTCATATAGTCTCCTTCCTTGCAAAGTTCATTATAAGATGCGAAATTTACTAATCTATATCTTAATATATATTTTAGAGTAAATAGTATGTCGGAAAAACAAGCTGCTGCGGAAAAAGCTATTGAATTTGTAAAGAACAATATGATTATAGGGTTGGGGTCTGGCTCGACTGCAGCTTTTTTTACAAAAAAATTAGGTGACGAGGTAAAACGCGGCTTAAAAATTACAGGAGTTTCCACATCAAATGCTACTACAAATTTAGCTCTTTCCCTTAATATACCACTACTGTCTATTGATGAAGTTAGTGAAATAGATCTAACTGTCGATGGTGCTGATGAGATTGATCCAAAGTTTAACGGAATTAAAGGCGGTGGTGGTGCACTTCTTTTTGAAAAGATAGTTGCTTCTATCTCTAAAAAAATTATCTGGGTTATTGATTCTTCAAAGCTTGTAAAAAAATTGGGCAAATTTCCGCTGCCTGTTGAAATAGTTTCATTCGGTCACATACAAACCTTGAAAAGACTAAAAGAAGCAGGATTTAATCCTTCATTAAGAATGAAAGACGGAGAAATTTCTTTATCAGATGGAAACAATATTATCGCAGATCTGGACCTGGGAAAAATTGACGATCCAATTGAAATTGAAAAAAAACTAAAAGATTTTGTGGGCGTAATTGAGACAGGACTATTTGCTAATACACCAGATATAGTGATAGTTGGAGAACTTAATAACGTTAAAATACTTGAGAACCACGGTAAGTAAAAGACTGTTAAATATTTTTCTTTAATGAACGCGAAACTTTCCTGAAACTTCTTCTTGCAAGAAAAAGAAGAACAAGTAAATAAGTAACGACACTTATTTCAATAAATCCCATCTTTGTCCCTCCCGAACAAAATTATTTTATCACGAAATTCCTACGGTGTCGTCCCGGTATCAACAGCCTGATTGTCACTGCTGGATATAGTAGCATAGATAGTATATGCACCTTCATTAAAAGTACTTGAGTAAATAATAAGTACTCTTGTTGAAGTTTCGAAAACTACATTTCCAGTTACATCACCTTCAGCAGCAGATGTTGTTGTTCCTGCAGGGAGTTGATAGGTAGTTGAGTAAGTATATGTCCCCTTGGGAATATCGGTAATTGAAAATGTAGCTCCAGCATCTACAGAATAAAGGTCACCTCTGAAGTTGATGAAAACTTTTCCTAAAGAATGATTTTCAAATTTAAACCTGTTTTTAAGATCGCTTGTACAACTTGTTAGAGTTAAAGCGAATAAAAAAAGTACTGCTCCTAGGACTATCTGCTTTTTCAATTTACTCTCTCATTTTATTTTATATAACATATTCGTCTTTTAGAAAACAAGTATAATGCCATCTATATGCCATAATTTATTATTTCAAAACTTTAACAAAGCTAAAAATCGGTAAAGATTACTTGGATAAATGTGAATTTTGGAGATAAAAACTACTAAACAGGATTGTGATCCTTCATTAAAACTGAACTGTCTATTTAGTGAAAACAGTGAGGTTTTGCCTACGCAAAAAATTACTTCTATTCTCAAATGTCCTATAATCTTTTAAAAACGATTTTTAAAAAAATTATTTCCACGAATTTCTATTTAACAATTCCTTTTGTTTTTTCATTCGAATGGTTGCAAAATTAATTATTCTTATTTAGATTAAGTTTAAATAAAAATAATCTTTGTATGAAAGCCTTTTTTATTATATCAATTTTTACGTTTTTATTTTCTTTAAATGCATTTTCACAGGAAAGACACTTCTCTCTGGAATCTTATGGATATGTGGTTTATCAACATTTTGATTATGGAGCAAATCAGAAAGCTACTCCTTCAGGTTCTCTTTATGATAACCGGGCAATAATTGATATTCCCAAATTTGTATTGGCCCCTAAATTTTATTTTTCACCTGATCTTTACATCGATTGTGAAATTGAATTTGAACATTTGGGAACTGGATCTTCATTGGAACTGGAATACGAAGAATTCGGAGAGTATGAATTCGAATCCGAAAAAGGCGGAGATGTTGAACTGGAAGAACTTCATATTGATAAATTATTCTTAGATGAATTCAATTTAAAGGTTGGAAGATTTCCTATTGCTCTTACCTTATTAAATGACAGTCACAAACCATTAAGTTATTTCGCTACAAGTTTTCCTGAATCGGAATCAATGATTCTTCCTGCGGAATGGACTGAAACAGGAATCGAAATTTTTGGTACGGCATATAACTTTAATTATAGTTTCGACTTGATAAATGGTTTAGATGCCTCTGGTTTTTCTTCGGAAAAGTGGATTGCAGAAGGACACCAAACAAGATTCGAACTGGTAAAAGCAACAAACCTGGCTACAGTAGCAAGACTAGATTATGAAGGAATAGATAATACTCTAATTGGTGCTTCATTTTATTATGGAAATAGTACCGACAACCGCCCAAAGCCGGAAGATATGAAGGGTGTCGAGGCTAATGTTTCTATAGTGAGTCTTCATGGGCAATACAAAAGTGACCAGATTATTTTACGCGGAGATTATATCTACGGCAATCTTGAAAACTCCGACGTTGTCAGTCACGTTAATGCAAACTTATCTGTAAACACACAGTCCCCAAGATCTCCGGTTGCAAAAAATGCTCTCGCCTGGTATGCTGAAGGTGGATACAATGTAGCTTGTTTCACCGGCTTACCAGATGTCTATAAAGTTTTTCCATTTATCAGGTATGAATACTATAATACTATGGAAAAAATTAAGCCAGGTATTTTTGCAAATCCGCGTTTCAGAAGATCGATATTCACTTCAGGGTTAAACATTATTTGGAATAATGAAATAGTATTTAAAGTCGATTATTCTACAAGAAAAGTCGGCGGGGGAAAACACAATACAGAAAATACTTTCGGATTAAGTGTGGGGTATAGTACGACTTTTATAAAATAATAAAATTAGTTGAAGGAATTGTTATGATCAAAATAAAATTATTTTTTGCACTTTTACTTATATCAGGCTTAATAATTTCCGGCTGCTCAAAAGACGAAAACCCTGTTAATCAGGATAACACATATGTTCTTGAAAGTATACTTAAGGGTTATACAGATAATGTTGTAATTGCAACTTATCTCGATTTGAAAAACAAAACCCTTGCTTTACAAAATGCCTGTGATTCCATTATGAACGACCCAACTCAGAGCAATCTTATTGCAGCAGGAGAAGCCTGGAAAGCTGCAAGACAACCTTGGGAATCTAGTGAAGGATTTTTATTCGGACCCGTTTCTTATTTAGGAAAAGATCCTTCAATGGATACCTGGCCGCTGGATGAAGGTCAGTTAAATAATGTTATTGAAAGTGACTTTGAATTATCACCGGACTTTGTAAGAAACGGGTTAGGAGAATCTCTTCGCGGCTATCACGCTCTCGAATACCTCCTTTTTGAAAACGGACAACCCAGGGATGTTTCTGCATTAAATGAAAGAAGGAGAGAATATTTACTCTCTGTTTCAGTCGTACTTGCCGAAGATGCTGAGATAGTTTATGATGCCTGGATTTCAGGTTTTGGCGATGAATTTAAAAATGCAGGAAATACCGGCAGCCGCTACAGTTCACAAACTCAAGCCGTATTCGAAATTATTGACGCGATGAGTGCGATAGCAGATGAAGTGGGTAACGGTAAAATAGGAACACCCTTTGGTACGAGTAATACATCAGAGGTAGAATCTCAATTTAGCTGGAACTCTCTAATCGATTTCAGCAATAATATAAGAAGTATCAGAAACGCATATCTCGGAGAATATGGAACCGAAACCAGCGGAGTTGGATTAGACGAATTTATAAAATCGAAAGATGAAGAATTGAATTCAAAAGTTCTTAACGAAATTGATGCAACAATTACAGCGATAAACGCAATACCCGCACCATTCAGAAATAACCTTAATGCAAACCTACAAATTCAGGCAGCGATTGATGCTTGTAATATCCTTTTTGCAACCCTCCATAATGATGTAAGAGCAGTTGTAACTGATTAACATGAACCCTGTTTTCACGAAGATTATTTTTTGCACGGGTTTTTGTCTGCTCTTATTAAACGGATGTAAGGAAAATACAAACTCTCCTGTAGAATCGGTTGAAGATGATATCCTTTCAGGAGGAGAAATGACAACTTATACATCCGGCAGCTCTGCTTTTTCTCTGCCGGCTCCTAATCTTACACAAGAAAATTTAGATAAACATTTGTTAGGAGATGCACAATTCGAACAAAAATTTGTAGAAGCTCCGGCTGATGTTAATCCTGGCTTAGGTCCCTTATTTAACAATAACAGTTGCATTAATTGTCATGTTTCTGACGGTAGAGGAAGACCCCCCTTCCCCGGCGGAAAATTGGGATCTATGCTGATTAGAATAAGCATGCCGGGCGCTGATGAACACAATGGTCCTAACCCTGTGCCGGGCTTTGGTGCCCAACTTCAGGACAAAGCTATTTTTGGTTACGATCCCGAAGGGACTATCACAATAACTTATACAGAGATTACAGGAAATTACCCGGACGGTACCTCTTATATACTTAAAAAACCTACATATACAATTACAGGCAGTGTCGCCGGAAACGTTTTGCTTTCCCCAAGAGTTGCCCCGGCAGTTTTTGGATTAGGTTTAATAGAAGCTATTCCTGAAGAAGCAATAATCGCAAATGCAGATGAAAATGATCTTGATGGTGATGGAATTTCAGGTAAACCTAATTATGTATGGAATTACAAAACAAACAGTTTCGAACTCGGGCGATTTGGATGGAAAGCTAATGTTCCTACACTACTTCAACAAACTGCAGGAGCCTACAACGGTGATATGGGAATAACTTCTCCTTTTTTCCCTATGGAGAATTGTCATACCAATTCACTTTGTGATACTACAAATGATGATCCTGAAATTTCGGAACAAACTTTAGAAGCCGTTGAGTTTTACATACAAACTCTTGCCGTTCCTTCAAGAAGAGATTACGATAAACCTGAAGTAAAAAGAGGCAAGAATTTATTTAAGGAAGTTGGATGCAATTCATGTCATATAACAGAATTCAAAACAGGAATTAATTCAAAGATTGCCGAAGTGAGCAACCAGAAGATTCATCCTTATTCTGATTTTCTTTTACATGATATGGGAGATAAATTATCTGACAACAGACCTGATTATGACGCAACAGGAAATGAATGGAGAACTGCTCCTTTGTGGGGTATTGGTCTTGTCGAAATTGTAAACGGTCATACTTTCTTTCTT
>Ga0210098_1000455_pt1 | contig 12789 bp, 8 predicted proteins | sample Joice_ThreeSqA_D_FD_184870 | JGI IMG/M metagenome (GOLD analysis project Ga0210098, IMG submission 184870) | Wetland microbial communities from San Francisco Bay, California, USA, that impact long-term carbon sequestration - Joice_ThreeSqA_D1... | ecosystem: Environmental > Aquatic > Marine >...
AAAGAGATTATTCAAAATGAGTAATTCTCTCGATTAGCTGTATTTTCTAATAAACGCGGTCATTTGTTATGAAAAATTCAAATACCGATGAGTCCTCTTCAAAGACTTCTAACAGGAGAGACTTCCTAAAATACTTTCTAACAACTGGTTTGATCGGGTTTGCAGCCTCAATATTCTACCCTCTCTTTTCATACTTAAAACCTCCGAGGCAAAATGAAGTTGAAGTTTCGAGTGTGATGGCTGGAAAGATAGACGATTTTGTTCCTGATTCGGGGAAAATAATAAAATTCGGAAGTAAACCAGTAATTCTTATCCGGTTAAAAGATAAAAGCTTTCGTGCATTTTCTGCCACCTGTACACACCTTGCCTGTACGGTTCAGTTTAAAAGTGACCAGGGATTAATATGGTGTGCCTGTCATAATGGTAAATATGATCTTAACGGTAGAAATATCTCCGGTCCGCCGCCAAGACCTTTAACCGAATATAACGTATTCCCAAAAGGCAAAGAAATTTACATATCAAAAAATTCATAAAATTTTATGAAAAAATTATTACAAAATTTTTATAAGTGGATCGATGATCGTTTACAAGTTAAAGGTTTGGTGGACTATATGGGGAAAAAATATGTCCCTGTTCATCGCCACACAATTTGGTATTACTTCGGGGGTGTTTCATTATTCTTTTTTATTATTCAGGTAATTACAGGAATATTACTTTTATTTTATTACAAGGGGAGCTCCGATCTGGCATTTGAAAGTGTAAAGTTTATTATGTCAAAAGTTCAATTTGGCTGGCTTGTCAGATCAATTCATGGATGGGCTGCAAACTTATTTATCCTTTCTATTTTTATTCATATGTTCAGCGTTTATTTTGAAAAAGCATACAGGTATCCTCGTGAACTAACATGGCTAACAGGTGTTTTAATGTTTTTTATGGCTCTTGGATTTGGATTTAGCGGATACCTCCTTCCTTGGAATGAATTATCATTCTTTGCCACCAGGGTTGGTTCGGATATTTTTGGAGTAATTCCAATTATTGGGGAACCGCTTAAAGAATTTATTCGTGGAGGGTCTGACGTAACCGGGGCAACTCTTTCCCGGTTGTTCGGATTTCACGTAGCATTGTTTCCCGGAATCTTTACAATTCTGCTTGGCCTTCACCTCATTTTAATTCAAAGGCAGGGAATAAGCGAACCTCTTCATTATAAGAATGAAAAGGAAATAAAGAATAAGAAAAAAATGCCTTTCTTTCCCAATTTCATGCTTAGAGATTTATTACTCTGGCTAATTGTTTTAAATCTTTTGGCAATTCTTGCTGTTTACTTTCCTGCAGAACTCGGGCATAAAGCAGATCCTTTCTCTTCAGCACCGGCTGGCATTAAACCAGAATGGTATTTCCTCTTCATGTTTCAAAGTTTAAAATATTTGCCTCCCCATATTTTTATCGTTGATGGTGAAGTTGTAGGAATTTTATTATTTGGGATAGCTGGACTTTTATGGCTTCTTGTGCCATTCTGGGATAGAAAAAGCCCAAAAGGTGAACGTAACAGACTCATTAACTACCTCGGAATTTTTGCTGTAATGTTCATCATAATCCTAACAATTTTGGGATGGTTATCATGAAAAAATTTATTGTAGCATTTTTATTTATTAGTGGATCAATAACATTTGTTTTAGCTCAAACGAAAGATGAATGTTATAATTGCCATTCTGAATTAGGTGGACAGCCGGCAGAACTTTTTAAAAACGACGTGCATTTCCAAAATGGACTTTCTTGTGCTGATTGTCATGGTGGAAACAATAAAACTGATGATATGGATGCAGGTATGAGTAAAGAAGCAGGGTTTAAAGGCGTTCCTAAAGGAAATGATATTTCAGAAGTCTGTGCAAAATGTCATACCTCTTCAGAAAAAATGAAATCTTTTGGAGCTAAAATACCAACCAACCAGTTTGAATTACTAAAAACCAGTGTGCACGGAAAATTATCAATTAATGGAAAAGACAGAATTGTTCAATGCATTACCTGTCATGGTGCACATGGAATTGTAAAAGTAACTGATCCGCGTTCTCCGGTTTATCCTTTAAATATTCCCAGGACATGTTCAAACTGCCACAGCAATTCAGTATTCATGAGAAATTATAATCCGGGATTACCAATTGATCAATATGAAAAGTACAGAACAAGCGTACATGGAATATTAAACGGCAAAGGTGATCCAAAGCCTGCCCAGTGTGTAAGCTGTCATGGAAGTCATGGAATTCTGGAAACAAGCAACCTTAACTCAAGTGTCTATGCTGTAAATATTCCGAAGACATGTTCAAACTGCCATAGTAACAAAGAGTATATGAAAAAATATAATATTCCCACGGACCAATATGAAAAATATTCTAAGAGTGTTCACGGTATTGCTCTGCTACAGAAAAATGATACGGGTGCTCCAGCCTGCAATAGCTGTCACGGAAACCATGCAGCTACTCCTCCGGGAATATCTTCTATATCAAAAGTATGCGGGACTTGTCATGCATTAAATGCAGAATTATTCTCATCAAGCCCGCACAAAGAAGTATTTGATAAAAATAAATATCCTGAATGTGAAACCTGCCACAGTAATCATTTAATTATTACTGCAACTGATAAGTTGCTTGGAGTTTCAAAAGATGCGGTTTGTTCAAGATGTCATACTCCTGAAAAAAATCCTGAAGGATATAAAGTTGCAAAAAAAATGAAAAGCCTGATTGACAGTCTTGAAAATGCGCAGAAATATGCTAACTCTCTTATCGATAATGCTGAACAAAAAGGGATGGAAGTTGAAGATGAGAAATTTGAATTAAGAGATGCGCACCAGGCATTATTGGAAGCAAAGACAGCGGTACACTCATTTAACGAGAAAAAATTTGATGATATTGTTGTCGGCAAAGGTTTAGCAGTTACATCTAAAGTAGCTAAAGAAGCGCAGGCATCAATTGATGATTATTATTTCAGAAGAAAAGGACTTGCAGTTGCGCTAACAATTACAATTCTTTTAGCCCTCGGTTTATATATGTTCATTAAAAGATTAGAGAAAAAACAGAACAAAGAATAAAATTTATTTAATATATGCTTATACTTTAATGCCTGTTGCAATGTAATATCGCAAAATAAATTGATATTATTCACAAAAAGCAGGGGTCGATATGAGATCAATATCAGATAATCCGGGAAATGATGAAGTACTCGATTTTCTAAAAAATCTTGATTTCAGGATCAGCAAAATCGAGAAACATCTTGACATAGCAAACCAGGGGGAATGTGTCGAAGAACCAAAAGACTCTCAGGAAATTCCACAAACTTCCGTTGAAGAATTAACCAGCGAGGAAAAGGAGGACCGCCTTGAATTACAGATCGGTCAATTTTGGTTTGCCAAAGCCGGGATCATCATATTTTTTATTGGAATTGCTTTTTTGGTTTCCTTCCCATTTGCAAACATTCCCGTGGCTGCTGACATTATCTTAGGGTATTTACTTTCTGCGGCTGCACTTTTTCTTGCAAGATACTGGAGAGAAACAATTGTACATCTATCAGGTTACCTGCTGGGTGGAGGTTTGTTCCTGTTGTATTTTACTACGCTCAGATTAAAATTCTTTGGAACAGAATCAATTATTAATGAAACAGCAGTTGCATCAATTTTATTAATAATTGCCTTTGTATTAGCTCTTGTAATAGCAGTTAAGAGAGGATCTAATTATTTAATTCTTTTAAGCATATTTCTTGGTTACGTGACTGCTATCGTTAGCGAAAATCCATATACAATTTTTTGTCTATTAATTTTAATATCCGTTTTTTCGGTTTATTTCTTTCAAAAAAACAACTGGTATGCTTTCCTATTCTTCGGAATTTTCTTTACTTACTTCACCCATTTGGTTTGGTTCATAAATAATCCTGTTTTAGGTAACGAACTTAAAATAAATTCAGAACCAGCAATAAATTTATTGTTTTTGTTGCTTTACTCTGTTGTTTTTACAACAGGAATACGTCTCAGGAAAGAATCTGTAAACGAAGATACTGCAGTGATTTATAGTACATTTATGAATGCTGCAGGATGCTACGGGTTATTTTTGCTCATTTCAATATTATCAAAATATGAATCGGTTGCGATTTACCATATGCTCGCATCAATAACTTTCCTGGCTTATGCAGCAATTTTCTGGATAAAAGAAAAAAGCAAATACTCAACTTTTATTTATGCTATGCTGGGATATTTTGCTTTGACTATGGCAATTATTTTCCAGATCAGAGAACCAGGTTATTTTGCTTTGTTATGCTGGCAAAGCATAATTGTAATTTCAACTGCAATTTGGTTCAGATCCAAATTTATTATTCTGGCAAACTTTCTTATTTATATTATTATTTTTATTACCTACCTTGTTATGGAAGGAAGAATCAGCAGTATTAGTTTAAGCTTTGGAATAGTTGCTTTATTAAGCGCCAGAATTTTGAACTGGAAAAAAGACAGGCTGGAATTAAAAACGGAACAAATGCGAAACGCATACCTGCTTACGGCACTTGTAATAATTCCATATGCATTATACCACTCAATGCCAGAAGGCTGGGCAAGTGTTTCCTGGATTGGTGTCGCAATAATTTATTATGTTTTAAGCTTACTTTTACACAACAAAAAGTATCGCTGGATGGCACTATTAACATTAGGATTAACCGTAGTATATGTTTTTATTATAGGTATAAGCAGCTCAAGTTCAACTTATAAAATAGTTTCTTTCCTGATTTTGGGTGCTGTACTAATTTTAATTTCACTTATTTATTCAAGAAATAAACTAAAGACGGAAAAAAGATTAGATAATAAATAACTTGCTTTAAAACGATGCTGGCTATTTGAATAGATAGAAAAATATATAAATAATTTGTTCAACTCTGGATAACAGAGTAAATTTAGTTTAGTATTAAAATGAAAGTTGGAGAATAAAAATAAAAATGAAAAAATATTTAGAAGAAGCACTTGAATATCACAGCATGGGAAGAAAGGGAAAGATTGAAGTAGTTGCTACAAAACCATGTTTAACCTCACGCGATTTATCACTGGCATATACACCAGGAGTTGCGGAACCCTGCAGGATGATTGAAAAAAATGAAGAGGATGTTTATAAATACACGGCAAAAGGAAATCTGGTTGCAGTAGTTTCAAATGGAACTGCGGTATTAGGGCTCGGTGATATTGGTCCTTTAGCAGGTAAACCTGTTATGGAAGGAAAAGGAATCCTATTTAAAAGATTTGCCGATATAGATGTTTTTGATATCGAACTTAAAAGCAAAGATCCTAAGGAAATCATTAAGGTTGTTCAGCTTTTAGAGCCAACTTTTGGCGGAATCAATCTTGAAGATATAAAAGCACCGGAATGCTTTGAGATTGAAGAAAAGCTTAAGGAGACAATGAATATTCCGGTTTTTCATGACGACCAGCATGGAACAGCAATTATTTCTTGTGCAGCTTTAATAAATGCTGTTGAAATTGCAGGCAAAAAACTTTCCGAGGTAATAATTGTTGTTAACGGAGCTGGAGCTTCAGCAATATCTTGCAGCAAAATGTACGTGGCTGCAGGAGCAAAAAGAGAAAATATATTAATGTTCGATTCAAAAGGATGCCTTACAAAAGATAGGACGGATCTTAACAAGTATAAGATGGAATTTACCACTGATAAAAAAATAAAATCTCTTGTTGAAGGTATAGCCGGTGCAGATGTTTTTATTGGTCTTTCCAAAGGCGGAGTAGTATCAAAAGAAATGATTAAAGTAATGGCTGATAATCCTATAGTTTTTGCGATGGCTAATCCGGATCCTGAAATTACTTATGAAGATGCAATGTCCGTAAGGACAGATTTGATTATGGCAACCGGAAGAAGCGATTATCCTAACCAGGTAAACAATGTACTGGGCTTTCCATTTATTTTTCGTGGCGCCCTGGATGTGCGGGCAACTGCAATTAATGAAGAAATGAAAATGGCCGCTGTTAAAGCTTTAGCTACTCTTGCTAAAGAAAAAATTCCTGAAATAGTTATTAATGCTTATGGCGGAAAAGATTTTTCATTTGGAAGAGAGTATATAATTCCTAAACCTTTTGACCCGAGAGTTCTCTGGTATGTGGCACCGGCAGTTGCTAAAGCTGCAATTGAAACAGGTGTTGCGAAATTGAAGATAACTGATTGGAACAGATATATAGAAGAATTGAAAGAACGTCTGGGTCTTTCAAAAGAAGTTGTCAGAGTAATGATTCATAAAGCACAGAAGAACCCTAAAAAAGTTGTATTCCCGGAAGGGGAAGAAGAAAAAATAATAAGAGCGGCTCATGTAGCAAGGAAAGAAAATATAGCTTACCCAGTTTTGCTTGGTAATGAAGTAAATATCAAAAAAATGATAAAGAGCCTTGGATACGACCAGGCAGAATTTGAAATAAAAGATCCATATAAAAGTGAAGAAGCCGTTCATTATGCAATTGAGTTTTACGAAAGAAGGCGAAGAAAAGGAGTAACACTTTCTTTGGCAAAAAACCTGATGAAGAAAAGAATTTATTTTGGTTCGATGATGGTTAAACAAGGTAACGCCGATGCTCTCATCAGCGGATTAACAACTCATTATCCCGAGACAATAAGACCGGCGCTTGAATGTGTTGGTGTAAGACAAGGATTAAAAATTGTTTCAGGACTTTATTTAGTTGTAACAAAGAAAGAAGTTTATTTCTTTGCGGATACTACTGTTAATGTTAATCCTGGTCCGGAGGAGCTTGCCCAGATTACAATTTCTGCTGCTGAAAAAGTCAGAGAATTTGATATTGTTCCAAAAGTTGCAATGCTTTCATTCAGCAATTTTGGAAGTTCAAAATATCCCGAATCTCAAAAAGTCAAACAAGCTGTCGATATAATTAAAAATCTGCAGCCGGATTTAATTGTTGATGGTGAAATGCAGGCAGATACAGCGGTTATGCCTGATATTCTTGAACAAGATTTTCCATTCAGCAATCTTAAAGGCGGCGCAAACACTTTGATTTTCCCTGATCTAAATTCCGGCAATATAGCTTACAAGCTAATGGCAAGAATTGGACAGGCAACAGTTATCGGTCCAGTTTTAATGGGAATGGCAAAACCGATTCACGTTCTGCAGCGCGGAGCCACGGTTGATGATATAGTTAATATGGCTGCAATTGCTGTTGTTGAAGCAAACAAAAGACAGGTTGAGATTAAAGAAGTTGTATAAGTAAAATTCCGTAGCACAGATTACTATTCTGTGCTACGATTTTAAATGGGATAATAAACCGGGTGTGGATTTAAAGTGTTAACCTTTCGTGAAACTATTGAAAATCATCTTGAATTTCACATCTCTTTTTCATTAGTAACTCACCATTATATACCTTAACTTGATTTTAGTTCTCTCATAATGTGTAAGATTTATTTAACAGGTTAGTTAAAGTATAAATTAAAGAAAAGAGCTGTATGATGAATATACATGTTGGTAATCTCTCACCTGATACAACAGAAGATGATCTTAGGAATCTCTTCTCGCAATTCGGGAAAGTTAAAAGTGTTAATATCATTAAATATCCCAACAACCTCTCAAAGGGTTATGGTTTTATCGATATGCCTGCATCAGTTGAAGCCCAGGAAGCTATACAGAAACTGAAAGCTGTTGATGTTAAAGGTAAAAGTATTCTTGTTAGCGAAGCTCGTCCCAGGAACTGATTTTTCTTGTTTCGTATTTAAGAAATAAAATAAGCGGCTCATTGAGCGGCTTAAAGTTTTGTATTTGTAATCACACCAGTAAGTAGTGCTTTTCTTAAAATAACAAATCTTCTTATTTGTCAACTCTCTACTTAGGGAATGAATTTTACCCTATTCCTGAAAATGAGAAATCACTCATAAATAAACCGGAGAGTTCAATCAGAAATTCTTCAAAAATTATAAAAAAACAAAATAAATTGTGTAACAAACAATAATTGCTTTTATTTATTTTTTGGCATTTTAGTTGTCACTGTATAATATTAAATCATTATTATTTTATATTAGTTAATGATTTCTATGAGACAATTGTTAATACGCAAAAGTTTAATTTCGAATCAAAACCTAAGAACTAAGGAGTAAAACGGTATGAAAAGACTTTTTCATTTACTCATTTTATTGACGATATTTTCGTTTACGGGGGCATTTGCTCAAACGCTTACATTAAATACTTTTGGGGTTACTCATCGCGATGTTGATAGAGATACAGTGGATCATTATTTCGATAAGTCATACAATGGATTATTGAATGTTGGAAAAGAAACAAAAATGTATTTCAAAGCATCAGTCGATGAAGGAGACTTAACCAGTCCGGTATGGAACATAATTGAAAAGCCATCTGGATCGGTTGCTGCTTTTGGAGCAACAAAAAATGTCGATGCTTCTACACAACTTATTTCTTTCATTCCTGATGTAGTTGGTATCTTCAAAATTTCAGTTACAAGCGGTACAATGAGTGATACTTTAGAATTTAATTCAGCCTTGTACCTGGGGGTTAACAGTACGGCACCAAATTGTATGACTTGCCATAACATTCCCCAGTGGGGAAACATTGGTGACCAATGGAAAACGACAAATCATTCTCATACAGATAAAGATGGTTTGGATGGAAAATTGAGCAGCCATTTTGGAAATAGTTGTTTAGAATGTCATTCCACAGGTTACTATGCAGGTGCAGATAATAACGGGTTTGATGATTTTCCATTTGTATTTCCGGGTTCCTTATATGATGGTGTTTATGACTCCTTAACTACTCTTTATCCGGATGCAATGGCAAGAGCAAACGTTCAGTGCGAAAGCTGCCATGGGCCTGGAAGCGGACATAATGGATTAATTGAAGGTATAGCAAAAACAGTATCAGCAGATAATTGTATGTGGTGTCATGATTCCGGGGTACATGAGATATTCGGATATCAATGGAAACATTCTGGTGAGGATGCCTCGGACTTTGACGGACGCGGTTTTGAAGGAGGACATGCTAAAGGTGCTTATGTGATTTCTGCAGGAACAAGAAGTGGTTGTTCGCCATGCCATAGTGGTGAAGGATTCATCGAGTGGGTTAAAGAAGGAAGACCAACTGATCAATTTGGATCACCTGCAGCAACTTCAATTCTTCCGGAAGCAACTAACATTTCTTGTGCAGTTTGCCACGACCCGCATAATGGTACAACCGAACATCAATTAAGATATGCTTCTACTACTACTCTTGGAGATGGTACTCCAGTAACTTTTGAAAAATATGGTAGTGGCTCACTCTGTATGCAATGTCATAGAAGCCGTCGTAATGCTGCAACGTATGCAGATGATCCTGATAATGCCAGTTCTCACTACGGAGCTCATCATGGTCCTGAAGCTGATTTGCTATTAGGTGTGAACGCTCCCAATTTCGGTATTAACCTTCCAAGTTCACCCCATGCTGTAGCTGTACTTCCAGGTGAAGATCATACTAATGCTTGTGTTAATTGTCATATGGCTGGTAATGATGAAACACCGGCTGATGAAGCAAGTATTAAAGTTGTTGGCGGACACTCATGGAATATGAATGATGCAGAAGGACATGATAATGTTGCTGCATGTGCCCCATGTCATGGTGATTTTGGACCATCATTCAAAGATAAATTGTATTACATAAACGGTAATGCAGACCTTGACGGAAATGGTATAGAAGAAGGTCTTCAGGTAGAAGTTAAAGGTCTATGGGAAAAACTCGCTGAGTTATTACCGCACAATGATGATGGTGATGTTGAATTAACACCTGGAGATAGTACATTAACACCAGCTATTACAAGAGGTGCTTATGTATATTTCTGGATTGAAGAAGACAGAAGCTGGGGTCTTCATAACCCGGCTTTCGCTGTTTCTTTATTGAAAGTTTCTATTGAACAGCTTGGTGGTGTTGTTGCTGTAGATTATCCTAAGGATAATATGCCTGAGGAATATAAACTATCGCAGAATTATCCAAATCCATTCAACCCATCAACTACAATTGAATATACCGTACCTGAATATTCAAACGTAACGATTACGATTTACGATGCACTAGGAAAACAGATAGAACAATTATACAGCGGTGAAAAAGCAGCGGGTACGTATTCGTTACAATGGAATGCCTCGAGCTATTCATCTGGAATTTATTTCTACAGACTAAGTACAGAGAAATTTGTTCAGGTAAAGAAAATGTTATTACTCAAATAAGTTCTTAGTTAAAGAAAAAGGCTGCTGTAATTGGCAGTCTTTTTCATATAAATTTGTTCTTTGATGATAATTGTTCGGGAGCTAGAGGGAAAAGTCTTTACAAGGTGTGAAATTCTTGTAATTAAGAACCCGGTTTCTCGTTTTCTTAAACTTGAGATTACGAAAGTTAAGATTTGGTTAGAAAATATAGGTATTTGGCTGGTTTGTTTTTTGTGCGGAGAACGAATTGGGAATCACTGAAAAAAGGGAAACAGGAAGATATAAATAGACTTTCTGGCCAAATAAAAATAACTGAAAGAATTTTCAGAGGAGAGCTCCCCGGCAGTTGAAATAATTACTGAGGAGCTCTCTTTTTTTTAAAAAAAACATATTTATAACTTGATAAAAATTTTACTATCAAACTTTGTTTATTTTGCAATTCAAAAAAGATTAAGGAAATAAAACCCAATAATTAATTCATTATTCTGAAGTATATGGGATGAAAAAATTACTATTTATTGTAAGCCTTTTTATTGGACTCACAACATATCTGTTCCCTCAGAATCTTAATGGTCGTTTCACAAGTGCCGTTTATTCTTTTGAACGTTTCGATACGGTAAACAATTCAAATACATATACGCGGACCTACCAAATGTTATATCTTACATTTGGAAAAGACAACGTATCATTAAAAAGTTATTTAAACCTGGAGGGAGACGTTAGTCAAAGCCAGACATACGATCCGAGATTAAGATTCTATAACCTATATGTTGATGTAAAAAACCTGTTTGATGTTATGTACGTTAAACTTGGCAGGCAGCCTCTTTTCAGCGGAATCGGAGGAGGTGTTTTCGATGGTATGACGCTTGGTTTTAAATATGCAGGATTTGATGTGAACGGCTATTACGGCGGTAATGTTCCTGCATATCAAAAATTAAATTTTACAGATGATTTAAGTAATGATTTTGTTGCCGGAGGTAAGGTTAATTACTATCCTGATAAAAATACCAGACTGGCTTTAAAGTATTTTAATCAAAGTTTTAAAACCACATCCTATACAACAACAAGATTAAGCCCCGATTTAGAAACAAATCCTAACTATATAATAGATAACAATTCGGAACAATACCAATACTTAACTGCTGAAGCTTCTTATGATGAGGCTAAGACATTCAGGGTAGATACAAAACTTGATTACGATTTAAACTTTGGTATGATTTCAAAGTATGAAGTGCTTGGACGTTACCAGGAAATTGAAAATTTAGGAATCGATGCTTATTACAATTTTCGTCAACCGAAGATAAGATACAATTCTATCTTTTCCGTTTTTGATTTTCAAAACTCCCAGGAAATTGAAATTGGCGCCGATTACTTGATTGATAAAACATATAAAGTAATTGGTAAGTTTGGTAATGTTATTTATTCAGATGAAAGTTCGCAGAGAGTATCATTAGGAGTTTCTACTCCATGGGGAACTTTAATGGGAAGAAAAACTTTTGGATATGCCGGTGAGCTGAATTCAGTTTCGGCTTATACTGCCCGCTCATTTTGTGAAGGCCTTTTAACCCCGAGCCTGAGCCTTGCTTATACAAATTATAAGCTCTCTTCCGATGATGATTCAAATGATATGATAACTGCATTATTAGGATTGAATTACCGTCCATGGAGAACATTGTCATTCGATGCCCAGGGACAGTTTCTGAATAATAAAATATATAAAAATGATTTCCGTTTGTTACTAAAATTAAATTTCTGGTTCAACGTAAACTTTCAGAAAATTTAAGCTATGAAAGAAAAGTATATTCATTTAATTGTTTCATTTGGCGCAGTTTTATTTCTAACGCTTACCGCGTTTGATAGTCAGGCTGAAAGCCCTGACGGGAAAGTTAAAAGCAACCGCGACCTTATTAATTTTTCGCATTCTTTCCATGCTGATTTAGCAGAATGCGCCGATTGCCATTCCAGGGTACCTGAAAGTACTTCTTTAAATGATCGATTACTTCCTGATCATAGTAATTGCGGGAATTGTCATGAAGTTGATAATGAAGATAAGTGCAGCACCTGTCATAAGAATGAAGTGTATGAACCTTTAATTCAGACAAAATCGAAATTAATTTTTAATCATAAAGATCACCTGGCAAAAGGGCTTGAATGCGAAAGCTGTCATAAAGATTTTAAGACAGTTGGTTATAGTGATGAAGCTGCACAAAAAATTCCACCTATGGAAACGTGTGCAAGTTGCCATAGTCCTGAAAATACTGGTCCTAGTTTTTGCGAGAGTTGTCATATTTCAACAGCCGGATTGATTCCTGAAAATCATACCAGTGTGAATTTCATGCGCGAGCATAAATTTCTTGCTCAATCAGCCAATGCAAATTGTACAATGTGCCATAGTAATTCTACCTGCGAAGAATGTCACGTTTCAACCAGCACAATTACAGAAGCAAATAAAGCAGATAATTTTTATCAACCTTACATGCCGAGCCAATCTATAGACGGCCATAAACAGCAAATAATAAGCAGAGTTCATGAACTCGATTACAGATTTAATCATGGAATAGATGCAAATCTAAAA
>Ga0210098_1000460_pt1 | contig 12677 bp, 8 predicted proteins | sample Joice_ThreeSqA_D_FD_184870 | JGI IMG/M metagenome (GOLD analysis project Ga0210098, IMG submission 184870) | Wetland microbial communities from San Francisco Bay, California, USA, that impact long-term carbon sequestration - Joice_ThreeSqA_D1... | ecosystem: Environmental > Aquatic > Marine >...
GCTTTTCGCCTGCGGGGGGAAGGGAAAGGAGGCGGCGGTGGTTTCCCGTCCCGTGGTGCAGGACGTGGAAGTGGTCGTCGTCCGGCCGGTCCCGCGGGAAACGACCGCTGAAGCGATGGGAACGGTCCGGGCGCGGACGACCGCCTTGGTGGCGCCGCAGGTGACGGGGCGGCTGACCGGCGTCGCGGTTTCGGAAGGATCGGTGGTGGCGGCGGGGGCGCTCCTTGCGACGATCGACGACACGACGGTGCGCGCGCAGCTCTCCTCGGCGGAAGGGGCGGTCGCGGAATCCGAGGCGGCGCGCGAGGAGGTCGACGGCGCCATCTCCCAGGCGGAGGCGGGGAAAGCCCTGGCGGAGAAAACCTTCGAACGGTTCCGGAGGCTGCTGGGGGAGAAGGTGGTCACGCAGCAGGAGTTCGACGAGGTCGAGATGCGGCGCACCGTTGCGGCGAAGGAGCTGGAGCGGGCGCAGCGGAAGAGGGCGCAGGTGAGCGCGAAGATCACCCAGGCGAGAGGCCAGGCCGACGCGGCCCGGGCGATGCTCGCCTGGACGAAAGTGACCGCCCCTTTCGCGGGGGTGATCGTCGAGAAGCGGGCGGACGCGGGGTCGATGGCCATCCCCGGCGTTCCCCTCTTCGTCCTGGAGGATCCGCGCCGTCACCGCATCGAGGCGTTCGTCTCGGAGGCGTATCTCCCGCTTCTCCGGAAGGGGACACCGGTTCGGGTGGTCCTGGACGCCGACCCCGGGAAGCCGTTTTCGGCCGCCGTCACGGAGATCGATCCGGCGATCGACCCGGCGACCCGCACCTTCACGGTGAAGGCGGATCTTCCGGCGGGCCGGGCCCGGTCGGGACAGTCCGGCAAGGTGCGCTTCGCCGCCGGGAAAGGGACGGTCCTCGCGGTCCCGAAACGGGCCATCACCCACGCGGGCGGCACCGACGGCGTGTTCACGGTCGGCGCCCAGGACAACGTGGCGCGCCTCTCGGTGATCACCCTCGGCGCGGAGTTCGACGACCGGGTGGAAGTCCTCTCCGGCATCGAAGACGGGGCGCGGGTCGCCCTGTCGCCGCTCGACAAGCTTTCCGACGGGGCGCGGGTGGAGGTCCACCGGTGAACGCCCCTTCGTCGCCCCGCCATCTCGGGATCGCCGGGCGGATCGCAGCCGCCTTCATCGGGTCCCGACTCACGCCCCTGTTCATCATCGCGTCGGTCCTGCTCGGCGTGGGCGCCGTGCTTCTTCTCCCGCGGGAGGAGGAGCCCCAGATCGTGGTGCCGATGGTCGACGTCTTCGTGCGGATGCCCGGCGCCTCGGCGAAAGAGGTGGAGAATCGGGTCACCCGGCCGATGGAGGAGCTTCTGTGGGAGATCCCGGGGGTGGAGTACGTCTACTCCACGACGTCGCCCGGGCAGTCGATGGCGATCGTCCGGTTCAAGGTGGGCGAGGACGAGGAGAAGAGCATCGTCCGCCTCAACCAGAAGCTGTACGCGAATTTCGACCGGATCCCGCCGGGCGCGACCCAGCCGCTGGTCAAGCCCCGCTCCATCGACGACGTCCCCATTCTCGCGCTTACGCTGTCTTCCGGCCGGCACGATCCGTTCACCCTGCGAAGGATCGCTTCCCTGCTCCAGGTTCAGATCAAGACGGTCCCCGACGTTTCGGAGGTGAAGGTCACCGGGGGGCAGCGGCGGCAGCTCCGTGTGATCCTCGACCCGGAACGGATGGCCGCGCGCGGCGTCGCCCCCACCTTTCTCGCCCAACGGCTCGGGCAGGCCAACCGCCAGCTCCAGGCGGGAAGCTTCGCCTCCGGGAACCGGGAGCGACGTCGCGAGGATCGTGGACGGCCCGGAGGAACCCGCCGATTACGTCTTCTTCGGCCTGGGTCCGGCAGCCCGCGCGGGGGGACCGGTCGTGTCTCCCGCCGTGACGCTGTCGGTCGCCAAGCGGAAAGGCACCAACGCGATCGACGTCGCGGACAAGGTGCTCGCGAAGGTGGACGGGCTCAAGGGGACCTTCCTCCCCGGTGACGTCACGCTGACGGTCACGCGGAACTACGGCGAGACGGCCGCGGAGAAGTCGAACGAGCTCCTCCTCCACATGCTGATCGCCGTCGTCTCGGTGTCGATCCTCATCTGGATCACCCTCGGATTGCGGGAGGCGGGGATCGTCGCGACGGCCATCCCCGTGACCCTCGCACTCACCCTCACCGTCTTCTACCTCACCGGGTACACGCTGAACCGGGTGACGCTCTTCGCGCTCATCTTCTCCATCGGGATTCTCGTGGACGACGCGATCGTCGTGGTCGAGAACATCGTCCGCCACTACAGGCTCCCGGAAAATCGCGGCCGCTCCGTGACCGACATCGCGATCGAGGCGGTGGACGAGGTGGGGAACCCCACGATCCTGGCCACCTTCGCCGTCATCGCCGCAATCCTCCCGATGGCCTTCGTCCGGGGCCTGATGGGGCCCTACATGCGGCCGATCCCGGTGGGGGCGACGGCGGCGATGCTCTTCTCGCTCGTGGTGGCATTCGTCGTCACCCCGTGGACGGGGGTCCGGCTCCTCCGAAAGGAGGTCGACGGCGGACACGGGCACGTCGAGGAAGGGTATTCGACGCGACTGTACCGGAAGTTCATGGGCCGCCTCCTGCACCGTCCCGTCTGGCGATACGGCTTCCTGCTCCTCGTCGTCCTCCTCCTCCTGGGGTCGGCCTCGCTCGTAGCGGTCGGTTGGGTGAAGGTGAAGATGCTCCCGTTCGACAACAAGAGCGAGTTCCAGGTGGTGGTCGACATGCCGGAAGGGTCGACGCTCGAGGAGACCGCGGCCGTCACGCGGGAGATCGGGGTCGTCGTGGCCGCCGTGCCCGAGGTGATGAACTACCAGATGTACGTGGGCACCTCTTCGCCCTACAACTTCAACGGCCTCGTGCGGCACTACTTCCTTCGGCGGGGGGCGAACCAGGCGGACCTCCAGGTGAACCTGGTGCCGAAGGGGGAGCGGAAGTCCCAGAGCCACGACATCGCCACGCGGGTGCGCCCGGCGATCCAGGCGGTGGCGACCCGGTACGACGCCAACGTCAAGATCGCGGAGGTTCCCCCCGGGCCGCCGGTCCTCGAGACCCTGGTCGCCGAGGTGTACGGTCCGGACTATCCCGGGCAGATCGAATTGGCGCGGAAGATCAAGGAGATCTTCGAGAAGGCCGATGGGGTGGTGGACGTGGACTGGTACGTGGAGGCCGACCAGCCCCGGTACCGGTTCGAGGTGGACCAGGAAAAGGCGGCGTTGAACGGGGTCTCGACGGAGCAGGTGGACGCGACCCTTCGCCTGGCGATCGAGGGGATGGACGTGGGGCTCCTCCACCAGCCGCTGGAGAAGGAGGACGTCCCGATCGTGCTTCGCCTTCCCAGGGCGGAGCGGTCGAAGCTCGACCGTCTGAAACAGGTCCGGGTGATGGGGCGGCAGGGGAACCTCGTGCCCCTCGGGGAGCTGGTGCGTGTGAAAGAGGAGATCGCCGAGAAGAGCATCTACCACAAGAACCTGATGCCCGTGGTGTACGTAACCGCCGACGTGGCGGGGAAGGTTGAGAGCCCGGTCTACGCGATCCTCTCGATCGACAAGGTCCTCGACAAGCTGCAGATTCCCGGCGGGTACAAGCTCACGCGGTACGTGGCGAGTCAGCCGGCCAGCGACCGGAAGTTCGCCATGAAGTGGGACGGGGAGTGGTACATCACCTACGAGGTATTCCGCGACCTCGGGTTGGCCTTCGCCGCGGTGCTGGTGCTGATCTACATCCTCGTGGTGGGGTGGTTCCAGTCGTTCCGGACGCCGCTCACCATCATGGCCGCCATCCCCTTCTCCCTCGTGGGGATCCTCCCCGCCCACGGGCTCATGGGCGCGTTCTTCACCGCCACCTCGATGATCGGGTTCATCGCGGGGGCCGGGATCGTGGTGCGCAACTCGATCATCCTCGTGGATTTCGTGGAGCTTCGTCTCGCACAGGGGATGCCGCTGGACCAGGCGGTGATCGACGCGGGGGCGGTCCGGTTCCGGCCCATGATGCTGACGGCGGCGGCGGTGATCGTCGGGGCCTCGGTGATCCTGTTCGACCCGATCTTCCAGGGACTGGCGATCTCGCTGATGGCGGGGGAGGTGGCGTCGCTCTTCTTGTCCCGGATGACGGTTCCGATTCTCTTCTTCTTGAGCGAGAGCCGGAAGCACGGCCACATGGCGCGCCTCCCGGAATAGGGGAGCGACAGGAGGGTCCTGCGGCGACTCCGCCGGACCCGGGGTTACTTCCCCGGGGGCATCTTCTTCAGCGTCTCGAGCTGTTTCGTGGCGGTCTGAAGCGAACGGGCCGCTTCCTCGTTCCCGGGGTCGTAGGCGAGTATCGTCTTCCAGTCGACGATCGCCGCCGAAACCTCTCCCCGGCGGTACTCCGTCAGTGCCTTCTGCGTCAGCGCCGCCGTGAGGGTGTCTACCTTCGCCCGTATCTCGCTCTGTGTGAAGGGGTAATCCCGCCAGTTCGCCGCGGGGTGGGTGATGTACCGAAGCGTTTCCATCCATCGCTTTCCCGCATCTTCCCATTTCCTCTGGGCGTACGCCGCGTCCCCGCTCTTCTTGAGGGCGAGCACCGCGTTGTCGAACTCCCGGGCGACTCCCGCGTGGCCCGGCTGCTCCTTCCATGCGCCGGAGTAAAGCTCGAGAGCCCGCTCGAACCTTCCTTCCTTGAACGCCGCCATCCCCTCGGCGAACAGTTTGTCGGCCACGGGGATCCCGGGCGGCTTCACTGCCGGCGCGGGGGGCGGCATCCCGGGCGGCTTCACTGCCGGCGCGGGGGGCGGCATCCCGGGCGGCTTCACTGCCGGCGCAGGGGGCGGCATCCCGGGCGGCTTCACTGCGGGCGCGGCCGGCGGAGTCCTGTAAAAGAGGCTTGAAAGTTCCGCGCACCCCTGGAGTGTGAATGCCGAGAGGGCCAGGAGGAGGAGTGCTCGTGGGAGGCCACTACGTCTCAAAGCGCCATGCTCTTCAGCGTGGTTTCATCCATCTGCGGCATCTCCCGCACCATCTTCGCGAACGCGTCCGCGAGTTCCGGGGAGAACTGCGTCCCGCGGAACTTCAGGATCTCGTCGATCGCCTCTTCGGACGAAAGGGCCTCCCGGTACGGACGTTCCGTGGTCATCGCGTCGAAGGCGTCGGCCAGCGCGATGATCTGCGCGTGGAGCGGGATCTCGTCGCCCTTGATTCCGTCCGGGTACCCCTCCCCGTTGTACCACTCGTGGTGTGCGCGCACCACGGGAATGTACTGGTGGAGAAACGGCGCCATCCGCAGGATTTCCGTGCCGTCGGACGGATGGCTTCGCATCTGCTCTTCCTCGGCGCGCGACAGGCGCTCCCCCTTGAGGAGGACGTCGTCGGGGGTCTGGATCTTCCCGAGGTCGTGGAAGATCGCCGCCCGCTCCAGGTTGGAGACCTCCTCTTCACCCATCCCGAGGCGGCGTCCCAACGTGCACGACATCCGCGCCACGCGGGCGGAATGCCCCATCGTGTACGGGTCCCTCGCGTCCAGGGACGCGGCGATGACGCGGACCATGCTGACGTACGCTTCCTCCAGCTGAAGCGCATTCAATTGCAGGGATCTCTTCTGGGCGAGGATCGTCTCCGCCATCCGGTTGAAGTTCCGCGTGAGAGCACCCAGTTCGTCGGAGGAGTGCACCGGGACGGGTTGGAACGTCTCGCTGCCCGCGAGGGTGAGAACCGCCCGGTGGAGCCGCTTCACCGGGGTGGTGATGAACGACGAAAGCAGCATCGTCCCGACGAAGGCGACCCCCAGGATGACCGCCGCCATCGCGAAGATCCGTTGCCGGATCGTCCGCTGCGCTGTCGCGAGACCCTTCATGGATAGCCCGACGGAGGCGATCCCCACGTGGCGCCCCGCGAAGGAGATCGGGGTGGTGTATTCGATGATCCGTTGCCCGCCGCGCATCACCTCGTCCGCCCGTGTGTCGCCGAAGGTCCCCAGGGGAAGCAGGGGTGGAACGGGACGGTACGGTTTTCCCCGTTCCGTCACCCGGTCGTGGGCCACCACGATGTCGGACGCGTTCCGGATGGCGATGAAAACGATGTAGGGATCGCTTGACCGGGTTTCGGATACCAGCCGGTCCAGCCCGAGCGGATCGTCCGCCAGCAGGGAATGCCCCGCGGAGAGGGCCACCACGCGGGATACCGCCGCGCCCCGCTGGAGCAGGTCGTGGCGCATCGCGGCCTTGGTCACCTCCGTGACCATCCAGGTCACGGAGGCGACGAGGAGGAATACGAGAGGGAACAGGAACCCGAACAGTTTCAGACGGATACCTGCTCCGATCCGGCGTTCGATCCCCCCCGGTCCGGTTGCTTGTTCCACGGTTTCCATAACAACCTCCCATTATAGGAGATTCGAACCACTCCGGGGGTTCCTTCTTATCGCGATTGAATAAACAGTGCCGCGAGGCGGTCTTATCCACGATGCCATGAAAGGAGGTGGAGCATGACGCATTCTGGGAAGTTTTTTCGGCTCCTGCTGGCGGGGGTTGCGGTTGCCGCAGCGATCGGATATTCGGGGCCCGCGCGGGCGGAGGTGAACGTCAACATCAACCTGGGGCCGCCCCCGATCGTGGTGTCCGCGCCGCCTGCGGTCGTGATGATCCCGCACTCCCAGGTCCATTTCGTTCCCGACCCCAAGATCGACGTGTTCTTCTACGGGGGGTACTGGTGGTCGCCTCGTGGCGACCGGTGGTACCGTGCGCGGGCGTATAAAGGGCCGTGGGGTGCGATCGATCGGCGCCGGGTGCCCCCGGCGGTTGCCTACGTGCCGCCGGACTACAGGACAAGGTACGGGCGGGATCGGCACGTCCCGTACGGCCAATGGAAGAAGGAGCGCGAGAAGGAGTGGAAGGAGAGCAAAAAGGATCACGGCAAGCAAGGCCGATGACCTTTCAGGCCAGGCGCTGAAGCACCTCGTTCGATACGAACCAGTACCTGTCCGGGAGCCGCAGCCGGTCCCCCTCCAGGAGCAGCAGGCCGGCTTCGATCAGGTTTTCCACGGCCTCCCGCGCCTCGTCGGGGGGGGGGCCGTTCCTTTTTTCGATGGAGGGCGGGGACACCCCTTCCGACATCCGCAGCCCGAAGATCAGCGACTCCTTCCACGCGTCATCCCGGCCGCACGCGCGGGTCGATCCCCACGGCGGGCGTCCCTCGCCCAGTGCCCGGACATACTCGGGCAGCGACGGCGGGTTCGCCGTCCGCAAACCGAACGGGGCGGACTCTCCGGGGAACAGCAGACCGTGGGCCGAAGGACCGAGCCCGAGGTAACCGTCCCTGCGCCAATACTTCAGGTTGTGGCGGCACTCCTTCCCCGGGCGGGCGAAGTTTGAGATCTCGTAATGGCGGTACCCCGCGGTACGAAAGGTATCGCGCGCCGCCGTGTACATCCGTGCGACGGTGTCGTCGTCGGGCAGGGCGGTCTTGCCGCCCCCGATCGCCGCGTGGAGCGGCGTTCCGGGTTCCGGGGTCAACGCGTAGGCCGACATGTGGTCGGGCAGGAACGTCACGGCGAGATCGAGGTCCGCTTGCCAATCCGCCTCGCCCTGGGCCGGGTTCCCGAAGATGAGGTCGATCCCCACGGAGGAGAACCCCTCCCTTCGGGCGTCCCGGTATGCCGTGCGGACGTCCTCCACGGAGTGGATCCTGCCGAGGGCGGCGAGGGTTTCCGGACGGAACGACTGGACCCCGAGGCTCACCCGGTTGAAGCCGCCCTCCCGCAGCAGGGCGAAATCGGTGCCGGTGACCGTTCCCGGGTTCGCCTCCGTCGTGATCTCGGCGCCCTCCGCCACGGGAAAGCGCGACCGGATCGCCGCGAGGAGCCGGGTGAGCCGGCCAGGCCCGAGGACCGTCGGTGTTCCCCCTCCGAAATATACGGTGTCGGCCGGGAGGCTCGCTTCGCCGGGAAACTCCCGCAGGAGGAGGTCCATCTCCCGCTCCACGAGCGCGGGGAACCGGTCGTGCGCCTCTTCCCCGCCGGCGACGGAGTAGAAGTCGCAATACCCGCACTTGCGGGCGCAGAACGGAACGTGAACGTAGATCCCCCGCATGGGTGTCATTCTCCCACGTCTTGACACGCCGCTTGTTGTGAATCATCATTCAGTTTCGCGTTCCGTCCGACACCGACCCGACAGGAGGTAGGAACCGATGTTCCCCAAAATCCGCAAGGTGGCCGTGCTCGGGGCCGGGGTTATGGGTTCCGGCATTGCGGCGCACCTGGCCAACGCCGGGATCTCCTGCCAGATGCTCGACATCGTCCCCCCGACCCTCTCCGACGACGAGAAGAGGAAAGGGTTGACGGAGAAGAGCCCCGCTTTCCGGAACCGATTCGCCCTGAAAGGGGTGGAAAGCATCCGGAAGAGCCGTCCGTCCCTGATCTATTCGCAGAAGGACCTGGCCCGGATCGCGATCGGCAATTTCGACGACGATTTCGCGAAGATCGCGGAGTGCGACTGGATCGTCGAGGTGGTGATCGAGAATCTGGCGATCAAGCGGGCGCTCTACGCGAAGATCGAGGCCCTCTGGAAACCGGGGGTCGTCGTCTCCTCCAACACCTCGGGGATCTCGATCGCACAGATGATGGAAGGCCGCGGAAAGGAGTTCCGCCGGCACTTCCTCGTCACCCACTTCTTCAATCCCGTCCGGTACATGAAGCTGCTCGAGATGGTCGCCGGGGAGGAGACAGACCCCGGGATCTTCGCGGGGATGGCCGCCTTCGGCGAACGGGTCCTCGGGAAGGGGATCGTCTACGGGAAGGACACCCCGAATTTCGTCGGGAACCGGGTCGGCGTCTTCGCGATGATGCACGCGATGCACGCGATGATCGAGGATGGGCTGACCATCGAGGAGGTGGACAAGGTCCTGGGACCGGCGATGGGGCGCCCCAGATCGGCCGCTTTCGGCACGGCCGACCTCGTGGGCCTCGACACGCTCCTGCACGTCTCCGACAACGTGTACGAGAATTTGAAGGACGATCCCGACCGGGAGCGGTTCCTACCCCCCCCCTTCGTGAAGGAGATGGCGAAGCGCGGCCTGCTGGGCCGCAAGTCCGGCGCCGGCTTCTTCAAGATGGAGGGGAAGGGGGACACGAAGCGGAAGTACGTCCTCGACTACAACGCGCTGGAGTACCGCCCGGCGGAGAAGGTCTCCTTCCCGTCCCTCGACGCCGCGAAGGGGGAGGAGGAGACGGGAGCGCGGATCGCGAAAGTGATCTCCGGGGACGACAAGGCGGCGAAGTACGCCTGGGAGGTGCTCTCCGACACGCTGCTCTACTCCGCGAAGCGGATCCCGGAGATCGCGGACGACGTGGTCAACGTCGACAACGCCATGAAGTGGGGATTCAACTGGACCCTCGGTCCCTTCGAGACGTGGGACGCGATCGGGGTGTCCGACTCGGTGGCCAGGATGAAGGCCGAGGGGAAGGCGATCCCGGCGAACGTCGAGAAGATGCTCGCCTCGGGGGCGTCCTCCTTCCATCGCCGCCGGGACGGTGTGCCCGAGTTCTTCGATTTCGCCTCCGGCAGATATCTCCCGTCCCCCGTTTCGCCGGCGATCATTTCCCTTCCGTCCCTTGCGGAGAGGAAGAAGGTGGTCCGGCGCAACGCGGGAGCGTCGCTCTACGACATCGGCGACGGCGTGCTGTGCGTGGAGTTCCACACGAAGATGAACACCATCGACGCCGACATCGCCGCCATGCTGATGGAGGGCGTCGATCTCGCCGAGAAGGAGTACGCGGGGCTCGTAATCGCCAACCACGCGGAGCACTTCTGCGCGGGGGCGAACCTCATGCTCGTCTTCCTCGAGGCGCAGAACAAGCAGTTCGATAAAATCGAAACGATGGTCAAGGGGTTCCAGGACGCGTGCATGCGGCTTCGGTACTCGGAACGGCCCGTTGTCGCGGCCCCCGCGGGGATGGCGCTGGGCGGCGGCACAGAGATGTGCCTTGCCGCCGACCGGATCCGCGCGTCGGCCGAGACGTACATGGGGCTGGTCGAGGTGGGCGTGGGGCTGTTGCCCGCCGGCGGGGGACTGAAGGAGATGGCGATCCGCCACCTGGAAGGGATCCCGGACGGGGTCGCCGCGGACCCGCTCCCGTTCCTGCGCAAGGCGTTCGAAACGGTCGGGATGGCGAAAGTCTCCACGTCGGCGAAGGAGGCCCGCGAGCTCGGTTTCCTGCGGCCCACGGACCGGATCACCCTCCAGCGCGACTTCCTGATCCAGGACGCGAAGAACACCGTGCTCGCGTTGAACCGGGAGGGGTACGAGATGCCGGAGGCGCGCAGCGTCGCCCTGCCCGGGCGGTCGGCCTTTTCGACGTTCGGCTACGGGCTCTACACGATGAAGGCCGCGGGGCAGATCAGCGAGCACGACGAGAAGATCGGCCGGATGATCGCATCCGTGCTGACGGGCGGGGACGTCCCCCCGGGGACGAAACGGACCGAGCAGGAACTGCTCGACATGGAGCGCGAGGCGTTCCTGTCGCTTTGTGGCGAGGAGAAGACCCAGGCCCGCATCCAGTTCATGCTGATGAAGGGGAAGCCGCTCCGCAACTAGGACACAGGGGGGGTAAGACGATGGCGAAGGCATACATCATCGCGTCGGTGCGCACGGCGGTGGGCAGGGCGTACAAGGGAAGCCTGAAGGACACCCGCCCGGACGACCTCGGCGCCGCGGCGATCCGCGCGGCGCTGGACCGCCTGCCGAACCTCGACCCGGCGCGGATCGACGACGTGATTCTCGGCTGCGCGATGCCCGAGGCGGAGCAGGGGATGAACGTCGCCCGCATCTGCGCCCTGAAGGCGGGGGTGCCCGACAGCGTCCCCGCGATGACGATCAACCGGTTCTGCTCATCGGGGCTGCAATCGATCGCGATGGCGGCGGAGCGGATCCTGGCGGGGTTCGCCGACGTGGTCGTGGCCGGCGGCACCGAGTCGATGACGATGGTACCGATGGGCGGCAACAAGCCTTCCTTCAATCCGGACCTGATCGACAACCGCCCGGAGGTCTACCTGCCGATGGGACTGACCGCCGAGGAGGTCGCCCGCCGGTACAAGGTGACGCGGGAGGACCAGGACCAGTTCGCCTACCACAGCCACCGCAAGGCGCTCGAGGCGATCCGGGACGGAAAGTTCCGGGAGGAGATCGTCCCGGTGAGCACGGTGCTGTTCCAGCAGAAGGACGGAGGTCCGCTCCTGCACAAGGAGATCGTCTACGACACGGACGACGGTCCGCGCGCCGACACGACGGTCGAGGCGCTCGCGAAGCTCAAGCCCGCCTTCTTTGCTTCGGGGACGGTGACGGCGGGGAACTCCTCCCAGATGAGCGACGGCGCGGCCGTCGCGGTCGTCGTATCGGAAAAGGTCCTGAAGGGGCTCGGCGTGGAGCCGATGGCGCGTTTCCTCGGGTTCGCCGTCGCCGGCGTCGCCCCCGAGGTGATGGGGATCGGCCCGATCGCGGCGATCCCGAGGCTGATGAAGCGGCTGCGGATGAAGCTCAACCGCGTCGACCTGGTCGAGCTGAACGAGGCGTTCGCCGCGCAGTCCCTCCCCGTGATCCGGGAGCTGTCGCTCGACCCCGACAAGGTGAACGTGAACGGCGGCGCGATCGCCCTCGGCCACCCGCTCGGGTGCACCGGGGCCAAGCTCACCGCGACGCTCCTCCACGAGATGAAGCGCCGCAACGCGGCCCTGGGCCTCGTCTCGATGTGCATCGGCGGCGGAATGGGCGCCGCGGGGCTGTTCGAGCGCTCCTGATCCGGGTAGTATCGAAGCGGTTGCCGCTCCCGGCTTGCCGGGCCGCCGGCTGACCCCCGGCGAGAGAGGGTCGGTCTCCTTCCATGGGCTCCGGAAAAGACGGCGGTATCTCCCCGTTCGACGGCCTCCCCGATCCGACGGCTCTTCTCCAGGAAGTCATCGACCTGGCGCCATCCCATATCTTCCTGAAGGACCTGGAGAACCGGTTCCTTCTGGTGAATCGGACCCTGGCGGAAGCGATGGGGCGCCCGCGGGAGGAGATCGTCGGCCGTTCCGCGTTCGACCTGTTTCCGGAAGAGCACGCCAGGAAATATTTCGAGGACGATCTCGCGGTGATCGCCTCGGGGGAGTCACGGACCGGGATCTCCGAGCCGATCGAGACGGTCCGGGGGACCCGGTGGCTGATCACGCACAAGGTGCCCCACCGGAACGCGCAGGGGGACGTGGTCGGGGTGATCGGCGTCGCGATGGACGTGACCGAGCTCAGGGATTCGGAGCAGGCCCAACGGTCCCTCAACCGGGCGTTGCGGATGATGTGGGGGTGCAGCAGGGCCCTGTTCGGCGCGAAGGACGAGTCGGCGCTCCTCTCCGAGGTGTGCCGGATCGCGGTCGAGGTCGGCGGGTACCGGCTCGCGTGGGCCGGGTTCGCCGAGGACGGCCCGGAAAAGGCCGTGCGGCCCGTCGCCCAGTGCGGTTTCGAGGACGGGTACCTCCAGGGCCTCTCCATCACCTGGGGCGACGACCCCGGCGGCCAGGGTCCGACGGGGAAGTCGATCCGGACCGGGGCGCCCGTCGTGGCGCGGGACATCCTCACGGACCCCTCCTTCGGCCCCTGGCGATCGGAAGCCCTC
>Ga0210098_1000466_pt1 | contig 12628 bp, 12 predicted proteins | sample Joice_ThreeSqA_D_FD_184870 | JGI IMG/M metagenome (GOLD analysis project Ga0210098, IMG submission 184870) | Wetland microbial communities from San Francisco Bay, California, USA, that impact long-term carbon sequestration - Joice_ThreeSqA_D1... | ecosystem: Environmental > Aquatic > Marine >...
ACCGAGAAATCCGAGCGCCATGATGTCAGCCCCTCCCCTGCCGGCTTCCGAAGATCGCGGTCCCGACGCGGACCATCGTCGCCCCTTCCAGAATCGCCTGTTCGAAATCGTTGGACATCCCCATCGACAGCTCGCCAAGCGCGGCGTCGGGGAGTTCCCGCACCAGAGCGTCCCGCAGTTCCCGCAGTCGTGCGAAGTGACGCCGGCTCTCCCCGGGGTCGGAGGAGTACGGCGGGATCGCCATGAACCCCTCCACGCGCACCCCGGGGAGCCCGAAGGAATCGTCGAGAATCGCGCGCAGATCACCGGGAGCGGCTCCCGCCTTGCTCCCCTCGCCGCCGAGGTTGACCTCAACCAGGACCCGTGAGGTCTTTCCGGTTTCCGCGGCACAACGCGAGATCTCGCGGAGCCTCCTTGCGGAATCCGCCGTCTGGATCCAGGAGAACAGCCCGACCGCCCGGCGGACCTTGTTCCCTTGCAGACGCCCGATCAGGTGCCATTCGGCCCCGGCAATCGAAGGGATCTTCTCACCCGCCTCCTGGACGTAATTTTCGCCGAACACCGACAATCCCGCCGCGTGCGCCTCGAGGACCCGCTCGAGCGGCTGGGTCTTCGAAACCGCGATCAACTTCACGGAACCGGCCGCCCTTCCCGACCGTCGCACGGCATCCGCGATCCGTTCCCGAACCCACGCCGCGCGTTCCCCGAGCGGTACACCCTCGCCCGGAGGCGGTCCCGGGGGGCTCATCGCGCCCGCCGCGCGAATGCGTACCAAGCCGGACCGCTGCGCGAGACCCGGATCAGCCGCGCCCGCGCGAGCATCGTCACGACGCGGGTCATCGGAAGACCCACAACGTTCGAGAACGACCCCGCGACCCGGTCGATGAGCAGCATCCCCGCCCCCTGCGCCGCGTACGCCCCCGCCTTGTCGTCGGACTCCCCCGTGCGCGCGTAGGCCGCGATCTCCGCCGACGTGAGGGGGCGAAATCGCACCCGGGTCACCTCCGTGCCGAGGTCCCGGTAGCCCCGCTCCCGGCAAAGGAGGCAGATCGCCGTGTGCACCCTGTGTTCGCGGCCGGCGAGGCGCCGTAGCATCCGTCTCGCCTCCGCGCGATCCCGGGGCTTCCCGAGGATCCGGCCGTCCGAGACCACGATCGTGTCAGCCGACAGGACGAAGGACGACGGGTATTGCTCCGCCACCGCCTCCCCCTTGTCGAGAGCGGCCCTGCGGACGAAGCCCGAAGGGGACTCGCCGGGGCGCGGAATCTCGTCGACCCCCGACGGGACCACCCGGAACGGAACGCCGACGGCGGCGAGAAGCTCCCGGCGGCGGGGGGACTCGGAGGCGAGGATCATGCGGGCCGACGGGACCATCGGGGATGCATTATATGGGAATCCCGCCTGTCACGGCAAACGTTCCCACGCCTCGCTTGCCCTTCGGGTGCACTCCGTGATAAAAAAGTAGCAACCTAAGTATCCGGGCGGAGTTCCTCAATGGCGTTCAAGACGATCAGCGTGAAAACCGAAAATGCGCAGCAACTCGTGGACATAACCCCGCAAGTCCGCCTCGTGGTGCGGGAAAGCGGCGTGAAAAGCGGCGTCTGCCGTGTCTTCATCCCCCATACGACGGCGGCGGTCACCATCAACGAGAACGCCGACCCGAACGTACGGCGGGACATCGTCAACCGCCTCGAACAGGTCGCCCCTTCCGACGCGACGTACCTCCACACCGAGGGGAATTCCCACGCCCACATCAAGTCCAGCCTCGTCGGATCGAGCGTTTCCGTGTTCGTCGAGGCCGGCCAGCTGGTGCTCGGAACCTGGCAGTCGATCTTCCTTTGCGACTTCGACGGTCCCCGCACCCGGAATGTGATGGTGCGGGTCTCGCCGGGCTGACCCGCCCACTGCACTAGAGGAAGAAGGCCTCGTATCGGGCGCGTAGCGCGCCCCTTCGCAGACCCCCTTCGATCACCTCCCAGGGGAAAACCTCCCCGCCGGCTTTCTCCCGGAAGACGACAGACGACAGCGCCCCGGCCAACCCGGGCGTGGAGCGCGGAAGCTTTCCCGTGCGCGCCGCCCGCAGGCTCGCGGACACCCGGCGGTCCGAAAGCCCGAGGTACCCCTGCACGAGCGCGTCCCACGGGGTCGAGGCGGAGACCCGAACGTTGGGGACCGCGCGTACAACGGCGCTCACTCCCTTCTCCCGCGACTTCAGATCCTCCTCCGGGGGCATCGGAGCCCACTGCAGCGGTGTGAACGGCTTGGGAACGAAGGGTGAGAGGACCACCGTCACGACGCCCATCCGGCCGACTCCGCGCGCGACCTCGAGAACGCGCCCCCGGAAGCTCTTGATGAACCGCGCGATCCCCTCGACTTCTTCCTCCCGCGGCACCCCCGGCAGACCGATCAGGAAATACAGCTTGAACGAGACGATCCCGGAACGGGCCAGGATCTCCGCGGCGGTGAAGAACGCCTCGTCCGACACCCGCTTCCCGACCCGCGCGCGCAGCCGGGCATCGCCGCACTCCGGCGCCAGCGCCACCGTGCGGTGTCCGCTCCGCGCGAGAATTTCCGCGATCTCTTCGTCGACGAGATCCGCGCGGATGGAGGCCGGTGAAACCGTTCCGCCGCGCTCGAGGATCTCACGCGCCAGTTCCCGGAACGGACCCCAGTCGAGGACCGCGGCGCCGATGAGCCCCACCTTTCTGCGGTGCGGCCACGCCGCGTCGACGGCCGCGCGCACGCGGCCGATGGGAAATTCCCGGAAGGAGGGGCATGCGTGGGCCGCGGCGCAAAACCCACACATCCCCTGGCAGCCGCGGGAGGTCTCGACAAGGGACATTCTGCCCAGCTCCGTCTCCTCCGACAGGATGACCGGCGGAGACGGAGACAGGGAGCGGAGATCGAGAACCTCGCGCGCGACGCGGGAGGGGAACCCCGGGAGCGGCTCGATCGCCCGAAGCGTGGGGAGTAGCCCGGAGGTCCGCTCCGCCGGGGACGACTCAACGTATTCCGGCCGATACCCCCCGGGGACGTACACGCCCGGGATCGCGGCGAGCGCCCTTCGGTATCCGGATTCCGCCGCCGGCCCGGGTCCATGGTCCAGCAGGAGGTCCACCGCGCGCTCACCGTCCCCAACGACCACGGCATCGGCGAAGACCCCGACCGGCTCCGGATTGAGCGACGCGGCGAACCCGCCGGCGATAACGAGCGGGTGCCGGGCGCCGGAAACGGCACGATCCTCCCGGAATGGCGGGATCCCGCCCGCGGCGAGGATCGCGGGGACGTTCAGAAGGTCGTTCTCGTAGGAGAGGGAGAGGGCGACGACGTCGAACGAGGAGAGGGGGCGCCCGCTCTCGAGCGTCCTCCCTTCGATGGGCAAATTCGCGGAACCGGTACCCGACCCCCGCGGGGGGGCGCGCCGACGCCCGTCCCCCGACAGGAAGACCCGCTCACAAAGGGCGTCCGGACGCGCGTTGATCCGGGCGTAGATCAGGAGGAACCCGAGGTTCGACATCCCCGCCGCGTACCGGTTTGGGTAAACGAGCGCAACGCGGGTTCCGACTCCCCAATCCTTGCGCACGGCGAAGATCTCGTTTGCGGGTCCGGCGCCCCTCCGGCGCGGCCTTCCCACGACTAAGTGTTGCGCTTCATGGATACGGTGTCGCACCGAGAGGGTCGATGCGCCGCATCCGGCAAGGCGTCGCGACCGAGGCGTACTTGACAAGTACGGTGAGGGAGCGCAACGCAGCCGGGGCGGATGCAGCGGCACTCGAATGCAACCGTATCCATGAAACGCAGCACTAAAGTTCCTCCGGCTACTCCACCCGGCGACGAAGGAACGTGGGAATCTCGAATTCGTCGAGCGACTCGATCTCGGCCTCCTTGTCGATCAGGGGGAGGTCCTCCAGACGCTCCTCGAACGTCTTCGGAGCGGAGGCCCGAAGGAACGCGGGGGTCTGCAGATCGTCGGCCCGGCTGACAAGCTTGATCCCCTTCCGAGGACTCCTCCACGCCCCATCCGCGACCCCCGGCTCGAATCCCGTCGCGACCACCGTGACCTTCAGCTCATCCCCGAGCGTTTCGTCGACCACCGTCCCGAAGATGATGTTCGCCTCGTCGGAAGCCTCCTCCCGGACCAGGCTCGCCGCGTCGTTCACCTCGCTCAGGGACAGGGACGTCCCGGCGGTGATATTGATGAGCACACCGCGGGCTCCGCGAATCGAGACGTCCTCGAGGAGGGGGCTCGAGATCGCCTTCTCCGCGGCGGCTACCGCCCGGTTCTGGCCGGAGGCCGATCCCGTCCCCATCAACGCCACGCCCATCCCCGACATGATCGTCTTCACGTCGGCGAAATCGAGGTTGATGTAACCGGGCTTCGTGACCAGCTCGGAGATCCCCCGGACCGCCTGGAAAAGAACGTCGTCCACCTTTCGGAACGCCTCGACGAAGCGCATCTCCTTTCCTGCAATCAGGAGCAGCTTCTCGTTCGGTATGACGATGATCGTGTCGACAATGCTCCGCAGCTCCTTCGTGCCCCCGTCCGCCTGGCGTTTCCTGGTGAGACCCTCGAAGGAGAACGGCCGCGTCACGACCGCCACCGTGAGCGCCCCGATCTCCTTCGCCACTTCGGCGACCACCGGCCCCGCGCCGGTCCCCGTGCCGCCGCCCAGGCCCGCCGTGATGAACACCATGTCCGCGCCGGTGAGAGCCTCCCGGATCAGGTCCCGGTCCTCGAGGCCGGCCTGGCGGCCGATGTCGGGGTTGGCGCCCGCGCCGAGCCCCTTCGTCAGGCGGGCCCCCAGCTGGAGCTTGAGAGGCGCCAGGCTCCGCGACAGCGCCTGCGCGTCGGTGTTCGCGGCGATGAACTCGACGCCCTGCAACCCTTCCTCGATCATGGTGTTGATGGCGTTGCCGCCGCCGCCGCCCACGCCGAAAACCTTGATGACGGCGTGACAGCGGTTCTCCTCGACGATCGTGAACATCCGGTTCCCCCTTGTCTCCTTCTCCGTTCTGGCCATCCGATCCTCCTTTATCCCGGGATTCCGTATCAGAAAAATTCCGACAGGTACCGCTTGAACCGGTCGATCACCCCGCCGCCTGACGGGTCCTCGGCCGACCGGTAGACCTTCTCCGATGCACCCGCCCCGTACTGGACCAGCCCGACCGATGTGGCGAACGCGGGTCCGTTCACGACTTCGACCAATCCTCCGATCCCGATCGGGTTTCCCTTCCGGAAAGGGAGTTTGAACACCCGCTCTCCAAGGTCGGTGAGGCCCTCCAGCTTCGAGCCGCCCCCGGTGAGCACCACTCCCGCCCCGAGGTTTTCCTCGTACCCGGACCGGAGGATCTCCTTTCTCAGGAGGGTGAAGATCTCCTCCGCGCGCGGCTCGATGATCTCGCTGAGGTACTGCCGGCGGATCGGACGGGGAAGGCGTCCGCCCACGCCCGGCAGTTCCACCAGTTCGTCCCGGCGCACCTTCTGGATCATCGCGCACCCCGAGGAGACCTTCAGGATCTCCGCGTCCGACTGGGGAAGCTTCAGCCCGATCGCGATGTCGGAGGTGATGCTGCTCCCACCGAGCGGCAGGACGTACGTGTGCCGGAGGGAGCCGTTGAAGAAGATCACGATCTCCACGGTCCCGCCGCCGAAGTCCATCAGCGCCACGCCGACCTCGCGCTCCTCCGGTGTGAGCACCGCCTCTGCCGACGCCAGGGGGGAGAGAACGAAGCTTTCCACGTCGAGGTCCGCCTTCTCCACGCACCGGGCCAGGTTTCGCGCCCCCGGGACGTCGTTGGTCACGACGTGTACGCGCGCGTCGAGGCGGATGCCGGTCATTCCCCGTGGATCCTTGATCCCGGCCATGTCGTCGACGATGAACTCCTGCGTGAGGACGTGGAGGATCTCCCGGTCGTTGGGAAGCTCCACCGTGCGGGCGATCTCGAGGACACGTGTGAAGTCGGCGTCTGTGACCTCGTGCTCGTTCTTCACCGAGATGGCCGCGTGGCTGTTGAACGACTTGATGAGCGGTCCGGAGATCCCGACGAAGACCGATTCCACGGTCAGCCCGGTCATCCGCTCCGCCTCCGTGACGCTCTGCCGGATCGACTTCACCGTGGCGTCGACGTTCACCACGGCCCCCCTGCGCATCCCCTCCGTGGGGCACTCCCCCATCCCGAGGATCTCCACGCCATCCGGCGTCTTCCTTCCGAGAACCGTGGTCACCTGGCTCGACCCGACATCCAGCCCCGCGATCACCTGGTCATTCGTTTTCGTGTCCATTCACTCCCCCGGCCGCATGAAGACGCGGCCCTCTGTCTTGAGATCGGCGATCCCGGAAGACCGGGCCATCCCCGATATCCTGGGCATGGCCGCCTCGATACGGCGAATCGCCTCCTTGACCTCCATCGTTCCGACCTTCAGCTGTATCCCGGCGTCCCGGGTCACCACCGTGTAGCCGTCCTGGGCGTCGAAATGGATCTCGGACACGTTTTGGCGAAGCGAACCCGCCTCGACGCCCCGCAGCAGATCGAGCGTCTTCCGGAGATTCCGCACCGTGACAGGATCCTTCCTGAGGAGCTCCTCCCGCGAAAACCCCGTGACGATGGCGAGATTCTTCGGGTCGTACGCGGTCAACCTCTTGAACGGGCGACCCTCCTCGTCGAGGTAGTGGAGGGCGTCCAGATTCACCATGGCGACCGGCGTACGCTCCTGGATACGCACCACCAGGCGGTCCGGAAAGGACTTGCGTACCGAGACGGAGCGGACCCATGGGTGCCCGGACAGGCGCCGCGCGATCTCTTTCGACGGAACGGACCAGAGGATACCCGACCCGTCCCCGCGGACGATCGCCCACACTTCCTCGAGAGAGACGTTCGCGCACCGGTTCATGTCGACCGTGCGCACCTTGAAGAGCGGCGACCCCGTGAGCCACGAGTAGGCGGAGGCAAACGCCACGCCGGTGGACCCGACGGCGAGCAGCCCGGCGACGATCCACGCGATCACGCGCAGCCGTCCCCGCGACGCCTTCGGCTGCCCGGCCCGGGCCTTCTCCTTCTTCCGCACGGCGCTTCCCCGCTTTCCGGGGCGGGTCTTGTGGTATGCGCGGTATTCGATCATCTATTTTCCGAGCCCCGCGTCGGAAAGGATGGCGGCAACGAGATCGTCGAAGGACAGGCCGTCGAACTTCGCCGCCTTGGGGAGAAGGCTCGTCTCGGTCATTCCCGGGATCGTGTTCGCCTCGAGAAAGAACACGTTCCCCGCCGGATCGACGCGATAATCGAGCCGCGCGGCCCCCCGCAACCCCATCGCCCCGGCGGCGCGCCGCGTGTACTCAGCGGCGCGGAGGAGGAGGTCCCGGTCCATCGGAACCGGGATCACGTATTCCGTCCGGCCCGCGGTGTACTTGGACTGGTAATCGTAGAAGCCGGACTTCGGGACGATCTCGATCGCGGGGAGGACCCTCCCGTTCAGGATCCCGACGGTGATCTCCCGTCCGGGGATGAATCCCTCCGCCAGGATGCGGTTGTCGTGCTTCGCCGCCTCGGCCAGCGCCGCTTCCCACTGGCCCGGACCGCGAACGATCGTGATGCCGACGGTGGACCCTTCCCTGTCGGGCTTCACCACGAGGGGAAAACCGAAATCGGGCGGTTCCGCCCCCGAGCGATCCGGCCCCTCGTAGACCGCGTCGGGCGGGCACGGCACGCCCGCCGAGGCCGCGATCCGCTTCCCCAGCACCTTGCTCATCGCGATGGCCGAGGCCGCGACCCCGGACCCCGTGTAGGGAAGCCGGGCGAGCTCGCACGCAGCCTGGATGCAACCGTCCTCCCCGAACCGGCCGTGCAGTGCGAGGAACGCGACGTCGACTCCAGCACCCCGAATCGACCCCAGCCAATCCTCCCGGATGTCGATCTCGAAGACGTCGCACCCGAGTCGCCGCAGAGCCGCGGCGGCCGCCGCTCCCGTCCGGAGAGAGACCTCCCGCTCCGCGGAAACCCCGCCAAGGAACACCCCAACTTTCCTGCCGGAAAAATCGGGACGTTCAGACATCGAAGTCTCCCCACATTTTCACCTCGGGCAGGAGCAGGATGCCGCAGGTTACCCGAACCGCGCTTTGGCCGCGGGACAGGAGACGCCGGGCGTCCGTCGCGGTGGCGCATCCCCGGTTCACGAGAAAGTTGGCGTGCTTCGGGGAGAAGCAGGCGTCCCCCTCCCGCTCACCCTTCATTCCCGCCCGCTCGAGCAGTTCCCCGGCGTTCCCCACGCCGCCGGGAGGGTTGCGGAACGCGGATCCGAAGGTCTTCTCCCCCCACGGCTGGCTGGCGCGACGCTTCTCGTTGACCTGCCGCATCCGCTCGAACACGGCCTCCCGCGTCCCGTTCCCGAACCGGAATCCGGCCCGAACCACGATCCCCTGGACGGGGAATTTCGCCTCCCGGTACCCGAAGCGGATCGCCCGCGTCTCGAGCTTGTGGAGCTCCCCCTTGGCGTCGACCACTTCCACCCACTCCGTCAGCTCCCCGATGCTCTGCCCGTAGGCCCCGGCGTTCATCGAGAGTGCACCGCCAACCGTTCCAGGGATCCCGGAGAGCGGCTCCATCCCCGAGAGTCCGGAGAGGGCGCAGAGGACGGCCAGCCGCGGAAGCATCACTCCCGCCTCGACGACCACCGACCCGCCGGAGAGGAACACCACCTTGGAGAGGTGCTTCTTCGTGCACAGCACGGTCGCCGACACGCCGCCGTCCGCCACCAGGAGATTGGATCCCGCCCCCAGGACCTGGACGGGACGACCCGAACGGCCCTCCGCCGCGACGATCTCCCGGACCTGCGCCGCCGACCGCGGAAATACCAGGCGATCGGCGGCGCCCCCGATTCCGATGGTGGTGTGTTCCCGCAACTTCACATGGAACGCGACTTCGATGTTCCGCACGACCGCCCCTGCCTCCCTGCCTCTCCCCCCGCTACCGCGGGAGAAGGCTTTCGCCCAGTTTCCAGACATCGCCGGCCCCCATCGTCAGGAAGATGTCACCCGGTCGCAGGGTGGCGCGAACCGCCTCTCCCGCCCCCGCGGATTTGCCGAGATACAGGGCCTCCCGGTGTCCGTGGTCCCGGACCGCGGAGCACAACGCCTCGCCCGTGGCCCCCTCGATCGGCTCCTCTCCCGCGGGGTACACCTCGAAGACAAGCAGGACGTCCGCATCCTGGAACGCAGAGAGGAACTCCTTGAACAGCGCACGCGTGCGTGAGTACCGGTGCGGCTGAAATCCGACGATGATGCGCCGGTTGGGCCAGACCTCCCGCGCCGCGGCGAGGGTCGCCCGGACCTCCACGGGGTGATGCCCGTAATCGTCCACCACCGTGACGCCGTCGCTCTCTCCCTTCACCTGGAATCGCCGCCCCACTCCGGCATACGCGGACAGTCCCTCCCGCACTTGGGCGAACGGGATCCCGAGCTCAAGGGCGACCGCCGCCGCGGCCAGGGCGTTGCTGACGTTGTGGCGCCCGGGCGCCCGGAGGAGGACCTCGCCGAGCCTCCCCCCCCTCGCGATTACGGCGAACCGGTTCGTCATCCCGATCGCGACCACCTCCTCCGCACGGTAGTCCGCGGACCGGGAGAACCCGTAGGTTACGAAGGTCTTCTCCACGGAGGGGATCAACTCCTGGACGTTGGGGTGGTCGATGCACAGGACCGAGAACCCGTAAAAGGGAACCTTGTTGATGAAGTGGAGGAACGTTTCCTTTATCTGCCCGATCCCAGAGTAGAAATCCAGGTGCTCCGGGTCGATGTTCGTGACCACGGCCACGGTGGGAGAGAGTTTCAGGAACGAGCCGTCGCTCTCGTCCGCTTCCGCGACAAGGAACTCCCCTTGACCCAGCTTCGCGTTGGATCCGAGGCTGTTCAGCTTCCCGCCCACGACCGCCGTCGGGTCCCAGCCGGCCGTCGCGAGCACGGTGGCGACCATCGAGGTCGTCGTCGTCTTTCCGTGCGTTCCGGCGATCGCGATGCCGTACTTCATCCGCATCAACTCCGCCAGCATTTCGGCGCGCGGGATCACGGGAATCTTCCGGCGGTGCGCCTCGAGGACCTCGGGGTTGTCGGGCCGGACCGCCGAGGAGACGACCACGACATGGCCGTCGAGGGGGATGTTTGAGGCGGAGTGTCCCGTCCGCACCACCGCCCCGAGCCGCTCGAGCCGCTCCGTCGTGTCGGAGCGGCGCAGGTCGGACCCGGACACGCGGTAGCCGAGGTTCAGTAGCAGTTCCGCGATCCCGCTCATCCCGATGCCGCCGATCCCGACGAAGTGGACGGGGAGACCTTTTCTATACATCCGGACCTCCCTCCTCCCGGGTAACGTTCCCGGAAAGTCGCAACGCCGCCCGTACCGCGTCGACGGCAGCAAAGGGACGGGAGAAGGAAGCCGCCGCCGCTCCCGCGCGCTCCCGTGCGGCCCGATCGCCTCCGAGGCTCCACAGCGTCGTCCAGAGCGCCTCCCCGGTCGCTTCGCTCTCCGGCAGCCACGCTCCGGCGCCGGAGGCGCAGAACTCCCGTGCGTTCCCCGCCTGGTGGTCGTCCGCCGCGAACGGATACGGAACAAGCACGCACGGACGTCCGAAAAGCGCCGCCTCCGCGATGGAGAGGGCTCCGGCGCGCATCAGCACGGCGTGGCAGCGCGCGAACCAATCCCCGATCCGGTCCGTGAACGAAAACGGCTCCACCGGGAGGGCCTCCTCCCGCACCGATCGCGCCACCGCCTCGTGCTCCCGCGTCCCCGTCTGCAGCAGAAACCGGATCGCCGCTCCTTCCCGCTTCGCTCTCCGGGCCATCCCCAGCACCCGGGTATTGATCGCCCCCGCCCCCCGCGAGCCTCCCATCGCCAGCACGGTGAAAGGCATCTCCGGCGGTTCCTCCCGGTTGCACGCCAACGCCGCCGCGACGATCTCCGCGCGGACCGGGTTCCCCGTGACCACCGCCCGGCCCGGCGGGAAGAAGGGGAGCGCGCCCGAAAATCCCGCGAACACCCGGACCGCACGCCGCGCCAGGAGCCGGTTTGACCGGCCGGGCACACTGTTCTGCTCCTGCAGAAACAGTGAAATGCCGAGAAGCGCGGCGGAGAACGCGACCGGCACCGAGGCGTATCCCCCCACTCCGAAGACCAGGTCCGGGCGGCGGCGCCGCAAGACCGCCATCGCCGCGGGAAATCCGAGCGTCATCCGGAGGGCGCCCGGGAGGGCCCCCATCCCCTTCCCTCGAACCTGGCCGGAGGGGACGAAGTCGATCGGGAACCCCCTGGCCGGAACGGCCCGCGCCTCGAGACCCTCCCTTGTCCCGACGAAGGAAACGGTGCCGTCGGGACAGAGGGAGAGAAACGCATCAGCAAGGGCGATTCCCGGAAAGACGTGCCCACCGGTCCCTCCCCCGGCTACGATCATCCGCAGTGGCAATGCCATCCGCCCCCTTCAGGGAAATGTTCATCAATACGCCGATCGCCGCCAGGTGGAGGATCAGGGAGCTCCCTCCGTAGCTCAGGAACGGAAGCACCATCCCTTTCGGCGGGAGCATCGAAAGACCCACCATCATGTTCATCAGCGCCTGGATGCCGATCACCGTGGAAACCCCCATGGCGAGGTACATGCCGAACGGGTCCCGCGCCCGGCGCGCGATCCGGTATCCCACCCAAACCATGGTGAGGAAGCACGCGCCCACGAGGATCACGCCGGCGAAGCCGAGCTCCTCCCCGATCACCGAAAAGATGTAGTCGGTGTGTATCTCCGGCAGGTAGAAGAGCTTCTGCTTTCCCCCGCCTACCCCCGTCCCGAGGAGACCCCCGTTGGAAAAGGCGATCAGGGACTGCACGACCTGGTACCCGGCCGTCTGGGCCTGCGAGATCGGATCGAGAAACGCCTGGATCCGCGCGACCCGGTACGGCTTGGACAGGATGAGGAGAGCGGCGGCCCCGGTGCCCGCGGTGACGAGGGCGGCCAGGAGTTTCCATGGAAACCCGGCGATGAAGACGATCACGAGGAAGGACACGATGATCACGACGGCCATCCCGAAATCCGGCTCCTTCAGGATCACCGAGACGAACATCCCCATCACCGCCAACATGGGGAGGAATGCGCGGTACCCCTGCTTCGGTTTCTCGCCGTTCCGGTCGATGGCCCACGCGGCGAAGGCGAGCAGGGCGAACTTGGCGAACTCGGAGGACTGGAAGGTGAAGAGGCGCAGGTTGATCCACCGGGAAGCGCCGTTCGCCGTGTGCCGGACTCCGGGGACGTGAACCAACAGAAGAAGCAGGAAGGCCGCCCCTAGGATCCACCCGATCCGCCGGCGGTAGAAATCGTGGTCGAGGCGGGACAGGCCCATCGCGAACGCGGTCCCGATCGCAAGGAACAGGACCTGGCGCTTGAAGAAGTACGCAGGGTCGAACCCGTACCGGGCCGACGAACCCGCCATGACGTTCGTCGCGCTGTAGATCATGGTCATGCCGAGGACCGTCAGCGACACGGTGCAGAGCGCGAGGATCAGGTTCTCGTGGCGTTTCCCGAGGATCATCCGGGCAACCCCCTCACGGCCTTGCGGAACGCCTCCCCGCGCTCCTCGAAGTTCCGGAACATGTCGAAGCTCGA
>Ga0210098_1000471_pt1 | contig 12550 bp, 11 predicted proteins | sample Joice_ThreeSqA_D_FD_184870 | JGI IMG/M metagenome (GOLD analysis project Ga0210098, IMG submission 184870) | Wetland microbial communities from San Francisco Bay, California, USA, that impact long-term carbon sequestration - Joice_ThreeSqA_D1... | ecosystem: Environmental > Aquatic > Marine >...
ATCTCGGACAGCACGACCAGGAGGTGGTCGCCGTACCACTCCACCTTGGGGCGCTGCGGTACGTTCAGCACGTCCTCGAGCGCCAGGGAGTGGATCCGGAAGCGGTCGCCGATCGCCTGGACCACGCAGGGATCCGACAGCCCGCAGACGTCGAGCCACAACACCCCTCCCTCCGGGGATGGCAGGGAAGGAATCTCGGAGGGGACGACGGTCCGCTCCTCGTACCGGTTCGTATCATACCGGAACGATGTGATCTGGACCGGCGCATCCCCCGCCTCGGCGTGCGCCGCGAGCGTCCCGGGCTGCGTCCCGGGTGCGTGGTACCGCTTCCTGCGTTTTCTCGCCATCGGTCCCCTCCCGTTGACCGGCCCTCGATCGGATCCGGTTTTTTCAACATTTATATCAAACCCGGGGCATTCGAGCGCAACCGCGCCGCATCCTTGTCGCCTCTCGGCACCGCGTGAAATAATGAACGGGTTACTCGATTCGCCGCAGGAGCGGAGGGGTATCGACATGAGAGGGAAGAACCACGACGCCTTCGCCTTCGGGCTGCTTGCGATCTGCCTGCTCGCCGTCGGGGTGTACAGCTGCGCGGTCAATCCGGTCACCGGCCGTTCCGAGCTCGCCATCGTCTCCTTCTCGGAGGAAGAGGAGGCGGCGCTGGGCGCGAAGGCGTTCTCCCCCGCCGTCCAGCAGCAGGGCGGCTTCTACCGCGACCGGGAGCTGGAGGAGTACGTGCAGGGTGTCGGCATGCGTCTTGCGCGCGTCTCCCACCGGCCCACCCTGAAGTACCGGTACCGTGTGCTGAACTCGTCGGTCCCCAACGCCTTCGCCCTTCCCGGCGGGTACATCGTCATCAACCGGGGGCTCCTCGTGGGGCTGGAAAACGAGGCGGAAATGGCGGCCGTACTGGGCCATGAGACGGCCCACGTCACGGCGAAGCATTCGTTGGCGGGCTACCAGAGGGCGATGGCGGCGAACGTGCTGGTCGCCGGCGTCGTCCTCGCCACGGGCGGGACCACGGGGGTACAGGAGATTTCCGGGATCACCGCGTCCCTGGTCGAAAACGGATTCTCCCGGGACCAGGAGCGGGAGGCGGACTGGCTGGGGATCGACTACATGGTCAAGGCCGGGTACAACCCGGAAGGGGCCGTGCAGCTGCAGGAGTACTTCTACCGGCAGCTGGAGGGAGGGAAGAATCCGATGTGGGCCGAGGGGCTCTTCCGGACCCACCCGTTCTCGAAGGAGCGGCTCGAGAACGCCCGCGCCCGGATCGCGGAGCGGTACCCCGACACCGTGAAGAACCCGAACTACACCTTCAACGGGACGATCTTCCTCCGGAAGACGGCCCGTCTGCGGGAAGCGCAGAAGGCGTACGACGTCTCGGACGATGGGGACAAACTGCTGAAGGCGAAACGGTACGACGAGGCGCTGGCGAAGTACCGGGAGGCGGAGCGGATGGAGCCGGACCAGGCGCCGTTCCACTCCTCGGCGGGGAGCGTGCTCATGATACGGAAGAACGACGCGGCCGCCGAAGGGGAGCTGCGGAAGGCGATCGCACTCGACGCGGAGCTTTTCGAGCCCCGTTTCCTGATGGGGGTGCTCCATTACCGGAAGCGGGAGTACCGGGCGGCGATCCCGGAGCTTCAGCGGAGCATGGATCTGTACCCGACGAAGCAGGCGGCAGCGTTGCTGTCGAAATCGTACGGAGCGCTGGGGGACACGGTAAACGCGAAAAAGTACGCCGATATGGCCCGGTAGAGAGCTCCGGTCGGATATAATGGGAATTCACGCCGCATCGAAAGGATCCAACTTGGCCAAGGAAGAGTTCATCCCGAAGTGGATCGCCTGGGAAGTGACCGGGCGGTGCAACCTCAACTGCATCCATTGCCGCGCCTCCTCCTCGATGACGTCCCACGACTCGGATTTTTCGCTCCCGGAGGCGAAGCAGCTGATCGACGACATCGCGGAGATCTCGAAGCCGGTGCTGGTCCTCTCGGGCGGGGAGCCGCTTCTGCGGAAGGACCTGTTCGAGATCGCGAAGTACGGGACGGAGAAGGGGTTCCGGATGTGCATCGCCACGAACGGGGTGCTCGTCACGGACGAGGTCGTGGGAAGGATGAAGGAGTCGGGGATCCGGATCTGCTCCCTGTCGCTGGACGGCTCCACCGCGGCGGTCCACGACGACTTCCGCAAGCAGCCGGGGGCGTTCGAGGCGACGCTTCGGGCGGCGGAGATCTTCAACAGGAACGGGATGCAGTTCATCGTCAACTCCTCCTTCACCAAGAGGAACCAGGACGACATCGCAGCCACCTGCAAGCTGGCGAAGTCGATCGGCGCGCATGCGTGGTACATGTTCATGATCGTCCCCACGGGCCGGGGGGAGGCGATCATGAGCGAACTGATCAGCAAGGAGGATTACGAGGAGATCCTGGAGTGGCACTACCGGATGGAGAAGCAGGAGACGGAGATGCTCGTGCGGCCGACCTGCGCGCCGCACTACTACAGGGTGCGCCTGCAGAAGATGAAGGAGGAGGGGGAGAAATTCCAGCCCCGGTCCCTCACCTTCTCCACCGGCGGCGGCAAGGGGTGCATCTGCGCCCAGTCGATCTGCTTCATCGACTCGAAGGGGAACGTGCAGCCGTGCTCCTACTTCCCCGTGGTGGCGGGGAACGTGAAGCGGAAGAAGTTCGGGGAGATCTGGCACAAATCGGAGCTGTTCGAGTCGCTGCGCACCTTCGAGAAGTACAAGGGGCGGTGCGGCGAGTGCGAATATATCAACGTCTGCGGCGGCTGCCGGGCGCGGGCCGACGCGGTCCTCGAGGACTATCTCGAGGAGGAGCCGTTCTGCAACTACGTTCCGATCAAGACCCGCAAGCGCCTGGCCGACGCGGTCCAGGCCGGAAAATCGACGAAATAACCGAACCCGAGGTCGACATGACGGAGCACCGATTCCTGAAGGCGTGCCGGCGCGAGCCGGTCGACGTCACCCCCGTGTGGATCATGCGGCAGGCGGGCCGCTACCTCCCCGAATACCAGAAGATCCGCGGGAACAACTCCTTCCTGACGATGTGCAAGACCCCGGAGCTGGCCGCACAGGTCACGCTCCAGCCGGTCGAGCGCCTGGGCGTGGACGCGGCGATCCTCTTCTCCGACATCCTCGTCCCCGTCGAGGCGATGGGGGTTCCGCTCGAGTTCCACGACGGGAAGGGGCCGCTGCTGGGAAAGGCGATCCGGGGGCAGAAGGATGTCGATTCCCTAGCGGTTCCGGACCCCGCGGAGAAGGTACCCTTCGTGATGGAGGCGATCCGCATCCTGCGCAAGGAGCTCGACGGGAAGGTGCCGCTGATCGGATTCTCGGGCGCCCCGTTCACGCTCGCCTCCTACATCGTGGAGGGGGGAACCTCGAAGAACTTCATCCAGCTGAAGAAGCTGATGTACCAGGCGCCGGAGGTGTACCGGTCCCTGATGAACAAGATCGCGAAGACGGTGATCCTGTACCTCAACGCTCAGATCGCCGCGGGGGCGCAGGCGGTGCAGATCTTCGACACGTGGGCGGGGGTGCTCACCCCGGGGGACTACGAGGAGTACGCCCTGCCGTACACCCGGCAGGTCGTCTCCGGCCTGAACCGGAAGGGGGTCCCCGTGATCCACTTCGCGAACGACTGCGCCACGATCCTCACGGCGATCAAGACGTTGGCGATCGACGTCGTTGCCGTGGACTGGCGGATCCCGCTCGACGTTGCGGCGATGGTGATCGGCCCGGACAAGGCGCTGCAGGGAAACATGGACCCGACGATGCTCTTCCACCCGCCGGAGAAGATCGACGACTGCGTGCGGGACGTCCTGCGCCGGGGGGAGAAGGCGTCCTCCCACATCTTCAACCTCGGGCACGGAATCCTTCCCCCCACCAACCCGGAACACGCGATCGCCATGGTGGAGGCCGTCCACCGACTCGGCCGGAAGGTTTGAGCGGCGCTTCCGGGAAAGCCCCGAGCCTGGCCGCCGAGGGTCCCCTCACGGGCGTCGTCCTGCTCAACATGGGGGGCCCCGACTCCCTCAACGCCGTACGCCCCTTCCTCGCGAGGCTCTTCTCCGACAAGGAGCTGATCCGGCTCCCCGCGGCGGCGATCACGCAGCCGCTCTTCGCCTGGGTCGTGTCGGGGATTCGCGCCCGGAAGGTCCGCGGGTATTACGAGGAGATCGGCGGGGGGTCGCCCATCGCCGCGATCACGGAACGCCAGCGGGTCGCTCTCGAGGATTCGCTGCGCGCGACGGGAGGGCGCTTCAAGGTGTACACGGGGATGCGGTACTGGTACCCCCTCGCGAAACACGCGGCCCTGGAGATGAAGGAGGACGCGGTGGCCCGGGCGATCGCCCTCCCCCTCTACCCGCACTTCTGTTCGGCCACCACGGGCTCGAGTTTTTCCGACCTGCGGCGCTGGATGCAGTGGGCGGGGTGCTCCTGTCCGTTGACGGAGATCCGCTCCTACCCGGAGCACCCGAAATACGTCGCCGCGCTCGCGGAGACGGTCGTCTCCGTGATCCGGGATGCGGATCGCGATGGCATCTTCCTCCTCTTCAGCGCCCACGGGGTTCCGCAATCGTTGATCGACGGCGGGGACCCGTACCGGTCGGAGACGGCGCGCACCGTCGCGGCGGTGATGCGCTCCTTCCCCGGCGTGCCGCACGGGATCTCGTACCAGAGCAAGGTGGGCCCGACGGCGTGGCTCCCTCCCGACACCGTCTCCGAGGTGATGCGACTCGCGCGGGAGGGGGTGAAGACGCTCGCCGTCGTCCCGGTGAGCTTCGTGTCGGAGCACATCGAAACGCTTCACGAGCTGGACGTGCGCCTGGCTGCCCACGCGCGGCAAGCCGGTATACAATCATTCCTGCGGGCGCCGGCGCTGAACGACGCGCCGCTGTTCATCTCCGCGTTGAAAGACCTCGTGCTGGGCGCTGGCGGAGGACACTCCTCCCCTCCACCCGGGGTTGAACCAGGAATGTCCCCCTGAAAGGGAGGCACATGAGAAAAGCTCCATGCCTCGGATAGTGATCATCGGAGCCGGCCTTTCCGGGATGGCGACGGCCCACTACCTCGTGAAGTCCCTTTCCGACGCAGGAAAGGAAGCCGAGATCCTGATACTCGAGGCCGACGCGGTCCCGGGCGGGAAGATGCGCACGATCCGCCAGGACGGCTTTTCCATGGAGTGGGGGCCGAACGGCTTCCTCACGAACAAGCCCCACGGCATGGAGCTGGTGAAGGACCTCGCCATCGGGGGCCGCCTGGCCCGCTCCTCCGACCTCGCCCGCAAGCGGTTCATCCTCTCCGGCGGGAAGCTGCACCGCCTCCCCGAGACGCCGCCGGCGTTCTTCGCCTCGCGGTTGCTCTCCCTTCCCGGCCGCCTGCGGATCTTGGGCGAGCCGTTCGCTTCGGGCCCGCCCGCGGGTGTCGACGAGTCGCTCGGGGAGTTCGCGAGGCGGCGGCTCGGCCCCGAGGCGCTGGAGAAGCTGATCGACCCGATGGTCACCGGCATCTTCGCCGGCGACCCGGACAAGATGTCGCTGCGCTCCTGCTTCCCCGTGATCCACGACCTGGAGAGGAAGTACGGCGGGCTCGTGCGCGGGATGCTCGGCGTGCGGAAGGAGCGGGCGAAACAGGGCGGGAAGGGAGAGATGTCCGCGGGGCCGGGTGGCGTGCTGATGTCGTTCGACCACGGGGTGCAGGCGCTGACCGACACCCTCGCCGGGCGGCTCTCGGAGGGGTTGCACCTGAACGTGGCCGTGGACCGGATCGAGCGGCGCGGAGAGGCGTACGTCCTTTCGATGTCCGCGGACGGCAAGAGGGAGGAGATGGCGGCGAACGTGGTGGTGATCGCCGCGCCGGCGTACGTGGCGGCTGGGATGGTTTCCCCGCTGGACGAGGGATTATCGAAGCTCCTCGCCGGGATCCCCTATTCGCCGATCACCGTGGCGGCGCTCGGGTACCGGAAAGCCACGATGGGCAATCCCCTCGACGGGTTCGGCTTCCTAATCCCGCGCGGGGAGAAACGGAAGATCCTGGGGGCGCTGTGGGACTCGAGCGTCTTCCCGAACCGGGCGCCGGAGGGGAAAGCCCTGTTGCGCGTGATGGTGGGGGGCGTGCGCGCGCCTGCGCTTGCGGCGCTCCCCGAGGCGGAGCTCCTCGCCATCGCCCGGAAGGAGTTGCAGGAGATCCTGGGGATCTCCGACGAGCCGGTCCTCGCAAAGGCGTTCTTCCACGACCGGGGGATCCCGCAATATCTCGTCGGCCACGGGAAGCGGCTGGAGCTGATCTCCGGGCGGCTGGCGGAGCTTCCCGGCCTGCACCTCAACAGCAACGCCTACCGGGGGATCGCCCTCAACGACTGCGTCCGGGAGTCGCGCGCGACCGCGGAACGGATCGCGAAGGCGATTTAGGCCACCGCCGCCTACTTGCTCGTATACGATTTCGCGTCGATGAACGGCATCACCCCGCCGGTCACCTGGGGGAGCACGCCGTTCCACTTCTGGATCGCCTGCTGCATCGCCTCGATCCGCCGCAGCTCCACCAGATCCGGGGTGATGTTCTGCCGCTGCAGCCGGAGCGACTCGGCTTCCGCCTGCGCCGCGGCGATCTTCTGCTGCGCCTCGATCTTGATCCGGTCGAGGTCCCGGCTCGCCTTGAGCGCCATCTGCTCGGCGGTCTGCTTGTTCTCGATCGCCTGGGCGAACTGGGCGCTGAACTTGAAGTTGACGATGGAGACATCCACCACGGCGATGTGATAGGCCAGTAACCGCGCCTTCAGCAGCTCCTTGATCTCCGTGCGGATCTTCTCCCGGTTCGTGATCAGCTCGATGGCCGTGTACCGCGCCGTGACCGCCTTCACGACCTCCTGGGTCACCGGGTCGATGACGCGCTCGTTGTACCCGCGCCCGAGGTGCTGGAAAACCCACCCCGCCTTGTCGGGGATGATGTTGAAGTTGACCGCGATCGTGGAGCGGGTGTCCTGCAGGTCCTTGGAGGCCGCCTCCGCGTCCGTCTGCTCCTTCTGGACCCGCACGTCCATCTTCTCGACCCGCTGGTAGATGGGGATCTTGAAGTGGAGCCCTTCGTCCCACACCTGGTCGGAAACCGCTCCGAAGTTGATGACGACCCCCCGCTGTCCTGGCCCGATGATCACGAGCGAGCCGGAGAATATCAGGAAGACGACGAACACGATCGCTGCGACCTTGATCAGGCCGGGTTTCGGACCCATATACCCACCTCCCGGGACGGTCTTGCCTTGCGAGGATTTCGCCTTTCCGAGCGCTTCCCTGTAACGGCGAAGAAGCTCGGAGAAATCGGGTCCTGCCATTCGGGAACTCCCTTCCGCGACCCCGACCGGCCCATCGGACCTCCGGTGCCGCCGTTCCCCGAAACTGTACCGTAACCACCCCCGTGCTGTCCAACGGGTCCTCTGCTATCCTGTGGGGGCCGGAACGGAAGCCTTGCATCGCAGGGGGCGCAACGGTTATCGGCAGGGGGGGGAACCGTGGGACATATCCGCAACGGGAACGGGGTGTACGGGCGGCTGCAGAAACGGCTGGACCGGTTCCCGGTCGGAGCGCCTCCCGCACCGGCGCTCTACGAGATCCTGAAACGCCTCTATACCGAAGAGGAGGCGGAAGTCGGCGCCCGGATGCCGATCTCCCCGATCGGGCTCGACGCGATCGCACGGCGGACGAAGAAAATCCCCGCCGAATTGCTGCCGATCCTGAACCGGATGGCGGACAAGGGGCTGGTGATGGATTTCGTCCGGAAGGGGAAGACCTCCTACCAGCTTTCGCCGACGGTCGTCGGCTTCTTCGAGTTCTCCTTCATGCGGGTGCGGGACGACATCCCCCAGAAGGAGATCGCCCGGCACATGGTCGCGTACGCACACGACGATCCCGCGTTCGCCCGCGCCGTATTCGCCGGGAAGACGCAGGTCGGGCGGGCGCTTGTCCACGAGGCCGCACTCGGTCCGGAAGACATGACGCGGGTGCTCGACTACGAGCGGGCCACCCACCTCGTCCGGGAGGCGAAGGCATGGGCGGTCTCCCTGTGCTACTGCCGGCACGCCATGGAGCACGAAGGGAGGGCGTGCGCAAAGCCGATGGAGGTGTGCACCACGCTGAACTCCTCGGCCGAGTACGTCGCGCGACATGGCCTCGGAAGGAAGATCTCCCGGGAGGAGGCGCTCGACATCTTCGCCCGGACGCGCGAGGAAGGGCTGGTGCACATCGCCGACAACGTCCAGAAGCGACCGGCGTACGTCTGCCACTGCTGCGGCTGCTGCTGCGGGATGCTCTCCGCCATCAACCGCTTCAAGATGTTCGACGCGGTCGCGACATCGTCCTTCGAGGCGGCGTTCGACCCGGCGAAGTGCAACGGTTGCGGGCTGTGCGCGAAGCGGTGCCCCGTGTCGGCCATCCGGATCGAGGGGGAGGGGAACGGGAAGAAGGCGGCCCTTTCCCCCGAGGTGTGCCTGGGGTGCGGGGTCTGCAAGCCGGCCTGCAACCGGGGAGCGCTCTCCATGTCCCCCCGGGAGGAGCGGGTGGTGGTTCCGGAGAAGGCATGGCATCGCTGGGTGGTGATGGCGATCGAGCGGGGGAAGTTCCAGAACCTTCTTTTCGACGATTTCGACCGGCTCGATTATGCGGCCCTCCGCGCGGTGACGCGGATCGTCGTCGGTCTTCCCCCGGTGAAAAAAGCGCTGCTGTCGCAGCAGGTTCAGTCCCGCTTCTTCCGGGCGCTCGCGGGGAAATGACGCGGCGCCCAGGGGTGGCACGGGCGTACTGAATCCAACAGGAGGGATGACGATGAACGAGTTCGGCGTCGGCGAAACGTGGCGCGTCTTCCGGATCATGAGCGAATTCGTGGAGGGGTTCGAGACGCTCAAGGACCTGGGCCCGGCCGTCACGATCTTCGGCAGCGCCCGGACGAAGAAGGACGAGTGGGCGTACAAGGCCACCCTCAAGGTCGCGGAAAAGTTCGCTCGGCATGGGTTCGCCGTCATCTCCGGAGGCGGCCCGGGGATCATGGAGGCGGCGAACCGGGGGGCGCAGATGGGGAAGGGCGTCTCCGTGGGGCTCAACATCCAGCTCCCGGAGGAACAGAAACCGAACCGGTACCAGGACAAGTCGCTCCACTTCCGGCACTTTTTCGCCCGCAAGGTGATGTTCGTGAAATACGCTTCCGGGTACGTCATCATGCCGGGGGGGTTCGGGACGCTGGACGAGTTCTTCGAGTCTCTGACCCTCATCCAGACGGGAAAGATCCGGCGATTCCCGGTCGTTCTGATGGGGCGGAAATACTGGGAGGGGCTTCTCCGGTGGATGGAGCAGACACTGATCGAGGAGAGGACGATCTCCGAATCCGACCTGAACCTGTTCTACCTGGCGGACCACCCCGAAGAAGCGGTGGAGTACATCGTCAAGTTCCACCGCGACGCGATACGGTCGACGGGGGAGCGCAGGAAGAAGGCCCCGCTGCCGCGCTTGGAGTCGCACAACGAATAGTCGGGGCCCTCCGACCCCGCCCCCCAAAACTGGGACGTCCTCAAAACTTCTTCAAATCGGGGTCAGTCTCGGCGGGCACGACTCCTCTCTTTTCGAAAGTCCGGCCAAGAGTGTCCCTAAACTGGGGAAGTTTTGAGGACGTCCCCGTTTTGAAGGAAAGAGAGGACTTCCCGGTTGAAGGCCGCGGCGGTCTCCGCGAAGAGGCGGTGAGGCGCGCCGGGGAGCACGACCAGGGCCGCTCCAGGGATCCTCCCGGCGATCCGAAGTGAATTCTCCCAATTCACGAGACGGTCCGCGTCTCCCGTGATGACGAGCGTCCGCGCGCGGATTTCCCCGAGCCGCGACGAGGCGTCGTGGGTCACCGCGGCGACAAGCTGCGCCTGGTACCCCTCCGGCGACGTCGGGTGATCCAACCGTCTTCGGATGAACCGCTCGATCTCCTCGGGCCGTTCCCGGATGTACGCGTCGCTATAGAGAAACGGGAGCATCCGGCGCAACTCCGCCTCCGGGTCCCGCCCGGTCGCGAGGGCGAACGCCGCCATCGCTTCCGGGGATGGGCGTACCGAAAGCCCGCCTCCCGGCCCGGTGCACCCCAGCACCAAGCAGCCCATCCGGTCCGGATGCCGCAGCGCGACCTCCTGCGCGATCATTCCCCCCAGCGAGACGCCGAGAACGTGGGCCCGTGGGATCCCGAGAGCTTCCAACAGCGCCGCCGCGTCGTCCGCCATCCGGGCCGTCGTATACGGGCCGGGGGGAACGTCGGTCTTCCCGGTTCCCCGATTGTCGAAGACGAGAACCCGATGGTGAGACGGGAACGCCGGCATCTGGTAAATCCACTCCAGGTGGTCGCTCCCCAACCCGTTGATCAGGAGCAGCGGGAACCCGCTCCCGTGTTCTTCGTAATACATCCGGAACCCCGGAGCGTCGGTGTACGGCATGGCGAAGATCCTCCCCGACGGCCATTATAGCGCCCTGCTCAGTGCCCGCCGCCGCCGGTAAATTCCCTGACAATGCTTCCCACAACCGCCTTGGCGTCGCCGAAGACCATGAGCGTCCGGTCGAGGTAGTAGAGTTCATTTTCGATCCCGGCGAACCCGGGGTTCATACTCCGCTTGACGACCATCACCGTGCGCGCCTTGTCCACCTCGAGGATCGGCATCCCGAAGATCGGGCTCGCCCTGTCATGGCGTGCCGCCGGGTTCGTGACGTCGTTCGCGCCGAGAACGAGGGCCACATCCGCCTGGGGGAAGTCGGAGTTCACATCCTCCATTTCCACCAGGCGGTCGTACGGGATGTCGGCCTCCGCGAGGAGCACGTTCATGTGACCCGGCATGCGGCCCGCGACGGGGTGGATGGCGAACTTCACCTCGACCCCGGCCTTCGTCAGGACGTCGTAGAGTTCGCGGACCTTGTGCTGCGCCTGCGCCACCGCCATGCCGTATCCCGGCACGACAATGACGAGACCCGCCGCCTGGAGGGTCCCCGCCGCCTCCTCGGCCGTTGCGCTGCGCACCGGGCGCTGCTCTCCCGCAGCCCGATCCTTTTCCCCCACCTGCCCGAAGGCCCCGAAGAGAACATTGGTGAAGGACCGGTTCATGGCCCGGCACATGATCACCGACAGGATGAATCCCGAGGAGCCGTCGAGCGCGCCCGCGACGATGAGAAGCTTGTTGTCGAGAACGAAGCCCATGGCGGCGGCCGAGAGCCCGGCGTAGGAATTCAGGAGGGAGATGACCGTCGGCATGTCGGCTCCCCCGATGGGGACGATGAGCAGGACGCCGAAGAACAGCGACAGGCAGGCGAAGGCGGGAAAGAGCCACGCCGCATCCGGTCGCGCGACCAGGTAGACGCCGGACCCCGCCGCGAGGCCCAGGAGGGACAGGTTGGCGACGTTCTGGAACCGCCAGGTGATCGGTCGGGTGGGAAGGATCTCCTGGAGCTTGCCGAAAGCCATCAGGGAGGCGGTGAAGGTGAGGAACCCCAGCAGCACCTCGAGAGCCAGAGCCCCCATGGTGACACGGTCGATCCGGGGGGCCCGAAGGTAGAACTCCGCCGTCCCCACCAACGCCGCCGCGAGCGCCCCGAAGGCGTGGGAGAGTGCGGTCCGCTGCGGCACGGCCGTCATCGGCATCAGCGCCATCGGAACGCCGATCACGGTGCCCACAACGAATGCCACTCCGATCCATCGGTAGCTCACGATCTCCGGGCGCAGCAGGGTTCCCCCCACCGCAAGCGCCATTCCGGCGATGCCGACGATAACCCCCCGCCGCGCCGTCGCCACGGCGGAGAGCCACTTCAGGGCGAGAATGAAGGATGCCGCGGCGGCAAGGTAAAGGAGGGGAATGGCCCGCTCGATCACGGCTTCTCCTTCCCGCTCTTCCGGAACATCCGCAGCATGCGGTACGTGATGAGGTATCCGCCCACGATATTGATCATCGAGCAGGCCACCGCGAGCGTCCCGAGGACGGTGGAAAGCGGCGTCTTCTGTTCCCCGGCCACGAGGATCGATCCCACCACGGCGATCGCCGAGATGGCGTTGGTCAAGGACATCAGCGGGGTATGAAGAAGGGGGGACACGCGGCGGATGACCTCGAGCCCCACGAAGGTGGCGAGCACGAATACGTAGAGACCCTGCTCGAGTTCCGGGCTCATCGCTTCCCCTCCCCCCCCCCGCGCGTCACCAGCGCGGCGCGGAGGATCTCGTCCTCGAGGTCGACCAGGAACCGCCCGTCCTTCCAGAACGCCAGCACGAAGGAGGCGAGGTTGCGCGAGAACAACGTGCTGGCGTGCCAAGGGAGCGTGGCGGGCAGGTTGTCGTTGCCGCAGATCGAGACACCGTGATCCTCCACCGTCTCCCCGGGCCGGGTCAGCTCGCAGTTCCCCCCGCCCTCCGCCGCAACGTCGACGATCACGGATCCCGGTCTCATGCCGCGGACCATCTCCGCGGTGATGAGCCGGGGGGCCTTCACCCCGCCGATCAGCGCAGTGGTGATGACGACGTCCGCCGCGG
>Ga0210098_1000473_pt1 | contig 12504 bp, 13 predicted proteins | sample Joice_ThreeSqA_D_FD_184870 | JGI IMG/M metagenome (GOLD analysis project Ga0210098, IMG submission 184870) | Wetland microbial communities from San Francisco Bay, California, USA, that impact long-term carbon sequestration - Joice_ThreeSqA_D1... | ecosystem: Environmental > Aquatic > Marine >...
CGAGCTTCTCGAAGAAGTCCGGCTTGTACGTCAGCGCGAAGACGCGGCCGATCCCGAGCACGATCGCCTCGGAGATGCACGCCTCCACCAGCTGCGTCCCGACGCCGCGGCGCATCTTCCCGTCGCGAACGGCGAGGGAGCGCACCTCCGCCAGGTCCTCCCACATGATGTGGATCGCGGCGGCGCCGACCAGCTCCCCGCCCTCCCCCAGGAAGACGAAGTAGTCCCGAAGGTGTTCGTAGATGTCGGCGAGGGACCGCGGCAGCATGTCGCCCTTTTTCGCGTACTCGGCGATCAGCTCGTGGATCCCCTTGACGTCCGACATCCGCGCTTTCCGGATCATTCCCCCGCCGCCTTCTCGATCAGCGTCTTCGCGTGCGCCTTCGCTTTTTCCGTGATCTCCGTGCCGGAGATCATCCGGGCCAATTCTCCTATCCTATCCTGTTTCGACAATGATTTCACGCCGGTGGCGACCGTCCCCGCCGCCGCCGTCTTCACGACCTGCAGGTGGTGGCCGGCGAAGGCCGCGACCTGCGGCAGGTGCGTGACGCAGACGACCTGCGCGGACGTCGAGAGGCTTTTCAATCGCGCCCCGACGCGCTCGGCCACCTTCCCCCCGATCCCCGTGTCGATCTCGTCGAACACGAGGGTCTTTCCGGCGCCCCCCCGGGAAGCGGCGTTGCGCAGCGAGAGCATCACGCGGGAGAGCTCGCCGCCCGAGGCGGTCTGCGCGAGCGGCCGAAGGTCCTGGCCCGGGTTCGCGGAGAAGAGGAGTTCCGCCTCGTCGATCCCGGACGCCGAGAGCGCCGCGGGGACCGCCTCGCGGGAGGAAACGTCCGCCTGGAAGCGCGCCCCGTCGAGGGCGACCCGCGCCAGCTCCTTTTCCACCGCCGGCCCCATCGCCGCGGCCGCCTTCCGGCGCGCGGCGGAGAGCTTCCTCGCCGCCGCGACCCCGCCCTCCTCCTCGGCGGCGAGCTCCTTCCGCAGCCGCGCCTCTTCCTCGAGCGCCCCGGCCAGCGACGCGCGCTCCGACCGGAGGAGATCGAGGTGGGAGAGAAGCTCGGGGACCTCCTTGCCGTACTTCCGCTTGAGGCGGCGGATCGCGCTCAGCCGCTCCTCGACGCGTTCGCGGCGCTCCGGATCCTCCGTCACCCGGGAAGCGAGGGAGCCGAGTTCCCGGGAGAGGTCCTGCACCTCCTCGCGGAAGGAGCGGAGCCGCTCGGCGGCCTCCGCGATCCGCGGGTCGACCGCGGCCGCCTCCCGCAGGCGCGCGAGGGCGAACGCCATCGAGGCGAGCGTGGCGCTCTCCGACGACGCGATCGCGTCGTCCGCCGCCTGGAGCGCTTCGCGCACCTTCGTCGCGTTGCGCAGCAGCGAAAGGTCCGCGGCGAGCTCCTCCTCCTCGCCGGGGGTAAGCTGAGACTTCGACAGCTCCCCGATCTCGAAGTCGAGCGTCTCCGTCCGGCTCCGGGCGCCGGCCCCGCGCTCCGCCGCCTCCGCGGCCTGCCGGCGCAGCGCCGCAACGCGGCGGTACCGTTTCCGCATCTCCGAGGAGAGCGCCCCCGTCCCGGCGAAGTCGTCGACGGACGACAACGCCGCGGCACGGGAGAGAAGCTCCGGGACGCTGTGCTGCCCGACCATCGTGAGGAGAAGCGGAGAGAGCGCCGCCAGCACGGGCTGAGCGACGGGCCGCCCGTTCAGGTAGACGCGGCTCCGTCCGGCGGCGGGCAGGACGCGGCGCAGCACGACCTCCTCCTCCCACGGCAGCCCCGCCTCCTCCCACGCGTCGCGGAGCGCTTCGCCGCGGGAGAGGTGGAACAGGGCGGTCACCTCGGCCTCGAGCTCCCCCGTGCGCACCGCCAGGGGGTCGGCCTTCACGCCGAGGGCGAGGCGGATCGCCTCGACCAGGAGGGACTTCCCCGCGCCCGTCTCCCCCGTGACCACATTGAGACCGGCGGAGAAGGGAACGCGGACGTCCTCGAAGATGGCCAGGTTGCGGACGGTGAGTTCGATCAGCATCGCGGGGGGACGGTCACCGTTCTCCCCACTTCAGCTTGGTGCGCAGGACGGTGAAGTAATCCCGGAAGTGCGAGCGGAAGAAGCGCAGCGGCGCGTCGGCCTTCTTCACCTCGACCACGTCCCCCTGGCGCAGACCGAACCCCACCTGCCCGTCGAGGGTCAGAAAGACGTCGGTCTCCTTCGACACCAGCTCCGCCCGGACGACCATGCCGTCGGGCACGACCAGGGGGCGGAAGGTCAGGGTGTGGGGGCAGATCGGGGTGATGAGGATCGTGTTCATCGTGGGGTAGATGATCGGCCCCTGCGCGGCGAGGGAGTAGCCGGTGGAGCCGGTGGGGGTGCTGATGATGAGCCCGTCCGCCTTGAAGGTGGAGAGGTGCAGGTCGCCCACCGTCGCCTTGATGTCGATGATCTTCGCGAGCGCCCCCTTGTTGATCACCACGTCGTTCAGCACCGTGTAGTTCGCGACGCGTTCGCCCAGCCGGTGGACGTGCGCGACCAGCATCATCCGCTCTTCGTAGTCGAAGTCGTACAGGAAGATCCGCTCGAGCGCGGGATAGATCTCGTCGAGGGTGATCGCCGTCATGAAGCCCAGCGACCCCATGTTCACCCCGAGGATGGGCTTCCCGCTGGTCCCCACGACGCGCGCGGCGGAGAGGAGCGTGCCGTCCCCGCCGATCACGATCAGGAAGTTGCACAGCTCGGGCATTTTCGCGCGGACGACGAAGTCCGGGCGGCCGACCAAGGTCGCCGTCTCGCGGTCGAGGACGACGCTCTTCCCGCGCGCCTCCAGCCATCGGCAAAGATCCGAAACGATGGATTCGGCCTGCGGGTCGGTGTGTTTGGCGATGATTCCTGCGCACTTCATCAGGTGGTAGGATAATCTATCGGAAGAAAAAGGGAAAGGTGATGATCGCTCCACTCGCCGACCGGATGCGCCCTGCCGCCCTCTCCGACTTCGTCGGGCAGGAGGACCTGCTGGGGGAGGGGAAGTTCCTCTCGTCGATCCTCGCCGCGCGCCCGCTCCCCTCGCTCATCTTCTGGGGACCGCCGGGCTCCGGCAAGACGACGCTCGCACGGATCCTCGCCGCGGAGACGGGCGCCGTCTTCCTCCCCTACTCCGCCGTCCTCTCCGGGATCAAGGAGATCCGCGAGGCGCTGGCCGAGCTCGCGCGCACGCGCGCCGGCGGCGGGCCGGCGGCGTCCCGCCCCGCCATCCTTTTCATCGATGAGATCCACCGGTGGAACAAGGCGCAGCAGGACGCGCTGCTGCCGTCCGTCGAGGAAGGCACCGTCACCCTGTTCGGGACGACCACCGAGAACCCGTCCTTCGAAATCCGGAACGCGCTCCTTTCCCGCAGCCGCGTGCTGGTCCTCTCTCCCCTGCTCCCTTCCCACCTCGAAACGATCCTCCGGCGGGCGCTGACCGACCCGAACCGGGGGCTGGGGAAGCCGGAAACGTTCCTCGCCCCGGAGGCGCTGCGGCACATCGTCGCGGTAGCCGACGGCGACGCCCGGGTGGCGCTGAACGCGCTGGAGGCGGCGGTCGCCATCGCGGGGCACAAGGGGTTGACGCAGGTCGACACGGGTACGGCGGAGGAGGCGCTTCGGAAGAAGGCCCTCCTGTACGACAAGGACGGCGAGGAGCATTACAACCTGATCTCCGCGCTCCACAAGAGCCTGCGGGGGTCGGACCCGGACGCCGCCCTCTACTGGCTGGCGCGGATGCTCTCCGCGGGGGAGGATCCGCTCTACGTCGCCCGAAGGATGATCCGGTTCGCCTCGGAGGACATCGGCAACGCCGCGCCGGGGGCGCTGCAGATGACGGTCGCGGCCGCGGAGACGTACGAGCGGCTCGGATCCCCCGAGGGGGAGCTGGCGCTGGCGCAGGCGGCGGTGTATCTGGCGACCGCACCGAAGAGCAACCGGGTCTACATCGCCTGGGGGAAGGCCACGAGGGACGCGGAGCGGGAGGGGGCCGCCCCGGTGCCGCTGCACCTGCGGAACGCCCCCACGCGGATGATGAAGGATCTCGGGTACGGGAAGGAGTACAAGTACCCGCACGACTTCGCCGACGGCTTCGTCCCGGAGAACTACTTTCCCGAGACGCTCGGCCGCCGGAAATATTACGAGCCGTCCGAGGCCGGCCACGAAAAGGTGATCGCAGAGCGCCTCAAGACGTGGTGGGGACGGAAGTGACCGGGTTCATGTGCTGGCGCACCGCGTCGATGCTGTAGATCGCGAGCCCGCCCCAGATCATCAGGAACGCGGCCAGGTCCCCCTTGCCGAAAGGTTCCCCGAAGGCGAACACCGCCAGGAGGAAATGCCCGGTCGGGGTGACGTACTGAAGGAACCCGAGGGTCATCAGCCGCACCCTGCGGGCCGCCACGCCGAACAGCAGGAGCGGCACCGCCGTGATGATCCCCGCGAGCGGGAGGAGCCGGTCGAACCGGGCGATCCCCGTCAGGAACGACCCGTTCCCCGAAACGGCTCCCCAGGCGATGTAGCAGAGCGCCGCCGGCCCGAGGATCCCCGTCTCGAAGGTCAGCCCCGCGAGCGACTCCACCGGCGCCATTCTCCGGAGCAGCGCGTAGAAGGCGAAGGTCACCGCCAGCGCCACCGAGATCCACGGCACCCTCCCGTTAAGGCCCACGAGGAGCGCGACGCCGGCCCCCGCGAGGAGGAGGCTCGCGCGCTGCGGCCCGCGGAGCCGTTCCGAGAGGAACAGGTACCCCAGCAGGACGTTCACCAGCGGGTTGATGAAGTATCCCAGGCTCGACTCGATGACCCGGCCCGTGTTCACGGAGACGATGAAGAGGAGCCAGTTCGTCGCGATCATCAAGGTGGAGCCGAGGAGCATCAGGGCGGTCCGGGGATTCGCGAGGATGGTCCGGATCTCATCCGACCTGCGGGTGACCGCCACCAGGACGGCGAGGACCAGGAAGGACCAGAGGATCCGGTGGGCGAGGATCTCCAGCGCCGGGACCTCGGCGACGGTCTTGAAATAGAGCGGGAACAACCCCCAGAAACCGTAGGCGAGGAAGCCGAACCAGGCGCCTCTTCGTGCTTCCCTCGGGTCCACGGGGAGCGGGAGAACCGTTTTCACAGGATGTCGCCCGCCCCCCGCGCTTCGCCCGCGTTACCGCTTGATCAGCCCCGCCTCGATCCGCAGCAGCGAATTCGACACGAAGATCTCCCTCGAGTACGTCTCGTAGCCGGGGTACTTCAGCTCCACGAGGTGCCTCCCCGCGGTCACCTTCAGGAACCGTTCCTGCGGGAACAGCGACGCGGCCCCCTGCTGCACGCCGTCGACGTACACCAGGGCCTCCGGCGGGTTCACGTTGAAGACGAGCCCGCCGTCGTTGCCGACGCCGTAGATCTGGCCCTTCGGGTAGCACCCCCCGGGCAGGACGACGGCGGCAACCAGCGTCGCGACGAGCGACAGGACCTTCGTTGCACGCACGATCGATCTCCTCATGACCGCCTCCCCCTATTTCCCGAACCGGACGATGTCGTTGACGGCGAACCCTCTCCCCTGGAGGACTTTCCCGATCGAGGCGTCCTCGCCGAAGAAGTCGACGATCTCGATCTCGCCCTTCTCGGGCCCGGGACGGCGGCCCAGGGAAACCTTCGTGTCGGGGTCGATCACCTCGCGGCCTTCCCCGTACACCCGCAGGCGGTCGCCGACGACGAGCCCGGTCTTCTTGCCCGCGTTCACCGTGACCTCGCCCCCCTCCACCGAGGCGATCTTGCCGGTCCACTCCATCGTCGCCATCTTACCGACCAGGTTGTCGATGAACTTGGAGATGGCCGCCCGCAGCGCCTTCCCCTCGATCGTCTCGTCGTACCCGGTCCGACCGCCGACCCCGAGGAACTCCGTGGAAGAGGTCTCGTGGACCCCGCTGCCGCTCTCGGCGAAGATGATCCGGCCGGAGGTGGCGTCGACCAGCCGCACGTCCACGGTCGCTTCCGCGATCTGCGTCTTGCTCGCGCCCAGGAGATAGGAGGCCGACTTCTGCCGCACGCCGTACTGGGAGATGACCCCGGTGACGATCGCGTTGACCCCGAGCACCTCGCCGGACTTCGGCCCCGTCCCGGCCTTGATCGTCCCGCTCTTTGCAAGGTCCTGCTCGTCGAGGATCAGGCCGAGGTCCTCCCGCGTCACCATGATGAACAGGCCGGTGCGCGCGAGCTCGGTGGTGAGGATGTCCTGGACCACGGTGCCCAGGCGGCCGCGCCCGTAGGGGCTCTTGTCCGAGAACTTGACGACGGCCACCCGCAGTTTCGGCCCCTTCGAGGCGATCGGCCCCGTCTGCGCCGGCTTCCGGTTCCCGGCCTCCGCGGCGGGAACGGACTCCCGCGTGGACGGCCCCGTGTACGACGGCGCCGTCGCGCACCCGGCGACCGCGGCGCCCAGGATCAGGACCCCTCCCAAAAGAAACAGATTCCTCATCGGTCGGCCCCCTTCATGTAAGTATTGTCCACGTAAGTATTGTCCGTTCCTCTTCGAATCGTGTTGTCCAGCACGCGCATCGGAAGCTTCCTCGCGATGTTCTCCCCGACGCGTTTTCCCTGCGGCGTCATCGGGTTCAGCAGCAGGTTACCCAGTGCCCCCGCGAGGATCTCGGCCCCCAGGCTTCCCCCCCCGCCGCGAGGGGTATCCTGGCGAACCTGGCGGTCTTTCCCCTCCCACAGGAGCGATCCGTTTTCCCCGTACAGACGGAAGGTGGCCGCGACGGTGGAACTGTTGAAGATCCCCATCGTCGTCTTGCTCCACTCCTGCACGTCGCCGTAGAAGACCGCCACGACCCCCAGCGCCTTGCACACCTCCTGCGGCGTGGTGGAGGGGAGCTGCCCTCCGTAGCTGATCCCCAGCGTCTCCCACAAGATCCGGTCGCTCTCGGCCACCGGCGTCACCGCGAACCCCTTCCGGGCCACCCCATCCACGAACGCGTCCCGGATGATGTCCGACGCCGAGAGGTCGTTGCTCATGTTCTCCATCGGCGCGACCGCCACCTTCGGCCCCGTCGGGGGGGCCACCGGCGTGGAGTCCGGGCGAACCTCCTTCTTCCCCCCCCCGCAGCCCGATGCGGACAGGAGGATCGAAACGACGATCAAGGCTGAAACGGCCGCCCCCCGGCTCCGGCGGGAATGGTGCGTCACGCTTCCTCTTCCCCGTGAATCAGGCGCATCGGGTGCCCTTCCATATATACATAGACGCGCGGAACCTCCGACATCTTCAATCCGGATTCAGGAAAATAGGCATTCGGGTCATTATATATCCGCGTGAGGGGACGGGGATTCAGGATTCGGGCGACTCCCCGGCCCAGGAGATTTTTTTCCCCCTGGGCATCTTCTTCAGGGCCGCCTCCGCCCGGCACGCTTCCGAGCGGCTCCGGAAGGGGACGCACCGCAGCAGCGCGACCGGCGGGTTCGCCCGGGTGAACGCCGCACCCTTCCCGGAACGGTGCGCCTCGTACCGCGCCCCGGGGTCGATCGCCGTTCCCGTGTAGATCTTCCCGCCGCGGCAGGAGATCATGTACACCCACCAGGTGACTTCCCTCTCGCCCCGTTTCACGGATCCATCTTCCCACCACGTCGGCTGCCGGGCAACCTCCATCCCGCCGGGGCTCCTGTCCGTGGCAGTGCCGGCGCCCATCCGCCCTCCTTGACGTTTTATCCCCGCGGGTCTATCTTCTGGGTGTTTCCCGCCCCCCGCATCCCATCTTCGGAAGGAGCCGCCCGATGCCGGAATTTTCCTACCAGGACCCGTTTCCGCTGGGGAAGGACGACGCAAAGTACCGCCTCCTGACGAAAGAGCACGTTTCCGTGGCGAAGTTCGACGGGAAGGAGATGCTGAGGGTAGACCCGGAGGGGCTCGCGCTCCTGGCGCACCAGGCGATGCGCGACGTCTCCTTCCTCCTGCGTCCCTCCCACAACGAGAAAGTCGCCGCGATCCTGACCGATCCCGAGGCGTCCCCCAACGACCGGGGGGTGGCGGTCGCGATGCTGCGCAACGCCGAGGTGGCCGCAAACTTCGTCCTCCCGTTCTGCCAGGACACCGGAACCGCCACGATCGTCGGGAAGAAGGGGCAGCAGGTGTGGACCGGCGCCCGCGACGAGGAGTACCTCTCCAAGGGCGTCCACAAGACGTACACGGAGGAGAACCTCCGGTACTCCCAGACGATCCCCCTCGACATGTACGAGGAAATCAACTCGGGGACGAACCTCCCCGCCCAGATCGACCTCTACGCAACGGAAGGGATGGAATACAAGTTCCTCTTCGTCGCCAAGGGCGGCGGGTCCGCGAACAAGACGTACCTCTTCCAGGAGACGAAGGCGCTCCTGAATCCGGCGTCGCTCGAGAAGTTCCTCGTCGAGAAGATGAAGACGCTCGGGACGGCGGCGTGCCCGCCGTACCACCTCGCGTTCGTCGTCGGCGGGACGTCGGCCGAGGCGGCCCTCAAAACCGTCAAGCTCGCCTCCACCGGCTACCTCGACCACCTTCCGACGAAGGGGAACAAGGGGGGGCAGGCGTTCCGGGACCTCGAGATGGAGGAGAAGCTCCTCGCCGCCGCGCGGAAGTCCGGCTACGGGGCGCAGTTCGGCGGGAAACATTTCGCGCACGACGTCCGCGTCGTCCGGCTGCCGCGCCACGGCGCATCGTGCCCTCTCGCGATGGGCGTCTCCTGCTCGGCCGACCGGAACGTGAAGGCGAAGATCAACAGGGGCGGGATCTGGCTCGAGGAGCTCGACCGGAACCCGGGACGCCTGATCCCGGCGAAGTACCGCGGGAAACACGAGCACGGGGTGGTCAAGATCGACCTAAACCGGCCGATGAAGGAGATCCTCGCGGAGTTGTCCAAGTACCCGGTCACCACGCAGCTCTCCCTCAAGGGGACGATCATCGTCGGCCGCGACATCGCGCACGCGAAGCTGAAGGAGCGGATCGACAAGGGCGAGGGGCTGCCGCAGTACGTGAAGGACCACCCGATCTACTACGCGGGACCGGCGAAGACCCCCAAGGGGATGCCGTCGGGCTCCTTCGGCCCCACCACCGCCGGGAGGATGGATTCGTACGTCGACCTGCTCCAGTCCCACGGCGGGTCGCTCGTCATGATCGCGAAGGGGAACCGGAGCAAGGCGGTGACCGACGCGTGCAAGAAGCACGGCGGGTTCTATCTCGGTTCGATCGGCGGCCCGGCGGCGCTCCTCGCGCAGGAGAACATCCGGAAGGTCGAGGTGCTGGAATACCCGGAGCTCGGCATGGAGGCGATCTGGAAGATCGAGGTCGAGGATTTCCCGGCGTTCATCCTCGTGGACGACAAGGGGAACGACTTCTTCCAGCAGATCGCCTGCGGCGCCTGATCGGGGTCCCGGAAGGCCTGCAGGATTGACAAGGCCGGGCGGATGCGATTCCGCCCGGCCGGTCGATCATTTCCCCTGTTTCCGGCGCACCGTGACGGTTTCCCCGCCGACCCCCCAGTTGTCGGTCTCCACTTCCTCGATCAGCACCATCGTGGTGGCGGGATTTTTCCCGAGCACGTCCACAAGCACCTTCGTCACTCCGCGGATGACCTCGGCCTTCTTCTCCGGCGTCACGCCGTCCCGCGTGATCTTGATGTTCACGAATGGCATCTCGGGGCACCTCCGGTTCGATGGACTACACAGCGTCGCCTATTTCAGAACATAGGAGAAGGCGGCCCTCCCCTTCTTCGCGCCCGAATCGATCACCGCCTTGAACGCGTACTTTCCGGGGGTCGGCATGTCGACGTCCACGCCGATGTGCGCGCCCATCGAAACGAGGGTGACCTTCGATGAGGACGCCTTGTCGGGCCCCGTGACGGCGACCTTTCCCGCCACATCGGAGGCGGGCTTCCCGGTCGCCGGGTCGGTGACGAACAGCATGAGGTGGCGCTTGCCGGCGTACCGTGCGGCGGTCTTGGCCGACACGCCGGATTTCTCCATCTGCGCCTTCATGTCGACCAGCCGGGCCTCCACCGACCAGGGACCCACCTTCCCGGAGAAGATCTTTTCTCCCAGATCCATTCCGTGCCCGGCGGGCTCCGCCGCCGACGGGACCCCCGGCAGCGCCGCGAGAAACAACGCCGCACCACATGCCACGGTCAGAACCGCTTTTCCGATCGTTCGAATGTCCATGTCTTCCCTTCCGGTTTCGTACCGCCTACTTCACCGTGTAGTTGAACTTGGCGGTCCCGGTGTTGCCCCCGGACTCCAGTTTCACGTCGCACGTGTACTTGCCCGGTTTCGGCATGTTGACGTCCGCTCCGAAGTGCCCCTGCATGCCCGTCACGCGGTACTCCGCTATGCTTCTGTCCGGCCCGACCACCGTGACCGTTCCGGTCCCCTCGGTGACCGGTTTCTTCGTCTTCGGGTCGGTCAGCGCGAAGGCGATGTGATGGGAATTCATCATGGTCCCCTGCGCCTTCATCCCCGAGGCCGCCATCTGGGCATTCATGTCGACCACGCGGGCCTCGCCGTGCCACGGTCCCATCATCCCCTGGTAGACCCGGGTCCCCATCTTCATCATGCCGTTACCGCCGTGCATCATCCCCTGCCCCTGCATGCCCTGCCCCTGCATGCCCTGCCCCTGCATGCCCTGCCCCTGCATCATGCCGTGTCCCGGATCGGCCGCCCGGGCCATGACCGGCAAGGCTACCAGCGACAGAAACGCCGCACCTGCGATCCACTGCTTCCTTCCCATGACGCTGCTCCTTTCCACTTGTGGATTCTCCGGCTTCAATCCCGGACGGTCTCCTTCGGTACCCACCGTTCCTCACCGGCGGCCGTCCTTCCCTTTCCGTCCCGCACCTTGAACCGGATCCGGTACGCGTCCTTCGTGTCGAAGACGGTCCCCGGATCGGGGTGGAACTCCACGCTCATGCCGAACCCCGTCGCGTACGATTTCCCCGGGTACGGGGAATCGCCGCCCCGAGGGAAGAAGGCGATATCCTCCACGATGACGGGACGGTCGAACAGCAACGCCAGGGACGTCGCGGGTTTCCCCTTCTCTTCCCGGATCGCTAGAAGGCCGAGCGCCCCGGGATTGCCCGGGTCCGCCGTCTCAGCCTCTCCCGATCGGCCGATCAAATGCACCTTCCCTTCGGCGTCGGTGATGTCCGCCGCGGTCGCCTTCCCGAACTGGGCCACCGTGAGGGCGACGCTCCTCGCCGCCATCTCCCCCTCTTTATTGGATAAAGATCCGGCCTTGAAGGTTCCACCCACCCGGAGCATCGCCCGCGTCCCTTCGTAGCCGAAAGAGAGGAGGTCCGACCCTTTCGGGAAGGGGAACACGACCTTCTTGGCGAACTCCTCCTGGTCGATCCCCCGGATCAGCGTGCGGACGGCCAGGGTCTCCTCCTTCCCCGGCTCCGCGGTGAAGATGGGTGCCGGCAGGTATTTCCCCGGGGCCTTCGCCGAAGGGAAGTAGACGACCGTGGCGTACAAGGGGCCCGGCGGCTCCATCGGCGGCAACTCGCCGAAAACGGCGTCGAAGGACTTCGTCGTGTGTATGGTCGGCTTCACGGGCCCGGAAGGGGCGGTGCAGGACGCAAGCGCGGCGAGCGCCCCCGCGAATGCGAGTGCAAGCACCCCTCCTGCAACGCCTTGCCCCGACCCGTGAACCCGCTTCCCCGGCTCCATTTTCCTGCCCTCCCGTTCCATTGGATGCAAGTCGTTTAGCCTCGATACCCGGATTCCCCCGGCAGCGGGGCGGGACCCGGCCCCTGCGGGGTCCTCTCCTCGGACCGGTCCAGCCCCTTCTGCTTCAGGAACTCGTAGATCACCGGGTAGACGAGGAGCTCCATGATGACGGAAGTGACCACGCCCCCCACCATGGGGGCGGCGATCCGCTTCATCACGTCGGACCCGGTCCCCGTGCTCCACATGATGGGGATGAGGCCCGCGATGATGACCGAAGCCGTCATCACCTTCGGGCGGATCCGCTTCACCGCCCCGTCGATGATCGCCTCCTTCAGGTCCCCCATCGTGTTCATGAGTTTTTCCCGCTTCATCTTCTCGTAGGCCACCTCGAGGTACAAGAGCATGACCACGCCCGTCTCGGCATCGAGCCCCGCGAGGGCGATGATCCCGACCCAGACCGCGACGGACAGGTTGAAGCCGAGAAGGTAGATGAACCAGAAGGCTCCCACGAGGGAGAAGGGAACCGCGAGGAGCACGATCGCCGTCTTGACCAGCGACTTCGTGTTCATGTAGATGATCAGGAAGACGATGAGGAGCGTGAGCGGGATGACGACCATCAGGCGTTTGCCCGCCCGCTCCATGTACTCGAACTGGCCGCTCCACACCAGGCTGTATCCGGCGGGGAGCTTGATGTTGTTCCGGACCGCTTCCCGGGCGTTCTTTACGTAGGTCCCCAGGTCGATTCCGCGGATGTCGACGTAGATCCAGACCGTCCGGCGGGCGTTCTCGCTCTTGATGCTCGCAGGCCCCTTGTGGATCGAG
>Ga0210098_1000478_pt1 | contig 12469 bp, 10 predicted proteins | sample Joice_ThreeSqA_D_FD_184870 | JGI IMG/M metagenome (GOLD analysis project Ga0210098, IMG submission 184870) | Wetland microbial communities from San Francisco Bay, California, USA, that impact long-term carbon sequestration - Joice_ThreeSqA_D1... | ecosystem: Environmental > Aquatic > Marine >...
GCGCGGACTAATAAGATATGATTCATTGAATGGAATTGAGAAAAAGAGAAAGAAAATTTTTACTCCAAGAATGATTGGTTACAGTGTCGTGCTGCTACTCCTTATTGCACTACAGGGATACATGTTTGCGAACAGAACCGATTTTAGTATTAGTATTTTAAGAACACCGGGTTTACTTTTCCAGGAACAAGATAATGATAAAGTAAGCAATATTTATGATGTAAGTATTGTAAACAAGACCTTTAAAAATCTGCCAATTGATTTAAAGCTTGAAAATCAGAAAGGTGATCTTAAACTGATTGGAATTGAAATGGATCTTAAACCGCAGGAGATTTACGATGGTAAATTTCTAATCGTTCTTCCGAAGTCAGAAATTAAAACAATGAATACACCTGTATCAATTGGATTTTATTCAAACGGAAAATTATTGCAAACAATAAAAACCTCTTTCCTCGGACCGGTAGAAAAACATGAAATAGAGAATCATAAAGATGAGAAATAAGAGGGAAAAGATGAAGATTAAATGGAACTGGGGCTGGGGAATATTTTTATCTATCGTTCTTTTTATGGTGATAATTGTTATAATAGTAGCATTTATGATGAGTAGGGAAGTAGATCTTGTTTCAGATAAATATTACGATAAAGAAATTAAATACCAGCAGCAAATAGATAAAGAAAAACGGGCTGCGGATCTGAGTGAGAAAATCGTTGTTAACTATTCCGGCAGTTTTGTTAATGTAATTTTTCCTAAGGATGAAAAGCTAACCGGTGATCTCTATTTTTACCGCCCGGCAAACTTTCATAAAGATTTTAAAGTGCCTATAAACCCGGATAAGGATTTCAGCCAGCTTCTCGATGTAAGCAAATTAGACAGGGGATTGTGGAAGCTAAAAATAAGCTGGTCGGTAGATAAAAATGATTATTACACTGAAAAAATTTTAATGCTAAATTAAATGGAAATTATAGCCGCTTTATCAATAGGGTTTTTAGGGAGTTTTCATTGCATTGGGATGTGCGGACCAATCGCCTTGGCTCTTCCTGTCCCTAACTCTTCCAATATCAATTTTTTCCTGGGAAGAATTATTTACAATTTCGGAAGAATAATTTCTTATGCTATTATGGGATTTATCTTTGGATGGCTGGGACAAAAAATTTCACTTTGGGGGTTTCAACAATTCTTGTCGATCTTTTTGGGTGTAGTTATTGTCTTATTTATTTTTCTTCCGGGAAGAATAAAAGATAAACTGCTTTCCTTTTCTCCTGTACAAAAAATGATTACGCCTCTTAAAATATCTATCGGGAAATTGTTTAAGCAAAAATCTCTCCCATCTTTTCTCTTAATCGGAATTCTGAATGGCTTTCTTCCATGTGGTTTTGTTTATATGGGACTTGCGGGAGCGATTGCAGTTGCAAATCCACTTACGGGTTTGCTTGTAATGACTTTCTTTGGTCTCGGTACATTTCCGGCAATGTTTGGAGTATCGGTATTTGGAAAATTCATAAATCCCGGTTTCAGGCAAAGATTAAGAAAACTCACACCTGTTTTTGCACTCCTTTTTGCTTTAATATTTATATTTAGGGGGCTAAACCTTGGTATTCCTTATCTAAGTCCAAAGTCGAACGGACATAATCATCATATGGAAATGATGAACAAGGAATAGTTCTTAGCAAGAATTCACAATTATTGACAAACGATTTTTCGTAATATATATTTACGCAGATTAATATGTCTATAACTTGTAAGGAGGTAGGTTCATGAACTTTTACTTGATTGTTGTTTTCCTTCACATCTTGGGAGCAGCGGGTCTTTTTCTTGGTTTGGGAATGGAAGGTGTCACTTTGAAATTCCTTAATCGTGCTTCTTCAACAGAACAGGTTTTAAGTCAGCAGCCATCTCTTAAGTTAATGAGAATTATTTTTGGTATTTCCGCTATTTTGTTACTTCTGTCTGGTATTTATATGGCTGAGAGAGTTTGGGGCTGGACAGGTTGGGTTACTATAGGTTTAATAATGTTGGTCGCTCTTTCAGGTTCCGGAAGTATGAGTGGTAAAAAGATCGGTGACTTAATGAAATCGCTTGGTAAATCTGGTGGTTCTCTTTCAACAGAAATAAGAGAAAAACTATCCGCCCCCTTTTTACATAAAACTTATAAAATCAGAATTTTATTAGTCATTGGAACTATTTTCATAATGACTCTAAAGACCGACTGGTTAGCAAGTATTGCTGTTATAGTAATTACGTTCTTGATTGGATTGTTGATTTCCGGAGCATCTGCGAAAAGTCGGGAAACTAACTAACTATAAAGTTTCTTAAAACTGTAAAAAATACTAAATAGTTAAATCCGCACTCCGCAAAAACTGTGGTGGCTTTCTTACTTTTGTTGCCTGTTCAAATCCATAAGCAATTTTTAACAATAGTGGTTCGCTCCATGCTCTTCCGAAGAATGAAATTCCGACAGGCAAACCAAATACAAATCCCGCAGGTACCGTGATATGAGGATATCCTGCAATTGCAGCTAACTGAGAACTACCTCCTATAAAATGATCACCATCAACTAAATCTGTCATCCATGCAGGGCTGTCAGTAGGTGAAACAAGAGCATCTAATTTGTGCTTATCCATTATTTTATCAATTCCTTCTTTGCGAGTTAAACGATGGTTGTTATTCAATGCATCGAGATATTTTTTGTCAGTGAGATCACCTTTTTTCTCAGCCTGTAAAAACAATTCCTGTTTGAAGTACGGCATTTCTTCTTTTGCATGTTCCTCGTTGAAATCAATTAAATCTTTAAGTGACTTCATTTTTGAATCGATACTGAGATGAGCAAGATAAGCTTTCATATCAGCTTTTAATTCATATAATAAAACTGTTATTTCATTTTCATCATATTTTCCAAAGCCATCTATCTTAACAGGATCGACAAGAATTGCTCCTTTACTTTTCAATACTTCAAGTGCTTTTTCCATAACTTCATCTACTTGTGGAAGAAAACCAAAGTACTGCCGGAATACTCCGATCCTTACTCCTTTTAGTCCATCTTCTTCCAGGAATTTTGTGTAATCAGTATATGATTTTCCTTTACTGTCTTTTGTAGCTTCATCTTCCGAATCGATACCTGTCATAGTGCCAAGCAAAATTGCAGCATCGCGAATTGTTCTTGCCATTGGACCTGCTGTATCCTGTGAATGTGAAATCGGAATTATACCCGCCCGGCTTACTAATCCAACAGTAGGTTTTATTCCAACCAAACCATTAAGTGATGAAGGACTAACAACCGAGCCATCAGTTTCAGTTCCAATAGCAACAGCACAAAGATTAGCAGCGGCTGCGGCACCGGAACCTGAACTAGAACCAGATGTGTTTCTATCGAGAGCATAAGGATTTTTTGTTAAACCGCCGCGTCCGCTCCAACCGCTTGTAGAATGAGTTGAGCGAATGTTTGCCCATTCGCTCAAGTTTGTCTTGCCTAAAATTATTGCTCCTGCTTCCCGAAGTTTTTTTACAATAAATGAATCTTTCACAGATTTTGAACCAAGGAGTGCAAACGAGCCGGCTGTTGTTTCCATTTTATCTGATGTATCAATATTGTCTTTTATGAGAATTGGAATTCCATGCAGCGGACCACGCATTCCTTTTTCTTTAAATTCTCTATCGAGTTCGTCGGCAATTGTTAGAGCGTCCGGATTTACTTCAATCACACTGTTAATTGCCGGACCATTTTTGTCAATTTCATTTATGCGTTTTATATAATGTTCGGTAATAGAGCGAGCGGTAAACTTACCGGATTTTATTCCTTCCGTTAATTCGGCTATTGTTATTTCATCTAATTCTGTTGACGGGATATTTATTTTGTTCAGAGTTTCTGCATTTATCTTTTCAGAAAAAAGAGACGGAAGGGAAGCTGCGGCTAAGCTGCCGATCAGAGACTTTTTCAAAAAATTTCTGCGGCTCTTGCTTGTTATTTGCTTTTTACTTTTGAGCATAATGCCATCTCCGATTTGAATGCTTGTTGCAGAAATATTGGTAGTGTCCTAAATCTTGTGTTAATCCTTCTTCTGACTTCCTCAAGAAAATTGATAGTAGTATCTAATGTACGTTTACCAATTTAATTAGGACAGTACCAAAATATTTAATATAAAAATATAATTCTAAATAATAATATATTAGAATGAATGAAGCTAGAATATGATTTTTTATTTGAGTTTTTCTTTAACTCTATCATTTAGCCATGTCCTTTCGTTAAACTTTTTAATCTTTTTCCACAGTTCTTAAAACTTAACCGCTTATCAGTATTTTTTTAATATAGAACTTTTTAAAGTGATTTGAACTTATTGATTTATTAAGTTTGATATAATGAAAAATCCGATTAAAAAAATCGCAATAATTTTAGTTCTGATAATCTTACTCCCGGTATTTTTCTTTTCTTTATATGAAATAAATACTCTTAATGAATCGGAAAAAGTAATTGAACAGACATATAATAATCAGCTTGACGCTATCTTCTTCTCAGTAAATCAATTTTCCGAGGATGTAGTAACAAGCTGGCGCAGCAAACTTAATATTCTTCTTGATGAAGAAGTCTCTACTCCCGATAACTTTACAAAAAAAGCAGACAGTCTCTTAAAGATAAACAACTACATTGTTTCAGTTTTTTTTGCAAACAGCCTGAATCCTAAAAGCACTTTTTCCTTACAAGCTGACAGTTCTTATAATATAAAAACTTTTCTCAGTAGTAATTCTCATAAGATAAAGAAACTATACACTTATGAAAGAGCGGGATATAATAAAATAGAACCTGTTACCACTAAAGATGGGAAAACAATCCTGATTTTTTTGTTAGAGGATCCTTTTAGAGTAAAAAATATTTGCGTTACTGTCATCGATCCCCAAAAATTTGTTAATAATATTTTAGGTGCAAGATTAAAAGAAATAGCGGGTGAGGAGTTTATTATAACCTGCCAGGCTGTAGGAACCACCTTGCCAGAAGTAAGTTCAAAAGATGTCATTTTTTCTACTGAAGAATTTCAGGATAGGCAAATATCTCAAAAGAGAAACCTTTGGCTTATTCCCGATTATGAACTGGGACTTCTTTTAAAAGGCGGAACTATAGAAACACTCGTTAAAGAGAGAGCAACAACAAATATCATTTTTATTTCTTTACTTACTCTAATTTTAATTGTGGGCGTTATTATTGTTTTCAGAAATATCAGGAAAGAAATGGAGCTTGCCCGAATTAAATCTGATTTCGTTTCAAATGTTTCTCACGAACTTCGTACCCCGCTTTCCTTGATCTCCATGTTTGCTGAAACACTTGAGATGGACAGAGTTAAAACCGAGGAGAAGAAGAAGGAATATTATTTGATAATCAGCAAAGAGGCAGGAAGACTAAGCAGAATAGTAAATAAAATTCTTAGCTTCTCAAAAATTGAAGCCGGGAAAAGAGACTACCGCTTTTCAAAGATAAATATTAATAACCTGGTTGAGGATATCTTTAAAACTTACCAGTTTCATCTTCAGAACAACAACTTTAAGTTTTCCTTTGAATACGATTCTTCAATTCCCGAGATAGATGCAGACCCGGAGGCTGTTTCTGAAGCAATAATTAATCTGTTGGAAAATGCAATCAAATATAGTGTGGACAGAAAAGAAATTATGATTATTACCGGCAAAGAAGGAAATTCTGTTTATGTGGAAATTAGTGATAAGGGTATTGGGATTACTGAGGAAAGCCAGAAAAAAATATTCGATAAGTTTTACCGTGTTTCCGATGGATTGGTTCACAATACAAAAGGAACTGGGTTAGGACTAACCCTTGTTAAATATATTATGGATGCCCACCACGGAGAAATAAAAGTTAAAAGTAAATTAAATGAAGGTAGTAGTTTTAAATTAGTTTTTTCAACAAATAATTTTCTAAAGGGAAAATAAATGAACAGAATTCTCATTGTTGAAGACGAACCTAATATGAGGCTCGGCTTAAAAGATAACCTTGAGTTTGAAGGATATGAAGTTGATCTAACCGAAGATGGAGAAACGGGATTGAAAAAAATTTCTGAGGGTAACTTTTCTTTAGTTCTTCTTGATGTAATGCTTCCTAAAATGTCGGGATATGACGTTTGTAAAGCTGTTCGGGAAAGTGGAAACAAAGTCCCGATTATCCTTCTTACAGCCAAAGGAGAAGAAATCGATAAAGTGCTTGGACTGGAATTCGGCGCCGATGATTATGTTACAAAGCCTTTTAGCCTCAGGGAGCTTCTTGCAAGAATAAAGGCTATCCTAAGAAGGACAGAGGATAAACGGGATTTGAAGGATAGTGATTTTGTGAAGATCGGGAGGATCGATATTAATTTTTCTTCTTACAATGCATTTGAAGACGATAACGCAATTCAAATGTCGCATAAAGAATTTGAGATTTTGAATTTTCTCTGGAATAAAAGAAATTCTACCGTAAGCAGAGATGATTTGCTAACTAAAGTTTGGGGGTACGATGAAAATCCTACAACAAGAACCGTAGATAATTTCATCCTGAAATTAAGACAAAAGATTGAGAAAGATTATAATCATCCACAAATAATACTGACCGTACACGGAATAGGATACAAGCTAATTGCTTAAAATGGGGTAACAATCTTAAGCCTACGGTGACAATTTTTTACAATACTTTACAGTATAATGACTCCTTTGAAATATGGGTTTGATAAATTTCCTCCGTAAAGATTAAATTTTGTGAAAGAAATGTTATGAAATCGAATTTAAAATTAAGTTGCTTTTTAATGCTCATAACTCTTTTCGTCTTTGGGCAAAATGTTTTCGGACAGGATTGGGAAAGATTTGAAAACTTGAAAGGATATTGGAAATTCAGTATAGGTGATGATTTAAATTGGTCCAAAACCTCTTATGATGATGATAACTGGGAAGAGATTAAAGTTCCCTCGTCCTGGGAGAATGAAGGTTTTCATGGTTATAACGGTTATGCCTGGTACAGGAAACACTTCGATTTTCATGGGGAAACCCCTTCCGGTGTTCTCTATCTTTTTCTTGGTGCCGTTGATGATGTTGATCAAGCTTATGTAAATGGAAGTCTTGTTGGTTCTACAGGATCATTTCCTCCAGATTATAAAACTGCTTATTACGCCTATAGAAAATATCCTGTCCCGATTCAGTATCTGAATAAAGGTGGCGATAATGTTATAGCAGTAAGAGTTTACGATTCTGAATTACAAGGTGGGATTGTAAGCGGAGATGTTGGATTATATGTATTGGAGGGTTTAAATACCGATTTGAATCTCGAGGGTCAATGGAAATTTAAAACCGGTGATAATAAAAAATGGAAAGAAAATAGTTTTAGTGATAAAGATTGGGATAGTATTATTGTTCCGGGTTTTTGGGAATCTCAGGGATATAACAACTACGATGGTTATGCCTGGTACAGGAAAACAATAAGAATCCCATATGATTTTAAGAATAAGAAATTAGTCCTTGTATTAGGTAAAATAGATGATCTTGACGAAGTGTACTTAAATGGGGAATTAATTGGTTCCACAGGAACTATGAAAGACAATCCTGATGAAAACGAATTTTCTCAGGAGTATGCACAGTTCAGAGGATATTATATTCCCGATGGTTTGATAAAAATTAATGCTGATAATTTAATAGCAGTAAGAGTTTATGACGGATGGAAAGATGGAGGAATATACCAGGGACCTATTGGATTGATTACTCAGAGCGATTATATAAAATACTGGCGTCATAAAAAAGATAAAAAAAATATTTTCGAGTTATTATTTAAATAAAAATTTAATAGAACAATACATTTTTCATACAGAGAAGCCTCCTCATGTACGGTAGTGCCCTAATTGGGTTAGTTAATTAGGACACTACCTTTTTTTTAATTAAATCCTAATTTGATCTCAGCTTTTCATAAAAGTTATAACTTCCTGACAAATATTTACATCCCTTTACTTACTGATGACACCCGTTACAACTGCTTGCCCTAAGTTTAAAACAGAAATTAATTATTAAAAGGAGATTCCAAATGTTAACACAGCGATTTACCAAAACAAAACTTGTTGCAATAATTTTAATTGCATTATTTTCAAATAATATTTTTGCTAAGCCGATCAGTTCACCGGGAGAAGACACGAAGTCCGACCGTATGAGCTTGGCTATTAAAAATATAGCAGTAGGCATTGAATCTGAAAATGCCGGTGTAAAAAAATGCTGTATTTTCTATGCAGGGTATTATGAGTTTAATGAATTAGTAGATGTTCTTGTAAAACAATTGAAAAAAGAACAGGATACTGACACAAAGATTTTAATCGTGCTTTCTCTTTATAAGATTGGAGACAAAAAGGGTATGGAAGCTATTAAGCAATTAGTAGGAGATGATACCAACCAGTTTTTAAGAGAAATGGCACTAATTAAGTAAGTATTTAAGAACAGAAACTAAGGAAAAAATTCAGACCCCGACTCAGGTTGGGGTTTTTTGTTTTAAAAAATGATTTATTTCTTCCCGGTATTTTTTATTTTAATTGCCAGAAATAAACAGGAAACGTAGATGGTTTATTTATATCTAAAACTTTTTCATGTGTTATTTGTAATTATGTTTTTCGGAAACATCATTGTTGGTATATTCTGGAAAATGTATGCTCAGAAAACGAAAGACCCCGATAAAATTGCTTTTACATTTAAAGGAATAATTAAAGCTGATAAAATATTTACAATGCCGGGAGTTATTGGCTTAACAATATTTGGACTGGGCGCTGCAATATATTATGATTTTCCTATACTTGGAACAGGCTGGATACTCTGGTCAATTATTCTTTTAATTGTTTCCGGATTAGCATTTATGGGTAAACTTGTCCCTCTACAAAAACAAATTGCTGCTCTAGCTTCGGATAAGGAAAAATTTAATTGGGATGAATATCATAAACTCGCGAAACGATGGAATATTTGGGGAACAATTGCCTTGTTAGCCCCGGTTATTGCTACTGTACTTATGATATTGACCAGCTATGTGACTACTCTTCGGGTCCTTACTTGAGACTTTTCGCTTCTTGAGCTTACTCTTAATCTTGAACTTGTTTTATTCTTATATTTAAATAAAAGAATATTGACTATGTCCCGCTGGTTAAAAATATCAATTACAATTTCTGTCACTCTTATAATTCTTATTGCGGTCGGAGGTTTTATCTTTTACAATATGTTAACCGCATCTCTTCCGGAATATGAAGGTGAAATAACTACACATAGTATTTCAGATAAAGTTGAAGTTTACAGGGACAGTCTTGGTATTCCTTATATCCTCGCTAACAATGAAGACGATGCTGCTTTTGCTCTCGGTTACTTGCATGCGCAGGAGAGAATGTTCCAAATGGATTTGGCAAGGAGGGCTGGAGCGGGACGGCTTAGTGAAATTCTGGGTACAAAAGCATTAATCTTCGACAAATTATTTCGGACAGTTGGAATAAAAAAAACTTCTCAGAGTATAATAAAAATTCTTAAGCCGGAAGTTTTAAAATTGCTAGAATCATATTCAGCAGGGGTAAACCAATATCTTAAAGATAAAAAAGGAAAATACTCTATTGAGTTTGATGTACTTCGTTATGATCCTTATGAATGGAAACCTGAAGATTGCATTATTATATCAAGAATGCTGGCATGGGAATTAAACATTAGCTGGTGGACAGATATTTCTTTTACTGATCTTGTGCAAAAACTTGGTGAGGAAAAAGTAAAAGAAATACTTCCTGATTGGGATGAGAACGCACCTTACATAATTCCACCTGAGATAAAGTCTTATCCTAAATTAAGAACAGGTTTAATTGATATTGATAAAAATTTCAGGAGCTTATTAGGAATAACCGGAACTCATCTCGGATCAAACAATTGGGTGATTAACAGCAGTTTATCTGCTTCTGGTAAACCAATAATTGCAAACGATCCACATCTCGGTTACAGTGCCCCGGGAAGATGGTACGCGGCTGTTATCAGGGCCGGCGACTGGAATGTTGAAGGTGTTACAATCCCGGGAATTCCGGCAGTAGTTATCGGTAAGAATAAAAATATTTCGTGGGCGTTAACAAACATAATGCTCGATGACGCTGATTTCTATATTGAAAAACTCGATTCAACCGGGACGAAATATTTGTTTAATAATAGCTGGAAAGATTTAACACTTACAGAAGAAACAATTAAAGTAAAAGACTCTCTGGATGTAAAACTAAAAATAAGAAGTACACACAGGGGTCCATTAATTTCAGATGTTCATCCATATTCATTTTTGTATCCTGATGTTAACTTGCAGAAAACCGCGGTAAGTATGAGATGGATTGGAATGGAAACAACAGAAGAAATGAATTCGTTCTATCTTTTGAACAGGGCAAAAAACTGGAATGAATTCAAAAAAGCTGTAAGTTATTTCAGCGTGCCCGGGCAAAATTTTGTTTATTCAGATAAAAACGGGAACATCGGTTATGTTTTTGGAGGAAAACTTCCTAAAAGAGAATCAACATCACCTACATTTGTTTTTGATGGAACTACCGATAAATATGATTGGAAAGGTTATGTCGACAGATCTGAAATCCCGGATCTCTTTAATCCTAAGCAAAAATTTATAGCATCGGCAAATAATAAAACGCTGAAAGATTTTAAATATCATATTTCAAATTTGTGGGAACCATCTTCAAGAATTGAAAGAATCGATCAGCTTCTTACAAGTAAAGAAAAATTTTCTGCTTCCGATTTTAAGAAATTCCAGATGGACCAGATTTCGCCTTATGCAAAAATGATTACCAAATATATTTTATCTGCTTTTAGTAATGTTAAAGTTACGGACAAAAATCTTGCTCTTGCTTTAGAGCTTTTTAAGGACTGGAATTATGATATGAATGAGTTCAGCCAGGTTCCCACAATCTATTCTGTTTTTTATAAATATCTTTTAAAGAATACTTTTTATGATGAAATGGGTGATGATCTTTATAACCAGTTTGTTTTCGTTGCTAATGTTCCTTATAGAAGTATAGAGAAATTACTGAAAGATAAATCTCATCACTGGTTTGATAATATAAAAACTTCGCAAATTGAAGATAGGGATTTTATTATTCGTAAAAGTCTCGTTGACGCTCTATCGGAATTGGAAAAAACATTTGGAAAAGATATTACCGGATGGCAGTGGGGAAAGCTTCATACTGTAACTCATAAACATGCTTTCAGCGGACAATTTTCTTTAGTAGATCATTATATTGATATCGGACCCTTCCCCATCGGTGGAGATGGCACTACTATCTTCAATACAGAATATCCTTTTTATGATGCAGTTAAAAATTATTCTGGTTTTAATCACACCCCTTTTCAAGATGTTCTCGGACCTTCAATGAGATATATTTTTGATTTTTCCAAACCGAATGAGTTTCACTTAATTCTAACAACCGGAGAATCTGGCAATGTTATGAGTGAACATTATAGGGATATGACAAAGATGTGGTTGAGAGGAAATTATATGAAGATAAAAACTGATGAGAAATCAATAAGGAGAAATAAAAATTTATTGGAGATAATCCCGAATTGATATATAAATCTCAAAAGTCAAATCTCAAATCTGACTTTTAAGTTTTGAATTTTTAGATTAATAATAATTTTAGACTTAAATTTAAGCTTTGAAATAAACAAGGAAATATGAAAGTAATTGAACACCTGGCGAAAGCTAAAGAGCCGTTAATAAGTTTTGAATTAATTCCGCCAAAGCGTGGGGGAGATTTTGCTACTCTTCTTTCTGTGATTGATGATATATCTAAATACAAGCCTCCTTTTATTGATATTACCAGTCATCCTGCGGAAGTTGTTTACGAAGAAACATCAAAAGGAATAAAAAAAGTTATTAAAAGAAAGAGACCGGGCACTCTTGGCATTTGTGCTCTTATTCAGAATAAATATAATATAGACGCCGTTCCGCATATTCTAACAAATGGATTTACAAGAGAAGAAACAGAAGACTTTTTAATCGAGTTGAATTATCTCGGAATAGAAAACGTACTTGCAATACGTGGCGATGATCTCGGTTATCAGAAACCCGTGCCTGAGGGGAGAAGCAAAAATCTTCACGCTGTCGATCTCGTAAAGCAAATTTCCGATATGAATAATGGGAAATATCTTGAGGAAAATCTTCTCGATGCAAAGCCGACAAATTTTTGTGTCGGTGTAAGCGGTTATCCGGAAAAACATTTTGAAGCTCCTAATTTAAAAACAGATATAAGGTTTGTTAAACAAAAAGTCGATGCCGGAGCAGATTATGTAGTTACACAAATGTTCTATGATAATAATGTGTTTTTTAATTTTGTTGAACTTTGCAGAAAAGAGGGAATAAATGTTCCTATCATTCCAGGGTTAAAAATACTAAGCACACGAGCACATTTGATGAACATTCCAAAGAATTTTTATGTTAATCTTCCACAGGATCTTGTAGATGAA
>Ga0210098_1000480_pt1 | contig 12434 bp, 12 predicted proteins | sample Joice_ThreeSqA_D_FD_184870 | JGI IMG/M metagenome (GOLD analysis project Ga0210098, IMG submission 184870) | Wetland microbial communities from San Francisco Bay, California, USA, that impact long-term carbon sequestration - Joice_ThreeSqA_D1... | ecosystem: Environmental > Aquatic > Marine >...
CGCGTACCGGGGGGAGTTCGACGTGGTGGTTGCGATGACGCACGATCACGGTCTCATCCCCCTGAAGCTTGTCCACTTCGAGGACGGCGTCAACGTGACGATGGGCCTCCCCATAATCCGCACCTCGGTCGATCACGGAACCGCCTACGACATCGCGGGCAAGGGGACGGCCAGCCCCAAAAGCCTTCTGGCCGCCCTCCGCATGGCCGCGGGCATGGCTGCCGCGCGAAGGTAGACGCCGTGGCGCTCGACCGGATCCTCGTGCGCGGGGCGCGGGAGCACAACCTGAAGAATATCGACGTGGAGATCCCCCGGGATCGTCTGGTCGTGATCACCGGGGTCTCGGGGTCGGGGAAGTCGTCGCTCGCCTTCGACACGATCTACGCGGAGGGGCAGCGACGGTATGTCGAGTCCCTGTCCGCCTACGCACGACAGTTCCTTGAGCAGATGGAAAAACCCGACGTCGACGCGATCGAGGGGCTCTCCCCCGCCATCTCCATCGAGCAGAAGTCGGTCAGCAAGAACCCGCGGTCGACGGTGGGGACCGTCACCGAGATCTACGACTACCTGCGGCTTCTTTATGCATCGGTCGGGGTCGTCCATTGCCCTTCCTGCGGTCGGGAAATCCGCCAGCAGACCGTATCCCAGATCGTCGATGCCGTGATGGCATTGGGCGCCGGGGAGAAGGTGCAGGTCCTGGCCCCGATCGTCAGGGGGCGGAAGGGGGAATACCGGAGAGAGCTCGTCAAGCTCGCCCGGGAAGGGTTCTCCCGGGTCCTCGTGGACGGCGAGGCCAGAAGCCTGGACGAAGAGATCGTCCTCGACAGGAAGAGGAAGCACCACATTGATGTGGTGGTCGACCGGGTGCGGGTCTCGGAGGGGGCGCGGGGAAGATTGTCCGATTCCGTGGCGCTCTCCCTCTCCCTCTCTGACGGGCTGGTGCGCATCGTCGACGGGAAGGGAAACGGCACCCTCTACAGTGAGAAGTTCGCCTGCCCCGACTGCAACGTGAGCTACCCGGAGATCACGCCTCGGCTTTTCTCCTTCAACAGCCCCTACGGGGCGTGCCCGGAGTGCGACGGGCTGGGGACGACGATCTACTTCGATCCCGACCTGATCGTCCCCGACAAGGAGAAAAGCATCCGGGAGGGCGCGATCGCCCCCTGGAGCAGGAGGTCGACGGTCTTCTACTTCCAGATGCTCGATGCGCTGTCGGTCCACTACGGGTTCTCCCTGAACGAGCCGTTCGGGAAACTCCCGGCCCGGACCCGGGAGGCCCTGCTTTCCGGGTCGGGAGGCGAGACGGTCCGTTTCTCGCTGGAGGAAGGGGAGCGTCGCTACTCCTTCTCCAAGCCGTTCGAGGGGGTGATCGGAAACCTGGAGAGGCGATTCCGGGAAACCGATTCGGAAAGCGTGCGGGAGGAGCTTGGCCGGTACATGAACAACCGCCCGTGCCGTGCCTGCGGGGGAGCACGCCTCAAGAAGGAGGCGTTGTGCGTCACGGTGGGGGGGTTGGGAATCGACGGGATCACCCGGCTCTCCATCGGGGAATCCCTCGCCTTCTTCCAGGGTCTGTCCCTCACGGAACGGGAGGAGCAGATCGCTGCGCGGATACAGAAAGAGATTCGGTCACGACTTTCCTTCCTCGCGAACGTGGGACTCGACTACCTCTCCCTCGACCGGGCCTCTTCCACGCTCTCGGGCGGGGAAGGGCAACGGATCCGCTTGGCGACGCAGATCGGCTCGCAGCTGATGGGAGTTCTGTACATCCTCGACGAACCGTCCATCGGGCTGCACCAGAGGGACAACCGCAGGCTGCTCGACACGTTGAAGCAGTTGCGCGACCAGGGCAACACGGTCCTGGTGGTCGAGCACGACGAGGAGACGATCCGTCAGGCGGACTACGTCATCGACATGGGCCCCGGTGCGGGCGAGCACGGCGGCCACGTCGTCACGGCGGGGCCGCCCGGGAGGATCCTGGAAAGCGACGTATCCCTCACCGCGCTCTACCTGTCGGGGAGGAAGGAGATTCCGGTTCCTGCGACCCGGCGGCGGCCGAACGGGAACTTTCTCACGCTTGCGGGGTGCGCTGCGAACAACCTGAAGAACCTCGACGTCTCCTTCCCGCTCGGGGTCATCACGTGCGTCACCGGCGTCTCCGGGTCGGGAAAATCGACACTGGTCCTGGACACCCTCTACCGGGCGCTCGCGCAGAAGATCTACGGCTCCCGGGACCGGCCCGGTGCCTACGACACCCTCGGGGGGCTTTCGCTCGTCGACAAGGTGATCAACATCGACCAGTCGCCGATCGGGCGGACTCCCCGGTCCAACCCCGCCACGTACTCCGGTGCCTTCACCCCGATCCGTGACCTTTTCGCGATGCTCCCGGAGAGCAAGGCGCGCGGCTACCGGCCCGGGCGATACTCGTTCAACGTGAAGGGAGGCCGCTGCGAGGCGTGCGAAGGGGACGGCATCATCAAGATCGAGATGCACTTCATGCCGGACGTCTACGTTACGTGCGAGGTCTGCCGGGGAAAGCGGTACAACCGCGAGACCCTCGAGATCGCCTACAAGGGGAAGACGATTGCGGACGTGCTCGACATGACGGTCGACCAGGCCCTTCCCTTCCTCGAGAACATCCCGGCGATCCGGCAGAAGCTCTCCACCCTCTCCCGGGTGGGGCTGGGCTACATCCGCCTCGGACAGCCCGCCACGACCCTTTCCGGAGGCGAGGCGCAGCGGGTGAAGCTCGCCCGGGAACTCTCGAAGCGGGCGACGGGGAAAACCGTCTACCTCCTCGACGAGCCCACCACGGGCCTGCATTTCGACGATATCCGGAAGCTGCTCTCGGTCCTTCAGATGTTCGCGGAGTCGGGGAACACGGTGATCATCATCGAGCACAACCTGGACGTGATCAAGACGGCCGACTACATCATCGACCTGGGACCGGAGGGGGGGGATCGGGGCGGCGATGTGGTGGCGTGCGGTACGCCCGAGGAGGTTGCGGAAAACCCGCGCTCCCACACGGGGCGGTTTCTGCGGAAGGTTCTGGGAAGAAGGGAAGGGCGGCGCGCCCACGCATGAAAGCAACGACGCAAGTCACCGGGGACAATCCGACTTCGTGTTGTATGTCGAGGGGTGGTCCCGCTCCCTAGCGCCTTCCCCGGGCTTTTACGGCCGGGAACGACTCATCTTCGGCACACAGCCTCCTGCGCTGTGCTTCGTCGAACAGGAACTCCACCTCTTTCCGCACGGCCTCGAGGATGGGGCGGGTCCGGTTCTTTCCCTTCATGCACCACAGGTTCTTCATGTCGTCATCGACCGTCAGTTCCCCGCTGGAGACGACCAGGGGGAACATGATGCAGAACCTCGGTTTGATGATCCACTCGTGGAGGCCTGCCTCGACGGCGCCTTTTTGCAGTACGCAACCGTGTGCCGGGTGATAAAAGGAGCATGCTCCCGCGATGTCCTGCGTCTCCACGGCCAACCCGCTCGGGCAATCCGGGTCCTCCTCCGTCTTGCCGAACCACGTCCCGGGGTCTTTCGCCTCCGCGCGGAGGTAGGGAGTGAAGAGTTTCTGATTCGCGATAATCGTCTCCTGCTCCTCGATGTCCACCCAGACGCCGAAACGGCAGCACCTGCTCCGGCACAGGTCGAGACGGCAGCGGTCAGGAAACTTCGCGGAGAATACGAGCGGGTCGATCTTCATGGGAATCCCCTCTTGGCGGATATCCCATTAATTATATCCGTATTTCCTTTCCGCATATCATTCTCTTCTTCCGAAGGTCGTTTTTTTCTTCTTCCACCGCAAGTTTACGGTTTCCCGTCTTGAAGGAGATGAGCCGCCAACCGGAGAAAAATTCTCGGATCTGCAGCATCCCGCAGGATATTCGGCCAGCCAATGAACCCCCGATCGTTTCAAAACGGGTTTGCGAATATACTGGTAAGCGGGCTGGCGACGCGGTCGCAGCCCCACCGAAGGTGTACCCGTGATGAAGGAAAAAAGAGATAGGAAGAGGAAACAGGCGGGAAACGACCCTCTGCGCTCCACGGAGATCATCCTGGAAAGCATCTCCGATGGGGTGTTCACGGTGGATCGCGACTGGCGGATCACATCGTTCAACCGGGCCGCGGAAGAGATCACGGGGATCTCTCGCGAAGAAGCCATCGGAAAACCCTGCCCGGAAGTGTTTCGCGCCAGCATGTGCGAGGTGGATTGCGCACTCCGCCAGACCCTGGAGACCGGGACTCCCGTCATCAACAAGTCGGCCTTCATCATCGACGCGGAAGGCCGGCGCATTCCGATCAGCGTGTCCACGGCGCTTTTACAGGATGAGAAGGGGGACATCGTCGGCGGCGCGGAAACCTTCCGCGACTTAAGTCTCGTCGAGGAGTTGCGCAAGGAACTTACGGGGCGGTTCCAGGCAGGCGATTTGATCTCCCGGAGCCCGTCCATGCGCAGGATATTCGACGTACTGCCCCAGGTGGCGGGAAGCGACAGCACCGTTCTGATCGAGGGAGAGACGGGAACGGGGAAGGAACTGCTCGCTCGCGCGCTCCACTCCTTAAGCCCCCGGCACGAAAAACCGTTCATCGCGGTGAATTGCGGTGCTCTTCCGGACACTCTCTTGGAATCGGAACTCTTCGGGTACCGGGCCGGCGCGTTCACCGGCGCGGAGAGGGACAAGCCCGGCCGCTTCTCCCTGGCTGACAAGGGAACCTTGTTCCTGGACGAAATCGGCGAGATCAGCCCGGCCTTGCAGGTACGGCTGCTTCGCGTTCTCCAGGAGAGAACCTTCGAACCGCTCGGCAGCACCCGGACGGTCCGCGTCGACGTCCGGGTGATCGTTGCCACGAACAGGGATCTGGCGGCTCAGGTGAAGAAGGGTGTTTTCCGGCAGGACCTGTATTACCGGATCAACGTCGTGCGGATCGAAATGCCCCCCCTCAGGAAACGAAAGGAGGACATCCCCCTGCTGGTCGATCATTTTGTGACCCGGTGGAACCGGATACGGGGCAAATCGATCTCGGGCGTAAGCCCCGAGGTTCTGTCGTTTCTCATGGCGCACGACTATCCCGGCAATATCCGGGAACTGGAAAACATCATCGAGCATGCCTTTGTTCTGTGCGCCGAAGGCCGGATCGAGCCCCGGCACCTGCCGGAGGACGTTAATGCACGGATTCCTCCAACGACGAAACAGAGGGAAATGAACGACGCCGTTCGGGCAATGGAAGCGCAAACTATCCGTGAGGCGCTCCGGCGCAACGGAGACAATCGTCTTGCCGCTGCCCGGGAACTGGGCATCCACAAAAGCACCCTCTTCCGGAAGATGAAAGCCCTGGGGATCCCCCTGCCCGGGAAAGACGGACGATCCCGGCGGATCGGGTAAGGTCGCATTCCCGCACCTGTTCGTCAGGGATAGGGTTGCGAAAACGCTACTATTCCTGGTGGTGGCGATTCCGCTTTTGAATTCTAACGTATTGAATTTCTGGTTGTTCCCACCCAGGAGTCCCTCGTTTTTCCGCATGGCACGTCTGATGCTCCTCTCTATGGTTGCGACTGGAGGCACACCACGATGAAGGTTGCCCTTACGGTGTGGAACGGGAGGATCTCCCCGGTGTGCGATGTTTCCCGGAAAATTCTTGTGCTCGATATCCACAACGGGGTTGTTACGGGCAGGAGGGAGGAAGCGATCGAGGGGATCGATCCTGCTCAAAAGACCGGAAAGCTTGCCGAATGGGAGGTCAGGGAACTCATATGCGGGGCGATCTCCCGACCGCTGGCCGGCCTGTTCGCCACTTACGGCATACGGACCATTCCCTTTATCGCCGGTGACGCGGAAGAGGTCATCAAAGCGTATATCGCGCGGAAGTTGCCGAATCGAAGCATGGCCATGCCGGGATGTTGTGGAGGCGGGCGCCGTCGGTATCCGGGAAAAAGCGACAAAGACAAGGAGGAAAATCCCATGTTCGGAAAAAGACGAGGCGGAATGGGGCAGGGCGGGGGACGTGGACTGGGCCAGGGGGGTCAAGGAGCCGGCCGCATGGGCGGGCCCTTAGCCGCCGGTCCCAGCGGTTACTGCATCTGCCCGCAATGTGGGCAGAAGGAACCCCATGAACGCGCCGTACCCTGCCTTGCGCGCAAATGCCCGAAGTGCGGGGCCACGATGACCCGGGAGTGACCGTCGACCCTTGCGGAAGGAAAAACATAAGGGGTGCGGCGGTTCCGAGCGGCCGGGGACAAAGTCCGAGGCTGTGATCCGGGCGGGGAAAGAAATTCGGGTTCGGTCGAGGGAAAGCAGGAGGGAAACAGGTCATTAGAAGAAAGGAGGGTAACGAATATGCCACGCGGAGATCGAACAGGTCCGGTGGGAATGGGACCGTTAACAGGAAGAGGCGCCGGGTTCTGTGCGGGGCCCCGGAGCCCGTTGTTCGGGCGCTTTTTTCGGGGGGGCTACGGCCGGGGAGCCGGCTTCGGCGGCGGCTGGCGGCATATGTTCTATGCAACCGGACTGCCCGGTTGGATGAGGGTCGGAAGGGGCGGCCCGGCATTCGGGGAGGAGCCTTCGCCCGATACGGAGAAGCGGTTGCTGGAAGAGGAGGCCGGGGCGTTAAAGAGCCAGCTCGCCATTATCAGGAAGCTGCTCGATGAGTTGGAGGGCGAAAAGGAGCCCCGATGAAGATCCTGGTGACTTCCACCGGCGAGACGGGTGTCCGATTTTCTTGAAGGCATTCTCCGGCCGGGCGAGAATGTCTGTGACCTCGGGGGTAAACACAACGGTAAAGGAGGAGGGCATGGGCACCAGAGGACGTGAGATCGTCGGAAAACACGCGGAACGGGTGATCGAGCTCTTGACCAAGGCGTTCGCGGACGAGTGGCTCGCCTACTACCAGTACTGGGTCGGGGCCAAGATCGTGGCGGGGCCGATGAAGGATGCGGTGATCACCGAGCTGATGCAGCACGCCGCGGACGAACTCCGGCATGCGGACCTGGTATCCGGCCGAATCATACAGCTCGGAGGCACGCCGATCACCACGCCGAAGAAATGGTTTGACTGGTCCAACTGCTCCTACGAGGATCCGGCGGACCCGTTCGTCCGGAAGATTCTCGAGCAGAATATCGCCGGGGAGCAGTGCGCCATCTCCGTCTATCACGCTCTTCTCGAAGAGGTCAACGGAAAGGACCCGGTGACCTACAACCTCGCGACGCAGATCCTCCAGGACGAGGTGGAGCACGAGGAGGACCTCCAGGCGCTGCAGGAGGATCTGAACATAATGCTCCGGGATCGAGGGTAAGCGCCGGATCGGAAAAACGAAAAGGGCTTCCGGGGAAGCCCTTTTCGTAAAGCGTTTCTCTCTGGTCGTGTTGCCGGGTCTATAGCTTCCCGACGAGGATGAATGCGATGACCAGGGAGTAGATGACCAGCGACTCGATCAGCGCGAGACCGACGATCATCGGGATGAAGATCTTGGCCTGGGCGGAAGGGTTGCGGGCGATTCCTTCCAGCCCGGACGCAATCGCCTTGCCTTGGCCGAGCGCCCCTCCGAAGGATGCGATTCCTATGCCGAATCCGGCGGCCAGCGCGATGAAGCCCTTGACGCTGTCGCTCATCCCTGCGGCAGCCCCTTCTTCAGCCGCGAAGGCCACGGCGGCCACTGCTACAAAGAGCAGTGTAAGCAGAAAAGTGAAGGAAACTTTGCGGTACATCGGGTACCCCCCTTTACGTTGGTATGGGATCCCGCCGGGTGGTACCGCCCCTCCGGCGGGGGTGATGCCGGATGCTGTTACCTCGTTAGTGCTCCTCTTCGTGCGCGACCGCTCCCCCGATGTAGATCATGGAGAGCACGGTGAAGATGAATGCCTGCATGAATGAGACGAACACCCCCAGGCCGTAGAAGATCGACGGGACGACGAAGGGAACCAGTCCCAGGAAGATCGCCACGACAAGATGGTCGCCGGTGATGTTCCCGAAGAGACGAAGAGACAGGGACATCGGCCGGGCGAGGTGGGAAATGATCTCGATCGGGGCGATCAGCCACGCCAGCCACCAGACCGGACCGAGAAAATGCTTGAAGTAGGCGATCCCGTGTTCCTTGACGCCGTAATAGTGCGTGGACAGGAAGATGACGACCGCCAGGCCGACGGTGATGTTCATCTTGTCGGTCGGCGGGACGAAGCCCGGAATGAGCCCCAGCAGGTTCATGAAGAGGATGAAGATGAAGGAGGTGGCGAGCAGCGGGATGTATCGCTTCGCTTTGTGCCCGATGATGTCCTCCGCGAGGCCCATGAGGAACGACATGATGAGCTCGAACACGTTGCGCATCGTGAGCCTTGACTCGGGGATGACCAGGTCGGCTGTATTCTTCCCCCGGAAGGATACGGCGGAGATGGCCACGAGAAGGACCGCGATCATGATCGCGGAAAGGACGTATTGCGGGACGGGAAGGTGAAGCAGTTCGAACCAGGAAAACGCCTCGTGGCCCCCTGCCGCCAGCGCCGTGGACGGCAGAAGCGATACCCCGAGAAGCCCAACCCACCATCTGCGCATCGTGCGTTCCCTCCGAAGAATTACTTGGTTTCTACCGCCCGGGAAACCCCCTCGAGCAGGACGCCCAAAATCAGCGCCGACAGGCCGAGCAGGAACCCCAGGATGTCGAAGCGTCCCGACCGGACCACGAGGTACACTATGGCCACGAGAGCGAGGAACTTCAGGAAGTACTGAACGACGAACCCCTTCTTCAGGCCCCCTTCGGACGAAAAGGCTTTTCCCAGGATCTTCCGTATCAGGTAGAAGTTCCCGTAGGCGATCGCCGCTCCGCACGCGGCTCCCGGGAGCATCCGGTACCTTCCGAAGAGGATTATCCCGGCAAGGATCACCCCGGCGGAAACCAGGATCTTCGTCTCCAGGGACCGGGAGGTGAGGAGGTCCGTCCCGTCCCCCTCGCGAGGGGGGCCGATTCCTGGCACCGTTGCCCCTCCTGTCCCGCCGGGTCCGTTACCTTCCACCGGGTTTCCTCTTGTCCTCTTCGTCCTTCTCCAGATCTTTCCCCGACCGGAGGGCGGCTCGATAGAGGCTTCGCACCCCTGCTGCGAACCCTAACCCGAGCCAGATAACCGTCATCCAGGGTCCGGTCCCGAGCCACTTGTCCAGGTAATACCCGATGGCCAGGCCGAGAACGACCGAAATGGCCAACTCGAGGCCCAGCGCGCTGTACTTTCCCAGTTCCCGGAAGAGCTTCCTGCGGTCCTGTCTGTCGGTCACGTCGATAAACCCCTGTTACCTATCACAATCCCTTGAGGGCCGTCAACCGGAAAACCGCTTTCCGGAGGATATCCTTTTCCCGACGGAGAATCTACCTTCGTGCCTCTACTCCCCGAAGGGTCTCCCGCGCTGCCCCGATCGTCCGGTCGAGGTCCCGTCGGGTGTGGGCAAGGGAGACGAATCCTGCTTCGAACTGCGAAGGGGCGAGGTAGACGCCCCGGGCCAGCATCCCGTGAAAATACCGGCCGTAGGCGGCCGTGTCGCTCTTTTTCGCCGTCGCGTAGTCGACGACGGGGCCTTCCTGGAAAAAGGTGGTCCACATCGAACCGACCCGGTTGGTCCAGGTGGGGATGCCGGATTTCCGGAAGGCCCCCTGGAGCCCCTCGCCGAGGTAGTCGGCCTTCCCCGCGAGTTTCCGGTAGATCCCCTTCTTCGAAAGCTCGGTTAAGGCGGCGATCCCTGCGGCCACCGCGAGCGGGTTCCCCGAAAGGGTTCCCGCCTGGTAAACGGGCCCTTCGGGGGAGAGGGCGGCCATCACGTCGCGTCGGCCGCCGAAGGCCCCCACGGGCAGCCCCCCCCCGATGATCTTCCCGAGCACGGTCAGGTCGGGCCGGATCCCGAACAGTTCCTGGGCCCCCCCGAAAGCCACCCGAAAACCGGTGATCACTTCGTCGAATATGAGAAGAGCTCCCGCAACCCGGGTGATCTTCCGCAGTTCGTCCAGAAATCCGGGGGCCGGGAGGACAACCCCCATGTTGCCGGGAACCGGTTCGACGATCACGGCGGCGATCCGTCCCCGGTTCCGTTCGAATAGTCGCCGCACGGAAGAGGCGTCGTTGAAGGTTGCGGTCAGGGTGTGCTTTGCTGTGTCCGCCGGGACGCCCGGGGAGTCCGGCTGCCCGAAGGTGAGTGCTCCCGACCCTGCCTTGACCAGCATGGGGTCGGCGTGGCCATGATAGCACCCCTCGAACTTCACGATCTTGTCCCGACCCGTGAAGCCCCGCGCCAGGCGGACGGCGCTCATCGCCGCCTCGGTCCCCGAAGAGACCAGCCGGACCTTCTCGATCGAGGGGAAGGACCTGCGGATGAGACGGGCAAGCGCGACCTCTCCGGCCGTGGGCGCCCCGTAGCTCGTCCCCCGGCCCGCGGCGCTGCGGATCGCGGAAACGATCTTCGGGTGGGCATGGCCCAGGATCATCGGGCCCCAGGAGGAGACGTAGTCGAGGAACGTGTTCCCGTCCGCGTCCGTCACGGTGGCCCCTTTCGCCCTCGCGACGAACAGCGGCGTGCCCCCGACCGACCGGAACGCCCGGACGGGCGAGTTGACCCCGCCCGGGATCAATTTTTGCGCCTGCCGGAACAGTTTCCGCGAATTCTCCGTTTTCATCCGGACACTCCTCCCTGGCCGCCGAACAGGTGGAAAATAAGGTGGGCGAATTGTATCCGCTGCCACTGCGAGGTGTCAAGGGAAGCATCCATTCGAATTCCAAACGGTTTTCGTTCCGCCGTAAAACGATATTCTGGTTTGGCTTGACACGCCCGGAAGCCGAAGTGTACATATAGACCTCGGGCGAACGCCGCCGGGAGCGGCACATGCGTTCGCGGGGGCGGAAGGGGAAGGAATTGAGCGAAAAAGAGCAGATAGAAAAAGAATTCGGGCCGCTCTGGTCCGGGGAGGCGTCCGTCGCCGTCGGCGACAGGATCTATACCGCGATTGAGTTGAAGCGTGCTCTCGACCTGTTGGCTGACGACGTGGTGTTGATCGACCTCCAGACCCTTCCCGAAGGCCTCTTCGCCTTCCGCTTCTACGATGGGGACGACCGGCGCATCGTGGTGTTCGTGCTGGACCGGGAGCTTAATATCCTGCGGGAACTGCGGGCCCACATCGCGGAGTGGCTCGAGGACGAATATTACAAAAGTGGGATCGAAGCGTTCCTCCCCGACCGGATGGTCGGCATGCTGCGCCGGAAGATCGAGAAGGAAGGCAAGTAAGCGAATTTCTTTCCCGCATGCGTGCGTTTTGATCGCCGGGAGAGGCAGGCGCGCGAAATCCTGGCATGCTGTGACGTACCTACTAATATGGAAGCGTTTCCGTCCGCGAGGGGGACAACGTTTTGACCAAGGAGGCCTCTTTGTCCCTGGAATGCCATAAAGTTTCCGTTCGTTCCTCTGCTGAACAACGGGATCCCGGTACCCTCGTTTCGCGGAAACTCTGCGGGGGGTTTGCTGCGTGATCGAATCCTACGTCGAATTGGTTTGCCGACGCCTCGAGGATCGGAGCGCAAACATCATGGCGCACCTTGACCAGTTCGTGGAAGGGAATCTCCGGTTCACGATGCGGATTTTCGGGGACTGTCTCGACGAAGAGGCGCGCGCAACGCTTCTGGAAGGGTACAGCGAGTACCGGACGGAAAAGGAGCTGCGCGCGTTCGCCGGAAAGTTCATCCCTGCCTACACCGAGTATGCACTGGCGGAACTGCTGGAGAAGAAGAAGGATGGGGAGCGGTTCGTTCCCCCGCACCTTACACAGGAAGAGTACCAGGAGATGGCGGTCCGGGAAAAGTGGCCCAAGATAGCGGAATATCTGGAAGAAGTCTCCCCCTTGCAGCTGCGTCGGGAAATCGCGCGCATGGGGATGCTCTTCCGGCCGTACATGCTCTCGGATCCCGGCTTCAACGAAGGGGTTCTGGAATTCGCTTTGTATTTTGACCTGCTGGACAGACTTGCAAAGGTGCCTCTGGACGAACTTCGCACTGCCGCCCGCGGGATTGCCCCCTTGGTGGAACGCGCCGTCGCCTCGGAATCGGACGAGGAGTGCGAGAAGATCCTTCTCCGGATTCGAACCGACGCGGCCAAGATTGCGGGCCTGCCGGCCGACCCTGAGACTCTTCTTGGGCCCGGGATGGAGAGATATCCCAGGGAGGCGCCTCCGGGGTGGCACCTCCGGGAACTTCGTGGGACCCTGGAGAGCTTGTCGCTGAAGGACTTGCGCCTGTCCGCCCTCGTCCACCTGGACATCCTGACTACCGAGGAGACCCGGGAGATCGTATCCCCGTTCATGGTCCGGTTCCCTTCCTTTTATGAGATCCCGGGCAACGCCTTGCGGGAGCTGATCCTGGCCATCGCCGGATTCGTCGACGACCGGCTGATCACCTACTTTTTCGACCGGTA